>Ga0180433_10004861_pt1 | contig 18609 bp, 14 predicted proteins | sample SS_ome_8_FD_132980 | JGI IMG/M metagenome (GOLD analysis project Ga0180433, IMG submission 132980) | Hypersaline lake sediment archaeal communities from the Salton Sea, California, USA - SS_1_D_1 metaG | ecosystem: Environmental > Aquatic > Non-marine Saline and Alkaline > Hypersaline >... | reverse complement strand
TGCTTGGTTTTTTGGGGTTTCAACTTGAATTTCTACCCTTTCAAACGGTTCTGTTTCAATTGGCTTTCCAACAAACAATAAGAAAAGCAGTATTCCTTTGAAGAGAATAAAAATTCCTATTCCAAATATTGCCGTTCCAAAAATTCCTAAAATAAATACCCCGATTGCATCTCCAAATGAAAACAACTGCTTGTATGCAATTTTTTTTTTCCTCCTCAAATCAATTATTAAAATCCCCAATGGAATTAAACAAATCCCAAGTATAACCACTACTATAACTATTGACCCAATTAGCGGACCTAATCCAGCTATTCTAGAAATTAAGTAATCGATACTCAATTGGAAAAACTGAGCTATGTGAGTATTACCAATGCTTACGTAAACAACAAAGAGAATAATTATAAATCCTGCTTTAGCAGAAAAATAATTGATAGAATTTTTGAGTTTTAGACCAAAACGATAAACTTTATGTTTCTCTTCTTTAGGGTTAGCCATAACATAAATGATAATGAATATCCCTTTAATTAACAGAATTACACCCGTTCCAAAAATAATACATCCTAAAATCCCATAACAAAATGAATCAAGTACAATTTCATCGTATTTTTCTTCTTTTATTTTAGGGGAGATGCGATTGATATCATATAGACATATTAATAACGCACCCAATCCAATGATTATTGATTTAAAAAAATCTAAGGTTATACTAGGAAAAAAAATAACCTGAAAAGTAGATCCTAACAAAATCCCCCCAAAGATTAAAAGCGGTAAATAGGAAATTTTATTGAGGAATTTAATGAATCCACTTAGTTTGGATTTTCTTTTATAAGGGGAGTATGGTACTCTCGGTTCGCTGGGTGGTGTAGGGGTGGATCGTTTGAAATTTACTCCCTCTAAGGAAAAGGGAGTACCGCAGCGTTCACAAAATACCTGAATTTTATTTTCTATATACTCTGATAACTCTTCGGGGTATACATACCCGCATTCTCGACATATGTATAATTTTTTAACCATCTACTTCTCACTTAATCTTATTCATTATTTTATTTAAAATTTTATTTGGATTTTTAAAGAGAGCTTTCAGTTTAAAAAGGAAAATTGCAAATTTATATCTTAAATTATACCAAATCTCTCTATATAAGAATAGCATGCAGGATCGATACGATAATAGACTCATTTTTCTTTAAAATCCAGAAAATATTGTGCACGTTATAAATTTAATCTTATTGTAATGTAAATGACTTAAGTTAATTAAAAAAAAAATGGAGTCCAATAATTGACCCCCTCTTTTGTTATAATCTCTCTCCTTCAGTTTTAAGATGTATGAAAGATAATGGAAAAGCTACATACTTATTTATAGGGAGATAAGAGCTCCTCCCAATTTATATTAGATACTGTATTTTGAAGCTGATGGTCATCTTCAACTAGATTATAAGTAAGATTAGAAAATAATAATTCTGCCCGTTCATAGGATTTTTTTGCGGACACAATATCATCTTTTTTTCCGTGGTATATGATAACGGGGATATTGACTGACCTATATCTCTTTATGTTTAGTAAATCAGTATTAAGAAAGGGAGCTAAAAGAATGAGATACTTTACCCTATCTGGATTCCGAAGTGCAAAAATAGTGGCCATTAATCCACCAAAACTCGAACCAATGATTATCCAATCGTTTTTAGTTTTAAGGATCTCTTCTAACTCGCTCATTCTTTTCTTTAGTAATAATTCAAGAGAAATGGAAGAGTTAAAAGAAGTGAAATCAGGAGTTAGAATCTTTGGAATTATTTTGCGAAACAAATTTCCTTTAAAACCATGACCCGAACTTTCTAATCCGTGAATAAAAATTATATTATTCATAATTATGCAAATAACCGTATTTTTCTTTATCCATAATCTCTCTTAAGCCATAACTCATCTTCCTCCTCCTCCTTAGATAATTGGTCCAAATCTTTACTCACTTGCTTAATCATTTTTCGATTTCCTAAATATATAAGAAAAAACATTATACCGAAATAAATAACAATTATTATCATCATAACAAAGTAATACTTTTCTGTATATAATAGCAATCTCCACGCGACTCCGAGTAGAAACCCTGTTAATACCCGAGATTGCGTACTACTTTTTCTCAATAACAATCTTTGCGTACCCCAATCTCCAAGGGCTATTAAAGGGACAATAATACAAATGATAAAAGAAATTTCCGCGCTAAAGGGTCGAAAATATATCAATTCAAAAACGTGGGTCACAAAAACGGAGAAAATTGCGCCAATTACTAAACCAGAACATCTCGAACAAAAGTAAATCTTTGTTTTGCCCAATTCTAGATAAAAGGTATGGTCTTTAGCGATTAAAGGATGATGGGTCAGAAATATATTATAAATCTCCCGCTCTTCAGATGCCAGCAATTTATCATAAAGATATAATAAAATAGGTATAATGAATATAGAAGAAACTAAACACTGGGTCAGGAACTTAAAGCCATAACTGATGAATAGCTCTTCAATACTCAATAGAGGCTGATAGTATAATATTTGGATAGCTGGGATCACTATCATATAAATAAACGACAACATCAATAGCAATAAGAAGGTATAATATATCTTCATACTTTCACGGTATTTCTGAGGTGTATATTTATAACATCCGCAAATTAGACCATAAATTGCTATTAGAATAATCCAATCCCAATAAAAGCTTTCATAAAAGACCAATTGATAGCTAAGTTCTCCTATAAAACCCGCGATAAATGCTAAATAATTACCCGCTAACATAGAAAAGAATGTAAATACGAGTAAAGTAATCCCAAAAATAGCCTCATATCCACTATTTTGAACATATGGAGCTGATATCGCTCCATAAAGCTCCGATATATAAAAATAACACATAGTAATAAATGCGACTTTTAATAAATCTAAAAAAATAGTTCTCAGTAAGCCTATTTTTTTAGTCTCCAAACTTCTGGCATTCACATTAATCAGATCATAGGCATTTTATTTTAACTAAAAACAGAATCAAGATCTTCTAAAAGTTTTTGTTTTGTAAGTTCAAAACCTTTTCGAAGTACTGAGACAATTATGGTTCTTCCTGTTGGTACTTTTAATATCGAATTATCTTGTTCGACGATTTCTATTCCCGCCTCATTGTAATCCAGTTGTCGCTTTAAAGCATAATATGCTTTTGCTTTGTCATGGCTAAAGGCAATCCGAGATAATTGATCGTAATTGTTGACCTCATCTTGTACACTTAAAAAGATAATACTCTCTTCCACTTGAGAAATAAAACATTGTTTTGTTATCTCCTTTAGTTTTTGATAATTTTTATGATTTTTATTACACTGTCTGTCAGTTTGATCATTTTCTAAGTAGACATTAAAATTTTTATCTATTAAGTTCTCATATTCCTCTTTCGATACTCCTCCGTTTTTAACAATAGCTTTAGCAGTATTTAAAGTCACCCTAATTTGTTCTAACGTGCCCACTTTAGCATCTTTATCACTCCAATATTTATAGAAAGATTTGACGACCGGTTTGACTACAAAGTTAAACACACCTGCGTCCAATTCTGTATCGAGAAGCGATTTCCCAAAACCAAGTGATAGTTCCATTTGTTCGATCATTTTTTGTTTGATAATCTCATAATTTCTCTCAACATAATCCACCGTTAAATCACCGTATTTTTGAAATTACTTTATCAGATTTAGATATAAAATTCGTCATTCCATTAATATTTTCTCTATTCTTAGTCATAGGTCTCATTAATTGCTTTAATAAACTCCTTTTTAGTTTCTTCAAACCCTCTTCTTAATGTCTTTATAATGATTCTCTTGCCAACGGGCACAGAAAGAATAGATGGATCTCTTTCAATCAGGGATATGCTTTTGTCAGTGTATTCTAATTGTTTCATAAGTGTGGTCTTGGCAAAATCTTTATTTTTGAATGCACTGCGGCAGAGATCACCATAATTAGTAACTTCTTCTTCGACTTTTAAAAACGCAACAACTTTTTCCACATAATTGATAAACGTCTTTCTCGTAATTTCTTCTAACTGAGGATAATTTTTATGATTTTTATCACATTGATAAGTGGTTTGATCGTATTTTAGGAATTTAGGAAAATTGTTCTTAACAATCCTTTGCAATCCCTCTTCTGAATTACCATTGAGTAATAGCTCTTTTCCGCTTTTTAGAGCTATCTCTATCTGTTTTAGAGTTCCCACTTTAGCTTCATTTTGCGTCCAGTAATCATAAAACGCCTTTAAAATAGGTTTTACCACAAAATTAAACCAGCCCGCATCTAATTCAGTGTCTATCAATTTCCTTCCAAGCTTTAATGATTCTTCCATCTGTTCAATCATTCTTTCTTGAACAAGGGAATAATTACGCTCAATGTAATCCATTACCATCATGACTCAAATTAGCTTTTATTAAATATTTTCTGATAAAATTAATACTTTTACTAGACAAAGCAACGTTAAAAAGTTTTTAATAATAATAATATTTTTAAAGATTTGAGATTTTGATATTTAAGACCTTCCTATAATTACCAATCCTATCCTAAACTATAATAAAGATCAAAAAAATAATAAGATCATTCTATCATGCGCTATATCTTTAAAGTATTAATTTTAAGTTTGAATTCTCACTTTTTATCTAGCTATATTTCGCAAGCAGTTTTAGAAGAGGGAGAAGATAAGGATAGTTATGTTGAATGGTATAAAGAAGTGAAAGTTTTTGAAGACACGTGCGATTTAGAGATTGATACCATTATCGATGTGGTTAATGCAGATTATGATGAACTCCTTCCCTTGGTGGATGGAATTGTCTACTTCCTTAATCCTCTCGTTCAAGAAGAGTATGAATTCTTCGAAATGATCGTACCCATCATCAAGTCCGTTAAACGTAATATACCAATTATTCTGGTTTATAACAATGGATTTGACATTCTTCCATTATCTGTTAATGAATTACTGGAAAATTTATGGATTCGTTACCCTGATTTAGAAGGTTATGCAAACTTATCACCTTCCCAGTTCAATCAAGCTTTACAATGTTTATGTTCATCGATGATTTCAGGTGATACACCACTCAATATCGAAAATGCTTGGATGCGATTTCCTATATTTATCCAACTTGCCAATATTTATTTTAAAATCGCAGAAGATGATCAAAAACCGGAATATTATTATTATGCTGCTCAAGCAATCAAAAAATCAGCGATGATAGCTGACATTTTCAATAAAGAGGAATTCTTTAATTTATGTGATAAAGCAGCTCATCTCTATTCTAAGGTGAATCTCTATCTTGAAGCATCCAAAATTTTAGAAAACGTTGATAAACGTAAATTTACTAATTATCAGAAATTATACGCCGAAGCTATGCTTACTGAAGGTAATAAACTATTTAATCGACAGAAATATGAGCTCGCAGCAAAAAAATATCTTTCGGTCGCTCAATGGTCAGCAATAGAATTGAAAGACCCGCATTTAATGAATGAAGCATTCAGTTTGGCGATAAATTCTTGGATTTCTGCTTGTAGAGTTGAACTTGCTTTTCAAATTCTTGATAGCTTACCTCATGAAGGAGTTATTGCTATTTTAAATGAAGTAGTTGATAAAATAGAAGGTGCGGTTAAATTTTTAGTGAAAGAGAAGAAATTTTTCGAAGCAAGAGATCAATTATATAAGACAATTTCTATATACCAACGAGAAAATTTAACCGAGCAATTAGAAAAATTTACCTATAATTTAGAAGATATCCTTATAACAATTTTAGAGATTCAAATAAAGGATAACGATCCATATTCTGCCAAGCAGACCTATGACGAAATAGAGAACCTATGGGAGGCATATGATGTTAAAAAAACTGATCTCGACAAATCACTTGGGAAAATGACCGAACAATTTCTCGATATGCTTAATTTTGGGATGGCAAGCATCATCATAAACAAGATCGACTCTTTGTCATTAAAAAAGAAATTAACTAAATTGAGCTCAAAGGTAGAAGATGAATATAAAGAAGAAATTAAACAAAAGATCCAAGTGAACATCCAACAAGGACTTTCCATTGTATCTGAGTTTATACGTGAAGAGGAAGAGATAATTACTCAACTCAATGAAAAAGCGATTAATGAGGCAAATAATTTTATCCAAGAGGAACGATTTCTCAAGGCCGCCAATCATATCACGTCTCATGCGAATTACCTTAATGGATTAGGCAAGGAACAGCATCGATTCCAAATCTTATCTAAAGGATTAGATATTCTTTTGGTTGGAAAGATTTTTAATGAATTCTTTTTAATCTACCATGAATTATCAGAATCCGCAAAAAAAAAATATTTAGTAAATAAACTGAATTTGATTCTTGGAAAAGTAAAAGAGATCTCGATTGAAGAATCCTTTGAAGAAAAGACCAGTATTTTTGAGAAAGTCCTAAATATCTATCGCGAACAATTACTTTACGAGCAATCCAAGCAAATTGGCGAAATATATATCAAATTTTTAAAAGATAAGGCACACCAACTAATTTCTAAAGAAAAGAATCAAAAAGGAATCGATATTACTAAAAATCTCATTAAAAAAATTTCGGACATCAATGCCGCTTATTTGGATCAAACAAAACGTAACTTTGATGAGCTCTATAAGGAAATTTTTATCACCTATACTGAATTAGATGATCTTTCTGGTGCTAGGGCTTCATTGGAACAGATTGAAAATAAGATGCTCAAAGAAGAATTACATAAAAGCTTAAATAGATTAGACGATAAAAAAAGAGAGATAGAACTCAAGAAGGTTGACGACACTTATAAGGAAGAGAGCCTTCGTGATATGTTTTCTTTCATGAAAAAGAGAGCGCAGAGTGCAAACATTGATCGCCAAAACTTACTCAATCAAAGAAAGGGATATCGGAGGGCTTACTTCAAGGATGCTCTTATGATGATTAATGATGAGAATTTTAACTCATCGATTAAGGAATATGAAGCTAGTATTGACAGTTTAATACGAATCAAAAAATATGACTTAGCGAGTGTTTCACTTGCCATGATAAGTCTTATCCTTCTTAAAGAGAATAGATCTAACGAAATTAAAGAATATATTCTCAAATTCAAGTCGAAATACTCGAGTTTGGGGATGTTAATTTCTGAAATTTTTGCTTTTTCATTAATAGATTATTTAGTAAATATAATCCCATATGAAGCTGAGATACGATTAGATGAAACAGTTACTTTAATGGAAAGTCTCCCCTTTTTTGAAGAGGAAATGAATTTATTATATAATTATTTAGGAAAGACTCCTAAAAAAGAAACGACGATTGAAACCATTGTAGAAAAAACTTTAGAACTCGATAAACTTAAAAGTGAACTTGAGCAAAATGCCTCTGAAATTATTAAAGAAAAAAAGGATGTAGCTCGAAGAAAGTTGATGAAAAATCAATATTGGAGTAACGCATTAGAAGATTTGTCACGCGGTAAGTTGGAAAGTGCTTCCTTTGACTATTTTGAAACAATTCCAAAACTCATCGAGAAATTTGAAAAGGAAGCAGCTGTAAGCTTGATTGTCGGAACTGCAATTTTAATGATTAATCACAATTTTTCATCAGGGAAAAATAAATTTTATGAAATGTTAACCAAATTAGAACGCTTTAAATCCAACATTGAAAAACTACCTGAAATACAATTGACGAAAGAACTTTTTTTCTTGTTGGATAATGAAATGTATGAGCTCTTTGAACATGGACTCGATTTACTCATCGAAAAACTGGTGTTATTTGAACCCGAGATCGAGATACTAAATAAATTGCGACCAAAAGAAAGCAAAGAAATTGATGAAGATCAAGAAATACTTACTCGAGAAGATCTTGGCAAGAGAAACAAACGTCAGATCCAATTAGATCAAAAATATGCTATTTTAAAGCAGATGCGTGGTGATGTATATCGAGAAAGAGAAGACTTCCTCAGCAAACGAGTACCTATGAGAAAACGTTATTACAACAGAGTAATTGAATTGCTTAACGATGGGAAGTTTAAAGAAGCAGGTGAGGAGTATTTTGAATTAGCTAAGAGTATGGTACGGCGAAAAGACTTACAAACCGCTTCTTTAATGATGCTATTGCATGGATTAAGTTTTTTAAAGGCAAATCAAACCCTTCAGAATATTCAATCAAATATCAGAGCTTTCTTAGATTCACTTGGCCTAAATAAAAGAATAATCCAAGAAACTTTCTATATTCGGTGCATGGAATTCATCAATTTTGTGAAAGCTAATAAAATAGATAAATATTTAATACAAATACAAGATCTTTTGGATGTATTACCAATTTTTGAAGAAGAAAAAGCGCTTATTCATATCGCAGAAGAATTTTAGTTCGTATCCGCATATTTCATCAAGTCTTTCACTCTCATTCTAAGTGTTACTTCGGTCACCCGTGCGAGTTTGCTGATCTCTTTCTGTGTTTTATTTTCATTACATATTTTGGACCCAATATAGATTGCGGCGGCTGCGATTCCCTTGGGATCTTTCCCTGCCGAATTGAACCCATGCTCTTTGGCGCTTTCTATTAACTTTACAGCCACATTTCTACACTGCATAAACAATTTTAACTCATCATTAAATTTATCCACATATCTATCCGGGGTAAAATGCTGTACCTTTAAATTTAATTTAGGTAATACTTCCATTAAAATCAAGCGATAACTCTTAATTACCTTCTTTTTTGGAATTTGGGCAACCTTCGTGATTTCCTCAACGGTTCGAGGAATCCCATGTACTCTAAGCGCGCAAAAAATAGATGCGGAGAGTAGTGTATCGATACTTCTTCCCATAGTCAATTTCTTCTTCACCGTTTGGGTATAAATACGAAGTGCATCCTCGGCAACGGTATCAGGTATCCCGAGCCGCTTCTGCAATCGCTGCAAATTTGGCAATGCAATCCATAGATTTCGTTCATAACTGGTCGTCAATGAACGATGAATTTTTGCTAATCGATTAAATTTAGATTTATATTTTGGACTAAGTAACGTACCGCGCGCATCACGGCTTCCCCTAATTATGGTTCTGGGGCCGATAGGGCTATACACTCTTTCATTACTTTTCCGTTTTTGAATCTCCTCTTGCGTGAAAGCTCTTCGTGGAGAATCATCAAGAATTCTACTATAGACCGATCCACAATTTAGGCATACGTAAAAACCATCTTCCTCTGAAATTTTAGGGGAATCGCAACAAGAATCTTCCTTGTTCTCCTCAAAAAATCCATTTTCTTCAAAATGTGACGGCATAAAATATTATAAATCTAAATTCTTATATTGGAATTATATAACTTGGAGTATAATAGTTAAAATAAAATACATATTTAAATTTTCATGTGAACTGGAATCTCTAGAGAAAATTTATATCTTTAAGTATTTAACTATTATCTTAAAAAGAAAGTAAAATTAGAGTTAAATATTATAATTCCAAAATAAATCATTAATTTGCTGAGATCATAATGGCAACAAATATATCTAACATAATTAATATTTTTTCCAAATTCTTAGATGAGAAGTCCGTTAAGATTAACAAGCTTAAAACAATTACGGATGTGAAAGAACTTCCTATCTATTCCTATAAGTTTTTAGATAAAAATGAAGCTAAAATATTAAAAGATATTTTGGATATAACTTCTATCGAAGATGCAGCAACATTAAATAAAGAGGATCCTTTTGAACATATTAATACAGGTGAATCAACGAAAGATCCTATTAAATCAGCTCAGATTCAAGAAGAGCTCCTAAATAAACTCGAAGAATTGAAAGCTAAAAATCCTTCCTTAAAAGCAAATCTCCAAAAAGCCATTACCATAAGCTCCATTATAATAAATATCAAAGAAGATGAAGACTTTTTCAAGAGAGCTCGACAAAAAGTTATCGTCGTTGGCTTAGATAATGCGGGTAAAACTGCCATCTTAAATAAATTTGGAGGAAAGCTTGGAATAGAAGATCTTGCAACTTTGGCTCCAACAAAAGGAGTGGACAGAAGAAATATTCAAATGGAAGATTCTGATGTAGAATTATTTATCTGGGATATGGGTGGCCAAAAAAAATATCGTGACAAATACTTAACACAACCCGAGCAATATTTTCTTGAAATTGATCTCCTTATCTATGTAATTGATATCCAAGATCCCGAGCGCTTCGCTGAATCCTTTGAATATTTTGAGGAGATTCTCAAGATTTTAAAAATGCTCGAAGAAGATCCTTTTATCATGGTTTATATCCATAAGCATGATCCTGACTTACGACGTAATCCCGAAATTGAACTAAGTGTTGAATTATTAAAGGATAATCTAAACCAGCTTTTAACACAGTATGGATTTGATTTTGAGGCGTATCTTACCTCCATTTATTCTCTCATCTCTAATGAGCCTGAATTTTCAAAATATATCAAGGATGTTATGAAATCAGCACATTCACTTACCAATCCTACTTTAAAAAAGGTTGAGGGGCTTGGCAAAACCCTTGAGGAGACTATGAATGCTGTAATACGCCTTTCAGAAAGCATATCAAAACAGTTAAATGATCTTGACAGCAGATTGAGAGCTATTGAGAGTGGGGCATTTCAAATTGCTCAAAGCGGTATTCCAATAGGTATATCAAGTTCAAATCAGGCGACTGGGCAGGTAAGTCCCGCAGATTCACGATCTCAAGTCCTAAACGAGTTAAAACAATTATTTGATAAGAAACGCAAATTAAATCTCTAATTTTCGTGCGTTCGAATTCTTTTTAAAATAATCCCGTAACCATTTGTAGTTAGCTATAATAAAAATAATAATTATCAATCCTGAACATAAAGCACTATACCAAACATTTTGAAACAATAAGCTATTTAATTGGTGATATTGAGGAGGAATGGGTATCAAATTTTCAAAAAAGAGTAGTATGGTATAGGATAGCGGCGCAATAAACCCTAAAGCAAGAAAAAATCCAAGTATTCCAAAAAGCCCTCCTGCGATGACATCACTTGGATAATGAACTCCTAATTGAATTCTAGATATTGCAACAATTATAGAGCAAACAATAGCAGCTAAAATGATTACAATATTATTAAAGAAATAAATAAACATCAATCCTTGCGATACAACATTGTAAACATGCCATGAGGGAAAACTTTCCGAACTTGGTTTCCTTTCTAATACCCTAATCTTGCTTATACTTTCAAATGGACGAGCACGATCAATATACCTTTTGCTTGGGACAATCAAAATTAATCCTGTTAAAAAAGTAGAGCCAATATGCGAGAATAAGATAGGATCATACCAAATAAACAGATAAAATACTATTAAAATGAGCCATATCGTTTCCCTACCGAGAAAGGAGATGATTCGAAGGAAAAATGCCAGTAATTTGCCGACATAACCATTCCATTTAACAATAATCTTTTTGTCCCATCTATCAAATTTTTCTATTAGATTTAATTTTTTCATTAGTCAACCCTTCTCTAATAACTATTTCATTTTAATAAGATTATAAGCTTCTTTTACTTTAGGTATTTGATTCTCAAAATATTCCAAAGAATGGGAATCAGAACCAATAAAGAATCTTGCCCCCTCTTTTTTTAAAATTCGAATAACCTCCCTTGAAGGGAATGGGCGCTTTATTGGAAATCGCATTCCCGATAAATTATATTCTATCGCAATTTTGTTTTTAATGCACAATCTACCTATTTCTAAGACACTCTTATTTGAAATATCACAATCCTTTTCTGGTTTTATATCATTTTCATTAATATAGCGATAAATTGTGTCAATATGACATATATTTTTAAAAATTTTTGATTCAACCATCTTTTTAGATTCTAAAAAATATTCTGCGATTATATCTTTCATCGGTTTTTTTTCTAATAATTCTACCAATTTATCTCTTGTAGTAATAGGGTAAAATGGAACCCACTCATGAACTGTACCTGCTATAAAGTCAAGTTCTCTGCCATAATCATCCATAAATTCCCTTAAATCCGTTTCCTTTTCTTCATAATAGTCGATTTCTAATCCCGCCAAAATACAATCATATGTTTCTTTAAGAATATCCAGCTCCTCTAAATAGGTGTTAATATTTTCATTTGAAAAAGGATTAGCGAATTTATTGTCCATATAGCGTAGTTCATAATGCTCTAAAAAACAAATGTTAATTCGATTCACTTCTGCTATTCGAATATAATCTTCAAATGACGGACCATCGTCTTTAATGTCTATACTCCAGTTAGTATGCACATGATAATCAGTATACTTATATCTCATCACAAAACATAATGCATAATTAACACAGAATCAAAAAATTATGGATTCTTTAATCAATCAATCGAATTCTCTTTGTCGAAAAATACTTCATAGAATAATTCCTTCTCTCCTGCTTCAGGAGGAGTAATTTTTGTATACCCTCCTTTTCGAATAATTTGCACTGTCTTTTTATTTTGGATATGAATACTTCCATAAAACCCTTTTATACCTAATTCCTTAGCTATAATGATAAGATGATGATATAAAAATGATCCTAATCCCTTTCCGCGGAAGTCTTCTCGTACCAAAAAACTATATTCCGCCATATTGTTTTTAGGATTAAGATAGTAAGTAGCGCTCCCAACCATTTCTTCCTTCTGAATATCTCCAATGAAAGCTCCAATCGAGAAGATATTCTTATAATCGATGTTTACTTCACTCTGCGTTTTTGAATGGGTAAATTCTTTTCGAAGCTCAAAAAATCGTAAATAGCGATCTCGTTCGTTAAGGGAATAATATAATTCTTTTAATAAGGGCTCATCTGTTGTGTTTACGGGTCTTATCTTGACAACCTCTCCTGTTCGTGTCCGAAAGATGGTCTCATATTTAGATGGATAGATACATATTCGTCCTTCTTCATCGCAAGGCAATAATTGATCATGAAAAATATAATTCAGCTTTTTAGCTTCATCTAATAACTCCTGACGGAACTTAGGATGAGCAATACAAATGAGTTCTATTACTCGTTCACGAATTGTTTTTCCATGAAGATAGGCAATACCCCATTCCGTGACGACATAATGAACATCCGCTCGCGATAAAATCACTCCCGCACCCTCATCTAAATGCGGGACGATGTTTGAAATTGAATCATTTTTTCTAGTGGATGAAAGCACGATAATAGGTTTGCCTCCCTTAGAAAATGCTGCCCCTCGCATGAAATCTACTGTGTCCCCTATCCCTGAATAGAAATCATAGCCTTTTGTGGATGTATTTACTTGCCCTGTAAGATCTATTTGTAAGGCTTGATTAATCGACACCATCTTTTTGTTCATGCCAATATACTTGGGATTACATACGTAATCGGACGGATAAAATTCAATATACGGATTGTTATTAATAAAATCATACAATTTCTTAGTCCCCAAAGTAAAACTGGTGATGATCTTTTCTGGATGGAAATTTTTCTTTCTACATGTCAATACCCCATTCTCAATCAAAGGAATGATATTATCTGTGACATAATGACTATGCATTCCTAAATCTTTTTTATCTTTGAGATAGTTTAAACACGCATTAGGTAATGAGCCATTTCCAATATGGATTGTTGATTTGTTCTCGATAAGAGTTGCAATATTCTTTCCAATTTTCTCTACGACTTCATTTTTCTCCTTAAAATTGAATTCCAAAAGCGGTGTATCATTCATCACAAAATAATCAATCTCTTTCATATGAATAAAACTATTTCCCAGTGTTCTTGGCATTTGAGGATTAATTTCAGCGATGGTTAGATATGCCGCTTTCGATATTGGCTTCGCAAAATCAACATTAATCCCAAAAGAGCAAAAACCATAACGATCAGGAGGCGTTATTTGAATAAGTGCCACATCACAATTTTTTCTTCCCGAAAGAAATAAAGAAGGAATCTCACTCGCTAGTATAGGGGTGTAATCCGCTTGGCCTTTATTTATCTCCTCCCGTAAAGTCTTCCCAATAAAGAATGCGTTATGCCGAAATAAATCTTCCGCTTTATCTTTAAAATACTTTTCAGGTCCAATAGTAAAGAAATGGATGATCTCGGTGTCAATAAGGTTATTTGAAGACTTTATCAGTTCTGATGTCAATGCTTGCGGTTCTGAACATGCAGATCCAATAAAGACTCGATTTCCAGGGATAATCTTATCTATAGCCTCTTTTACTGTAATTTCTTTATTCTTCCACTTTTCTCTCCACTTATCATCCATATAATTATTTCTCATATCATTCTACCAATCAATTAACTCAATATTAGTATAAGTTTCGTTATTTACATATTATCTCCTATTTCTATAATAGGTTTTACCTTCCATATAATTCTTTTGACATCGATTTTTTTATTTTTCTCTCTCTATGAGTAACTTTATATTCAAATTCATCCTATTTATCCACAATAACTGAAATTCATTAAAGGTTTGCTATATGACCATCACATGGGGTTTTACATTTACTTCTTTACTTTATTTTTTCCCATTTCTAATTGATGCATTACGATTCTTAATTCCTTCTGTTTTTATTTATCTCTATAGTTCTCATAATTCCAGAGAGGTTAAAAATTTACATTTTATAAAAATCAGTACGCTTCTTAATTTCGTTCTGATAGGGATATTTTTCTTTATTCCGGCTCCAATAACGATCACTAATACATCCCCGTTAGACTCCATAATTTTTAATCTATTTATGATAGGAACCAGTACCATTTCCAATTTAGTTCTAATGGTTAGTTTTGGTTTCTCGATATTGCTTTTCGGCATAAATAATAAAGAATTGTTTGGTCCTTATCTCCAATATTCTGGAATGGTTTTTATATTCGCTTTCTTTAGTAGACTTTTTTTGATCCAACCAATCGGCTATTATGTTCCAGTCCTATCCTATCTTTTATACTTCGCAGGAATTGTAAATGTCTTAGGTCAGATTCTTATTCCCGTTCTTTTGGGGCCATTTTCCATGCTCTTAATTATCGGGATGGTTTATTTGATTATACACGGATACAAAAATAGTGAAAAATACTTAGTTTTTGCGGGATTATCGTATCTAATTTCCTTCGCATTTATCGGGTACGGTAGTATTCCTACCCATTTATTTGTCTTTTCTTGAGTTTTGTGAAATAAAGAAGTATGGGAAGAAATTAAATTTACCTTTGAGTTCCTCTTAGGGATATTTATATCAACACTGACCATTCAAGTTGCTATCTGGCCTTTCTTTGCCCCTACTTTTGGAGCTTCAATAACCCTATTAGCTACATCTACTACAATTTTAATGTCTATAATATTATTGCTCGCAATTATCTGTTATATTAAACAAAGAAGTTAAGCAGTATAATTAAATAAATAAATTATCAATCTTTTCTTTGATTTTAAACGCTTTAACTTTGTTTTCTCTTTAACCAATCTTCTTTTAGTAAATAGAACTTATGCGCATCTACGTATTTACCGTCTACATAAACATCTTGGATAGAAACTCCTTCCTTTTTGAAGCCGAGTTTTTCTGCGGCTCGTAAGGATCGTTTGTTTGGTTCAAACACCCCACTATAAATTTTATTTAGATTTAATTCCTCAAATCCATATTTTATCATTAATTCGGATGCCTCACCAGCGATACCTTGCCCCCAATATTCGGGATATCCGATTGCCGCAAAAATATTTGCCGTCCTATTAAGCCAATTAATCCGATTTAACCCAACCGTTCCAATTGGCTTTTTATCTTGTTTGTGATAAATGGTCAAGACTACAAAATCCCGCATACCTCTATCAGACGAGGAAGGTTCAAACCACTTTTTTACTTCATCTAACGTTAAAGGCCATATATTACGCGAATAACGACGAACTCTCGGATTATTCATCCATTTACATGTTATATCCGCCCATTTTGAATGGCCCACCACTAAATCAATCTTATCCCCTTCTATAAATACAAAAACTTCCTCCTCTTTTCTTTGATTCATTTATCTCGACAACCCTGCTTCTTATAAATTATTTTTCTAGTAATAGACTAAACAATACCTGCTTATTAAAAAGAATGAAGCTTTCCTATTGAAATTTATGCCAACACTGTCAGTTTACTAATATGTCTATTTCTCAAATCATTTATGAACCATTATAATTACCTTTTTAACCCCCGACAAATTTATTTTGATAAGATTATGGAGCATAAGAAAAAGATCGAAAAACGCTTGGAAACTGATCTCGGCTTCGAAACATGTAAAGTTAGTCTGTCCCCAAACATTACTCAGGGAGAATTCGAAGCAGAATGCCAAAACTCCTATAAAGACACGTTTACATGTCAAGGAAAAATTTCTAAAGACGGAGTCCTCAGCAAAACAAATTGTGATAAAAATGAATAATTTTTTTTATTAACTAATCCTTTTTCATGCTTATTTCTCGCAATCATAACCCCTTATCTTTCAATGTTTTATAAATAAAATGTTTAAATGCAATTCCATATATCTCCTTTTTGAAGCAAACCATATCCATTTGAATGCGTAAAATTTAAATAGAATGAGTTTGCAAAAAAAAAATTTAAAATTTTTAAAGGATTTACTTAATTAAGAAGTTCTTATCAAAAATTAGAACAAAAGAAGCAAAATTGTGAAATATAATGTCGAAAAAAGATAAAAAGATGGAAAGTATTCTCACTGAAACGCGTAAATTTGACCCCGCCGCTTTTGGCACCGAATTTGTAAAATCAGGGATGACTTTCGAAGAGTATCAAACTCTTTACAAAAAATCCATCGAAGATATGGAAGGTTTCTGGGGAGAACAGGCACAATCTCTTGATTGGTTCAAACCCTACGACAAAGTATGGGAAAAAACTGATTTGTTTCCGGGTAAGTGGTTTATAGGCGGAAAATTAAATGTCGCTTATAATTGTCTTGACCGACACGTAAACGCAGGAAACGGGGATCGCGTCGCTATTATCTGGGAGGCAGATGAGCCGGGAGAGGTAAGAAAATTTACCTACAGCGAACTCTTAAAGGAAGTCAATAAAGTTGCCAACGGAATGCGAAAACTTGGCTTGAAAAAGGGAGACCGGGTAACCATCTGGTTACCGATGATTCCCGAACTTGCCATCATCATGCTCGCCTGTGCTCGTATTGGCGTTATTCACTCCATTGTGTTTGGTGGGTTCTCAAAAGAAGCAGTAAAGGACAGAATTGAAGACTCTGACTCTCGATTACTCTTTACCAGCGATGAGACAGTACGTGCCGGAAAATTTTATCCTAAAATGGCCGATGTCGCTGAAATGATCGACGATGTGCCCACTATTGAACATGTGATTGTCGTAAAGCGAACTGGAAACGAAGTTCCACATACTGATAAAGATATTTGGTATCATGACTTCATTGACGGAATAAGTGAGGAATGTGAACCCGAACAAATCGACTCGGAAGATACGCTCTTTATCCTTTATACCAGCGGAACTACAGGCAAACCAAAAGGAGTCAAGCATACTACCGCAGGATACATTTTATACACCTCATACACCCATCGCGTGGTCTTTAACTATCAGGAAGGCGATATCTGGTATTGTACCGCCGACATAGGCTGGATTACTGGGCATTCTTACATAGTTTATGGACCCCTGGCTAATGGAGCCACATCTTTGATGTTTGAAAGCGTCCCAACATACCCAGACGTAGATAGATTTTGGGATATTGTTGAACGACATAAAGTAACCCACTTTTATACTGCTCCAACGGCTATTCGGGCCCTTATGCGATATGGCGACGAACCTGTTAAGAAACATGATATTAGTTCAATTAAAGTACTTGGAACCGTCGGTGAACCTATAAACCCTGAAGCATGGACATGGTACCACCGTGTAATAGGTAAGGAAAAAGCCCCGATTGTCGATACTTATTGGCAAACGGAGACAGGTGGATTTATTATGACACCTATTGCATCAGCAACTCCTACTAAGCCAGGATCTTGTTGTTTACCCTTTTTAGGGATAAAACCAATTATATTTGACCTTGAAGGTGATGAGGTCACCGAAGCAAATGAAGGTGGATATTTTTGCATGGCTCAACCATGGCCTGGCATGCTTCGCGATGTTTGGGGTGACACTGAGCGATTTAAATCAACTTATTTAGAACGTTATCCAGGGTATTATTATACGGGTGATGGTGCTCGACGAGACGATGATGGATACTATTGGATCTTAGGACGCTTAGATGATGTTATTAAGGTGTCCGGACATCGAATTGGTACTATGGAAGTTGAAAGCGCCTTAGTCTCACATCCGAAAATCGCTGAAGCTGCAGTGGCACCATTCCCACACAAGATTAAGGGACAAGCCATTTGGAGCTTTGTTACCTTAATGCAGGGAGTTGAAAAATCTGTAGATTTGAAGCGCGACATTAAAATGCATGTTCGACAGGAAATCGGACCAGTCTTTCAACCTGATATAGTCCAATTTGCCGACGCCCTCCCAAAAACCAGAAGCGGTAAAATTATGCGTCGAATATTGAAAGCTATTGCTTCGGGAACAGAAATCGGAAATGTCACCACATTAGCTGATCCGTCTGTCGTTGACGATCTCCTCGAAGAACGAAAGAAGATGGATATAGAGACTAATTGAATTTATTTTAAAATTTTTTTTTT
>Ga0180433_10004860_pt1 | contig 18609 bp, 16 predicted proteins | sample SS_ome_8_FD_132980 | JGI IMG/M metagenome (GOLD analysis project Ga0180433, IMG submission 132980) | Hypersaline lake sediment archaeal communities from the Salton Sea, California, USA - SS_1_D_1 metaG | ecosystem: Environmental > Aquatic > Non-marine Saline and Alkaline > Hypersaline >... | reverse complement strand
CGGCCCGGACTTCTCCGAACTGCGACAGCTGGTCTGGGAGCCCTGAGATACCCGTCGGCCGCTCAGTCGGCCATGCCGGGGCCGCCGCCGTCGAGAACCTCGTCGAACATGGCCAGGAATGTGCCCGGATCGGCCGGGGTGAACGCCGGACTCGGCCAGGTTCCGGGCATCTCCAGGGTGACCAGGGTTCCCCGCAGCGGCCGGCGGACGTCCAGTGGCAGCCAGCGCTGCAGGTCCGAGGTGCCCCAGATTCGGAACCGCTGCATCAGGATTCCCAGCGGCTCGACACGGTAGCCCTGGATCGCCTGCAGGGGAATGACTTTCGATGTGCCAGAGGGAAAATGGTAGCGGCGCAGCGTCAACGCGTGGCGGTCCAGCAGGACCAGCCCGTCGTCGTAGTACTGACGCGGCGGTCTGGTCACGCCCGTGAGCAGCGCAATTTGTGGCCCTTGGAGGTCAGGCAGCGGCCGGTGGTGAGGTCCCATTCCCAACCGTGCAGGTTGCAGGTCAGCCGATCGCCTTCGACCACGCCGAACCTCGACAGGTCGGCTTTGAGGTGGGGGCAGCGACGCTGGACTTCCCAGCCGTCCAGAGTGATCGTTGCGGTGTCGTCGTGCGCCTCGGCGAACCAGCCGTCGGCGTAGGCGATCCGCTCGTCGGTCAGGCACTTGAAGAACGTGTAGAGGTACTCGTTGTAGCCGCCGACACGCCATGCCCGGAACCGGGTGGACAGGAAGATCGTGTTGACCCAGTCCGGTTCGTCATCGCGCAGCACGGTGCGGACCAGCTCTGGAGCGATCTCGAATCCGTAGCGGAACTTCTCCTCGGGGATCGGTTCGCGGACGGTGCGTTTGGGGAAGTCCACCACCACGGTTTCGGGGCCCATTTTGAGTTCCACCGGGTAGCCGATGCCGTCGCAGATCTGATCGCTCTGCAGCATGATCGGCTCGAAACGGGCCCGCAGCGGTTCCAGCAGCGGTTCGCCGGTCGGCGGTGCCCAGCTCGCCTTCTCCGCTGCCAGCACCGGCGCCATCCGTTCGGCGTAGGCCTCGATGTAATCGGCTTTTCCGGTGGTGAAGATCCGCTCCACCTCGCCCTCGGGCAGCGGGTGGGTCAGCGAGTCCAGACGCGAACCGGTGAACTCGGCGACCGAGCCCGGGATCATCAACAGGCCGCCATCGTGGCCGTGCCGGCGCAACTGGTCGAGGAAGACGATCTGGTCGGGAAAGATGTTGGCCGGGTCCCCGTGGTCATCGTTGAGGTCGCGCAACTCGGGGTCGAGGAAACAGGGCGGTCCGGCCGAGGGAATCACCCAGGTGGCGCCCACGTCGGCGATGTACTGACGGCACCGGTCCATGCCGCGCTGGCGCTTCTGGCTGCCGAAGGCTTCCTTGGCCCGCTCCGGCATGTCGTAGACCATCGGGTACCAGATGGCGCCGGAGTACTGGGGCATGTGAACGTCGACGCCGTCGAACTCGGCGAGCGCGTCGAGTGTCAGCGGCCGGGAGTCGTTCATGTTGAACACCGTCGTGGTGCCGTCGGAGATCACGATCCCGGAGTCCCCGATGGGGCCGTCCGCGGGTGCGCGCAGCGCGATGATCATCACGTCCAGATCGCCCTCGGGGCCGCTGAGGCGGTGCTTGACCGAGTCCTCGGTCTCCAAGAACCGGTGGAACCCGAGGGCCTCCAGTTCCCGCTTGAGGTCGGGTACGGGGAAGTCGGGCAGCAGTACGACGGCGTCCTTGTTGACGTGCTCGCTGAGCAGTCGGGGGTCGAAATGGTCCTTGTGCAGATGCGAGACGTAGAGGTAGTCGCAGTCGCCCAGGGTGGCCCAGTCCAGTCCGCTGTTGTCGGGAAAGACGAACCATGACGCGAAGTAGGCGGGGTGCATCCACGGGTCGCACAACACGCTGCCTGCCCGCGTGTCGATCCGGAAGCCGGCATGTCCGATGCTGGTGACCTGCACGAACGTTCTCCCTATCGCGAGTTGGGCCACCCCAGAGCTTAGCGGGCCGCCCGGCACTAGGCTGACGGCCGTGGAGGCTGCATACGGCACTGTCATCGCGGCCGTCCGGACGCTCTGGCGCGCCCAAGGCCTGAAGTTCACCGTCACCGGCGCCGGGAACGTGCCGACTTCCGGCGGAGCGGTGGTGGCGATCAACCACACCAGTTATTTCGACTTCACCTTCGCGGGTTTGCCGGCCTACAACCAGAGCCCGCGTCGACTCGTGCGTTTCATGGCCAAACGAGAGGTCTTCGACCACAAGATCACCGGACCGGTGATGCGGAGTCTCCGGCACATCCCGGTCGACCGGGAGCGGGGCGGCGCGTCGTTCGACGCAGCGGTGCTTGCGCTGCGGTCCGGCGAACTGGTCGGGGTGTACCCGGAGGCGACCATCAGCCGCAGCTTCGAGCTCAAGGAGTTCAAGTCGGGCGCGGCCCGGATGGCGATCGAGGCCGACGTGCCGATCGTCCCGCACATCGTCTGGGGCGCCCAGCGGATCTGGACCAAGGACCATCCGCGCAGGATGTGGCGTCCCAAGGTGCCGATCGCGGTCGCGGTGGGTGAGCCGATCGCGCCCACGCTGCCCCCGGCTGAGCTGACCGCTCTGCTGCGGTCCCGGATGCAGCACCTGCTCGAGCAGGTCCAGGACAGCTACGGGCCCTACCCGGCCGGGGAGTTCTGGGTGCCGCACCGACTCGGCGGCGGCGCGCCGACCCCGGCGCGGGCCGCCGAACTCGACGCCGCGGAGGCGGCGGACCGGGCTGCCCGCCGGCAGCGGCGAACGGCGGAATAGCGGACATGGAACCCGTCTTCCGGACTCTGGAGATGGCCGCCGTCGCCGGCGCGGCTCTGGTGGGCACCCGGGTCACCTACCAAGGCCTGGAGAACATCCCGCGTAGCGGAGGCGGGGTCGTCGCGATCAACCACACCAGCTACATCGACTTCCTGCCGGTGGGAATGGCGACCCGCCGCCGCCGCCGCCGGGTCCGCTACATGCTCAAGGCCGAGATGCGCGACGTCCGGGTCGTGGATTATCTGATCCGCAAGACCGGCGCCATCCCGGTCGACCGGACGGCCGGGGCGCAGGCCTACGCCGAGGCGGTCCGGCAGCTGCGGGCCGGCGAACTGGTCGGGGTATACCCGGAGGCGACCATCAGCCGCAGCTTCGAGCTCAAGGAGTTCAAGAGCGGCGCAGCCCGGATGGCCCTGGAGGCGGGGGTCCCGATCATCCCCTTCATAGTCTGGGGCGCTCAGCGGATATGGACCAAGGACCATCCGAAAGCTCTGGGGCGCAACAAGATACCTATCACGGTTCGTGTGGGGGAGCCGTTGCCCCCGATCGGGCCGGCGACCGAACTGGACGCAGCCCTGCGGGACCGGATGACAGCGCTGCTGCACCATGTGCAGGACAGCTACCCGCACCCCGCCGGGGAGTTCTGGGTGCCGCACCGGCTCGGCGGCGGCGCGCCGACGATGGCGCAGGCCCGGGAGATGGAAGCGGCCGAGCGGGCCGAGCGGGCCAGACGGGCCGGGGGGCAGGGCTGATGCTGCCCGCGCTGATAGCCAGCGACGTCGACGGCACCCTGCTGGATCCCGCCGAGCGCATCACCGACCGGACCCGGCAGGCGGTCCAGGCCGCCGTCGCCGACGGGGTCACTTTCGTGCTGGCCACCGGACGTCCGCCGCGCTGGATCCCGCCGGTGGTCGAACAACTCGGTTTCGCCCCGGTCGCGGTGTGCGCCAACGGGGCGGTGCTCTACGACGCGGCGGCCGACCGGATCATCTCCGCAGAGACACTGTCGGTCGACACACTCACCGAGCTCGCCGAGATCACCGCGCGATCGGTGCCCGGAGCCGGGCTGGCCGCCGAGCGGATCGGCCGCAGCGCGCACGACACCGCGACCCCGCAGTTCGTCAGCGCCCCCGGCTACGAGCACGCCTGGCTCAACCCCGACAACACCGAGGTCTCCCACCGGGATCTGCTCAGCGCCCCGGCGGTCAAACTGCTCGTCCGCAAACCGGGTATGCCGAGCTCGGAACTGGCCGCCCGGCTGGCCCAGCACATCGGGACACTCGGCGACATCACCTACTCCACCAACGACGGCCTCGTGGAGATCAGCGCGATCGGGATCAGCAAGGCGCTGGGGGTCCAGCAGGTGGCGCACCCCTTGGAGATCGGCTCCGAGGAGGTGGTGGCCTTCGGTGACATGCCCAATGACGTCCCGATGCTGCAGTGGGCCGGTCACGGGGTCGCGATGGGCAACGCCCACCCCGAGGCGATGGCCGCGGCGAACGAGGTGACGGCGCCCAATGACGACGACGGGCTGGCCCGGGTACTGGAACGCTGGTGGCTGTAGGGCGTCCGGTTCAGGCGCGCGGCCTCAGCCTCAGAGCCTGGGCGACCCAGTCCACGTCGCCGTCGCCGTTGCGCACGAACGAGATCCGGCTCCCCTCGGCCACCGCGGAGTCGGGCGCGAGGAATGCGATCGCGGCCGGCCCCTCCGCCGGCGGCGCGGCGATGGCCGGCTGCCAGGAGCCCGGTGGCGGGGTCAGTTCGGTATGCGCTTCGAGACCGCCCCCCGCGCGGGTGACGGTGATGGAGAGCCCCGGGTCGGCGTAACGTCCCGGATAGTCGTCCAGTTGCCCTGAGGTCAGCGTCGCGGCGGGGGCTTCGGGAGGGGCGGCCAGCGCGCGCATCACCCCCACCCGGCCCGCCAGGCCCTCGAGTCCCCGATAGCGGGACAGCGCGGCGTCCAGCGCCGCCAGCCCCGCAGCCGCGCCGGGTTGTCCGTTGAGCAGCAGGACGAACGCGAAGCGGCGCCGCGGAACCGCCATGAACAGGGTGTGCTGGCCCAGGGTGTCCCCGTCGTGGGTGATGGCGCGGAGCCCGTCGACGTCCTGGATGAACCAGCTTCGGCCCATCGCCAGGTCCAGGCCGGGGACCTCGACGGCCGGCTCCTGCATGGCGCGAAGGCTGGCCGGCCGCAGGAACGGAGTGCGTCCCGTCGGCTGTATCCCCAGATGCAGCCGCGCGTAACGCAACACGTCGCGCGAGGTCGACCAGATGCCTCCGGCCGGGTCGGCACAGCGCGGAAGCCACAGCGGGGTCTGCACGGCGACGGTGTCGCGGCCGTTGACCGGCATCGCGATGTGGCCGTCGGCATAGGGGCGTCTGCGCACCGCGCCGTGGTCGAGCAGCGTGTCGGACAGACCCAGCGGACCCAGGACCAGTCGCTGCAGTGCGTCGTTGTAGTCGGTGCCGAGAGAAACCTCGGTCAACAGGCCGAGCAGCTGGAACGCGGAGTTGTTGTAGGAGAAGAACTCACCGCAGCCGAACAGCTGCGGAAGCTCGGGCATCCGGTTCTCGACGTAGCGGCCCAGCGCCCCGGCGTCGTCACCGGTGTCGACGATGTCGTCGCCGTACCAGCCCGCGGTGTGGTCGAGCAGGTTTGCCACCGTCACCGTTTCCGCGGTCTGGTGATCGCGCAGGCGTAGCCCACGGACGTAGCGGCGAACCGGGCCGTCGAGGTCCACCAGACCCTGGTCGATCAGACGCCACACGGCGGTCGCGGTGTAGCTCTTGGTGAGCGAGCCGACCTGGAACAGCGTGTCGGAACGCACCGGCTCCAGCGACGAGAGGCTGGCGACCCCGAAGGCGGCGTACTCCTCGCGGTTCCCCGACAGGATGCCCAGCGCGGCGCCGGGAATCCGGGCCTCGCCCAGAGCGTCGGCGACGTCCCCGGCGACCGCGCGGAACTCCCGGGACGCGTTCGGGGTCAGCGACACCGGCAGCGGCGACGGCGGCGCGGGCGGGACGACGGCCGGCGGGGTCTGGGGCGGGGCGGCGGTCGGGTCCTCCGCACAACCGGCGGCGGCCAGGCCGGCCGCGGCGAGCAAGAGCCGTCTCCGGGAGAGCCGCAGGTCTGCGCCCACGGCGTGCAGCCTATCGGGTTTGAATCCGGCTGAACCGTTCGAGTTGGGTCGGCGGTCCGTCCAGCGGCGGCGGCGGCATCACCAGGCTCACCCCGTCGATCACCCGCACGACGTTGCCGGTGAGGCGGTCGAAGTTGAGTGTGCCGTGCTGGAAGTTCTGCACGATCCACTCCGGCTCGGCGATCTCGCCGCTGGTGGGCAGGCCCAGTGCTCCGCGCTCGTACCCCAGCGAAGCCCAGGCCTGGTAGATCGCCCCGGTCAGCGGTTGGGCGCCGGTGTCCGGCGAGAAGTACATCGCCCCGCGTTCGAAGGTCGCGTACCTGGTGTCACCGAGCCCGGCCGCCTCAGGTGAGGTCGGCATACCCAGCGGACTCACCTCACCGCCCTCAGCCTGCCACCGGGTCAGTATCGCCCCGCCCTGCAGCGTCTCCATGACGTCGGGAGGCGCGTTGAACGCGGCGGCGATGGCCCGGATCCGGTCGAGCGCGGCATACCCGGCCGCCCCCGGGCAGGCGGTGTTGCCGACGTCGCGGTGGGCGAAGATCTCCGGCAGCACCGGGGTCGCACCGGCGGGGTAGGTGGTGTGCTGACCTCCGGCGGATTTCAGCCGCACGGTGCCCAGGGGGTCGACCTTGTCCAGGCCCAGCCGCCAGCCCAGCAACCGCCCCACGGTCCGCAACATGACCTCCGGCGGCGGATCGTCCTCGAAGTCACCGATCATCGAAACGCCCCAGACGTCCCGGTTGAACCCGCCGGTGTGCGAGCCCAGGACGTCCTTGGTGATCCCGCCGGCCCGGCCCTCGAAAACCTGGCCGTACTTGTCCACCAGGGCGTTGTAGGCGATGTCGCACCAGCCCAGGGTGACGGTGTGGTAGGCGTAGATGGACCGGAGAATCGCCGCCGAATCCTCGGGCTGGTAGTCGTTGCCGGTGGCTGTGTGGTGAACCACCGCGGCCCGGACACTGTCCCCGTAGAAGGGTCCGCCGCAACGGTTCCCGGTTCCGGCGCCCCACTGTGCCCGGCTGATGATGTTCGGCGGCTGGCCGGGGCCCAGGGTGGCGGTCGGTGGGGTCCATTGGGTATCGACCGGACCCTTGGGCGGCGCGATCAGAACCGCCGAGAGGGTCGGGTTCAGAGGCGTCTCCGCGTTGGCGGGGATGTAGCCCAGGTCCCGCCCGGCCTCCACCCCGGTTCGCGGTGGGGCGGCGGTGACCGGTGCGTCCGGTGGGCGGTTGACCGCGATCTGCACCGCCGTCGTCTCACCGACGTACACCGGATCGGTGCCGTGGGTTCCGGTGCCCTCGACGTCCTCAGAGCCGAGTTCGAACCGTTCCGCGGCGTACCACGGACCCCACGACCCGTCGTCTCGCTTGGCCCGGACCCGCGCCGAGGTTCCGGTCAGGTCGTTGCCCGTGACCGCCACCATCGAGAACGGGGTCGGTGAACTCACCTCCCGTACCGTTTCGCCGCCGCCGATCCCGGCCAGCGGCTGGGGGGTCAGGACGGTGTCGTCGGCACTGGGCCGTTCAGCCGGTCGCGTTCCGGGCGCGCCGTTGACTGCCCACGGCAGCACGACGACCGTCGCCGCGATGGCGGTGAACAGGATCGTCGGCGCGGGCCTCCGGGACGGCACAAGGCGATGTTACGTATGGGCTTAGTGTTACTAGCGTTTCGACACGGACAATTGATAACTATGTGACAGATGGTTCTGACGGGGCACACGCAACGGCACCGCAGGGGCCTGTCCGGGATGTCCTGCCAGTCGCGCTGGCCGTCCGACCGGTCTCACCCTGCGGTGCCGTTTCGGTGCAGGTCCTATCCGGTCGCGGCCACCTCGCCAGCCGCTTCCACCGCGGGTGCCGCGGCCGCCGGAGCCGCAGCGGCAGCGCCCTGAATCGCCTGAGTGATCCCGGGCATGACGACACCCTTGAGCAGGTCGATGGCCTGGCCCACCCCGAGCTGGTTTGCAGCGCTGCTCAGATCGCTGATGATGCCGCCACTGGCCGGCGCGGCCGGGGTCAGCGGCATGCCCAGCGACGGGTCACCGAGGATCGGGTACGTGCCCGCCACCGGTCCCAGCGGAGCGCTGATCGGCTGCTCGATGGGCAACCCGATACCGCTGGCCGACGGGCTGACCAGCCCGGGATCCGTGCCCAACTGCGGAGTGGTAAGGCCGGGGGTGAGCAGGTCGGGGCTGGTGAGGCCGGGGTCGGTCAGCGAGGGAGTCGCCGCGGCGGCCGGCGGCACCAGGCCCGGTGTGGTCAGGCCGGGTGTGGTCAGGCCCGGTGTTGTCAGGCCCGGTGTTGTGAGGCCCGGTGTTGTGAGGCCCGGCGTGGTCAGGCCCGGTGCCGTCAGAGATGGCGTGGTCAGACCGGGCGTGGTCAGACCGGGCGTGGTCAGACCGGGTGTGGTCAGACCGGGCGTGGTCAGGCCCGGCGTGGTCAGGCCGGGTGCCGTCAGAGATGGCGTCGTCAGACCGGGTGACGTCAGAGAGGGCGTCGTGAGCCCGGGGCCGGTCTGTACCGGCTGGGCCCCGGCGGGGCTCAGCCCGGTCGGCAGTGGCGGCAGGTTGATGCCGAACTGCGCGAGGCCCTGCTGGAGCGCGGACATGATCTCGTTGGGCAGGTCGGTCACGACCGCGGCCCGGGTGAACTCCCGGTGCACGGTCTGAGGGGCCTCGGCTGCGGGGGCTGCGGTCAGATCCAGCACTGCGAGCACGGCGAACGGGCTTGCCACGGCAAGGGCGGCGACCGCGCTGGTAGCTGTCGAGATCTTGCGTCGACGTCGGTTCGGCACGGAAGTCTCCTCAATCCGGGCTGCGTGGGCCCAAACTTTTTGAGCCTGTTCGCCGGCCCCGGCCGACTGCACTGCGCTGCCGGAGCCAACGGAACTGATGGTAAAGCTGTGAATGTTGTGACTGGAGTGACGATGCTGAATCGTGAGCCAATCGCGATCTGCAGTGGTTGCGGGGCCCGCGCGGCCCCGGGCCGGGGTGGCGGCTCGCCCCGTCGCCGATACCGGCGTCAACGCAGGGTTCCGATAACCTAGGGGCCGATGAAGTCCGCCGATTCCGGGGCCACCGGAGCCCCTGGCCACAACCAGTTTCGCGAGGCCGGCGATGTCGATCTCTTCGTCGTGGGTTCGGGCTTCTTCGGATTGACGGTGGCCGAGCGGGTGGCCTCCGAGCTGGGGCTCCGCGTGCTGGTGGTGGAGCGGCGCTCACACCTTGGCGGCAACGCCTACTCCGAGCCCGAGCCGGAGACCGGTATCGAGATCCACCGCTACGGCGCCCATCTGTTCCACACCTCCAACAAACGGGTCTGGGACTACGTGCGGAAGTTCACCGAGTTCACCGACTATCAGCACCGGGTCTTCGCCATGCACGCCGGGCAGGCCTACCAGTTCCCGATGGGCCTGGGCCTGGTCTCGCAGTTCTTCGGCCGCTACTTCAGTCCGGACGAGGCGCGCGCCCTGATTGCCGAGCAGGCCGCCGAGATCGACACCGCCGACGCGCAGAACCTCGAGGAGAAGGCGATCTCGCTGATCGGGCGACCGCTCTACGAGGCGTTCGTCAAGGGATACACGGCCAAGCAGTGGCAGACCGACCCCAAGGAACTGCCGGCCTCGACCATCAGCCGGCTGCCGGTGCGCTACACCTTCGACAACCGCTACTTCAACGACACCTACGAGGGCCTGCCCGTCGACGGCTACACCGCCTGGCTGGAGAACATGGCCGCCGACGAGCGCATCGAGGTGCGCCTGAACACCGACTGGTTCGACGTCCGGGACGAACTGCGGGCCGCCAACCCCACCGCGCCGGTCGTCTACACCGGTCCGCTGGACCGCTACTTCAACTACGTCGAGGGCCGGTTGGGCTGGCGGACGCTGGACTTCGAGGTCGAGGTCCTCGACGGGTGCGGGGATTTCCAGGGCACACCGGTGATGAACTACAACGATCGTGACGTGCCGTTCACCCGCATCCACGAGTTCCGGCATTTCCACCCCGAGCGCGACTACCCCGCCGACAAGACCGTGATCATGCGTGAGTACTCGCGGTTCGCCGACGAGGACGACGAGCCGTACTACCCGATCAACACCGAACGGGACCGTTCGGTCCTGGCGGCCTACCGGACCCGCGCCCGCGCCGAGACCGCCGCGGCCGGGGTCCTCTTCGGCGGCCGGCTGGGAACCTACCAATATCTGGACATGCACATGGCCATCGCGAGTGCCCTGAGCATGTACGACAACGTCCTTGCACCGCATCTGCGCGACGGTGCCCCACTGGCCGACGAAAGCAGCAACCCATGAGCGACATCCCCGCCGGCCCGATCCAGGGAGAGTCGCGGGCGGTGAGCCTGCTGGCCAGGGTGATCCTGCCCAGGCCGGGCGAACCGCTGGACGTGCGCAAGCTCTACGTCGAGGAATCGGAGACCAACGCCCGGCGCGCGCACGCCGCCAGCCGCACCGTGCTGCAGATCGGGCCCGAGTCGGAGGTGTCGTTCGCGACCTACTTCAACGCCTTCCCGGCCAGCTACTGGCGGCGCTGGACGACGCTGACCTCGGTGGTGCTCCGCGTCGAACTGACCGGCAGCGCCCGCGTCGACGTCTATCGCTCCAAGGCCACCGGCGCGCGGATCAGCGTCGGCGGCAGCGAGGTCGCCGGCCCCGACCAGTCGACTCCGGCGGTCGCCGAGTTCGAGATCGAGCTGGATCCGTTCGAGGACGGCGGCTGGATCTGGTTCGACATCACCACCGAGGGTCGGGTGACGCTGCACGAGGCAGGTTGGTACGCACCGGTTCCGGCACCCGGTAGGGCGAACATCGCCGTCGGGATCCCAACCTTCAACCGGCCCGCGGACTGCGTCAACGCGCTGCGCACGCTGACCTCGGATCCGTTGGTGGACAGCGTCGTCGGCGCGGTGATCGTCGCCGACCAAGGCACGGCCAAAGCCAAGGACCACCCCGATTTCGGTGCCGCGGCGGCCGCGCTCGGAGAACGGCTCTCCATCCATGACCAGCCCAACCTGGGCGGTTCGGGCGGCTACAGCCGGGTGATGTACGAAGCCCTGAAGAACACCGACTGCGAACAGATCCTGTTCATGGACGACGATATCCGCGTCGAACCCGATTCCGTGCTTCGGGCGCTGGCGCTGAGCCGCTTCGCCAAGGCGCCCACCCTGGTGGGCGGGCAGATGCTGAACCTGCAGGAGCCGTCCCACCTGCACGTGATGGGCGAGGTGGTGAACAGGGCCAATTTCATGTGGACCAACGCGCCGTTCACCGAGTACGACCACGACTTCGCCAAGTACCCGCTCAACGGCGATGACGAGGAGGGTCGCAGCAAGCTGCTGCACCGCCGCATCGATGTCGACTACAACGGCTGGTGGATGTGCATGATCCCGCGCCGGGTGGCCGAGGAGCTGGGACAGCCGCTGCCGCTGTTCATCAAGTGGGACGACGCCGACTACGGGTTGCGCGCCGCCGAGCACGGCTACGGCACCGTCACGATGCCCGGAACCGCGATCTGGCACATGGCCTGGAGCGACAAGGACGACGCGATCGACTGGCAGGCCTACTTCCACCTCCGCAACAGGCTTGTGGTCTCCGCCCTGCACTGGGACGCGCCGGTACGCGGCCTGCTGCGCAGCTCACTGAAGGCGACCCTCAAACACCTACTCTGCCTTGAATATTCGACGGTTGCGATCCAGAACCGGGCGATCGACGACTTCCTGGCCGGGCCGGAACACATCTTCTCCATCCTGGAGTCGGCGCTGCCCGAGATCCGGGCGATGCGCCAGGAATACCCTGATGCGGTTGTGCTGCACGGCGCCACCGCCCTGCCGCCGCCCAGCGGGAGGACCAGGGCGCACAAGCCTCCCGCTTTCCTGCCGCTGATCGGCTTGCGGCTGGTGCGCGGTCTGCTCCACCAACTTCGCAGGGCCGATCCGGAGCACCACCGGCGTCCGCAACTGAACGTGGCCACCCAGGACGCCCGCTGGTTCCTGTTGTGCAACGTCGACGGCGTGACGGTCACCACCGCCGACGGCCGCGGGGTCGTCTACCGGCAGCGCGACCGGGCCACGATGTTCGCCCTGCTGCGCGCCTCGCTGAGCCGCCACATCCGGCTCGCCCGTGACTACGACCGGATGCGCCGGGCCTACCGGGAGGCGCTGCCGGTGCTGTCCAGCAAGCAGAAGTGGGAGTCGGTGCTCTTCGACCAGTCTCGGGCCGACCAGTCCCGGGCCGACGAATCTCCGGTCAATGTCTGATCGGCCGCTCGACTCGCGCTACGGCCCGCCCTCCGGCGAGACCGCGGTACTGGTGGCCGTGCAGTCCGGCCTCGCCGCGCCACCGGTGGTGAGCGCGGCACGGACGTTGTCGCATTTCGGTGAGCACGCCGCCGGGTGGGTGGGCGTGGCCGCCCTGGGAGCCGCGCTCTCCCGCCGCAGACGTCGGGACATGCTGCTCGTCGGCGCGGGTGCCCTGGCCGCGCACGCCGCGGCGATAGCGATCAAACTGGTGGTGCGCCGCGCGCGGCCCGATCACCCGGCGGTCGCGGTCAACGCGGCGACCCCGAGCGCGCTGAGCTTCCCCTCGGCCCACGCCACCTCCAGCACCGCCGCGGCTATGCTGCTGTGCCGGGCCACCGGCTCACGGCTGCCGCTGGTCCTGATTCCGGTGATGGCGCTGTCGCGGCTGGTGCTCGGGGTGCACTACCCGACCGACGTGCTGGCCGGCATCGTCGTCGGCGCGTCGGTGGCGGGCACCGCCTCCCGGCTGGCCGGCCCCCGGAAGGAGACCCCGAGTGCGGACCCGAGGTGAGCACGATGAGTGAGGCGCCGGTCACCGGCCCGCCGGGCAACCTGCTGTCCGGGGTGGTCAAGGCGATCCGGCCGCGACAGTGGGTCAAGAACCTCCTGGTGTTGGCGGCACCGCTGGCTGCTCTCGGCGGGGATGTCACCTATGACTACCGCGACGTGCTGTTCAAGGTCTCGGTCGCGTTCGTGGTCTTCAGCATGGCCGCCTCGGCGATCTACCTGGTCAACGACGCCCGCGATGTCGAGGCCGACCGGGCGCACCCGACCAAGAGGTTCCGCCCGATCGCGGCCGGGGTGCTGCCGGTCGGGCTGGCCTACGGGATAGCCACCGTCCTAGGGTTGGGTTGCCTGGCCGTCTCCTGGTGGCTCACCCCGCAACTGGCCCTGGTGATGGCGGTGTACCTGGCCATCCAGCTCGCCTACTGCTTCGGGCTCAAACACCAGCCGGTGCTCGACATCTGCATCGTCTCCTCGGGGTTCCTCATTCGTGCCATCGCCGGCGGCGTGGCGGCGGGAATTCCGCTCTCCCAGTGGTTCCTGCTGGTGATGGCGTTCGGCTCACTGTTCATGGCCGCCGGAAAGCGTTACGCCGAACTGCAGCTCGCCGAGCGGACCGGTGCCAAGATTCGCAAGTCCCTGGAGAGCTACACCAGCACCTATCTGAGGTTCGTCTGGACGCTGTCGGCCACCGCGGTGGTGCTGTGCTACGGGCTGTGGGCCTTCGAGCAGGACGACAGCGGCGGGTCCTGGTACGCCATCTCGATGATCCCGTTCACCATCGCCATCCTTCGCTACGCGGTCGACGTCGACGGCGGACTGGCCGGCGAACCCGAGGAAATCGCCTTGCGTGACCGGGTTCTGCAACTGCTCGCTGTGGGCTGGATCGGAACCGTCGTTGCCGCCGTCCTCATTGGTTAGCGCCCCGGCCGTCTCCGGCCGGGGGTCCGATGTGGTCGCGCCGGCCGAACCGCCGTCGGACCGGATCGGCCGGATCAGCCTGTGGGTCAGCGTGGCCGTGGTGTCGGCGTTGTGGACGTGGGGTATCTGGCAGCGGCGCTGGATCGCCGACGACGGTTTGATCGTGCTGCGCACCGTGCGGAACCTGCTGGCCGGCAACGGCCCGGTCTTCAACGCCGGTGAGCGGGTGGAGTCCAACACCTCGACTGCCTGGACCTATCTGGTTTATCTGGGCAGTGTCATCGGCGGCCCGCTGCGCCTGGAGTATGTGGCGCTGGCGTTGTCGATGATGCTCAGCGTCGCCGGTGTGGTCCTGGCGATGCTGGGCGCCGCCCGGCTGTGGGCGCCGGGCCTGGGCGCCCGCCGGGCGCTCTTCCTGCCCGCCGGAGCCCTGGTGTACATCGCGATACCGCCGGCCCGCGACTTCGCGACCTCCGGGCTGGAGAACGGGCTGGTGACCGCGTGGCTGGGCCTGCTGTGGTGGATGATGGTCCGCTGGTCGCAGGGTGCCGGCACGGGCCGTCGGTTCACCGCGGCACTGGCCTTCGTCGCGGGCCTGAGCGTGCTGGTCCGCCCCGAGTTCGCCCTCATCGGCGGGTTGGCGCTGCTGATGGTGCTGATCGCCGCCCCCGGCCGGCGGCAGCGGGTCCTGGTCGTCGTGGCCGGCGGCGCCCTGCCGGTCGGCTACCAGATCTTCCGGATGGGCTACTACGGCCTCCTGGTGCCTCAGACCGCACTGGCCAAGGATGCCTCGGGCAGCAAATGGGGACAGGGCATGGCCTACCTGGCCAACTTCACCGGCCCCTACGCGTTGTGGGTGCCGGCGCTGCTGCTGGCCGCGCTCGCTGTGCTCCCGCTGGCCGGGGGGCCCGGCGGCCGTCCGCCCCGGAGCCCCTCGCCGCGCGCCGGAGGCTGGGTGCGGCGCCCGTCGGTGGTCGTGGCCTTCATGCTCCTCAGCGGCATCCTGCAGGGGCTGTACTGGACCCGCCAGGGCGGCGACTTCATGCATGGGCGGGTGCTGCTGGCGCCGGTGTTCTGTCTTCTGGCGCCGGTGTCGGTGATCCCACTGGCCTTTCCGGAGGGCGGCTGGCTCGCCCGCGAGAGGGCCTACCTGGCCGGCGGCGCCGTCGCGGGTCTGTGGCTGGCCCTGGCCGGGTGGGCGCTGTGGGCGGCCAACTCCCCGGGGATGGGCTCGGACGGCACCCGGGTGACCTACTCGGGCATCGTCGACGAACGCCGGTTCTACTCCCAGGCCACCGGACACGCGCATCCGCTGACCGCGGCCGATTACCTGGATTACCCGCGGATGCGGGCGATCCTGGTGGCCCTCAACAACACACCCGACGGCGCGCTGCTGCTGCCGTCAGGAAACTACGACGTCTGGGACGTCGTTCCGGCGCTGCCACCGCCACCGCCGCCGCCGGGAGTGCCGATGGACACCTGGCGCCGCGACGTCGCCCAGCACACCGTGTTCTTCACCAACCTCGGCATGGTCGGGATGAACGTCGGGCTTGATACCCGCGTGCTCGACCAGATCGGTCTGGCCAACCCCCTTGCCGCCCACACCGCCCGGCTGGAAGAGGGACGCATCGGCCACGACAAGAACATCTTCCCGGACTGGGCGGTCGCCGATGGGCCCTGGCTGACCTACCGGCCCTGGATACCCGAGTATCTCGACGAGGACTGGATCCGGCAGGCCCGGGAGGCGTTGACGTGCCCGCAGACTGCCGAGAGGCTCAAGGCGATCCGTGAACCGATGAGCCGGCCGCGGTTCATCGGCAACCTGAACCGGGCGCTGGGGTTCACCCGCTACCGCATCGACCGGGTGCCGCTCTATGAACTGCTGCGGTGCGGTCTGCCGGTACCGCCGCCGCAGAATCCGCCCTACACCGGGCTTCCCGCGACCGGGCCCTGATTGCACCGCAGGGGTGTAACGGCGCGGCCGGTTCCCGGCGATTGCCGGGGTGGCCCCGGGGTGTGGTTGACTACCCCGGCGCCGCAGAGGGGTCCGTGCGACGGCGCGGCGACCAACGATGGGATGGGTATTCGTGATGCGCGGAAACAGACTTCTGCCGACTCGGCCGAAACGCACGGAATCCGGCGGTTGGCTGCGGCGCTGCGCGGTCGCGATGGGCGCGGCCGCTCTGCTGGCCGGACTGGTCGGCGTCGCCGGGGGTTCGGCGACGGCCGGGGCGTTCTCCCGGCCGGGCCTGCCCGTGGAGTACCTCGACGTCCCCTCGGCGGGCATGGGCCACGACATCCGGGTGCAGTTCCAGAGCGGGGGAGCCGACTCCCCGGCGGTCTATCTGCTGGACGGTCTGCGCGCCCAGGACGACTTCAGCGGCTGGGACATCAACACCCCGGCTTTCGAGTGGTACCTCGATTCGGGGCTCTCGGTGGTCATGCCGGTGGGCGGCCAGTCCAGCTTCTACTCCGACTGGTACAAGCCCGCCTGCGGCAACGCGGGCTGTCAGACCTACCGCTGGGAGACCTTCCTGACCAGGGAGCTGCCGACCTGGCTCGCCGCCAACCGGCAGGTCAAACCGACCGGCAGCGCCGCCGTCGGCCTGTCGATGGCCGGATCCGCCGCGCTCACTCTGGCGATCTGGCACCCGCGGCAGTTCCCCTATGCGGCCTCGCTCTCGGGATTCCTCAACCTCTCCGAAGGCTGGTGGCCCAAGCTGGTCGGCCTGGCGATGGGCGACGCCGGCGGCTACAAGCCGCAGGACATGTGGGGTCCGGCCGGCAGCGCGGCCTGGCAGCGCAACGATCCCATGGTCAACATCGGCCGGCTGATCGCCAACAACACCCGGATCTGGATCTACTGCGGGGACGGCAAGCAGTCGGACCTCGATGCCGGTGCCAGCGCGGGCAACCTGTTCAACGCCAAGTTCCTGGAAGGCTTCACGCTTCGGACCAACAAGACCTTCCGGGACACCTACCTTGCCGACGGCGGCACCAACGGGGTGTTCAACTTCCCGGCCAACGGCACCCACAGCTGGGGCTACTGGGGTCAGCAGTTGCAGCAGATGAAGCCCGACATCCAGCGGGTTCTCGGCGCCACCCCGCAGCCGTCGGCCCCGCCGGCGGCGGCCGGGTCCGCCCCGGCGAACTGAGAATCTCGGCGGCCTGACGGCACCGCCCCGCGGCGGCGGGCGTATCGCGGCGAAACGCGCAACCGCCCGTCAGCCGTGTGATTCACTACCAGGGGCCAAGAGTCGAGGTGAGGATGGCGATGAGCAGGTTGGCGAAGCTGTTCCGGACACTGTCCGCGGCGGTTGTGGCGCTGGGCGCCTGGACCGCCGTCGCCCCCCCGGCGGCGGCGGCGATGGAGACCCTGATGGTCCCGTCGGCGGCGATGGGCCGGGACATCCCGGTGGCGTTCCAGGCCGGTGGCCCGCACGCGGTGGTCCTGCTCGACGCCTTCAACGCCGCCCCGGAGGTGAGCAACTGGGTGACTCTGGGCAACGCGATGAACACCCTCGCCGGCTCCGGGCTGTCGGTGGCCGCCCCCGCCGGGGGCGCCTACTCGATGTACACCAACTGGGAACTCGACGGCAGCAAGCAGTGGGAGACCTTCCTGGCCGACGAACTTCCCAACTGGCTCGCGGCGAACAGGGGCCTGGCGCCCAACCGCCATGCGATCGTGGGTGCTTCGATGGGCGGCACCGGCGCGCTGACCATGGCGACGTTCCACCCCAACCGGTACAGCTACGCCGGGACGATGTCGGGCTTCCTGACCCCCTCGAACACCCAGATGAACGGCCTGATCTCGGCGGGAATCAACGGGGCGGGCGGCAACATCGACGCGATGTGGGGCGCCCCCCAGCTGGGCCGTTGGAAGTGGCATGACCCCAACGTCCACGTCCAGTTGCTGATCAACAACAACACCCGGCTGTGGGTGTTCAGCCCGTCGACGTTGACCTGCAGCGACCCCGCCGCGATGATCGGCGGCTGCGCCCAGGCCCAGGGCAGCAACCGCACCTTCTACGCGCACTACCGCTCCCTGGGCGGCCGGAACGCGCATTTCGACTTCCCGGCCGGCCTGAACCACGACTGGGGAACGTGGTCCGGGCAGCTGGGGGCGATGGCCGGTGACATCGCGGCGGCCCTGAACTAGCCGAGAAACCGTTAGCCCTCTGCAACCGCACGGCAGCCGGGACATGTCGCGCGGCCTGTACTGTTGGTCCCGTGCGATGCGCAGGCCGGGGCTCGTCCAGCAAACATCAGTGGGCCGTACTGACGGTGAGCCTGCTCGCGCCGGTGACGTGGCTGACGGGCTGCGGGTCGGGACCGGACCTGGTCGGTGAGGCTGCGCTTCCCGCCGAGCAGTCCACCGACTTCGTCGATGGCGCTGTCGATATGGGCGGCCCGGCCGCCCTCGAACTGACGCCGGTGCAGCAGGGCTACCTCGATGCGCTGGCCGCTGCCGGAGTGCGGCCTGCCAGCGAGTTGCGTGCGCTGAGCATCGGCTCCTACGTCTGCCAGGCACGCGCAGCCGGGAACGATGACCAGGAGGTCTGGGATCACGTGGCCCCGATGGTGCGCAGCGACGTCGCCGACTCCCAGGTGGCCGCGCCGCAATCGGCCGCCCCCGCACAGACCGACACCGTCGTCGCGGCCTACATCGACATCGCTACTCAACGGCTCTGCTGAGAATGGCCCGAAAGAAAACCGACACCCGGGCAAACAGCCGGAGAAGGCGCCACCGCATCCTCGCGCTCGTTGCCGCGGGCGCGGTCGCGGTGGTCGTGGCCCTGGTGGTGGCGGTCGTCGTGCTCATCGTCCGCCGCCCCGAACCGGCCACCACGGCGATCCCGCCGTCAGCCATCCCGCCGACCAGCCAGCCGGGTGTGAAAAAGCCCCGGCCGGCGTTCCAGGACGCCAGTTGCCCGG
>Ga0180433_10004859_pt1 | contig 18616 bp, 25 predicted proteins | sample SS_ome_8_FD_132980 | JGI IMG/M metagenome (GOLD analysis project Ga0180433, IMG submission 132980) | Hypersaline lake sediment archaeal communities from the Salton Sea, California, USA - SS_1_D_1 metaG | ecosystem: Environmental > Aquatic > Non-marine Saline and Alkaline > Hypersaline >... | reverse complement strand
CAGCAGGGCTGACGCGATATTTTGAAGATTACAAAAGCAAGCTAGAGTTCAAACCAGGAACAGTAATAATACTAGCAATAGTAGTAATCTTGATAACCATAATTCTGCACATTTATGGAAATTCCTTGTTAGGAATATAAATTAAAATGTTTTACACACAATTTTCGCGAGGTGAAGTCATATTATTCCAGGAATGAATTCTAGGGCAATGGCAAAAGCCATGAAAAGAATGGGCATACAACAGCAAGACTTAGATGCAAAAGAAGTAATCATAAGACTTGCAGACAAAGAACTGGTGTTTTCAGACCCTCAAGTCGCAAAAGTTAATATGATGGGCCAAGAAACATTTCAAATCATAGGAACGCCAGAAGAAAGATCACTAAGCACTGAACCTGAAATATCTGAAGAAGATATACAGACTGTTGTAGACCAAGCAGGCGTTGATAAAGAAAAAGCGCTTGAAACAATAAAAAAACACAAAGGAGATATTGCGGCAGCAATACTTGAGCTAACTGAAGAATGAACAAAGAAGCAATCCAAGAACAAATAAAAGAATCATTAGTCAATGCTTATGAAGAACTAAAAAGAGCAGACCACTTGTTTCATGTAACGCTAAAATACACGCGAACAGTAGATGTTCTAAAATCAGTAATAGAGCGATTAATAAATTCATTTAATTATTCAATGGACGCTCTTTTATTTTATGCTCAATTAAACGGGAAATTAGATCAAGTGCCAAAAATACCTTTAGTAAAAGTAGAAAAAATAAAAGAATTGTATCCTGAAGACAAAAACATATGTGATTTCCAGAATTTTTTTATGCTTCTCAGAAAAATAAACAAAGCAAAATTTGGCAAAGACCGAGAATACCGTAGACATGTAACAATGACGGCACAATTAGAGGAAGGAGATGCAGAAATAACAATAGATATAATCGGTGATTATTTTAAAAAAACCAAAGAATTCATATCCTGTGTTGAAGATTATGTCAACGTAAACAAAAAATAAAAAATGGACTCCTTAAAAGACACAATAGAGCAAAAACCTTGGTCGCCTGAAGAAAAAGCAAGAGTCCTTGACATAATCGCAAGAGGCAGAGAACAAAAATCAAAAAAAATAATATTTCTTGATGAACTTACGTACTGGGTATTTTTGATTATAGCAGTAGCAGGAAACTTCATAATATCTGTAATACTAGTTCCATTCATGCTAATATTAACTGGATTTTATTTATTTGCCGTGCTTTTTGTAATAGCTTTTGCTTTTGGAATACTTCTTAATGCACTTTTAAAAGAAATACAAAAAATAGAATCCAAACAACACATAATACCAATACTATTCATAATAGCAATAGCGCTAATAAATGTTTACATAATAACTGTTTTTACTAATAAGCTAGAAATACTGCTGCAATTGGCTACACCGGCACATAACCCAATATTAATGAGCGCAACATATGTATCTGCGTTTGTGATACCATATCTTTATTCAGAATACAAGAAAGCAGTAAAGAAGAGAAGCAGGTAAGTTTATAAATAATCTAAATTTCTATAATTGATATCATGGCGACAGTGGCGTAATGGTAGCGTAGAGGACTGTGGATCCTCTGGCCCGGGTTCGATTCCCGGCTGTCGCCCTTTACTACTCATTATTTGATTCTGAATAAATACGTTAATTTACATATTTGAACCATAAGCTTTATATACTTCTGTAATATATCATATATCTTGGTGATATAAATGGTCAAAATACAATTGGATTTATCAGAAGAAGAAGACAAGGTTGTTGAAATCTACAAGTTGGTGAATAGACTAAAAACAAAACAAGACGCGATTAAAGATATGATTTTGTATTTTGAAGTAAATATCACGCCGAAGAATATCAAAAAAAATGAAAAATATTACAAAAATGCATTAAAATTTTGAGGAGGCCAAAAAATGAGTTATGTAAAATGGGGAATTGTAGGAGTAGCCGCTGTTGCAGGAATAAGTATTTTTTCATATGTTTACAAAACATATAATTCTTTCATAAAATTAAAATTAGATGTTGAAAGGCAAGCAAGCCACATTCAAGCACATCTAAAGAAAAAGTTTGATTTAATCCCTGCTCTTGCTGAAGTGGTTAAAGGATACACTAAACACGAAAAAAATTTACTGACAGATGTTACCAAATTACGTTCACAATGGGGCGCTGCCAAAAACCTTAATGAACAAGTTAAAACAGCAAATATGCTAGAATCTGCTCTTTCTAAATTATTGATAGTACAAGAAAGGTATCCTAAGATAAAAGCAGATAAGAGTTTTAGTCATATCCAAAAAAACATAAGCCGTGTTGAAAAGGAATTATTGCGAGAAAGAAAACTGTATAATCGAAGAGTTAGTTTTTATAATCAAAAAGTGCAAGAGTTTCCGTCAAATATTATGGCGAAAATATTTCGATTTGGAGAAAGAGAATTTTTTTCAATCGAAGAATAAAAGGATAGTAAAATGAAAGGCATTATCGATTTTTTCAAAAGCTTAATCAAACCCGAAGTTTCTTACAAGAAGAAAAAGCAAACTAAACGACGCAGAATATTTTTAGCGGCTGATTTGCATTTAGATCATAAAAATATTATCAAGTATTGTCATAGACCGTTTCGATCTGTTCAGCAAATGAACGCAAAATTAATTAAAAATTGGAATAAAACAGTGAGAAAAACAGACACTGTGTATTTTCTGGGCGATTTAGCATTTGGCAGGGGCAGTAAAAATACGGATTATTGGTATAGAAAACTAAATGGTAGAATTATTTTTATCAAAGGAAATCATGATAAATCTAGGAAAATCAGATTATATAATAAAAAATATCTTACATATAAAGGGTTTAAATTTCTTTTAGTACATAGTCCTTCAGATGTTCCTAAATACTGGAAAGGATGGGTTATTCATGGGCATAAACATACTAATAGTCCAAAATTTCCATTAGTTAATAAAAAAACAAAAAGAATCAATGTTAGCTGCGAACTTACTAGATATAAACCTATAAATATCAATGTTTTGATAAAAAAGATAAAATGAGCTATCATAGAAGAAGAGGAACTGCAATAGTTGAAACAGAAAAAGGAATTTTAGTAACTGCGGGAAGAAGAAAAATCTTTCTTTTACCTGGTGGTGGCGCGAGTAGAAATGAGTCTCGAATGCAAGCAACGATTAGAGAATTAAAAGAAGAAACTGGTTTAGAGCCTTATTTTGCCATGGCTCTTTTTAGATTTAGAGGGCCACAACATAAAACTCATCAAGATCATCATACAGTATATTACATAAAGGCACAAGGCAAAGCAAGACCTCGACATGAGATAAAATATATAGCGTATTATAAACCATATTCTACTGTAAGAGTTTCTTCACCCACTAAAGAAGTTTTAGATAAATTTTATAGATTTAAACAAAAACACAAAGATTTATTTAATAAATTGAATAGACTATAAAATCTAATTTACCACAACCTTTATAAATAAACCTTGATTTCAGAGTTGTATTAGCCCGAGTCGAAAGGCGCGCACAGGGTTTCAAAATGCGATGTTGCGATATTCTCGAGCTAATAAACAATAAAAAATGGCAGAAGAAAACTTAAAACATTTAGTTCGTATCCAAAATACAGACATAAAAGGAACACAACAAGTACTTTATGGGCTGAAAAAAATAAAAGGAGTAGGATTCATATTTGCCAATGCAGTATGTAAAATGGCAGAGATAGATCCAAAGAAAAAAGCAGGCGCGCTTTCTACTGAAGAAATAAAAAAACTTGAAACAGTAATCAATAATCCATTAAAACACAATTTTCCTGTATGGATGCTTAACAGAAGAAAAGATATGGATACAGGAGAAGATAAGCACTTAACAACATCAGACCTTAAATTCACAATTGATTCAGGCATAAAGCAAATGAAGAAAATAAAGAGTTATGCTGGAACAAGACACATGTTTGGATTGCCAGTAAGAGGCCAAAGAACAAGAAGCAATTTCAGGCCAAACAAAGGAAAAGTAAAAGGCGTTCAAAAAAAGAAAGCAGGAAAGAAAGGCGGTAAATAAACATTAAGCTTATGAGGTAAAAATCATGGGAGATCCAGGAAAACTACGGAGAAAATACAAAGGCCCAGGACATCCTTGGCAAAAAGCAAGGATTGAAGAAGAAAAAGCCCTAAAAAAAGAATACGGCCTTAAAAACAAAAGTGAAATCTGGAAACATGATTCTAAATTAAAAAACTTTGCAACACAAGCAAAAAGACTAGTAGCACTTACCGGAGAACAAGCTGAAAAAGAAAAAAAACAGCTTCTTGACCGGCTAGTAAGATTAGGCCTTGTTTCTGCAGGAGCAACAACAGAAGAAGTGCTGAGCCTTTCAATAAAAGATATTCTTGAAAGAAGACTTCAAACAATGCTTTACAGAAAAGGACTTGCAAGAAGCCCTAGGCAAGCAAGACAATACATCTCGCATGGGCATATAACAATTGCAGGCAAAAAAATCACAACACCTAGCTACATTGTAACAAAAGAAGAAGAAAACCAGATTGCATTCGTCGAAAACTCAACATTAGCAAATGAAGAACATCCAGAAAGGCAAATACCTGAAAAAAAGCCTGAAGAAGAAAAAACAGAAGACAAAAAAACAGATAAAAAAAGAATTAAAAAAAGAACCAAGAAAAGAACATTAAAAAAAGACGATAAACCTAAATTAAAACAAAATAAAAAATGAAAAGACCAAGAAAAGAAAGATGGGGCATAGTTCACATTTACGCCAGTTATAACGATACAATAATTCATATAACTGATATATCTGGAAGCGAAACATTAGCTGTAGCATCAGGCGGAATGGTTGTAAAATCAAACAGAATGGAAAACAGCCCAACCGCAGCAATGATTGCAGCAAAAAGAGTTGCAGAACAAGCATTAGACAAAGGACTAAGCGGACTGCATGTCAAAGTAAGAGCGCCTGGCGGCCACAATGGACCAAATAATCCCGGACCGGGAGCTCAAGCAGCAATAAGAGCACTGTCCAGAATGGGCTTAAAAATAGGCTTTATAGAAGATGTAACCCCATTACCGCACGGCGGTTGCAGAAAAAAAGGTGGAAGACGCGGCAGGAGGGTATAAAATGACTGAAATCCAAATGCTAAATAAAGACAAAAAAACAGGACGTGTAGATGTCTTAATGAAAAACACTACTGCTGCAATAGTAAACACAATCAGAAGAACAATCATAGACTCAGTGCCGACAATGGCAATAGAAGACGTTGAAATAAGAAAAAATGATTCTGTATTATACGATGAAATACTTGCTCATAGGCTGGGGCTTATTCCATTAAAAACAGACCTTAAAGCATATGTGCTTCCTGAAAAATGCAAATGCGAAGGAGAAGGATGCGCAAGATGCACGCTTAAGCTTACACTTAAGACAAAAGGTCCAGGCACGGTATACGCATCTGACATAAAATCTAAAGATCCTAAAGTGAAGCCAGTATACCCCAAAATGATAATCACAAAACTGCTTAAAGGACAAGAAATAGAATTAGAAGCCACAGCAATACTTGGGCACGGCAAAGATCACGTAAAATTCAGCCCAGGACTGGCGTGGATAAATGCAGAACCAAAAATAACAGTAAACAATAAAGCAGAATTACTAGAAAAAAATAAAGAAAAATTTCCAACTGAAATATTTGACAAAAGCGGAAAAATAAATTCAGACTTAATAATAAAAAATGATTTAGTAGATGCATGCGATAAAGTATGCGAAGAATTAGTAAAAATAGAATACAGCGACAAAAATTTCATACTTAAAATAGAACCATGGGGACAGTTAACTCCAGCAGAAATGGTTTCAAACGCATCAGAACTTTTCACTGAAAAACTAGATGAGTTTGAAAAAAAGCTCAAGTAATTGCATCATCGCTTTTGCTTTGCTCAAGCGGGGGTGCCGACAAATCTGAACAAAGTTCAGAAAGCCGTCACCCACACACTCGCTGCGTTCGCGCGGGGGTGCCGGAGCGGCCAAACGGGCTAGGTTGAGGATGAAATCCATCAGCAAAAGCCTAGTGGCTTAGTGCCTGCGCGAGTTCGAACCTCGTCCCCCGCATACAAATTTAAAAAATGAAAAAGACCGGACCAACAAACGAAAATTTGAAACAGCTCATACAAGAGCTAAGAAAAGAATCAAGTAGCCATAAGGCCGGCATCTGGAAAAGAATAGCAAATGACTTATCAAGATCAACAAGACAGAGAAGAATCGTCAATGTATCTAAGCTTAACAGGTGTGTCAAGAAAGATGAGATTGTGATAGTGCCTGGAAAAGTGCTTGGTTCAGGAGCTTTAGGACACAGCATGACTGTAGCAGCATTCAGCTTTTCAGACTCTGCAAAAAAAATAATTACTGATGCAAAAGGAAAATGCATTACAATACAAGAACTGTTAAAAACAAATCCAAAAGGAAAGAACGTGAGGATTATAGGATAAAATGGCAGACATATTCATTGATGCAACAAACGCAATTGTAGGAAGAATAGGCGCTTATGCAGCAAAAAGAGCTTTGCTAGGTGACACCATAAAAATATTCAATTGTGAAAAAGCAGTCATGTCTGGCAGAAAAGCACAAGTAACAGACAGATATTATCAAAGAAGAAACAAAATCGGCCAGCCTATGAAAGGGCCATTTATATCAAGAATGCCTGACCGATTTTTTAGAAGAACAATAAGAGGCATGCTTCCTTACAAAAGAACAAAAGGAGCAGAAGCATACAAAAGAATAATGTGCTATATAGGAGTTCCAGAACAATTCCAAGACCGAAAAATGCAAAAAATAACTAATGCAGATGCATCAAAATTACAATCACTAAAAAGAATAACAGTAGAAGAGGTTTGTAAGAAAATATGAAAGTAATACATGTATCCGGAAAAAGAAAAAGCGCAGTAGCAAGAGCAACACTTAAACCAGGCGCAGGCATCATAAGAATAAACTCAAAATTACTAGATTCAGTCACACCAAAAATATATCAAATGAGAATGAAAGAACCGATTCTTATTGCAGGAGATCAGATGAACAAATTAAACATAGATGTAACTGTCAGAGGAGGCGGAATAGCAAGCCAAGCAGATGCAGTAAGACTAGCAATAGCAAGAGCTCTCGTAGCATTAAATCAAGACCTGCAAAAAGATTTTTTAGAATATGATAGAACACTATTAATTGCAGATATAAGACAAAAAGAAACCCATAAGCCAAACTGCCACGGAAAAGCACGTGCGAAAAGGCAAAAATCATACAGGTGAATTGAAAAAATGATAATACCAATAAGGTGCTGGAGCTGCGGAAAACCAATAGCCCAGCTATGGGAAGAATTCAAAACCCGAATTGAAAAAGGGGAAAATCGAAAAGATGTTTTGGATGACCTGGGATTAAATAGGTATTGCTGTAGAGCAATGATGCTAGGGCATGTAGATTTAATAGATACTGCTGCAAAATTCAAGAAATCTTAATTTTTATTTTTATTCTAAAGCGACTTTAACTATTTTATCAATCAAATCTGGATAATTCACGCCCTGATTTTTTTTCATAGTGAGTGCGGTATCAGATGCAGGACCGATCCAGCAGTTAGGATTAATTTCAATCACAAACACATTGCCATCCTTATCTAAACGCGCATCAACAGTAGCATAACCCGAGCAACCTGCGGCTTTGTAAGTTGCTTTGGCAGCAGACTTAATCTTTTTTAATTCTTTCTCAGAAAAACGCTTATTTACATTCTTTACTAAAGTGATGCAGTCCTTGTAAATAGGCTTACCCTTGCTCCACTTTGCTTGATAAGATAATATACCCGGCCGATTGTTATAAGACCGCAAATATTTTAATTCAGTAGGATCCAATACTTTTACTTTTTTCTTGCCAAGAACTGGAATAACCAAATCCCTGCCTTTAATATATTCAGAAACTAATGCAGCAGGCTGGTCATGATTTTTTAAAACTCTTTTTACACAACGACGCAAATCCTTAACATTATCAACAACAGAATCTGCATAAATTCCCACAGCAGCATCAGAGCAAACCGGCTTAACAATCAAAGGAAACTTCATGTCAGAACGCAATTTTTGGTCAGGCCTCTTAAAAACCTGAAAATTAGCAGTTAAAATCTTATTTTTTAACAAAGTCTTCTTAATTGTTCGCTTATCATTACATAATCTTATAGTATTTAAGCAATTTCCAGTAAAAGGAATTCCTGTTTTTTCAATATCTTTTAAAGCCTGAAATTCTACAAAATCAGTATCATCTTCTAAACCATCACAAAGATTAAAGATAACATCATACTGCTCTTTTAATTTCAAAGGCTTATCTGGATTATAAGGCTTTTTAATAACTGTATGTCCCTTAAGCTCAAGAGCTTTACAAATCGCACGATCTGTGCCAGGCATACAACCAATAACCCTTTTTTTTCCATTAATTTTCTTTTCAATGTACTCTTTCAAATACAATGCCAAAATTCGCATTTTGATTAGATTAAAAAATAATCTTATAAATACTTTTCCTCAATCAGAAAGATTTTTAAAACACGACAATATTCTCAAGATTAATGGAAAATTTTGATTTCAACAAAATCTGCAAGAAATGGCAGAAAAAATGGGAAGAACAAAAAATATTTGAAGTAAAAGAAAATCCTAAAAAGAAAAAATATTATGTTCTAGAGATGTTTCCATATCCCAGCGGGTCAGGACTTCACATGGGACATGCATTCAATTATACAGTAGGAGACATATACGCAAGATTCAAACGAATGAATAATTTTAATGTTCTTTATCCTATGGGATATGACTCTTTTGGGCTTCCTGCTGAAAACGCTGCAATCAAAGCAAAAACAACACCAAAAGAATTTACAACTAAGGCGATAGCTAACTTTATCAAACAACAAAAAAGTTTAGGCTTAAGCTATGACTGGAGCAGAATGATATCCACCTGCCAGCCAGAATACTATAAATGGAACCAATACTTTTTTTTAAAATTCTTTGAAAAAGGATTAATATACCGAAAAAAAGCTCCAGTAAACTGGTGTCCTGAATGCAATACCGTACTTGCAAACGAACAAGTTCATGATGGAAAATGCTGGAGGCACACAGAAACAGAAGTAGATAAAAAATTCCTTGAGCAATGGTTTATCAAAACAACAGCATACGCAGAAGAACTTCTTGAAAAAATACCTGAGCTAGATTGGCCTGAACGAATAAAAATAATGCAGGAAAATTGGATAGGAAAAAGTTATGGAGCAACACTAAAATTTGATGTTGTTGATGAAAAAGGCAAAAAGATAGATGAAATAGAAACATTCACAACAAGACCAGATACAAGCTATGGAATAACTTATTTAGTGCTTGCAGCAGAGCATCCAAAAGTATTAGAGTGGACCAAAAAAACAAAATATGAAAAAGAAGTCAAAGAATTTGTCAAAAAAGTAGAAAAACAAAGCATAATAGAAAGAACTGCAGAAGGAAAAGAAAAAAATGGAGTGTTCTTAGGAAAATATTTTATCAACCCATTTACTGGAGATAAATGCCCTTTATGGGTTGCAGATTATGCACTTTATGATTATGGAACAGGAGCAGTAATGGCAGTCCCTGTTCATGACCAAAGAGATTTTGAGTTTGCAAAAAAATACAAACTGCCTTTAAAAGTAGTCATATCCCCGCCGGATTTTGAACTAGATGTTAAAAAAATGACCCGTGCTTATGAAGGAGACGGCAATCTAGTAAATTCAGGAGAATTTAACGGCATGAACAACAGAGAAGCAATAGAAGAGATAGGAAAATTTGCAGAAAAGAAAAAATGGGGCAAAAGAACAACAAATTACAAACTAAAAGACTGGCTTGTATCCAGACAAAGATACTGGGGAACACCTATACCTGTAATACACTGCGATAAATGCGGAATTGTTTTAGTTCCAGAAAACGAACTTCCAGTGAAACTTCCAGAAAAAGTAAAATTCGGCACAGGAAACCCGCTTGCAACAAACAAAGAATTTGTAGACACAAAATGCCCAAAATGCAATAAAAAAGCAAAAAGAGAAACAGATACAATGGATACGTTCTTTGATTCCAGCTGGTATTTCTTAAGATACACAGATCCAAAAGATGACAAAAAACCGTTTGAAAAGAAAAAAGCAGACTATTGGATGCCTGTAGACCAATACATAGGCGGAGCAGAACATGCCTGCATGCATTTAATTTATGCAAGATTTTTCACAAAAGCTTTACGTGATATGAAATTTATAAAAATAGATGAGCCATTCAAAAAATTATTCAACCAAGGCATGCTTCATGGAGAAGACGGACATGTCATGAGCAAATCAAGAGGAAATGTAGTTTTGCCTGAAACAGTATCAGAAAAATACGGCATAGACACTGCAAGATTCTTTTTAGTATCAATAGCATCCCCTGACAAAGACCTTGAATGGAGTGCACAAGGAGTAGAAGGCAGCTTAAGATTCATCAAAAAAGTACTTAATTATTATGCAACAGTAAAACAAGGCAAAACAAGCAAAAAAACAGAAAGCAAACTAAACAAAGCAATAAAAGGGGTCACAGAAGATATAGAATCATTCAAATACAATCTAGCTGTAATAAAGATAAGAGAACTGTTTGACGCATTAGAAAAAGAAGCAAGCAAAGATACGCTTGAAAAATTCTTAAAATTGCTTCATCCATTCTGTCCGCATATAACAGAAGAATTATGGGAAAAATTAGGCAATAAAGATTTTCTTTCACTTGCAAAATGGCCCAAGTTTGATGCTAAAAAAATAGACGAAACAGCAGAACAAAAAGAAGAAACAATAAGCAAAACAATAGCAGATGTAAGGCAGGTTAAAGACTTATTAGGCAAAACAGAACTAAAGAAAATAACATTTATAGTTTCAGCAGACTGGAAATATACTTTCTTTAAAGAACTAAAGAAACAGATGGACAAAACAAGAAACGTCGGAGAGATACTTAAAGCAATAATGGAATCTGACCTTAAAAAACACGGCAAAGAAATAAGCAAACTAGTTCCTAAACTAGTTAAAAATCCTGCAAGAATCCCAAAAATAATCTTAAGCCAAAAAGAAGAAATAAAAAATCTAGAATCTTCGTCAGAAGAAATCGGAAAACAATTCAAATCAAAAGTAGCAGTTGTTTCAGAAGAAGCATCAACAGAATCAAAAGCAAAACAAGCAATGCCTGGAAAACCAGCAATACTTGTTGATTAAGCAGAAAAACCAAGTAATATTCTATTATTCTTCCTTGATTTTAAAATGCCTTTCCCGATTAGTTAACTTAACATACCGCTCTTTTTCAACAACCGGGCCTTCAATTGCAATAATCCTTGCCCAACAATAAACAATTTCATCCCCTTTTTTAACAGGACAATCAAATAAATCTGCATCCAGCTCGGTTTGCACATTTTCACGCAAATTAGCAGGAAGATCAGAAGCAATGTTCAATTTTATCTTATTTTCTGAGATATCTTTTACAACACCGCATTTAGCAACTTTTTCATACAGTGTAGCTTCTTTTCCTTCATATAACCCTTCTTCGAGAACAAAAGAATCATTAAGACCAATACTGCATTCGCTATGAAAAAAATTAGGATGAAACCATTCTCTTTCTTTTTGTGAGGATTCATCCAGTAATATAACTTCTAATACATTATCATTAATACCTGCAATCTTGCCAGTACGACTAATAGATATATTTGTAAGATAGCTTTCTCCCATAACACAAATTGATAAGAACCGATATAAAAAACTAACTATATAATAAAAAGCAGGCAGGCACAAAAGGATCGAAATAAAACCAACCTATAAGTTAACCCTGAACTTTCCTCAATTCCGCTACCCTACAAGCATTGACAACAATAGTTAGCGCTGCTCGGTTCCCCGCCTGACGCGATTCCTGATGCTGCAATCCTGCAGGACAGAATCTCACAGTAGAGTCCAAGACCTACAAGCCGACATTACGCCTCACCTTCTGCATAACCCAGTCATAAAGCCGATTTACTGCAACAGGAGACGGCTAACCTCCCGGTATAGCCTGCCCAAAAGAATTAAGCTATATGGGGTTTAAAAAGATTACTATCTTTTCCAGTATAGAAATCAATATTAACCTGCAAGGCTTTTAGAAAAGCATGGATACAAAAATACTATTTCTGGGCACAGGAGGGGATATAGCTGTTACTAGCAAGCAAAAAAGAGCATCTGGAGGCATAATTATACAAGTAGATGACTGCCAATTTCACATAGATCCTGGTCCAGGAGCTTTAGTTCAAGCAGCAAGACACGGCATAAATGTGCGAGACCACACTGCAATACTAGTCGGCCATGCACACTTAGGCCACTGCAATGACACAAATGCTTTAATAGCTGCAATGACACTTAATGGAATGGACAAGCACGGAGTCTTGGTCGGAAGTGAATCCTTTTTAACAAGTGATTTTTTAACAGAATTTCACAAGAACTGTGTAGAAAAAATACTTCCAGCAATACCTGGCAAAAAAATAGCAATACAAGATACAGAAATACGCGCCTTAGAAACAGAACATTCTGACGACAAAGCAGTCGGATTTAAATTATTCACACCCAAATTTGTTTTATGCTACACATCAGACACAAAATACAAAAAAAATATAGCAGAACAATACGAAAAATCAGATATACTAATAATAAACCACAAACACCCATTTGAAACCAGCAAAGCCGACGGGTTAACCAGCGAAGACGTAATAAAAATCATCAACAAAGCAAAACCAAAACTTGCAATATTAACACATTTTGGAAGCAAATTAATGAGCATAAATCCAATATATGAAGCAAGAGAAATACAAAAACAAACAGGAGCACAAGTAATAGCTGCAGAAGACGGAATGAGCATAGATCCTTTGTCTTACTCTGCAAGCATGAAACAAAAAACCTTGAACTTATACAAAAAAAGCAAATAAAACAAACTGATTCTTTTTTATTTTTAATCAAGATCTGCTGCACATTAAATCAAAGAAACAAGCAAAACAACAAAATAACCCACGAAACAGCCTATAGTCAGAAAAGGCATGGCTGGATAAAAATGATCTTTTTTACTAAACAAAAGCAGCAAAAGCAAAGCAATAGCTGCAAAAATAGGAATAATCATAGAATAATAAAGACCCACACTTTTAAACACAACACCTGTGAAAATAAGAGGAAAACCCAAGTCTCCACCACCTAGAATAGCAGTTTTAATCTTAGCAGAACTTTTCTTAGTCTTTGCACGCAGTTTAGGCATTTTATAAGGCATAACAACACCCGCAAAAACACCGCTCTTAGTCTGAAACTTAGCCATGCTAACCATATGCTTTGATTTCCAGACAGCATACATATCATAAAACGACAATAAAATCATCAAAATAAAAGCAGCAAATAAATTCATAACAGGCACAAAAATAACTGCGAGCCCACTGTAAATAAATAATTCTGTAAAATTATGAACAAAAATATTAGGCCGATAAACCTTGATAAAACTAAAAATCAAAGCAAGAATTAAAGAATAACCTGCCGAAATAAATGCTGAAAAAGCAATATGCAAACAAAGTGCCACTGCAATAAAAAACCATAACTTCCACAAACTAATATGCTTCCACTTAATAAGCAATAAAATCAGAATAGTTCCAAGAATAATCGCTCCAAGAATGTATAAAACAGACTTTGCAGGATCAATAGCCGGCCGCTCAAGATCAAAACCACCAATACTGGGCAAAGCTTTCCAAGACAATTCACCAGTTTCAACAGTCTTGACAGAATCAACATACCTGCTAGTAATAATCAAGCCTAAAAACTGTGTAGCGAGAAACAAAAACACTAAAAATAAGGTAATCTTTGCAGCATGTTTCATAAGACCTGCAAAATACTAAACATATATAAATATACCCTTTTTATGCAAGAGTTATGAAAATACTCAATAAAGCAGTTTTATCTGTATTTGTAAGAGAAGGAGAAGATGAAGAACAAATAAAAAAAACACTAATTTCGCTTGTTCCTATAGATATGAAAAAAGAAAAAATACATGTTCAACAAAAAACAGCAACAAGCTTTGAAGACAAAAAAATAAGAATATTTAGAATAGAACTTGAAAAAACCAGGCATACAACATTATTCATAAAAGAGTTTCTAAATAAGCTGACAAATGAACAAAAACAAATGCTTTTAGACCAGATAGAATCGCGATTGGATGACCACATGCATTTTTTCATAAGATTGGACAAAAATCCGTTGATAAAAGGCAGATATGAAATAACTGACTGCGGACATTGCTTTCACATAAAACTGCACGTGGCAGCATTTCCAAGCAAAAGAGCAGTTGCGCTCAAAGCAATCGAAAAATTATTAAAACCCAAGCCAGAACACTGAAACTATGACAAAAATAATAGACCCTTGGGGCTCAGAACTAGCAGAAGACTATGACAAAATAGTCAAAAGCTTTGGGTTAGAAATATTTGACAGCTCAATGTTTCCAAAACCTAATAGAATAATGCGCAGAGGAACAGTATTTGCAGGAAGAGATTTAAAAGTAATTGCAGACTGCATAAAAAAGAAAAAACCATTCTATGCTCTTACAGGAATCATGCCAACAGGAGACAAGATTCATTTTGGAAACAAAATGGTTGTAGAAAATCTCAAATACTTTCAAGACCATGGAGCAGAAACATATATCCTTGTTGCAGACCTAGAAGCAGCATCAACAAGAGGTGTGACTTTAGAACAAGCAAGAAAAAGAGCACTGGACTTTCACATACCTGCATACATAGCATTAGGATTAGACCCTAAAAAAACAATATTCTACTTTCAATCAGAAAACAAAGATGTAATGAATATGGCATACGAATTTGCCAAAAAAATCACGCTAAATGAATTCAAAGCAATCTATGGCTCTGCAGACCCTGGAAGAATACTTGCAGCAGTTACACAAGTAGGAGATGTGCTTTATCCGCAATTCAAGAAAAAAATGCCAGGAATAATTCCTGTAGGAATAGATCAAGACCCCCACATAAGACTGGCAAGAGATGTAGTATCAAGAATGAAATCAAAATATGGATTCTTTCCAGTTTCTTCAATATACCATAAATTCACACCAAGCCTGAACGGCGGAATAAAAATGTCAAAATCACAGCCTTCTGGAAACATAGAACTGCCAGAAGACATCAAAGCAGTATGCAAAAAATTAAACAGATCAGTAACTGGAGGAAGAGATACTGTAGACGAACAAAGAAAAATAGGCGGCCAACCAGAACAATGCATGATATTTGAAATGTTTAAACAACACCTTGTTGAATCAGACGAAGAATTAAATAAGATATTCCAAAACTGCAAAACAGGTAAAATACTATGCGGCGAAGACAAAAAAAGAGCCTGTGAACTTATGACCGAATTCATGGAAGACTTTGACGCAAAGCTAAAAACAGCAAGAAAAGGCGTTCATAAACTGAATTTTGTCAAATTTAAGTAACACAAGCCTTAAAAAGCTTAAATCGAAAAGAATAAATACTAATTTATCATAATCCACTAAAACAAGAGGTAAAAATGGCATTTAAAGCAGCACCACTAAATTCGTCCTTTATGCTGGCAGGAATAATAGGTTTTATTATTTCAGCGTTATACATATATAACAAAAATCCTTCCTGGGGATTTGCATTTGGCTTAGTATTTTTATTAATGATAATTGCGGCACTAATATCTATGGCAAAAGCAAAGCCAGCAATGCCGAATTATAATAAACGAAAAAAATAATTAACTAAGGGGGAGAAAAATATGAAAAAAATAAACCTGCTAATAGCAGTGTCTCTTCTGCTAATGATAGTAGTAGCTTGTGCTCCTGCAGATACAACCGATACATCAAGCAAAGAAAAAACAACAGATACAAACAAATCAGCAGAAGACACAAAACAAAAAACTGAAACACAAAAAGTAGATGAAAAAGTAATAGAAACAAAACCAAAAACCACAGAAACAGAACAAGAAAAAACTCAAACAACAGAAAAAACTGAAACTACTGAAACAAAAACCACAGAAACAAAAACAACTACTGAAATGCCTGAAAAAGTAAAAGAACTATTAACCAAAGCAGACAATAAATTGGTGAGCATGGGTTATCTATACGGCGGACCTGAAAATGACGGCAGATTCCTTGATACATATTATATAAAAGGAGATAAAATCAAAGTAAAACTATACGAAGATAACATATATGTAGAAGATGGATACTTTGATACAGTATATCTAAACACTGTAGAAAAAACAGCAATCGGCAGATGCGAAAACCAAAAGAGATGTGTGAGTTCCAGAGTAGACAACATGAACAAAGACTTTGATGCAACTTATGATGATTACAGAAGAAAAACGCCATATGAATGGCTGCAAGACATCACAACACCAACAGCAATAGGTGAAGAAGTCGTAGATAAAAGAAGCGCACTAAAAATAGAATACCCTAAAAAAGAAACAAAAGTAGAAATGTGGCTGGATAATACTTATGGTGTTCCGCTCCAAATAAAAATGGTTTATCCTGATGAAACAGAGGAATTCTACCAGTTTACTAATGTGCAATTCAACACATTAAAAGAAGAAGACATGGTTCCTCCACCAATAGAAACACCAAGAATAAACCAAACACACTAAAAATCAAATATTTTTTTCTTTTCTTTTATTATATTTGGAGCACTTCCGCCATGCCAACTAAACCGAGGTCTTATTCTCATAGGATACATTCGCTCATTAACATCATCAACAGCAAGACAAGCTCCTGCAACTTTTGGTAAATCTTCTAACGCTTGATCTAAACCTATTCTCAAATAACTTTGCAGCAAAGATCCCAAAGCATCAGTATCTACTTTTGCAGTCAGTCTGTGTGCAAGAATAACATCAGACTGGGTCATAGCATCTGTATGAATTTTACCAGGCTGTTGAGTAGCAAGCACTAAAGCAACACCTGGCTGGCGACCTTCTCTTAATAAAGTAATTAAAGAATTACTAGCCGCAGTCTTTCCTTCTCTTGGAAGAAACTCATGAGCTTCGTCAATCATAATCCACACAATAGGCATTTTTTCACCCATCAGCTTTGCTTCATCAGTCTCGTCAGATACAATATAATGAACAGCAGAATGAATTGATGAAAACTCCTCCCCTTTTCTAACAATCATCCTTTCGATGAATAATTTTTCACAAACAATTCCCATGACTAAATGCTTTATTTTCCAGCCACCAGGCATAACTGCATAAGCACTTAAATCAAGGATATTAATCGTGCCTGCTTTAGCAAGGTTTTTCATAGGCGTGGCGTCTTTAGAGAAAATGCCCCACTCTTTAACAGCTTTGAAGCGATTGATTGCAGCATTTTTTATTTTAGGATCTTCTCTTTCATCTGCATCTAAAGCAGCAATTATATTATCAATATCAAAAATATCCTGATTTTTCTTTAATGTGAGAATAGTTCTTTCAATGAATACTGCCATAGGATCATTTACATTTATATCAAAAGTTAAGTTCCAGTTTTCAGGAGCAAGCTCTGCAGGATTAATTGAAAACGGAAAATCAGTTGGAATACCCTTTTCTTTATACTTTTGAAAATATCCTGTCGGCGTGAATATTCTTACATTCTCAATAGCTTTTCCTTCCATGCCCCATTCTTTCAAAAGTAGTTCATCTTGATGATTAGGATATTTCATGGTCCAATAAATGCCCATAGTATCCAGCATCAACACAGAAAGTTTTTCACGATACTTTTCTTCCATAGTTGCAATACCCTCTGCAATGACGCCTAAACAATAAGATTTACCAGAACCTCTTTTACCGCACACAAAAACAACATGCGCTTTATCAACATCAAGAAAAACCGGCTGAGATAAAGTCGTAACCTGGCCCATTTTAACATACTGCTTACCCAATAAAATAGAGCCTTCACTGCCCCATTTTTCCTTATCTTTTTCTTCTCGCCCGAGAACTATTTCATAAACCATACAATACCTCTTTTTATTACACTAAAATGCAGAACTGGTATAAAAATATTAGTAAAAAAATAAGAAAAAATTAAAGTTTATTAACAGTAACAATGTTAATTCCTCTAGGATTATTAACCGAAGAGCTCATTGCGACAATGTGTTTTACTTTTGCTCTTGAAGCAATCTCAACAATGTTTCTGTCTGCAGAACCATCGAAAACAACTGCATATACTCCAGTATTCAAACTCTTCAAAGTAGTTGCCAATTCTGTAAACGGAACTTTGCCAAGAACATGCAGCTTATTATCTAAAATATAAGCTCCCTTAGTACCAATCAAATTCTCAAGCATAGTCTTAAACTTAGTTTTTTCTTCATTACTCAAGCTTATAGAAATGTTATTTGGTCTAGATTGAGTTCTTACTGAAGCAGGCTTACTCATATTATGAATAGGCCTTCTTTGATTGCTGTATTGTTTTGAGGAAGAACTGCTATGATGCTGTTTTCTTGCAAAAGTAGGCTTTTTGATAGATTCTGAAGTATCCATACTTGCAAGTTCATGCTTAGCTTGTTCAATAGTGATTTTTGAACGCAAAGCCTTATGCAGCTCTTT
>Ga0180433_10004858_pt1 | contig 18623 bp, 21 predicted proteins | sample SS_ome_8_FD_132980 | JGI IMG/M metagenome (GOLD analysis project Ga0180433, IMG submission 132980) | Hypersaline lake sediment archaeal communities from the Salton Sea, California, USA - SS_1_D_1 metaG | ecosystem: Environmental > Aquatic > Non-marine Saline and Alkaline > Hypersaline >... | reverse complement strand
TCAGCGACTACATTATCAACAACCCTGAAATTTTGGTCAAAGCAACTCAGGTGCTACAAAAGCGTCAACAACAAGCGATGATGGGCAAGGCTCGCAAAGCCATCAGCAAACATTATAAGGAAGTCTTCAACAGCCCAACGAGTCCTGTCGTTGGCGCCAAGAATGCGAAAGCAACTGTTGTCGAGTATTTTGATTACCAGTGCATCTACTGCAAGCGTATGGAGCCCGTGTTAGAACAATTACTCGAGAAAGATAAAGAAGTACGCGTTGTCTACAAAGTCTTCCCTATCTTCGGTGGTGCCTCAAGTTTCGCAGCTCGCGCTGTACTCGCCGCTAACAAGCAAGGCAAATTTGTTCAGTTACACCGAAGCCTCTTAGAACAACGTGGCAAATTGTCAGAAAGTAAAATTCTAAGACTTGCCAAAAAAGCTGGCATCGATGTCGATCGTCTCAAGAAAGACATGAAAGACAAATCTATCGATGAAGAGCTCAAGGCTAACCGCCGCTTAATGGAGAAAGACTTAGCGGTTCAAGGTACACCTGCTTTTATTCTCGGCCCGAACCCTGCGAGTGAGACTGCAAAAACCTATCTCGTACCAGGCTTCGTGAGCTTGAGCATGTTACAATCGCTGATCAACGAAGTGAAAGCTTAAAACAGCAACATGAATAAAACCGTAGAACCACTCACCTTTCAAGACATGATACTGACCCTGCAACGCTATTGGGCGGAGCAGGGTTGTGTCATTTTACAGCCACTCGATATGGAAGTAGGCGCAGGCACATTTCACCCCGCGACGTTTTTACGCGCTATTGGCCCTGAGCCTTGGAATGCTGCGTACGTACAACCTTGTCGTCGCCCTACCGATGGTCGTTATGGGGAAAACCCTAACCGCACACAACATTATTATCAGTTCCAAGTCGCGATGAAACCATCGCCTGCCAACCTCCAAGATCTTTATCTTGGCTCACTCAAAGCCTTAGGTATTGATCCCGCAGTCCACGACATACGTTTTGTCGAAGATAATTGGGAGTCACCTACTCTCGGTGCTTGGGGGCTCGGTTGGGAAGTGTGGCAAGACGGCATGGAGATCACACAGTTTACTTACTTCCAACAAGTAGGTGGTATCGAGTGTAAACCCGTCACCGGTGAACTGACCTATGGCTTAGAACGCATCGCTATGTACTTACAGAATGTTGAAAGCCTCTATGATTTGGTCTGGACGCGAAAACCCCATGTTGTGACTTACGGCGATGTCTTTCACCATTATGAAGTTGAAATGTCGCACTATAACTTTGAACACGCAAACATCGCGATGTTAAATGATAACTTCGCGCAGTACGAACAACAAACTGACGCCCTACTCGCACAAAACTTACCTTTACCGGCCTACGAAATGGTAATACGCGCATCGAACGCTTTTAACTTACTCGACGCACGCCACGCACTTTCGGTAAGTGAACGCCAACGCTATATCTTGAAAGTACGCAGACTTTCACGCGCTGTCGCAGAAGCTTATTACGAACAACGCGAACAATTAGGCTTCCCTCTTTGTAAAGAGGAGGCAGTTCGTGGCTAAAACACAAGACCTATTACTCGAACTCGGTTGCGAAGAATTACCTGCAAAACAAATTATGAAACTCGGAAGCTCGCTACGCGATGGTATCAATCAAGGCTTAGATGATGCGAATCTAGCGCGCGGTGAAAGCCAACTTTTTGCGACACCGCGACGACTCGCCGTACTGATAACCGATATACCCGTATCACAAAGCGCCAAAGAAATCGAAAAACGCGGGCCAGCGCTCGACAAGGCCTACGATAAAGACGGCAAACCGACACCTGCCGCACTTGGTTTTGCGCGCAGCTGTGGTGTTGAAATCAGTGAGCTTGGTAAACTCGAGACAGATAAAGGCGCTTGGCTTATGCATAAGGCTTTGGTCGAAGGTAAGACCACGCTTAGCCTGTTACCATCGATTTTCAGCCAAGTCATAAAACGTTTGCCACTACCAAAGTCAATGCGGTGGGGTGATAACAACGAACGCTTCTTGCGCCCAGTACAGTGGATCGTAGCTTTATTTGGTAGCGATGTTGTGCCTTGTGAACTACTAGGCGTTCAGGCAGGTTGTGAGAGCTACGGTCACCGCATTCACGCACCCAAAGCGTTTAAGATAAAGAAACCTCGCGACTATAATGACCTATGCTTAAAAGCGTTTGTCGTTGCTGATCCCGTAGCTCGCCGAAACATCATCGAAGAAAAAAGCCTCGAACTGGCAAAAAAACATAATGTCACAGTCGTCATCGAAAATGAATTGCTCGATGAAGTAACGGGAATTAATGAGTGGCCCACACCACTGCTATGTGACTTTGATGAAACATTTTTAAAAGCACCTGCAGAAGCGCTTATCGCCGCGATGCGTGATCATCAAAAATGTTTTTACATCACAGACAGTGACGGTAAGTTGTTACCTCACTTCATCACAGTCGCCAATATAGAAAGCCCTAAACCAGAGCTTGTTAAACAAGGTAACGAACGGGTGATGCGTGCGCGTCTTGCCGATGCTGCGTTTTTCTTTGCAACAGATAAACAAACCCCTCTACATACCCGTCTAAGTCAACTAGAAGCAATAACGTTCCATGAACAACTAGGTAGCCTACACGATAAAGCTGAACGCTTAGCACACATCGCGAAATTCTTAGCTGAGAAACTCTCACTTGACCATGATACTGCCGCGCGTGCTGCGTTACTTGCAAAATGTGACCTCGCAACAGACATGGTCGGTGAGTTTCCTGAGTTACAGGGCATTATGGGTTATTACTACGCGCTAGCTGATAATGAAGAACAAGAAATTGCTATCGCGATTCGCGACCAATATCATCCTCGCTTTGCAGGAGACAGCTTACCCGAATCAACATTTGGCTCAATCATTTCGCTTGCCGATAAATTCGATGAACTTGTTGCAAACTTCGCGCTTAAACAAATTCCAACAGGCGAGAAAGATCCTTTTGGTTTGCGCCGTAAAGCGTTAGGTATTATTCGCATCATCTCCGAACAACGATTACCTATCAGTGTTAGCGATTGCTTAACGGCTACAGCACAGGCGTTTAATCTTCACATGCCCGTTAGCAATGATGTTTTAAACCAAGTCCACCAATTTATTGTTGACAGGTTACACGCCTACTTCAACGCACAAAATTTCTCGAGCGATTCACTACAAGCCGTACTCGCACGCGAGCAAGATGATATCTTCGATATTCAATTGCGTCTAAATGCGGTCAAAGCATTCCGTAACCGTGAGGAAGCCACCTCACTCGCTGCCGCGTTTAAACGTGTTAACCGCATTCTTGAAAAAGAAGCCGAGGGCTTAAATCTAAACCATGTTGATCCTAAATTACTCGAGGTTCCAGCTGAGAATCACTTGTTTGATGCATTAAACTCAATGCAAGAGCGCGTAAACCCTCTATTCTCTAAACAAGATTACAGCCAGGGTTTAAATGAACTCGCAAGCTTACGCGATCCTGTCGATCAGTTTTTCGATCAAGTCATGGTGATGGTTGATGACCGCAAAGTGTGTCACAACCGATTAGCATTGTTAACTGAATTACGCGAACTCTTTTTACAAGTAGCCGATATTTCTCTCTTACAATGGTGATAGCGTGAAACTAATCATTCTCGACAGAGATGGTGTCATAAATTTTGACTCCCGTAATTACATCCGCACACCTGACGATTGGATTCCAATCCCAGGCAGTCTCGATGCTATCGCGAAACTTCACGCTGCGGGTTACACCATTGCTGTTGCGACAAACCAATCGGGCATCGCGCGTGGTTATTATGACCATGATACGTTGTCGCAAATCCACGAAAAAATGCAAACGATGGTCAAAGAAAACGGCGGCCATATCGATAAAATCGTATACTGCCCCCACATGCCAGATAGCGGATGCCCGTGTCGTAAACCCGCTCCCGGCATGTTGCTAGACATTGCGAAACATTACCAATGTTCACTCGATGGTGTCAGGATGATTGGCGACACCGATAAAGATGTTGGCGCTGCACAAGCTGCAGGTGCTACCCCTTGTCTTGTGAAGACTCATTACAAACCAATCCCCGAACCACAACGCTTTACAAGCCAAGGCATTCCAATCTACGCAAATTTACAGTCCGCTGTAAGCGATATACTGACTTAACGCCAATGAATATCGTAGTCGTAGCCTTATCTGATGATGCGCATGCACGTGCGAACCAATTAGCAAAAGAACTCAATCTACCACTCGCCACACCTTCAACACCATGCGATTACGCCCTACTCGTTGACACTAATCAATTAAGTTTAAGTGCTCCCAACACACGCTTTACACCACTATCAATAACCTTTAAAAAACAACGTAAACATCTTGGCAAGCGACCTAACATTGTCAAAGCCTGTGTCTCCCAGTCAACAACCCCCATCACCATTCTCGATCTCTCAGGTGGCCTCGGCCAAGACGCTTACACACTCGCGAGCTACGGCCACACCGTTATCGCACTCGAGCGCAACCCTATTGTTTATGCATTACTTAATGATGCATGCGAGCGACTGTCCCAAGCAAATCCTCTATTCGCGAGACACATGCAATGCCTCAACGTAAGCGCGCTAGACTATCTGCAAGAAATGGGTAGCGATGCCATGCCTCACGTCATCGTGTTCGATCCGATGTACCCACTCGATAAGAAAACTAAACTCAACAAGAAAGCAATGCGTATGTTACGCGACTTGGTCGGTGATGATCTCGATGCAGAAGCGGTATTCGAAGCAGCGCTCACACGCGCGAAACAACGCATTGTCGTTAAGCGCCCAAGCAAAGCCCCCACGCTAAACGATCTTACCCCAGATTGGCAAATTAAGGGTCAATCAGTGCGTTTCGATGTTTTCGTCCCGCGCTTACGCCGTCGCGCGAGTCGCTGAAGACGTTTTTTCTGCAGTGCATACAGCGTCAGGATAGGACCTGATGCCCCGTAAGCTAAGAAGAAGAGAAATAAAACGAGTGGCGGACTCAGAGAAATCGCAATAAAAACGAGCACCATGATTAAAATTGTCACAAATGAGACGCGGCCTCGCCAATCGATTTCTTTGAAACTATGAAAACGTATATTGCTGACCATTAATACGGCAAGCAAGGTGATGATGGTGGCAGAAGAAATTTCGATAAACTTAGATTGTAAGCCAAGGCTATCACACAGCCAGACGGTTGACGCGACCAAGCCTGCGGCAGCGGGTGATGGTAAGCCCTGAAAATAACGCTTATCGATGTTCTGAATCTGGGTGTTAAAACGCGCAAGCCTAAGGGCCGCTGCTGCAGTATAGAGAAAACACACTAACCAGCCTATCTTACCCAAGCTATGTAGCAACCAACCATACAGTAACAACGCAGGCGCAACCCCAAACGATACGACGTCAGCAAGACTATCGTACTCTGCGCCAAACTCGCTTTCCGTGTGGGTAAGCCTCGCAATACGGCCATCAAATGCATCGCAGATCATGGCTATGAATATGGCAATAGCTGCATAACTGACTCGCTCTTGCATCACAGCCACAATCGAATAGAATGCAGCAAACAAACCCGCAGTTGTTAGCAGGTTGGGCAACAGGTAGATGCCCCGACGCCTATTAATCGGTTGAGTCGTTGAATTTTCAGGCATAATGCTTGCTTCCTATAGAAGAATTACGACATCGGCACACAAAAGTTGATATAATGTGTGCATGACTGCACACCATGCCGAGTCTCAGCGATGCCGACAGCATAGCAGATTACGAGGTAGATTTCTTAGGCTTTAACATTAGGTTTAAGTGATATGGCAGGCAAGAAGCCCCCTAAAAAAGTACTCACCATCGAGGGTGTAACCAAAGAAGGCCAACGTATCCGTCCAGGCGACTGGGCTGAGCGTTTGGGTGGCAGTATGGCGACCTTCAGAGGCGGGCGTGTTAAATACTCTCCGTTGTTACAACCCAGTGTTAATGCCGATGGCTATAAATGCCTCTTACTCGACCCAGCCCTCGAACAATCAAACCCCGAGCTCTATAATACGATTCTAAAGTTTGCTGAACGCAATAATTTACATATTTGCCAAGATGATGAAGACAATACTAACAATTAACCTAAGGCACAAACATGGCTAAGCAATATCGTCCTAACCCTTTTCGCTCAATCATCGAAGAAGTCGAAAAAACTAAACAACCTATCCCCCATCAAGATTTAGAAACAAATGAGTATCGGCTTGCGTTCACCGATGCAGAGTTTCTCTTGCGTGATGAATTACGACCTGTGCGCTTGCAGTTAGAGTTACTAAGACCCGAATTGATTCTTCGTGATAAGGAAATCGATAAGACGATCGTCTTCTTTGGTAGCGCGCGCTTACCCTATCGTGATCAAGCGTTAGAAGCGCTGAAAATTGCTGAAGAAAACTTAAGCCAGGCGCCTAATGACAGCAAGCTCATTAAAGCAAAAGATTCTGCTGAAAAAGTTTATGATAATAGTAAGTATCTCGATGAAGCCGTAAAACTCGCGTCGATTTCATCAATCGATAAAGATTTACCATTCGTCGTTGTCACAGGTGGTGGCCCCTCTGTGATGGAGGCAGCTAACCGCGGCGCACAAGAAGTCAATGCGCCGAGCATTGCGCTCAATATGATGTTGCCGGACGAACAAGTGCCTAACTCATTTGTCACACCAGAGCTAACATTTCAGTTTCACTATTTCGCAATTCGCAAGATGCACTTTTTGATGCGTGCACAAGCGTTAGTTGCGTTTCCTGGTGGTTACGGTACGCTCGATGAGTTATTCGAAGTATTAACGCTCATGCAAACTGAAAAAATTGTTAAGATTCCTTTGTTACTTTTCAACGAACGTTTCTGGCGTAACGTGGTTAACTTCGAAGGCCTAGTCGAGGAAGGCACTATCAGCGCGGAAGACATTAATTTAATTAAATATGTTGAAACCGCCGAAGAAGCTTGGGATCACATTAAAAACTTCTATAAAGAAAATGGATAACAACCATGGATACATTTGTTAACTTCTACGCAAACTCTGCTATTTCAATTCAGTCTCTTGTTATCATATTAAATGCGGTACTTCATATCATCTTCGCGGGTGCCGTCGCACGCGACGCAGGGGAACTCCAAAAAACACATCAACCAACACTGCTCGTCTCAGGACTAGTGTGGGCATTTGCAACACTCGTCGGCGGTGTTTTCGTCGCCATCGGTTACTGGTTGCTACACCACAGTACGCTTTGTCGCCAGATGCGAGGCTGAAAAATCTCATAGAGCTACTATACTTTTAGGTAATAGCTAACCTAAGTCTAATAATTTAGCTATATTTATTAGGAGGTTATCGTATGCCTAGAGGTCCAGGTCCCAACAACAGTATCACGCATGCTGCCAATAGACTTGATGGACAACGTATAACACTGCTCGGATTAGAAATACGACGATACGATCGAGAGCGATGAGCTAAGTTCCCTTCACTTTCAAATAAAACAACAACAAAAATCCTTAGACTTATCTAACAGAGAAGAAGTACAAAACTTTAGTCGCTTAGTTAAAAATGCTGAAGTAAAAGAAAAGAGTATTGAAGCATACAAAAACCAAACGAAAGAAATAAAAGATAAAATACCGCAGCTTCGCAAAAAATTAGAACAACTTGAAAAGCACAAAAATGAGATCGGCATCAAAGGTAAAAACAATAAAGAGGCTATTAAGGCATTTAAGGCCTTACATAAAGAAATTGAACTTGATGTGAAAGAAGTATATTGCCATGCAAAAATAAAAGCCCAAAGCCCAGCTACTTCTGCAGAGTGGCAACCCTACCTCGACGTAATCGATGCACTAAAAGAGACGCCGAGCAGTGATGATAAACAAGTTCAAAAACCCATAGATTCGGCCATAAAGAAACTAACCGATGAGATGACAAAGTGCATTTTTGAGCAAGACTACAACACTTATATCAAAACGGACGATAAGTTCACAAAAAAATGCGACAAGATTGCCAAAGACTTAGTCAAGAAAATTAGACATAAAAATTTCAGTGACGTCGTCGTAAACTATGTCGCCAAGAAGACAAGTAAACTGACCACGGCATCGGCAAAACTTGCCTCGGCATTATCTGTAACCGGCCTTGATGAGAAACTTGCCTCAAGGCGGGCTCAAATCAAAGGCGAACAGAAGCAGCACACAAAAAAAGCAGACGATATCGCCAAGAAAATTGAGCCCATCGCACCAAAATCTTCCTAATCCAATGCTGGTGCCTGGCACCAAACAAACGAAACCCTGGTGCCAGGCACCAATACATGCCCCTACATCATTTTCTTGGTATACTCGACGCCATCTCGTCAACTAGGAGTGCTACATTGCAGACGCTAACTCGCCTACTGCTGATTGCAGCAACGCTTGTGCTGGCAAATCCAAGTTATGCAGTTGATAAGGCGTTGATTGCCAAAGGCAAAGCCAAGTCAACGACTTGCGTGGCCTGTCACGGGCCCGATGGCAACAGCCCATCACCTGCTTGGCCAAATATCGCTGGCCAACACGCGAAATACACCTACCAGCAGCTAAAGGCTTATAAGCTCGGTAATGCTAAAGGTGGGCGGGTCAATGCACTCATGGCAGGTATCGTTGCTAGCTTAAGCGATGACGACATGCAGGCGCTCGCGGCTTATTACGCAAGCCTACCCCACCGCCATCAGGCCACCCCCAAAGAATATGTCGCGCCAGGCCAAGCGATTTACCGCGGTGGTGATATCAGTAATGGCATCGCTGCCTGTATTGCCTGCCACGGCCCGAAAGGCTTAGGCAATCCCGGTGCTGCTTTTCCGCTTTTGAGTGGCCAACACGCCGAATACACGATGCAACAATTAAACGCATATAAAAAAGGCGAACGCAAAACAGATATGGCTGCAATTATGCGCACGACCGCAAAACGCATGACAGACGAGCAGATTAAAGCTGTCGCTTACTATATTCAAGGTTTACACTAAATCGCGCTTCTAAAGGAGTTTACTATGCAAAAGATTTTTCAAACGGTTGTATTAGCTCTCGTATGCTTAGTACTAAGCATTAACGTTTCCGCAGCACAATATACCGCTGGTAAAAATTACCGCGTTATTACCCAACGCGGTCTTCCGCAAAATGATACACCCAAGAACAAAGTGGTTATCACAGAGTTCTTCAGCTACGGCTGCCCAGGCTGTAACGCACTCGAAAAAGAATTCAAGCACTGGACAAAACAACACGCATCTCAAATTGTCGTAAGACGCGTACCCGTCACATTCCACCGTAATTGGGATATTCTCGCACGCGCATACCACATCGCAAACGCGCTAGAGGTCGAAAATAAAGTCTCACCCGCTTTATTCAAAGCTATCCACAAACTAGACGCTCGCCTAACCTCATACGCTGCAATGCGCCAATTCTTTGTTGAACAGGGTATCAATGGCAACAAATTCGATAACGCGTATCGCTACGCACCACAAATCGATGCAGCAATGAAGCAAGATGAAAAAACGCGACAACTTTACCAAGTCACAACGATTCCTGCTATCGTCGTTAATGGTAAATACCTCGTCGACTTAACGATGGTAAGCGGCGCAAATAAAACATCAGAAAAAGACTATTTTAAAGCGATGATGAACGTCGTTGACTATCTCACAAAAGTAGAGCGTAAACCAAATGGATAAAACAAGACTCATCTGGCTCGATCTCGAAATGACCGGGCTCAACCCAGATATCAATACCATATTAGAAATTGCCACTCTAGTCACAGACGCTGAACTCAACACCATAGCCGAAGGCCCCGTCATCGCTATTCACCACCCGGATGAAATTCTTGATAACATGGATGAATGGAATACGCGACAACACGGCCAATCGGGACTCATCGCTCGCGCTAAAGCAAGCGATTACACGCTCGCCAAAGCCGAACAAGAAACCATTACCTTTTTAAGCGAACACGTCGAAAAAGGCGTATCACCGATGTGTGGCAACAGTATCTGTACTGACAGACGCTTCTTGTACCGTCATATGCCAGCGCTCGAAGCCTATTTCCATTATCGCCACATCGATGTCAGCACCCTCAAAGAATTAGCGAAACGCTGGTATCCCGATATATTCAGCGAGTTACAAAAAGAGCCTACACATTTAGCGATGGATGACATTAAAGACTCTATCGATGAGCTAAAATTTTATCGCGAACATTGCTTTAAGTAATCATCTTAAGCTGCCGATACCCTGTTGGGGAAATAGCAGGTGGCTACTCATGGAAAAACTCGATGATTTTCTTGCATTTATGGTAGAGCACGAAGCCTCTGACTTATATCTGACGGTTGGTGCGGAGCCCTCTATCAAGTGTCATGGCCATGTTGAGGCTATCCACGGTGTGCCTGCATTTGAGCCCAAGGGGGTCTTTCCTTTCTTTGAGCCTACTTTAAGCGAAGAGCAAAAGCAGTATTTTACGACCCACCATGAAATGAATTACGCGTTGTCAGTGAGCGATGTCGGGCGCTTTCGTATTAACCTCTTTCATCAACGCGGTGAAACGGGGGCGGTAATTCGTCATATCAAAACATATATTCCCCATCCCGATGAATTGCTGTTACCTGAAGTCACAAAGCAACTCATTCTCGAGAAATCAGGACTTATTTTATTTGTCGGCGCGACAGGCACGGGTAAATCCACCTCGCTTGCCTCACTTGTTGAATATCGCAATAGCTCACAGTCAGGCCACATTATCTGTATTGAAGATCCGATCGAATACATACATAAACATAAACGCTCGATTATCAATCAACGCGAAGTGGGATTAGATACAGCAAGTTATCAAGATGCTTTGGAAAACACGCTACGCCAAGCACCCGATGTCATCATGATCGGAGAGATTCGCACAAGACATGAGATGCAACACGCACTAACATTCGCGGAAACGGGTCACCTATGTTTATCGACGTTACATGCAGCAAATGCAGGTGAAGCTATCGAGCGCTGTATCAACTTCTTTCCTAAAGATCACCGCGACCAATTGCTCTACGATCTTTCAATCAACTTACGCGCCATCATTTCACAACGCTTAGTCAAGACCGTAGTAGGCGATCGCATTGCTGCATTTGAAGTTTTGGTGAATACACCGCTTATTAAAGATTTAATTCGTGCAGCTAATGTTGATCATATTAAAGAGTGTATCAATAAATCGAATGTTGTCGGCATGCAATCGTTCGATCAGCATCTTTATCAACTACATATGCAAGGTAAGATCACATTAGACGAAGCACTACGCAATGCCAATTCGAAAAATAATTTACGCTTACGCATTACGCTACAACAAGGTGATAGCTTCAATTCAAAACTCTCTTTCGCTAAGGATCCTGACGAAGAAAAAGAAGCGCTCAATCAATTTTTCCGTGTGCCCGTTAATTCCATTAAGAAAAAATAAACATAAAAAAAACCCGCCTTGCGGCGGGTTTTTTAGTATGGCGTATCGTGCCATGGGTTACATCATGCCGCCCATGCCACCCATGCCGCCCATACCGCCCATACCGCCCATGCCACCCATATCAGGTGCACCAGCAGCAGGCTCATCTTTCTTAGGAAGATCAGCGATCATGCATTCTGTCGTTAACATTAAGCCAGCGATAGAAGCAGCATTTTGCAATGCAGAACGCGTCACTTTGGTAGGATCGATAATACCGAGTTGAACCATATCACCGTATTCACCTGTAGCAGCATCGAAACCAAAGTTTGCTTTACCTTTTTGTACATCACTTAAAATAACAGCGCCGTCGAAGCCTGCATTTTCAGCGATTTTACGCAAAGGAAATGTAATCGCGCGTTCGAGAATCGCGATACCTTGAGCTTGGTCTTCGTTAGCAGTCTCTAAATCTTTTAATACTTTTTGACTGCGAACAAGTGCAACACCACCGCCAGGTACGATACCTTCTTCAACAGCAGCGCGAGTTGCGTGCAACGCATCTTCAACACGAGCTTTCTTCTCTTTCATTTCAACTTCTGTCGCAGCGCCAACTTTAATGACCGCAACACCGCCTGCTAATTTAGCAACACGCTCTTGTAGTTTTTCACGATCGTAGTCTGATGATGACTCTTCGATTTGTTGACGAATTTGCTTAACGCGACCATCGATGTCAGCTTTCTTACCACTACCATCAATGATTGTTGTGTTGTCTTTAGTGATAACAACGCGTTTAGCTGTACCGAGTTGCTCAATCGTTGCAGCTTCTAGACTCAAACCAACTTCTTCTGAAATCACTTGAGCTGAAGTTAACACAGCAATATCTTCTAACATCGCTTTACGGCGGTCACCAAAACCAGGCGCCTTAACCGCAGCAACTTTAACAATACCACGCATGTTGTTAACAACGAGAGTTGCCAACGCTTCACCTTCAACGTCTTCAGCGACGATGATAAGTGGACGACCTGCTTTCGCAACAGCTTCTAAGAGAGGTAACAATTCGCGAATGTTACTGATTTTCTTATCAACTAATAAGATGAAAGGATTTTCATGTTCAGTCGTCATGTGTTGAGCATTGTTCACGAAGTAAGGTGAAATATAACCGCGATCGAATTGCATACCTTCAACAACATCTAATTCGTTTTGAATCGCTGTACCATCTTCAACGGTAATAACGCCTTCTTTACCAACACGCTCCATCGCTTCAGCGATGATGTCACCGATACCGGTATCGGAGTTAGCAGAAATCGTTGCAACTTGTGCGATAGCATTGTTATCAGCACATTTCTTAGAAAGTTTCTTCAACTGAGCAACGATAGCTTCAACCGCCATATCGATACCGCGTTTAAGATCCATAGGATTGCGGCCAGATGAAACCGCTTTGTGACCTTCACGGAAAATTGCGTCAGCTAACACAGTCGCTGTGGTAGTACCATCACCAGCAACGTCTGATGTTTTTGAAGCAACTTCTTTCACGAGCTGAGCGCCCATGTTCATGAACTTGTCTTCGAATTCAACTTGTTTTGCAACACTCACACCATCTTTCGTCATGGTTGGTGCGCCAAATGAATTATCGTAAGCAACGATGCGACCGCGTGGGCCCATGGTTGATACAACCGCTTGGGCGAGTAAGCTCACACCTTCGCGTACTTTACGGCGAGCGTCTTCGCCAAAAATTAACTGAACAGCAGCCATAATTTCTATCCTCTGTCTAGATGAAAAATCGTAAACCAAACATTAGGCAATGATTGCCAAAATGTCATCTTCACGCATAATGATCAAATCTTCACCGTCGATTTTTACTTCGGTGCCAGCATATTTGCCGAATAGGATGCGCTGACCTTTTTCTACAGCCAATGCGCGATGATCGCCTGAATCGAGAGGTTTACCATTACCAATGGCAACGATAATACCTTGTTGTGGTTTCTCTTTAGCCGTATCGGGGATAATAATACCGCCTACGGTTTCTTCATCGCTGTCGCAGCGACGAACAACAACGCGATCGTATAATGGACGAATAGCCGTTTTAGCCATGCTATGTCACTCCTCTTTAAAACTCTCCAATTTTTAGCCAATACACGAAACACCTAGGCGCCACGTGCTACCAGAACCATTTATATGGGGTTCTTAGCCAAGCTTTCAAGGGTTTTTGATAGATTTTTTTAGTATAAAAATTAGCCGGTGGTGCTTAGTAAATATTTAACATCATATAACGCCTGGGCGCATTAGAGATAATTCTACTCATATAGTACAAATTTTAGCGATGTCAGTTACTCATTTTACAATATGCTTCACATCCAAATAAATGCTATCATTCTGCCTAGATTGTACTCATTCATCACTAAGCCATGACCAAACGACTACTTTTCATTCTATTACTCGCCTACTCCTGCATCTGCATGGCCGCGCGTCCACTTCCCGCCAACGATGTGTTTCGTTTTCACGCGAGTGTGACCGATCCCAATACCGTCACATTGAGCTGGGAAATTACGCCTGGGCACTTCTTATATAAAGATAGGATACGGGTCCAACTCGCAAGCCAAGATGATAGTGTGCAACTTGGTAACGTGCGCTACCCGAGGCCCTCGTTGAAACACGCGAAGAATAAATCGCCCTACCCCGTTTATCGTCAACAATTGAATATTGCTTTGCCTATACTAGCTGAGGCCGCCGGTAATGCGATCGTTAAAATCTTTTATCAAGGTTGTGCTGACTCCGGTTACTGTTACCCACCCCAGGCCCAAGCTTTAACCATTGCCTTTAATCAAGATCTTGCTGCGAAAACGATAACTGTAGCCCCCATCCAAGCAGCTCCCGCAGTCGATACCAAACCACAAGCAAGCCTTACGACAAGCGACCTTAGTACGGTCGAAAATATCTTGAGTGAAAACATATTTTTTATGGCGTTGTCCTTTTTGGTCATGGGGTTATTCCTCGCGTTTACGCCATGCGTCTTGCCGATGATCCCAATTATCTCAAGTGTTATCGTACAAGACGGCGACAACATCACAGCAACACGTGCGTTTAAACTATCACTCGTTTATGTACTGAGTATGGCGATCACATATTCATTCGCTGGTGTCGCGATTACACTCGTCGGTAGTAATATTCAAACGGTATTACAAACACCTGCTGTACTCATCACATCAGGGGTTATTTTTATCTTGCTCGCACTCGCGATGTTTGGTTATTACGATTTAAACCTCCCATCAAGCGTATTAGGACGCCTCGCTACTATCAGTCGCCATCAACAAGGCAAAGGTTATCTCGGTGTGGCGGTTATGGGTTGTCTCGCAACACTCATCGTTTCACCCTGCGTCACACCGCCACTTGTTGGTGTGCTTACGTATCTCGCACACCGCGGTGATGTATTGATTGGTGCGCTCGCGCTTTTCATGCTCGGTATCGGCATGGGCTTACCACTTATCGCTATCGCGGTCAGCGGCGGGAAATTATTGCCAAAAGCAGGCCAGTGGATGAACCACGTCAAAACGTTTTTCGGCTTGTTGTTATTACTCGTTGCGGTGAGCTTGTTTTCAAGAGTGATCGGTGAAAACTTGACGATGGTACTCGTTGCCATATGGTTAGTGATCACGGCGAATTATCTGGGCGCTTGGCCTTTACAGGGGCGCACAGGTTTTATTCCTAGACTCGGTCAAGGACTCGGCTTTCTCGCGCTTATCTATGCCATCATATTAGTCGTAGGCAGTGCAACGGGTCACGGTACGCTCAGCCAACCACTACGCGGTTTAGTATCTAAAGCATCTCTCTCATCTGAAGTACGCTTTAAGTCAGTAACACAATTAGCTGAGCTCGAACATGTCTTGAGTGAAGCAAAACGCGAACACAAACCGGTACTCGTAAAATACTACGCGGATTGGTGTTTGTCATGTAAAGTCATGGAAGAAACGCTCTTCAATCAACCCACAGTCAAAGAAGCACTAGATACCTTCGTTAGAATCAAGGTCGACGTCACAGCTAACAACAAGGCATCACAACAATTGCTCAAAGCCTACGGCGTCATCGCCCCACCGACCTTCATCTTCATCGACAGCAAAGGCGAAGAACACAAATCCCTCACACTCGTCGGCGAAATCGACAAAGCACGCATGCTAAAACAACTCGAGAAAGTATTTTAGCTTCAGAGCACTACTGCCGTTCCTGTGGTTTGTGTTCTTCGATCTCTGAAAATCGTCAACTCCTCTGAAATCTCAAGAACTTGCAGGGAAAATACGCTATCTCCATAGAACTGGACATTTTGGTGGGTTTGTGGCAATATATGCAGATGTTTACGTGATGAGTTCGACGATGGCAACTATTTTAACATTGCATGGGCCGAATCTGAATATGCTCGGTCGTCGTGAGCCTGAGATTTATGGGCATGATACGCTTGAATCTATTGATGCGCAATTACAAAGCCAGGCCGAAGTCGCTGGTCACGATCTTATCACATTTCAAAGCAATTCCGAAGAAGGCTTGATTACGCGTATCCACCAAGCCTTAGACGAAGGCGTAGCTATGATCATTATCAACCCCGCGGCGTATACCCATACGAGTGTAGCGATATTAGATGCTCTACTTGCGACAAAAATCCCTTTTATTGAAGTACACTTATCCAATATCCACGCCCGCGAAACCTTTCGTCACCACTCTTATTTTTCAGCGCATGCTATGGCGGTCATCTGCGGTGCAGGTGCGCTCAGCTATAGCCTTGCATTAACAGCCGTCCTCAGCCAACTGGAGCAATCCCCTCATGGACATTCGTAAACTGCGCAAAGTCATTGAACTCGTAAAGACAACCGGCATCGCCGAAATTGAAATTCGTGAAGGCGAGGATGTTGTACGTGTAAAGGCAACGCCCGATGTGCAACAAGCGCCATCGCAACCTAGTGTAACCCATGCACCCATTGCTGCACCCGCGCAGGCGCCAGTTCAAGCCCCCACGGCATTTCAGACAGAAGAAAAGACAGAGACAGAACAAGTTGTCGACGGCCACCCCATCAAATCGCCGATGGTCGGTACATTCTATCGCTCACCGTCTCCTGATGCGTCACCTTTTATTGAAATTGGCCAACAGGTCAGTGCGGGTGACACCGTATGTATTATCGAAGCGATGAAAATGTTTAACGAAATCGAAGCTGACAAAAGCGGCGTCGTTAAAGCTATTTTGGTGCCAGACGGCACACCTGTTGAATTTGGTGAAACGTTGGTGGTTATTGAATGAGCGAATTACCTGAGAAAATCCTTATCGCCAATCGCGGCGAAATTGCCCTTAGAATCTTACGCGCTTGCCGTGAGTTAGGCATAAAAACGGTTGCGGTGCATTCTGAAGCTGACCGTGATCTCATGCACGTCAAACTTGCCGATGAATCAGTCTGTATCGGTCCAAGCAAAGCGTCTGAGAGTTATCTCAACATCCCAGCGATTATCAGCGCTGCTGAAATCACTGAAGCACAAGCAATTCATCCAGGCTACGGTTTTCTAGCAGAAAATGCTGACTTCGCTGAGCGCGTTGAACAATCTGGCTTTATTTTCATCGGCCCAACACCTGAAAGCATACGCTTAATGGGTGATAAGGTTACAGCGCGTAATCATATGATAAGCGCAGACGTACCATGCGTACCCGGCTCCCCCGGACCACTTACTGACGATGACTCTGAAAATTTACACCTCGCCGAATCTATTGGTTACCCTGTCATCATCAAAGCCGCAGGCGGCGGTGGCGGACGAGGCATGCGTGCTGTTTACAATAGTAAAGAATTGTTAAACGCGATCAGTATCACACGTAATGAAGCCAAAGCCTGCTTTGGTAACGACACCGTCTACCTCGAAAAATTTCTAGACCACCCTCGCCACATCGAAATACAAGTCTTAGGTGATGGAAAAGGTAATGCTATTCATCTAGGTGAGCGCGATTGTTCCATGCAGCGACGCCACCAAAAAGTGATCGAAGAAGCACCCGCACCAGGTATCACAGAAGAACAACGGCAAATGATAGGCGCACGTGTTGTTGCTGCATGTGAACAAATGCACTATCGCGGGGCTGGAACATTCGAATTCCTCTACCAAGACGGCAACTTTTACTTTATTGAAATGAATACGCGTATCCAAGTCGAACACCCCGTGACCGAAATGATCACAGGTGTCGATCTTATACGCGCACAAATCGAAGTCGCAGCAGGTCTACCATGGCGCTTTCGTCAAGAAGACATTACCTTCGAAGGCCACGCTATCGAGTGTCGTGTTAACGCTGAATGTCCAGACACATTCATGCCCTGCCCTGGCCATGTTGAATTGTTTCACCCACCAGGCGGCCCAGGTATTCGCGTCGATAGTCATCTTTACACGAGCTACCACGTTCCACCGTACTACGATTCTATGATCGGTAAACTTATTAGTTACGGCGACGACAGAAAAACAGCCATCGCACGTATGGACAATGCACTTTCCGAAATCATCATCGACGGTATTGACACAAATATTCCCCTGCATCAACGCATTCTCAATGACAACGGCTTTCAAAACGCTACGTTTGATATCCACTATCTCGAGAAAAAATTTATGTCAAATGACAACGAGTAGTTTTTCTTCCTGAGACGTTAGTGGTATACTTCTTCGCTTTGGTAGGGAAGTTACGAGCAAGGAAGTTCGAGAAACGTTGCCATTTTTAGCTATTATATTGGGGTTAAAAACAAATGACTGTCATTGAAAAACAAATAACAACCTCTGAACAAGTTGATGCTCAATCACTACACGATGCAGTGATTAACGCCATGCGCACAAAACTTAACGGTGGTGAGCACAACGAACCAACAGAATTATACGATCGGTTTCTCGCCGACATTGAAACGCCATTGTTCGATGTTTTACTCGCACATAACCATGGAAACTTGAGTAAGACGGCGAAACAACTTGGCATGAGTCGTAGTACGTTGCGTAAGAAATTACGCAAACATGGTTTAAAGAAAGCGTAGAAAGAGTTGTTAAATGAGTCAAGATCCTAAGTTCCGTCCCATTAAGCGCGCGCTTATCAGCGTCGCAGATAAAACAGGTATCGAAAGTTGTGCACGCACACTCACCGAGCTTGGTATCGAACTCATTTCGACGGGAGGCACTGCGCGTGCCTTACGTG
>Ga0180433_10004856_pt1 | contig 18624 bp, 10 predicted proteins | sample SS_ome_8_FD_132980 | JGI IMG/M metagenome (GOLD analysis project Ga0180433, IMG submission 132980) | Hypersaline lake sediment archaeal communities from the Salton Sea, California, USA - SS_1_D_1 metaG | ecosystem: Environmental > Aquatic > Non-marine Saline and Alkaline > Hypersaline >... | reverse complement strand
TTCTGAATCCCCTCTTGGCTCAGAACACGTGCTCCGCAGCAGAGAACGTTCGCATGATTATGCGCTCGGGCCATCTCCGCTGTGAACTCGTCGTGGCAGACCGCAGCTCGGATGCCTCTGCACTTGTTTGCCGCGATTGACATACCTATCCCCGTTCCGCACACGAGAATCCCGATCTCCCGTTCACCCGTCTCGATTGAACGGCACAATTGCACAGCGTAGTCCGGATAGTCCGTCGATTCCTCGCTAATCGTACCGACATCCGACACATCGTGTCCCTTTGACTGCAACCACTTCTTCAATTCTTCCTTCGCCGCATAGCCAGCGTGGTCAGCGCCCAATACGATCTTCATAACTCCTCCATGCGAGCTTCAAGCGCTAGCTCCATTTCCTTTGCACACTCACGGAACCTGTCAATACCTCCGCCAACAGGATCATTTATGTCAGTCCCATCGGGCTTCAGCAACTCCACCTTACTCATCATCTCAGGTGCAATGAGATTCAGCGTATCAACATGCATCCGCGTCATCCCATAGATTCTATCTGACTCTTTCAGCAGCAAGTCGGTCACCTCAGTCTGTTGATGAGCCGACAGATCGCAACCGTTCTCAGAAGCAACTGCAAGCGCCTCAGGAGACGCCCCTCCCCAACCTGCCGCAGTACCAGTCGAGATGATCTCATAACCGCATTCCGCCAGCAGATCCGGATCTATACCTTGACGTTCGGCGAGCTTCTTCCTGAGAAGCACCTCGGCCATTGGGCTGCGACAGCTGTTACCAGTACAGACAAACATGACCGTAGCCTTCGCCGTCGATAATATCTCTGTCTCAGAGATCAGTCCTTCTCTTAGTACCTCTATTGGTCCCGACAACACCCGAACCACTGTTGAGGACTGGCTTATCTGAGATTTGCCTCCGTCAAGGACAACATCTATCTCACCGTCCAAACCCTTCACAACCATCTCCGCGCAGCTTGACGGCGGCTCATCGGCCCTATTGGCACTGGGAGCCACTACCGTTACGGCAGCCTCCCGTAAGAGTTTTCGGGCCACGTCGTGAGCTGGCAGACGGATACCGATGCTACCCCCGCCTTTTGCGGGCAAGATGATGGTCATTGGGCCGGGAAGGAACGCGTCAACCAGCTTCTGGGCAGGTAATGACACTCTGGAGACATGTTTTGACACATCTTCTTTGTCAGCAATATGCACAGTGAATGGCTTATCGTCGGGTCTCCGCTTCACCTCCCGCAAACGTGCCATTGTCTCCGGATTATCTGCATTGGCGGCAATGCCGTAGACTGTTTCGGTTGGAAAGGCTACAAGCCCCCCATTGCGAACAATCTTCGCCGCTTGCTGAATTTTGTGATCGTCCGAAGCATCACCATTGAGTCGCATGATTTCTGTTTTCACGGGCAATTCAAGACATTCCTATCGAAATTCTTGCAGTAGTGCTTCCCAGAAGTTAAACTCTGTTGAAGATGATCAAGTATAGCATTGTGCGGCCGGGAAACAACTGCCGAATCGAACTTTTTTGCGGCGATTGCATAGAAGGAATGAGTTCTCATATTGAGGAGCGTTCTGTAGATGTAATCGTCACATCCCCCCCCTACAATATCGGTGTCCAGTACAGCTCGTACAACGACAAGCAACCGCGCGACAGCTATCTTGCCTGGATTGAAGAATGGGCTATAGCGACAAAGCGCGTGCTGTCCGAGGATGGCTCGATTTTCCTGAATGTCGGTGGGAAGCCGAGCGATCCCTGGGTGCCCATTCAGGTAGCCGATATCCTTCGGCGCCATTTCAACCTGCAAAACGTTATTCACTGGATCAAGTCTATTGCGATAGACAGCACGGCCTTGGGAAAGGGCCACAATGTCAATGGAGATCTCTCCTTTGGGCATTACAAGCCTATCAACAGCAAAGCATTTGTGAACGACCTTCACGAATACGTGTTTCATTTCACTCACAGCGGCAAGCTGCCAATAGACCGGCTTGCCCTCGGAGTCCCCTATCAGGACAAGTCAAACGTGAAGCGATGGAAAGCAGCTGCCAAAGATGTCCGGTGTCGTGGGAATGTGTGGTTTATCCCTTATGAGACCATCCGAAATCGGGACAAGCAACGACCCCATCCGGCATCATATCCCCCCAGACTGGCTGAAATGTGCCTTCAACTTCACGGTGTCAGAAACGATTTGCTCGCCCTTGATCCTTTCATGGGACTCGGCAGTACAGCCATTGCCTGCGCCAGGCTCGGTGTGAACTGCGTGGGATTCGAGATGGACAGAGAATACCATGCCACATCGATAAAACGTGTCAGCGAAGAATCCTGCTGTCAGCAAATCTTATGGACAGATGAAAACCAAGATTTTTCAAAGTGAAGAAGTCCACGGAAACACTCTTCTCAAGCACGCTTCCTCGGCAGCAAGAGAGGAGGATCTGACGGATTTGAAGCTTGCGTGTTTTCACGAACTTCCACACCCGGCCCAATAACGGCATCCTTGACGACGGTGCATGTCGCAACCCTGGAGCCTTCGAGAAGAATGCAATTGGACAACTCTGCGCCGTCTTCTACTTTACATCTATTGCCAATAGAGACGCTCGGCCCAACCGTCGCCTTGCCGATTTCACATCCCTCGCCAACTGCGACTGTCCCTGCCAACGTCGCGTCACGGTCAATATCAGCTTTTGCGTGAATGAGTGACTCCTTCAATGCTGCTCTCTCTTGGAGAACGCGGCTGTTTGCAGCGAGATAGCTTGCAGGATCTGTCAGGTTCTCCCAGAACCCGCTCATTTGATGAGACAAGAAACGACACCCACGCTCGAGAAGTTTCCGCACTCCATCCGTCAACTCGATTTCACCCCGCTCACTCGGCTCCAATCCTCCCAACGCGTCGAAGATCTCCGGGGGAAATACGTACACGCCCGCGTTGATAAGGTCCGAGTCGACTGTCCCCGGCTTCGGCTTTTCGATGATGGCGACAACTTCATTCCGCTCAACCAATACAACCCCCCCTCGCCATGCCTCACGCACCGGGTAGACGGTCATGACAGCGTCGGCGCTGCTCTCTCGAAAAGACGAAAGAAGACTGACAATGTTGTCCCGACCGAAGACCACATCCCCGTACATCGCCACAAAGGCTTGACCAGATGCGAAGCTTTGTGCGAGCATTACGGCGTCCCCAGTGCCGCACTGTTCCTCTTGGACTGCATATTCAACTCGCATGTCAAGACAACTTCCGTCACCAATGGTATTCTGAATTGAAGTGGCGTTGTGTCCGATGACCACCAAGACATCCTTTATGCCCGCTGCTCTGAGATTCTGGAGTGATCGGACGAGGGCCGGAATGTTCGCCAGTGGAAGTAGCGGTTTCGGCACAAAATCACTAAGACCTTGCATACGAGTACCCTTCCCCGCAGCAAGTACAATCCCCCTCATAGGTTTGCCCTCAATACTGGCCACTGTTGTAGTATCTTGTCAATCCAAGAATAGCCAATGAACGGATTTTGTCAAGCCGCAGAAATTCGCTCAATAAGTCATCCAATTGACCGATACCTACATTGGGGTAGTACGCACCTGCAGACTGTGACCAAACAGCCCTGAGCGAGACCCCAAATTGCTCACTCGGACTATGTCGTCGAAAGACCGAGGATTGTTGAATGATAGATTATGCGAATTCTGCATCGCTCCAATCATTAGCCGGTTTCATCCGATGCAGAGGACATCTTCTCATACTGGCAGAGGTGCAATAATGCCCTATTGTGTGAAGATACTTCTGCTGCTGAAGGCCGATGAAGCCACTTCCAAGCTCTGTCTATTAATCGAGCAAACCAACATCCGCCCAATGGTGACAGATGATTGCGAAGCATTTCTCGAAAACATCCGCAAGGAATCAGTCGCGGCAGTGGTCGCTGATACGCAACTTCTTCCCAACGGTCCTGCTCAGATCATTGAAACCATCGCCACTTGCGATAGCCAACCGGCAGTTGTTCTCGTCACACCATCTGACACTCTCAGCCAACTGGCAAGCAAGACTGTTCTCGAATCTGTGGACGCCTTCTTGCCACAACCGTTCGATCCGGATGTCGCCGCCTTTCAGATTCGCGCAGCGGTCGAACGCAAGAGAAAGACATACAATTCCTCTGAGCACCTGCTGGACCTTGCCTCCAATAGCGGAATACTGGAAACTGTTAAGACATTGGCTTTCTCACTCGAAGCAAAAGATATGTACACACTCAACCATTCGCGAATGGTTGCTCTTTACGCTGTCCTTACTGCCTCGGCTCTGGACCTGCCGGAATACGATATCAAGAGAATAGAGCTTGCAAGCATTCTGCATGACATCGGCAAGATCGCGGTCCGATTGGAGGTACTGAACAAGCGTGGCCCGCTAACTATGACGGAGTGGGATCACATTCGTATTCATCCCCTGGTGTCTGAAAAAATCATTGCTCCCATAGAAGGTCTCCGCGACCTGATGCCTGTTGTTCGGCACCATCACGAATGCTTTGACGGCAACGGATACCCCGACAGACTCGCAGGCTCTCAGATCCCGCTGTGGAGCCGAATCATTGCAGTTGCCGACGCATACGACGCTCTCGTTTCCGTGCGAGCATACCGTCCGGCACTTCTGCCCGAGGCTGCCTTATCTGAAATCCGCAACTCATCCGGATCACAGTTTGATCCGCTGGTAGTATCTTCATTTATCGAAGTCGTTGAACACGTACAAGTCCCTTCCAGTCATATCCTTCTCGTAGACGAATGCCCTTCATGCAGAGACGCCTTTGCATCTGCATTGGCAGAGGATGGTCATCAGGTAGATATCGTCGACAACGCCACCGATGCCAGTGAGGCTGTCCTCGCAGAAGATTTGGATCTTGTCATATTGGACATAGACGTGCCGGGTGCCAGAGGTTTTCATCTTGCACGAGTGATTCGTCAACGAAAACCCGACATTCCCATCATGATGTGCACGGCGATGCCGGGTCTGCAGGATGACATCGCACTATGGGAGCTACAGCTCACAGCCTTCCTTCCGAAACCGACCAGTCCGGAGCTTCTGCGCCAGGAAGTCAGAAGGGCACTGGCAGCTCTAACATCGTCTGAAACCGGAGTGGTGAGCACATCGGGTCGGTCCTATTGATTCTGATCGGAAGGTGCCTTGCGGCGCGACACGGACCAAAGGGCCGGTTCCATGCGATTTGAACGTTCGAGTTGCTGACGTACGGCGCCCTTCTCTGCTGCATCTTCTCTCGACATATAGTTGCTAATTGCCGGTGTATTCTCCACATGCTCAGCAACCTCACCCGCTCCAATCTTGCCTAACTGCTCACGAGCTGTTCGCTCAACAAAGTAAGGGTCTTTCTTGAGAGCTTCCATTTCCTTCTTCAGCCTACCCGTTCGATCCCGCAGCCCACTTATTGCTTTCAGAAGCTGTGTCTGCCGACACTGGAGTTTTCGCAGAGATGTGCAGTTTCGGTGAAACTCAACAGTAAGCGCTATTGCAATTATATATAGACTCGCGATTATCAGGATGTGCTTCTTCATCTTTGGCAGCCGCATTCATCGCGGAACATTTTCGGATTTAGTCAGACCAGTGTTGACCGGTCTTGGCTCCAATTCAATACCCAATTGCTGCAGAGCCTGTTCCAATGATGTCACTGAGCGACAGCTCTCAACCTTCGAGTGGAGTTTGCGCTGTAGCTCAAACAACTCGGATTTCTGTCGCTCCAATTCCACTATGTTATGTCCAAGCCGGAGCATATCGGCTCTTTGCGTTATTAGTATGGATGCCATCACGGCGAGAATCACCACGCCGAACAGGTAGACATGTGTAGCCGTGAGCCCCTCTTTGTCTTTGGACTTATGTCTTGCCAAATCAAGATGTGTCCTTCGGCACAGTGAACGCACTCTCTCCCAAGTCCCGCGACTCTACTATAACGGCATGTTCGATTTCTTTCTATCACTATTGAGAGGAAATCCACATGTTCTGAAGAATTTATTGAGCACAGCACGGCTGGGCGAGCACTGCCCTCCGAAAAATCCCTTAAAACTTTCCATCTTTGTAGACTGGATGCTCTGAAACAGGCATCCGACGGTGGGGGAATATCTGAGGAGGACACCAGCACTCTTCAGGAAAGACACAAAACGAGTATGCCGCGCGCAAATACATACGGCATACTCGCTCAATTGCAGCAAATCAGAATGGCAGCTGCGAAACAGATTTTGCGATCAGAGCAACAGCCACACCAAACATTGATATGAGTCCGGTACCACAACCGAATCCCGCCACGATCACGGCAGCATATCGACGCCATTCTTTCGAACCATACTTCTTGACAAGGTAGAATCGGGAAGTCAGTGCACCAAGCAACATCAACGGCGCTGTGGAAAGCTGTATCATGGGATTCGCAAAGCCACCAATAAAGCCGTAGATCAACAGAACTGGCAAGCTGAGCATCGACAAGGCTGTATATACAACCAACCCCAAACCTATCCCAAAGCCAATAATGGGTGGGCGTAGGGCCTCAAGCAAATAGCTCTTTCCCGCAGATAGAACAAGATAATCTACAGGCGATCCCGATAGACCCTGTTCTTTGCCGTAGGCGCGCCATCTGCTTATTCGCTCGTCGTACTCGACAATTCCAGTATCCGTCGAAAACCACTTGCTGCCTATGCCGCGTCTGGTACTAGGCTCCGCCGCGATACCTGTGACATTTGTAAGAGGAACACCCTGTTTCTGACCATTCTGCTCGCTATGTGTGTAGCTTTTCCATTCTTCGCCATCCCATCGGCAGACACCTTTGTCTGTGCCAATCCAGATGACTTCCTTTTCCTTGCCCTTTTGCGCGAGAGGCACTCTTTCAACCCGCAGGCTGCGGATCATGTTGCCCACTAGAGCGCCATTCGTGTTTTCAAAAGTATAAGCCTCCACATCGCCGGATTTCGTAATACGGTGAAGGCCAAGTGGTGTTCCTACATAGGCATTCCAGTTGCCGTCTGTCGCCAGTGCTGTTATCTTGTTGCTCAGCAAACCGTCTTTCGTAGTTATGGCTGACCAAAGCCTGCCGTTATAGAAGTTCAGCCCTGAGTCTGAGCCCGCCCAAATTCGTCTGGCCTTGTCGACATCGATGGACGTCACACGGGGAAACACCATCCCGTCACTCTCGCCATAGCTCGACCACTTGTCTCTCCCATCGAAACTTACAATGCCCTTGGCAGTTCCGAACCACACAAATCGACGCTCCTCAATGAACACGGATAGAACCTCTGAGGACGGCAACCCCGTTGTTGCGTTCTTCGGCACAGCCCATTCTCTGGACTCTGGATCATACTGCCGTACTTCCTTGTCCGTGAGCAGTGTCCATGCGCTGCCATCGTATTTTACCAAGCCGCGATCAGTCGCAAACCACCTGTTACCCTTAGGATCCAAGCCTATCTGGTTGACAGCGCCCCGATCAAGGACGTTATCAACCACAACTTCAGACCACGCGTCTTTGCGGTCATCAAATTCGTACGCTGTCCTTCCCGAAATGCACCACGTTCCCTTTGCCAAACCCGCCGTCGGCCAGATACACCTCTGCATAGCCAGAAATGGCCACATCCTTTGCGTGAACGGATATGTCGCCGAGGGGATGGGAGCCAACTTCCAGATGAATGACCAGAACATGAAGCTGGTTGCCAAAATGATTGGCACCATGAAGACTTCCGCCTTAATGAGGCTCGATATCTTCGTGCCGGTCAATTCGACTACTCGGAAAAGCTCAGTCTGTCTTCCCACATTCGCAACGGGCCACGGCATGAACCATACATCGACACCTTTATATCCGCTTAAGAGCAGCGTTACTTCACGCACCATCGGTACAATAACCGGCTTTCCGACCAGGCCCACCAACCGAGCATCGACATATGCCTGCAAAGGGGAAATGACAAAGGAAAAGACAACGAGAATCATGAGCGGGAAATTGGGTACCAGTGCATGGGCAAGACCTGCATAGACGGCCGCAAAGACAAGGAAGATTCCAACTGCGAGCATGATCGGATAATCCCCCCTTCCCGGTGGCGGACCACTCCTTTCATGCTTGACAGGGCCACTCTTTTTTCTCCGTTCTCTAGTAGCTCTGATCAGACCTGTAACAGCCATATACACGCCTATGAAGGCGACAGCCAGTTGCAATCCGGTGTTGAAGCTCATGTAGAAGTCGACAGTGTTTGCCATTTGTGTGGCAACGCCATCCATCCCGCTTTCCCATGTGCTCAGAAAGCCAGATTTGTGCAAGAAAAACGGGTTGGCAATAACAACGAAAAGTGCAGCGAGTACCTGCCCAATCACAAGCCAAAACGGAAGCATCGTTCCCGTCAAGAAGAACGCAAAGTTTGTGGACAGCACAATCGGAGTCGCCGGGAGGATCGATTCAAACGACTGCGTCAGATCGATCCACGGAATGGGCAGGAACATGATCGGCTTAGGCAGGATTGCCCCCGTAATGGAAGGGATGCCAATATAGACCAGGCCAAATGCCATGCCGCCAATAGCACCAACACTGAATAGACGCCAACGCCACGTTTCTTTCTTCTCAGTACTCTCCGCAAGAGCCGTAATGCCGAGAGCCTGCATTGGCGCCATTGGGAAAGGCAACTTTTCCCAGTCGCTTGTCATACGGAAAAAAAGGTAGCCCAAGCCAAACATGTTGAACCGGTTTATGATTTGAATCAAAACCAGTATGACTATGGGCATTATCCATTCAACACTGAAAAAGGTCCTGGCCGCAATAGCAGGAGAATCGGCCGGCGGAACCACCCAGTGGGGAATCTTATCTGCAATACCGAAGTTCATTGCAACAGGAGAACGCACAAAGTACTGGTTCTGAATGAGCCACATGAAACCGTTTGCACCGGCGCCTTCCGCCATGACGGCCTGGATAACATAGTACAGAACATATATTTCCTGTCGCCGAAGTGTTGTGAAAGACCGTTTGGCGACTTCGGCAAACAGAATAATCGTCACCCACTGAACAACACCGCCCAACTGTCTGCCCGTCATAAGCTGAAGGTACATCGAGGCCGGGACCATGACGAAAGCTACAAAGAGCACGCCGAGCATGGACTTTACGCCAAAGCCTTCTTCGTACTCGTCTGGTATTTCGACTAGGCTGCGAAATTCCTCTATCTCAGCATCAACTTTTACTGCCATTCAGGCATCCTTCCTCATTGCGTCTGTCGTATCAGACCGTGGTTGCTCCTTTGAGCTTGAGAAGCTTCTGGCCGGTCTCTTGATATTCGTCCTTCTGATCAGGTGATACTATCCGCCAGATAAGACATTGTTTTCGTATCTCATTGACAAAACGGATGTTCGCTCGTCTCCAGTTCGACACATCGCCACTTGTCCGTTTGATTTTGAAGCGTAGTACATTGTGCACTTCTTCAAGCTCTGCCCGCACTGATTGCAGCACAATTTCCTGCGTTACACCAAAGTCAAAAGGTGCAAGCCACACGTTCATTTCGAGTTCCGCACTCGCTCCTGAGACATCGTCTGCCAACGGTTTCAGGTTTGTACCGGCACAACTGAAAACTCCAACCGAGCCTTCCTCGTGTGCATCGAAGTATTCCTTCAGGAAGACAAGTTGCCCCAGTGCTTCGCTTCGGCCAACTGTAAAGGGCAAATCAAACTCCCACAGATCACCTTCGGGCCACTCCGGTTGCCAGCGACGATGGACGTCTGGCACCGCCATTCGTGAAGCCTTGATGGCCGGGTACAACGCCGAAAGCACGACAACACCCATCACTATGAAACTCGAAAACACTGCCGAAAGCGACGAGTAGTTCAACGTAAGTCCCTGCAAAATACCCGTGTAGCTCACAATACCGTTGACCAACTGTCCGAGAAGATAACCGGCCACACCGCCAACAACAGCATAAACAAGAGACTCCGCAATAAAGAGCACCCCTATGTGGCTGGGGGCCAAACCGACAGAACTATAGATCCCGATCTCCCGCACACGCTCAAACACTGAACCAAGCATTGTGTTCAAGACAATCCCAACAGCAATCAATATCGGCACCAAAAGATTCTCTGCCCCGCTCAAGGAAGCAAGACCGACAGAACTATAAAGCCATCGCTGAGGGGTCTCACCTTCTTCTTCTTCAACGCCCGCAAATACGTTTACCTCTGCACGAGACATTAGGTCCTTGACCGCATCAGGACCAAACTCGCTGCTATCGCCAAAGACCATTGCCACAGAGTAAAGCTTGCCTCCCAGGTTCTCTGCTGTCCTGTAAGGCAGTACGATAGTCTCATTGGCTCCAATGTGTACACCCTTTTGCGGCTTGAATTCACCACTCGCATCAGCGCTCACTGCGCTAGATAGTGTCTCACCTGCTCCAGCGGCTGACTTGTTCGCTCGAGGATCAAGGGGAGCAAACTCCTCACCGTCAAGGTCATGAAGCTCAAACACCTTGTCGTCCAAGATGCCGCAAACCAACAGATCAAGAGAAGACATTAGAATACGCGGTTTCTTATCATCCGTCTGATCGACATCTTCCTCGTTGATGCCCAGACGTTGTGCAATATACTGAGGCAAAATGCACGCCAATTTGTCACTTGGCCCAAACCACCTGCCGGCAAGAAGCATGTCGCCGAGTTTTCGCTTTCCATCCCCGTCAGGATCCAATAGATACGTATCCTTCTCCGCAACGCTGAGACCTGCTGCGGTTAGAACGGTACGTTGTAGCTGCGGAGAAGCTGGGTTTTGCAGACGAAGCCTAAACTCGGCCTTGTTGACTGCCGGTGCGGTCGAACCCATCCAGTATCGCGGCTTTACCGTAGCCCGGTCTCGATATTCATTTTCCAGCTCTGAAAAAGCAAAGCTCTCTAGATTGGTCCATGACAGATTTCTCAACAGTAGCCCTCGATAAGGTGTTTCCTCATCGAGGTGAATGCGATTGAACTTCAGTGAAGACTGCACTGAAGTAAAGGACATAACAGTGAACATGAATAGGATCAACGTCACCGAGGTCAGAATTGTCCGCATTTTTCGGCGCCGCATGTTCGAAACGCCCAGCGCGAAAGAAGCTGTGGCAGCGCTCACACGTCCAACATCCTCACGATGTTCCACACGAGCAGATTTTCGGAGCTTCTTGATTTCCTCCTCAAAGCGGCCCCCAACAATAAACATCACCAACAGCGACAGCGCAAGAATCACAAAACCTAGCGGGATAACTACCAATGTCTTCTTCAGACCAAAGGCGGGGTGCACGACGGCTATCAGCATGAATGTTACGGCAAAGACTCCGAAGAACCCCATGATTCGACGGTTTATGTCTGCAAAACCGAAAACCAATCGCTCAATGAAGAACGAAAAAGGAAGTAGCAGGAAGAGGTAAAACACGATACCCTTGACAACATCATTGGCCGTACCCATCACGCCGGGATATGCACGAGCCTCAAGCCCCAGCGCAGTCCTTGAACTGGCAATTCGCTTTGAGTGACGACCTTGCTCTGCACTCTCCTGTGCTTTCTTGAGTTCTCGAACGGCCAACTCATATTGCAGGTTTTCAATCATGCTGTTCGTAACGCCGCCTGCTGCAAGACGCTTCAGTCGGAAGTCATTTAGAATAAACATGTCTTGAGAAGCTCGGACGGTGGTGTTTGCAAGACGACCATTTACAGGTGGTTCATATCCGTAACCACTTTCCTTTTGACCCGCGGTCCCCGATTTCATGATTTCTTCGACCGAAAAAGTCTTGTCCTCGCCCTCCTTCTGCATGTTCAGAAGAACACTGCTCCATCCCAGAAGAGCAGAATCCCCCAACAAGACCTTGAACCGAGAATCTGAATCGACAAAGAGTGTAGCAACCGGGAATCTTGCCCTTGATACGAGAGCTTGGTGGTCTTCGGTAGCCGCTGTCGAAACCGTCGGGATGCTGAAGCCGTATTCACTGGGCAATGCGTCCGTCCGAGAGTCCAGGACGCCCAAGCTTGTGAAAGCCCGAAATGTCCGATGGTCCACAAGATCAAAAAGATCCACTGCCTTGCACGGGAACGCGATAATCCGAATGTTCTTGTCCTCTGCATCCATTACGACGTCTATTGCACTGGAACCAGCATCCCCCATGTCCGGCGCGTAGACCACGTCCCCGCTCACGGGATCGACAGCATAAGCTTGAAGTGGATATTTCCGGCCCAAGACAGCATTTGCCTTGTCAGAAGGAATACCACGGATTTCAAATTCTCCCCGAGCATCCGCTATCGCGCTGATCTGTCCACGAACACCTTTCAAGTCTTGCTTCGAGACTTCAAGAAAGACGACGGAACCAGGCACAGGATCCTTTGGCAAAAAACCGGAAGCTGGGTCGAACTCCTTTACCGAACCGACAAGAACCCGATAGTAATCGTCAAGTGGTTTAACTGCAGGCAGTTCCGGATCATTGAGCGCATTGGCGACCAGACCTGCCACCAACTTCGCTTGTTGATAGACATTACTGACTACTTCCTGCCCCCTGTTTTCGAAACTGTCCTTTGGTGTTCCCGCAAGAGCGCGGGCATCGTAAGCTGTCAAAAGCGTGATCGCCCGCATGCCACCGTAGATAGCTGGCTCACTATCCAAGGCGGTCGAACCGGCAAGCAATTCTGCAGCAGTGGTCGCGCCAAATGGGTCAATTCCGTCAAGGAATTTGCCCTCAAGCTCCGGATACTCTTTGACCATATCTCTTGAATAATCACGAAGACGCGCGCTCAACCTGGAAAAATCTCTCTTCAAGACGCCGCTAGTGTCGCCTTGTTCGAACATGTCCCCAATGAAAAAGACCCCTACTTGATCGTTTCCTCCAGAGAGATCGAGCGAAAACACTGCCCGAGGAGCCGAAACACCTCTTTCCAACTCATCCAGCTCTTCACACACACGTCTGAATTCGCGTTGAGTCTCCGCAAGTTGCGCCTTTTGAGAAGAGGAGGCTTCTTCCCCAAGAAGACGGATTCTTTCCTGCCTCCACCTTCTCTTTTCCTTTCGCAGATCGTACAGCTTTGCGGCGCCCTCATTGACCAAACCTGCTGCGCGATAGATTGTGTCATCGTATATCGCTTCGCGCATGCCCTGCAAAGCTTGAAAATGTCCCGACGTCGCGAGAAAAACAACTGACCGCGCAGGAGGATTGTCCTTCAATACGCGGGCCAACTGCAGGAGTGTGACAATACCCCCGCTCTGATCAGTTCCCGGAGCAAGTTGTGGCACCACAGACATTGAATCGTAGTAAGCCTGAAGAACCATGTACTCATGGCACAGGTCAGGATCCGTTCCGGGAATGATGCCAAATACATTCGAGCACTGTCTCTCGCCCCAATCCATCCTTCCCATCAGATGGCAGTCGCTAACCTGACCTTCTACCAAGAGCGGAATGACTTTCTGAGCGTCTTCGCGCTTAATCCAGAAGCGCGGGGTGTTCATTGGGATGCCTACAACCTTGCTCTGAGCCTCCCCGGCCAGTGCTATCTCAGGTTCAATCAAGATCACCGCTGCGGCATTCAGCATGAAAGCGTTCATCCACTCCATGCCGCAGTTGAAGTCCATAAGTACGATGCTGTTATTAGTCTCGTTGCCATCAAAATGATGGAGTTCACCGGTTTTGGCGTAGAAAATGGGCCCATCCACACCGCCGGCTTGAAGCGTGCTGGTACGAGAGGAGTTCGGCCAGAGTGCGTACAAAGGTATGTGTTGATCGCCTACTGTCAGAATGGCCCCGTTGTCAAGGGGGACTGCGACGGGGAACGAAGAAGTGCCGACCTGGCTGAGACCGATCTCCCGAAGTCGCTCATCAATGAGAATCCCGGCGGCTGTAGAACCTTCGTATCCGGAAACTCTTGATTCAAGTGATGTGAGCGCCTGAATATCTTTTCGAAACTGCACAGGATCCATGCTGTCCAAAATGGACGAATAGTCAAAGGCCCGCTTGCGCTCAATCTCCGGAAGGCCGGGAGGCTTGACTTCTTGTCCGCGTGTCACCCAAACAATCGCTTCCTTGAGTAGCCAGTTGCTGGCAAGAAAGGCGATCAGGATGCCGACCACAAGGATCGCCAATAGCAGAAACCGCACCGATCTTGATCCGTCACTATCCAATAATCGTCCCCTTCAGTACAGGAAATCTGTTTGACCAGAAACCCGTGTTTCGAGATGCTATTTCGCAGAGCTGCTAACTGATTCCTTGAGGTAGTCGCGTCCTGTGATCTTCTTGAGCGAAAGCGCGGCAGCCATTCTTACTCGCTCGTCCTTGTCTTCAAGAGCCACGACCAACGAAGGAATACTCGATAGCTTTGCTTCGCGACCCAGAGCTTTCGCCGCTGCCAAACGCAGACTACTTGACCTTGCCTGCAGACCCTCCTGCAATGCCGCCACCGTGCTGGATACCTTGCCGCTCGCCCTTTGCAACGCCACAGCAGCGGATACACGCACGGTTTCATCCCATTCTCTTGCAATAAGCCCCAAGAGAATTTCGCAAGCTTCGCCTCCGCCAAGTCGACCTAGCGCCATGGCGATAACGGCACGACCTTCAACCGACAATGCCTGCTGTTCTTCCGTTAGTCCCCGCTCTTGCGAAATTTCCTCCAGCGCGTCGGACAATTTTGCCGCAAAATTAGCTTGATCTGCATCGCTCATTCTATGCCGATCAAGTATTGCAGCAGCACTCCGAGCTGATGCTACGCGCGTCCCGTAATCCGAGTCGAAAAACAGCTCGGCTACTTGATTCAAGCTTTTCGTAGTTCCCGCTCTGCCCAGTACTTCTAGGACAGCCTTGGTGTAACCTTCTTTGTCCAACTTTGCCAAGAGGGGCTTTTCCGCCGTTGCTCCAAACTGTTCCAGCGCATTGCCCACGTACCATCTCAGTCGATCATCCGTAGAATTCAACAAGGCAACAAGTGGCTGCACAGTTGACCGAACGCCGAGTTTCCCCAATGCCAATGCAACTGCAATCCGAACATCAACTTCTGCATCCGCCAGCAAAGCGAGAAGCACCGGCGCAGCAGACGTATCGCCGATCTCGCCTAACGCTTGAGCAATTCCCACTCGGACTATTTTTCCCGGGCTACTACCGTCCTTTGGCTGTGCCCGCTCAATCAAAAACGGGACAACGGCCGGACCAAGACGTCCCAACGCTTGACTGGACGAGAAACGGACAACTCTATCCGCCGAGGAAAGCAGTTCGACCAGCGACTCCGCAGCATCAACATCCCCGGTCCGTCCAACCGCTTCAGCAGCAAAAAGCCTAACGTTAACGTCATCATCATCCATTGCCTTCCTCAGAGCCGCTGCGGTTTGGTCATCAAGTGTTTCTGCTTGGCTCAATAACAACGCAGCCTTGCGCCGAACGTATACACTTGCAGTCGTCTCGGCGTCCAGAAGAGGCGTCAGCGTATTCTTGACTTTCTCGGGTTCGAGTTCCGCAAGAGCCTCGAGAAGAACATTGAAGTCTAATATTCTGTCCTCCTGCCCCTTGACAGTCTTTAGCTCATCTGCCAAACCGTCAAAAGAGGCTGCTGTTGTTTTTCGCAGTTCTGCCAGAAAGACTTCAGCTTTGGGGTTGTTTCTTTTCTCAAGTGCAAGAGCAGACAAAACAACAACGCCGGGATTGTTGTCAGCAAGCATCCGCACCAGGGCGTCAGTTGTCGACCTGGAAACATAGGACGACATTGCATTTACAACTGCCAGTCGGAGGTCAGCCTTGTCTCCAGCATTGTCCAAAACATCGACAAGCAAAGAAGGGATCTCATCACCCCGATAAGACATCAGTTGCTTTACAGCATCAATCTGAGCGGCAACATCGTCCTCCGTAAGAATGGCTATGAGTCGAGCCAATTCCTTTTCTGTGATTTCAGGCCTGTCCGGAAGAGTCTCAGATGGAGAACGATTTACAAGAGAAAGAAAACGAACGGAGACCAATCCGAGATCAACCAGAGAATCTCTGGCCGCGCTGATGACCGCTGCTTCACTATCCATCAATCGCAAAATCAAGATGCCTGGAACATTGGAATTCTTTGGAAAAGCCGGAAGAGCTTTCACGATAGCCAATCGCATGCCCGCTTGACTGGCGTTCGCCAGCTTTGCCATATCCGAACCGATTCGCTTGCGGTCTTCTGTTCCAGCTTTCCGCGCAATCTGCTGAAGCGGACCAACTGCTCGCACAGCAAGCTTCAGGTTCGAATCAGAAAGAAGTTCCAATAAGGGATAGATTGAGGGCTTGCCTGCTGCCACGAGTTCTTTCGATGCAGCTTCCTGCTGCTCTCCAGTCCCTGTCTTAAGCAATTCTACCAACGGTGCAACGTCCACGCTCTGCTCCGTGCCACAACCCATCAGAAGCAGCATGGCCGCGCATATAAATACCACAAAATATGCAGCGCCACGTGATCCGCGTTTCAAAATGATTGACCTCCATCTAAGGCGCAGTGTAAGGATGAGCTATTACTTAAGGACTTCACATCTGACGCGCTCGGGGATTATATCGGTGACTGAAAACCATGTCAAGGTAAATGAGTGCTATGCTTCGCATTAAGAAAACTGAACAGACTCCCGCACAAACTGGAAGACTTAGGCAAGCATAGCTATAATGCAATACTTGGCCGAAAACGAGCGTATTACAGCCCTACGCCGCCTTGGGCAAACCTCAAAACGGCAGAAGGGCCGGCCATTTTTGTCACGGAATTGTAGCTCTTTTTCTCCATTCTGACCGGTCCCGATCAATTGTAATAATATGTACATTGACACTCATGCTCATCTGGAATCCAAGGATTTCGACTCCGACCGCTCGGAAGTGATCGAGCGAGCACGCGAGGCAGGAATCGACCTTGTTGTGGACCCCGCAACATCTCTTGAGGACAGCCGGCGTGTGCTTGACCTCGCGCGCAAACACCGAGAGATCCTTCCGGCAATCGGAGTACATCCACATTATACATCCGATTGGAACAACGATGAACTGTCCAGACTGCGTCACCTCTGCGAACAGTCTCCAGTCGCCATTGGCGAAATAGGACTGGACTTCTGTCGTGACTTATCGCCGAGAAATCAGCAGATGAGGGCGTTTGAAGATCAACTGATGCTGGCAGGCACGTTGGACCTACCTGTCATAATTCACTGCCGTGACGCTCACGATCAGTGTTTTGAACTACTGGAGCGGCACAACGGACTGCGTGGTGTGATGCACTGCTTCGGAGGCACGTCCGAGGACGCTCTGCGCGCAGTCAGCTTGGGCTTCTTTGTATCTTTCACTGGCAGAATTACACATCCGCGAGCCGACAGGATCCGAGAAGTGGCCGCCGTTGTCAACCCAGAAGATTTGCTCTTGGAGACAGACTGTCCTATTGCGAGCATGACGCCACGCCCACACAAGGGACGCAATGAGCCGGCGTTTATCCCTCTCGTCGCGGAAGCTCTCGCACAGATTCACAAACTGTCTCCAACTGACATCGCTCGCATCACGACCTTCAACGCCAGAAGGCTGTTTGATATTGAAGGCGATGAGCACCGAGATGTCATTGTTTATCCAATCCGTGACTCACTGTACGTAAACCTCACAAACCAGTGCACGAATGAATGTGCTTTCTGTCCGCGCTCAAAGGAAATGCTCGTCAAGGGTCATCAACTATATCTACAAAAAGAGCCAACTGTCGAACAAGTCACGGCGGCCATCGGTGACCCGGCAGATTACCATCAGATTGTGTTCTGTGGCTTTGGCGAACCAACAATTCGCCTCGACGAATTGAAAACGATCGCCGTGTATGTTAAGGAACGTGGCGGCAATGTGCGCATCAATACGAACGGACAAGGCAGTCTCATACACAACAGGTCGATAGTTCCTGAACTTGAGGGCCTTGTTGATGCCGTATCGGTGAGCCTGAATACGAGCGATCGGAATCAGTACGACAAACTCTGCCGATCGACCTTTGGTCTTGCTGCGTTTGACGGCGTAGTTCAGTTTGTTCGTGATGCTGCAGGTGTTATCCCTGATGTCACGGTCACTGCAATTGATCAGCCCGGAGTTAACATCGAGGCCTGCAAGCGACTTGCCAATTCGCTTGGAGCCAAGTTTCGCCTCAGGCGTTACAATGTTGTCGGATAATATACCCCCAGGCTCAGTGGGGGCCGTAAGATGAAACTTTGACAGGTATACCAAGGAAAGAAAAATGCTCGATTTGGACTTCGTTCGAGAAAACACCGAAAAGATCAAGACCGCTTTGGGGAACAGGGGAGATAAGATCGACATCGATACTCTTCTCGATTTCGACGAGCAGAGGCGAAAGCTGATCCACGAGTCCGAACAGCTTCGCAGTCAGCTCAACACGGCATCAAAGAAAGTTGCCGAATTGAAGAAGGCTAAGAAAAATGCCGATGAACTGATTGCCCAAAATCGAGAACTCGCAGACAAGATCAAGCAATTTGAAACCGAACGAGCTAGCCTGGACAGCAGAATCAAGGACATTCTCCTCTACATTCCAAACGTCCCGGCCGATGATGTTCCCGTCGGCCGAACGGAGAATGACAACTCGCCTGTGAAATCGTGGGGAAAACCTCGCGAGTTTGCCTTCAAACCTCTCGCTCACTGGGACATCGCAAGGATTCACGGTCTTGTGGACTTTGATCGAGCT
>Ga0180433_10004855_pt1 | contig 18625 bp, 15 predicted proteins | sample SS_ome_8_FD_132980 | JGI IMG/M metagenome (GOLD analysis project Ga0180433, IMG submission 132980) | Hypersaline lake sediment archaeal communities from the Salton Sea, California, USA - SS_1_D_1 metaG | ecosystem: Environmental > Aquatic > Non-marine Saline and Alkaline > Hypersaline >... | reverse complement strand
ATCACTATCACAATCATTAACAGTAACAGTGTAACATAATGTACCAGTTGCCCACTCACCAGGATCTAAAGATGTCTCATTTAAACTAACAGAACCAAGTAAATCATCAACAACATAAACATTAGTCAAAAGAATATCACCAGTATTTGTCACAGTATACGTATAAGTAATAACATCCCCAACATCTGCAGTCTCAACATTAGCTTCTTTAACTATCTCTATACCAGGATTATTATCACACTCAACAGTAACTGTTTCAGTATCAGAATCTATTACAAATCCTTCTCCAGCATCAGGATCGCAGTACGATCCATTCGCTTCAGCAGTATTAACAATATCACTATCACAATCATTAACAGTAACAGTATAAGTAAGCTCACCAGTTGCCCATCCACCGGGAGGTAGTGATGTTTCATTTAATGTTACTGAACCTAGTAAATCATCATCAACATACAAATCATAAAGCCATGTTCCACCAGTATTTGTCACAGTATAAGTATAAGTAATAACATCTCCAACTGTCGCGGTCTCAACATTTGCTTCTTTTAGTATTTCTATATCAGGTCCGCATGTGGTACAAAAATAATCAAGTAAATTTTTAATAAATGTAACATCCTTTAATATCGGAAATGTTTCAACTAAGTTTTGTAAAAAGTTATAGACAAAATCCTTTATTTTAGGTGCAGGACCATTTTTTGCTAAATTTTCGTTAACATCTTCATTTGAAATTGCTGAAGGATATACAACGGTTGATAAAAGTATCAAACAAATTGCTATCGAAAAAGTTTTTACTATTTTATTATCAAAATTTTTCATGTTTTCATCACCATATATACGGTTATCTATAAAATATAGTAATCATTATATATAAATATTTGTAATTATTAGTATTATTAGGTATATATTACTTTCTATCTTACATTAATATAATAAAAAATTTTAACTAAATAAGCTAGTTATGTAGCCTATTTAGTAGATGCTTTTTCTGCAGCGTCTTTCGAAGGATTATCAACTTGATTTTTCTTATCTCTTCTTCTTTTTTCTAGGTATAATAGTAGCAATAGTAGTAGTAATAATAATATGATTAGTAGTATAAGCCAAAAATCGTTTTTCTCTGGTTTTGGTTCTGGTTCATTTATTTCTATTGTGAAATCTTCTGTTGAAGCTGTTTTGTTGTCATCTGCTTTTACTGTTATTGTGTAGTTACCGGCTTTTAGCCATTTGTGACTTGCATTAAATAGGACTCCGCTTGGTAAAAAGATGCTTTCTGTAGTGTTTCCATCGCCCCAATCAATTATGTATTTTATGTCTTTTCCCTCAGGATCCTCTGAAACTATAGTAAAGTTAACTGATGTATTCTGGGTTGCATTGTTTGGCCCTATAATTTCTGGAATTCCTGGAGGAATATTTGGTGCAACTATTGTTGCTGTTGTATTTGTTGAATTTGAACTTTGTTCATTGTCAAATACTCTAAGATATACTTTGTATTCTCCTTCCTCTGAATAAGTATAATTAACTATAGCTCCTAAATCTACATGCCATTCGTCTTCTTCTGAAAATTTCCAGTCAAAACTTACTATAGATTGACCCTCTTCATCATTATCATGACTTTGGCTTGCATCAAACTGTATTTTTTCACCGGGTGCTGCAAAGTATGGTCCATCTAGTATTGCTGTTGGTTTTTTGTATTCCACGGGTGGGTCTACAGGTGGTTTTGGATCTGATGTAGGTGGAGTAATTGTTCCTCCTGGTGGTTTTTTTTCTACTGTTATATTAACTGAATCCTGGTCGTTTTCTTCTTCAGGATCATGTGAATATTCTTCTACATATCCAATATTTTTTAGTATGCCTTTGAAGCCTTTATTAACTGTTACATTTATTGTTATTGTTACTGTTTCATCTACTTCTATTGATGGTATTAACCAGTAGTATTCTGAATTTTTATTACCTGTTGGTGTTGGGTTTGAACTATCAAAAGTAACTCCATTGGGTAGTATATCAGTAATGTTAACGTCTAGCGCTATATCTGGACCATGGTTTGTGACTTTTAATGTATATGTTATTGGTGTATTATCATAAATTGTTCCAGATACATCTGAGGTTTTTTCTATGCTAAGGTCTGCTATTCCTTTTACATCTGTTTCTTCTTCATCATCGTTGTTATCATCAGTTGTATCATGGGTGTCACTAGTTACTGTTACCTGGTTGGATATTGTTCCCTGGGTTCCATTTTTGACACTTACATTTATTACGATAATTACTGATTGATAGGCTTCTAGTGTTGAAATATTCCATTGGTATGTCTGATCATCGATTATATCTGGGGCAATATTTGCTTTTAAAAATGTTACCTCACTTGGTAGAACATCTATTACTGTTATGTTTTCAGCATTATTTGGACCATGGTTTGTAACATTTATTGTATAAGTTATGTTTTCACCTGCAATAACTGTATTTTTATTACAGGTTTTTGTAACGCTTAATTCTGCTGCATTTCCAATAAATGTATCTTCGGTTGCTATATCATTTTCTGAATTCAAATCTAAAGTTGTGGAGTTTACTTCTGCAGTGTTAGTAATTGTTTTTGGACCGGCGCCATAAACTTCAACTTCAATTGTAATTGTTTTAGATTCTCCTACTCCTATATTTCCAAGTTCGAATTTGTATGATGAAGGACCAGGGTCACCGCTTCCGCTCGTACCACCCGCACCAGCAACTGCTGACGGGGTTGAACTGAGATAATGTAATTCTGCAGGCATTAGATCGGTTACTTCAACATCTGCTGCAACATCAGGGCCATTGTTTGTCACAATTATTGTATAATTAAATGATTCTCCAGGATATACTGGATCTGTATCATCTGTTTTTACAATACTAAGATCTGCTGTGGCACCCACTACTGTTTCTTCGTATGCATCATTATTTTCTGATACCAAATCTATCGTATCTGAACTTACTTGAACAGTGTTATTTAGTATGGTTGAAGCAATATTATCTACTTCGACAGTAATTGTAATATTGAATTGTTCACCTGATTCTAGCAGGGCTTTATCCCAGGTATAAACTGAGCCTGTATTATCTGAATAAACTGGATCTGAACCTATATATGTTAGACCCGCAGGTAGTATGTCAGTTATTGTTACATTTTCTGCGTCATGTGGTCCAAGGTTTGTGACTTGTATATCATATGTAAATATTTCACCAGGTATAACTGGGTCTTTACTATCTGTTTTTGTTATACATAAATCAGCTACTTTTAAAACAGTTATATCAACTGAATCCTCATTGTTTCCTGGTAGTGGATCTCTTGTATCGTTGTAGACAACTGCAGTGTTTGTGATAATACCACCAAAAGTGCTGTCTACTGTAACATCTAATATTATCTCGGTTGAGTTACCTGCTAAAATACTTGGAAACTCCCAATATAAATCAGGATATGTTCCAGTTGGCGTTGGAGTTGCACTGTTTAAAACTAGGCGTGATGGGATTACATCATTTACTGTAATATTAATAGCTTCATGAGGACCGTGATTTGTAACATTCAAGGTATAGTAAAAAGAATCTCCAGGGTAAACTTGAGATGAGCTAGCTGTTTTTACGATACTTAGATCTGCTTTTGAGATATCTGAATCCCAATAAGTATCAGATTTATCGTTATTTGGTGCTTGATCAAGATTTGGGTTTTCCATATCAGTTGCCCATGAAAATACAGAGTATGGTGGATCAGATATTGCATTTCTTGAAATATACATATCAATATAGTTGCCATCTATTCTAAATCCAGTAATATTAGAATCGGTTGTTGGACCTGGATTAATAAGATAATTTGAGTAATCATCATCAATTCCACCTTCTCCGTTGAGATTTTCTAAAAAGTATATCTCACCTGTTCCGTCTCCACCTGGTTTTGGTGAGTCTTCAACAAATAGCAGATATTCTGCCTTGTAGACGCTACCACCAGATAAATACATATCGTAAGGATTATCGGTATCTATGAACCATTTGTATCTTGATTCAGGATGCGCAGAAAAATTTGGTAAACCATAACATTGTAACCTAAAATAGATATAGTTATCATCTATGTTATAGTATGCATATTGAACATCTCTAAAGGATTCACTAGTACTATCTTCTGGATCGCTATCTATTAATAACCATTCACTTGGCCATTGAGGTGAAGTTTCCTCAGATATTGTTACTATTGCTAAACCATTTACTAGTAATAGTATTAGAATTATTGCTAAAGATATGATTTTTGTTTTCATTTTCGTGCTCCCCCTAACTGGGTTTATTTTTATTTTATATTAATAATATTAATCCTAGTATTTAAATATGTCGCTATATTATAAAAATAACTAAATACAAAACTAGTTTATTAATATTTCTAAAGCGAAATAAATTTAATGATAAAAATATTTTAGGTTAGATAAAGAGAGTTTTTAAAGGAGTAAACGTTTATAATTAATGATATTTATGCCTATTGTTCACGTAAATGTTTGGAAAGGTTTTGGAGAAGAAAAAACAAAGACTGTAATTAAAGGAATTACTAAGGTATTTGAAGATATGGATATTCCTGCTCATGCTGTTGAAGTAATTGTTCATGAGGTTCCTATGAGTCATTGGGGTGTTGAAGGGGTACCTGCTTCTGAAAAGTTTGAAGATATTTCTTAAAAAAATATTATAAAAAATAGTAAAAGATGAGGGAATTATCCTCACCAAAATTTTCTTAGTTTAATACTCTGGTACTGCATCTTCGCCTTGGATCATTCTTACTTCTTCAATTGTTACTGAGCCAAGACCAATTGCCGCCATAGCTCCAGCGTTACCATTTTGGCTCCAAGCAGCACTTACACATGCAGCTTTTACTGTTACTGTATGCATACCTGATTCTAAATCTGGTACGATGAAGTTGAATGAGTTTGTACTCATGGTTGCAATCCAGAGGCCTATTTCTTCAAACTCTGTGGTAAAGGTCCATACTCCATCAACCTCTTCCATATCTGTTATGATACCTTGAAGAGTAGCAGATAGTTCCTGAATTCTGGCATTAAATACTACTGGATAATATGGATATACCATCTCACCATCTACAAAAACAGCCAGCAATACTCCAGCTGCTGCTCCAGATGTATCTTTTTGGCCACCTTTGCTTTTGACATTGGTCTCTGTGTATAGGCCGCTTAGTAATGAGACATCTATAAACAGATCTTTGCCGTTTGCTGTTTTGATTGTTTGTTCTAGTATATCTACTGGCCCAGTTCCATGCCAGTCAACTTCGTCTCCTTGAGTTGCGCATGCGCTAAAAACATCTAGCTCAGCTATCTGTGCTGTTGCTTTTGCAGATGAGTTCGGGTTTTCTCCTTCAGTTGCTAGTCCTATTCCAGCTCCAACTAATATCAGCAGTATCGCTATAGCTACCGCTGTTCCATTCAACAATTTTTTGTTTGTCATAATTTCCTATTTCCTCCCTTCTATTTTTAACTGAGGTTGGAATAAAAAAGCATATATATAAATTTTATTTTAATTTTAATTATAACTTTAAAAAAATATATAATTATATCAAGAATCTTGCAACAGATGTTTCAAAGATACTTTTATATTCCAAAAAATAAGAAAAATTTATAGCTATTTTAATAAAGAAATAGTCCTAATCAAGAGAAAATAATACCTATCGAATGATATCTTTAGATTTTTAGCAGAAGTTTATATATAGATAAAACATTTATTTATAGAAAAATTAGGTGAGAAGATGAAGAAAAAATTGTTAGTTATAAGTTTGGCTTTAGTTTTAGCTGTTGTAGGTTTTAGTGGATGTGTCGAGGAAGACGTACCTAGTACAGTAACTGAGGAGACTGCTAATGTAAGTTTTCAAGTTACAGACAAGGTAACTGAAGATTTTAGTCATGTCAATGTAACTTTTTCTATGATTAAACTTCATAGACAGGCAGATAATGATAGTGAGGCATGGGAGACTATTACATCTGATCCTCAGACTGTTGATTTACTTTATTTGAATCTGAATAATATAAATGAAACACTTGGTGTCGCTGAAATCCCTGTTGGTAACTATACAAAACTATGGATTAATGTAACAAAAGCAGTAGGTGTTTTGAATTCAACTGGATTAGAAGTAAATATTACTGTTCCATCTGGTTGGTTGAAGATTCAGCAATTGCATTTGTTTAATATTACAAAAGGAAATCATACTATAACTGTTGATATTGATCTAGAAAGTTCTATACATAGTTTTCATGGTGGAGAGGAATATAAGTTTATACCAGTTGTTAGTAGAATGGAGCACCATCATGAAAAAGAGTTGAAATTTAAGGTGCATGATCAATCAAAGATTAGAAATATGGTTGGAAACCGTGCTCCAGCAATAGATATAACAGTTGATGGCGAGGTTGTTAAAAATAAGTTAACAGTTGATTCTGATGTTAACTATACTTTTAATGCAAGTGATACTTTAGATCTTGATGGTGATAATCTAACTTATAGTTGGGATTTTGATGATGGTACAACTGATGATAATGCAACTGTTGTTCATAGTTTTGCAGATCAAAATCAGCCATACAATGTTACTCTAACTGTTAGTGATGGTACAGTTGAAGTCTCTGAAACTATAAAAGTAATGATTGATAAATCATCTGGTCAAGGACAAGGTAACGGTCCATAAAAAAATTAAATATCTTTTTTTATTATTTCTTTTTCTGATTTTTTATAAATTTTTATTGCATAGGTGATATCATTTTCTGTTATAATTCCTACTACTATATCATTATAAACTACAGGTAGTTTTTTTATATTGTTTTTTTTCATTATATCTACTGCTTCTTCTAAAGTTGCAAATGATTTTACTGTTTTCAAATTTGGAGTCATAACATCTTTTACAAGTGTTAGTTTTGGGTTTTTTTCATTTAGAATTATTTTAACTATTACATCTCGCTCGGTTATTATTCCAACTATAGTGTCATCATCTTTTACTACAAGGCTTCCAAGTTTGAATTCTTTGTATTTTTTACATGCTTCTATTACTGGTTCGTAACTACCTATGAATTCCACTTTTTTAGTCATTATCTCATGGACTAGCATAGTTTCAAATTGAAAAACAAGTTTTTGTTTATAAAGGTCTCTTAAAAAATATAAAAAAAAGAAGAGTTGAGCTGAGATGCGCTAGTTTTTTAGTTATATATTGTTAGATCACCAGAGGACACATCAGAAGGGTTCGGTGAAAAACCTGTGCCTGTTTCAACCCAATTAAGAACATTTGTTTGTGTATTTGCATTTGCCCACCATTTATCTGGGCTGTTATCTACTAGATAAACAAATATCCATTGGCCAATGGAAAAATAGTTGCTATCATAGACTTGACCTGCAATATATGCATTGTTATCGACTATATTTACTGAGTATACGTCGATTTTGTAGTATATGTCTCCTCCTTCGATTATTTCAAAATCTAGGTATCCTGTATCCTCACCTGCCGATCCTATATCATTTGCAGTAAAAGTTGCTCGAGCCGTTCTATCTCCGCTAATTCCAAAAGTTATATCACCAACTACTGCAGATCCTTCTCCAAATTCAAGATATGTTGCCCAGTTTTTCCCTGGGAATGGTTTTTGTCCTACTTCATGGGCACCCCATGCTGATTCTGTTCTATACCATTGGATTTTTACATTAAGTTTGCTCATTCCACCCCAACTGCAGAATTCTTCTGCTACAAGATCAAGTGTGTTGGTTCCTTCTTCTAAATGTTCAATAGCTGTTGTTGTAAAATCACCATCTGCATACCATCCATCAGTATATGGAATATTTGATGCAGGCCCATTTGTTGCACCATATGATGTCCCCCTTTCTCCTATATAATTATTGTTTAACTTTAAGTATAGGTTGTCATTTATTGGTATTAAATCAGCATCATAAGGGCTACAGATTTTCATATTATCTATGTAATCAATATCAATTTCTTTTGGTATGTCAAATGATGCCTGAAAATGTCTCACTTCATAGTTATCATTACATCCACCATAATATTGAGGCCATGTTGCATAGTGTTCATCTGTTGAAGTACTGCCACCTCCTTGGTATTCATCTAGATTCCAAACAGTCTGGTCATTATCTATTTCTAGTGAAAAGCCAGCATCAACAGCACCTTCCAGGGTTGTATCGGATTCAATATCATATTCAGATTCAGTGCTTCGACCCCAATCATATGTTTCTATTTCTGAGATAATTGGTATATCATTTATTACAGAAGCATGCACTGCGACAATTATTGGCCACGACATACCTGTTACATCAAAATCAGTTTCGTATGTAGGTTCACTATCATGGGTTTGTTTATCACTGAATTTACCAGGTATTGGGTTTCCATTTTTCTGATAAATACCTGATGCATCATCTGCAACATCAATGTGTGTTTCCAGCAGATACCAGCTACCTTCCATTATTATTTCTACGTTTAGATTGTTTCCTGTTTGAGTGAGTATCAAATCTCCAACATCAATCTCTTGATCTGCAAATAAGTCAGTTGTCATCGTGTAGTCTATTCCGTTTGCACCTGCAGGGCTTACAAACAGTGTTGTAAAAAAGGTTATTACTAGCGTCATTACTAATAAAATAGATATTTTCTTTTTCATTTCTATCTTTCCCCCTTAAAATCAAAACAGAAATATCAAGAGTATATATAAAATTTTTCTATAAAATTATTTTATGAAACGTTTGTTAAATAAAAAAAGGTGGGCTAAAAGCCCTATGTTTTATTTTTAGATATCAGTGTCGTCGTAGGTTACTAAGTCCCATAGTTCGTTTTCAAATAGGTACTCTGTTGGATTCCATCCAGTCATAGCATATGTGCCATCATCGTAATCATCTTTTAATACTAACCAGATTTTTGCACCATCAAGATTCATGTTCAATTCTTCATTACCTATTATTTGTATCCCGCCACTTAAATCTGAAGTATTCTCGCCTAAGAACGCACCGGGGTTATCACCTGGCCATGGGTCCGCATAGTAAATCAAAGAATAGTCTTCACCAGTTAGGAGATTATATCCGTTAAACTCGAAATCAAAAGTTGAGTTACTAGGCTTATAGGTTAAAATACCATAAGCACCACCAGGAACTGGGTCCCAAGTTACGGGATCTTTTTCTACCATTTGGTAAACATCTGTGTCGTCGTACCATACTCTATCAGCCATGGTTTCTTCAAATAAGAATCTAGTTGGTTGCCATGACGTAATCGTATTAGTTACATAATCATAACAATCTGCTGGTACTAACCAAACTTTTGCACCATCATTCAAGTTTTCATCTGGTGCAGCTGGTAGATCCATATCTAATTCTCTACCAGGACGATTTATAATTGAAATATAACCGTCTCCATTTGTCATTCCTCTTGCTATAATCGCACCTGGATTGTCTCCTGCCCACGGGTCAGCATAGTAAATCAAGTAATATTGTGTATCTTCTTCAAGTTTGTATCCTTTGAAACTGAAACGGAAAGTATCACCTATAGGATCATAATTTAAAATACCATAAGTATCTTCCTGAATTCGATCCCATGTACCTGGGTCTTTTTTTACTAAGGTAACCTCGCCAATGTGATATTCAAAGTACATTCCCCAGTTACCGTCGCCTTTGCCTTTCCCCTTTTTATCAAGTTCAAAAGCAATTCCATCTCCCCATGCTGTCTCTGTATCTGTAACAACTTCATAACAGATATATGACTCATAGATTAAACCAGCAGGATTACTGGGAAACTCTGCTCCATAAACACCAGTATTTTCAGCATATATATCAAAGTAGTTTGTCCCAAGCTCTAAATATGAACTAATGTCAAAATATTCAACTGTTTTCCAACCAGCAGTAACGTCCGTACCAACATGATTAGAAGGATAGCCATTTACATACAGGTCAAAATAGTTATCAGCAGTTATATAGATATCTCCGTTAAGACTGATAATATATTTACCAGGGATGTTAAATTGATTCCAAAACCAGTAATGTTGATCTATTGTTGGATCGGTTGGATATTCATATGCCCAAATCCAATCAGCACCATTTCCTGAAAAATCATAATCTACAGTACCCCAAACTGGTGGTTGAGGGCTTGCTATTTCTGCATCATAATCATCGTAGTCAACGCAATAGTTGTTTTCATCGCTTATAACATAGAAACAATCACTTTCAACATCATCAACAGAGTTGAAAACTACTGCATGTGCAGCAATATAAACTTGCCAATAAAAATCACCTATCGGTATCATTTCAATATAGTCTTGTTCGTACTCATTTGGTTCAAAACACATTGAATACTCAAAGTGTCCTGGTATTGGGTTTCCTTTCTTAGTCATTGGGAAATCATCAGGATCTCCAACAACATCTACATGGGTTTCAAGAAGACACCAATCGCCTTCAGTAACGTATTCAACATATACATACATAGCATCATGCCATACATTAACAATCACCAACATCTTCGTCTTGTCCTGCTATAAGATCTACCGTAAAAGTTCCTTCAGGAGCCTCAGACGTACCCTCAGATGAAACCATTGACACTGCAGTCGCGATAAACACCAGCATCACTAAAATTGCTATTATTTTTTTCATTTTTTATATCACCTTTTTTCTAGTTTTTTTCTATCGTTTTTTTTAATTTGTCTTTTTAATTTCAAGATAAGAGCAAATTCTCCATCTCCTATCTCTCCGCTTAACCTAATACTTCTATAAAATTTTTTTATTTTATCAAAATTTTCTCCTTAAAATTTTTCTAAACTAAACACTATTTTTCATAACTTAAAATGCATATCTACTAACCTCTATATCTTAGAATATCACCTCCACAACCTAAGTTGTTACGCAGTATATTTTTGGGGCTTATAAGCCTTTTGAAATAAATTAACAATTGTGAAAAAATAATGTACTAAACTAATATAATTTAACAAAAATTTTAATAATTCCTAAAGACTTCGCAAAATTTAAAATAAAAGAAGTATTATCCAATAAAACCAATGGGGAGGAAAAGTTATGAAAAGAGAGATAACCTTAATCCTAATGATACTTTTAGTTCTTAGTTCAACAACTTTTATTGTAAAAGCAGACCCGCCAGTAGTTGTAAAAGGTTATGTATATATAAATAATGCATCAGCAGAACCAGACGGAGTTAAACTTGTTTTTCCAAGTAAAACAGTTACTGCAACAACATATGAAGATGGAAGTTACATACTAATGTTTATTGAATTAGATGCTGGAACCACAGGCTATATCGATGTAACATACTCGGGTCAAACACATAGAATTGATGAACCTATAATAGTAGAATCAGGAATCTATCTATACTCACGAGATCTTTATATTTATACTAGTTCAGAACCCGACCCAACTGACCTAGATCCAACATATCCGGTTGATACAAACGATTACCCCCTGGTAGATTCTGGTGGACCATACTATGAAATAGTGAACATAGCAGTTGATTTTGATGGAACAAATAGTTATGATCCTGATGGGCAAATAACAAAATACGAATGGGATTTTGGAGACGGAAACACGGGAACAGGAATAAACCCTAAACACAGCTACACAAAAGAAGGAAAATACTTAGTTAAACTAACTGTAACAGACGATGATGGTGCTAAAAGCTATGGTACGACCCAAGCAATAATAACATTAAAACCAGACAAACCACCAAATATTCCATTATTACATGGTTACACCATAGGCTACATAAACGTTGATTTTAATTATACTGCTCAATCAACAGACCCAGATAACGATTCAATAAAATATGTTTTTGACTGGGGAGATAATACTAACACTACAACTGAATACGTACCAAATGCAACAGCTTTTACAGAAACACATAACTGGTCAGAAGCTGGAATCTATACTATAAAAGTAAACGCAATAGATGAACACAACGCATCATCAATAAAAGCAGAACTTAAAGTTTTTATAAATTCCTGTTATGTTAATAACCGTGGATACCTACTTGATAATAAATGCGATGGCACTTATGATTCATTTTATAATAACAAAACAGGAAAAATAACAACAGTTGAATCACTTGGTAATTTTACATATAAACTTGATATAGATGAAAACGGAGAATGGGATCATAAATACAATACAGAAACACAAAACCTTGAAGCACTAGCCCAACCAGAAGGAGAAGGAAAAACAACAGATAATAATTTTGTACTAGCTCCTGTAAAATCTGCTATTATAGGTTTAATAATAATTGTAATAATTCTAATAATAGTAACTTTACTTAGAACAAAAACAACTAAAAAAGAACCAATTAAACCCAAAAAAGAAAAGATAAAAAAACAAGAAAAAAAACCTGCAGAAGAAAAAAAGAAAGGAGATATAAAAGATATAGAAGACCACATCGACGAACTACTGAAAAATAAATAAACATATTTTAAAAAAAATTTGAATATAAAATTTTTCTATAAAATTTATAAAGGTTCAAAACATTTAAAATAAGTTAAACGTTCCAAAAATAAATTCAAAGGGGGAGGAAAAAACGCAGAGAGAAAAAACAATACTTACAATAATCATACTAGTTTTATCCATATTTTCAATAACAAGTATAAACACAATAGCACCACCACCAGCAAAAACAATATATGTAGGAACAGGTGGAAACTATACAACAATACAAGAAGCAATAAACAATGCAAACACGGGAGATACAATCTTTATATATAGTGGAACTTACGAAGAAAAAATAATAATAGACAAACAAATAAAACTAATTGGAACAGATAAAGAAGAAGTAACAATAACAAATAATGATTTTGATACAATCACAGTAGAAAACTCAGATATAAACATAACAGATATAACAATAAAAGCTACAAAAACAAATGATTCAAGTTGCGTGGAGATAAAAGGAACATATCAAAACATAGAGATATACAACTGTAACATTAAAAACGGACAATATGGAATATACATATCTGGAGAACCAACAAACTCATCATACATAAATAACATCAAAATAAAAAACTGTGACATAAAAGAAAACTACAATGGAATATATTTGAAAAGAGTAAACAACATAGAGATATATCATAACAATTTCTACAACAGCAATAACCATGGTGTGGAAGCAAACACAAGTATCAATAGAGAATGGAGTAAAAATTATCCAGTATGTGGAAACTACTGGGATGACTACACAGGAATAGACTCTTATCACGGACCAGAACAAGATCTACCATACTATGACAACATCGGAGATACACCATATGGAATATCAGGGGATGCATCAGATAAATATCCATTGATAAATCCATGGACAGGAACATCACCTATACCCACAGATAGAATAATAGTAGATGATGATTTTAACAATACAGTCTATAACTACGGAATAGATCACTTCCGTGAAATACAGGATGCAATAGATACGGTTTCAACAGATGCAACAATAAATGTTATGAAAGGAACATACGCTGAAAACATAGTTATAAATAAAAAAATAAAACTTATAGGAGAAAACAAAAACAATACAATAATTGATGGAGAAAAAAACGATAACACAGTTTTAATCACAGCAGATAACGTACAAATAAAAAACTTTACAATAAAAAATGCGGGAGGCGCAAAACCAAACGCAGGAATAAAAATAAACTCAGATGATAACACAATCTACAACAACAAAATAATAGAATGTGATGACAACGGAATATACATACAAAACGCAAAAAGTAACACTATACAAAAAAACATACTAGAATGCTACGATGCAATATACATCTATGACAACTCAGATGATAACACAATCATAGAAAACATTATTTCAAATAGTGAGGACACTTCTGGTGTGGACTACGGAATTTTTATAGATAAAAATTCTGATTACAACCAGATCTACGAAAACAAAATATCTGATTTTGATAAAGGAATATACATTAGAGATAACTCAAATGAAAATTTAATCTATAATAACGATTTGGTAGAAAACTTAGAAAACGCAGAAGACCAATGTACAAATCATTGGGACCAAGGAAATATAATTGGTGGAAACTACTATAGTAACTATGATGAAGAAAGCGAAGGAGCATACGATAGTAACTATGATGGAAAAATAGATGATCCATATAATATAGCTGGTGGAGACAACAAAGACGATTATCCATTAGCATCATTTTTTGATAACAAAAAACCAGTCGCAGAAGCAAATGGACCATACAAAGCAGATAAAGAAGAAAAAATAACATTTGACAGCTCAGGTAGCTCTGATCCGGATGGAACAATAGAAAACTATACATGGAGCTTTGGAGACGGACACATAGGATACGGGAAAAAACCAAGTCACACATACACAAAATACGGAGATTTTACAGTTACATTAATGGTAACTGATAACCAAAATCTAAAAAACAAGGATACCGCAAAAGTAACGATAGGAACCGAGCAGGACGACGAAGAAGATACAAATCTAACTGAAACAGAAAACAAGTTACCAGTAGCTGACCCAAATGGACCATACTATGAATCAATAGGTATACCGATAACATTTGATGGATCATACTCATATGATAAGGATGGAACAATAACAAAATACGAATGGACATTTGGAGAGGGAAACACAAGTAAAGAAAAAGTAACAGATCATACATACATAAATCCTGGAAACTATACTGTCACTTTAACTGTGGAAGACGACGACGGGGAAGAAAATAAGACAACAACCTACGCAGTAATTACAGAAAAACCAAATAAGCAACCATTAAAACCAACTATAAACGGAACAAAAAAAGGAACAATAAATATTTTTTATAACTATAGTGCAAACTCAACAGATCCAGAAAACAAGACCATAAAATACATATTCAACTGGAGCGACGGGACAAATGATACAAACTCTTCATTTCTAAACAGTAGCACACCCTTTAACACAACACACAAATTTACAAAAGCAGGAATATACAAGATAAAAGTATATGCAATAGACAGCGCAAATTCAAGCTCAGAAAAAACCTATTTAACAGTTTTAATAGATGCTTGCTATTGTGAAAATTTAGGTTATCTTTTAGATACAAACAACGATAAAACATATGATATATTCTACTCTAATAATTCAAAAAATAAAACACCGGTAACAAAAATAGGAAAAGACTACTACATAGATACTGACAATGATTCATACTATGACTATACATACAATGAATTAGAGGGAACAAAAGAATACCAAGAAAAAGAAGATGATGACAACCCTAGGCTAGATATGACTCTGATAGGTACAATAATACTAATAATTGTGATAATTGTAATTGTACTAATAATAGCAATCTATATAATGAAAAAACCAAAAAAGAAAAAAACAAAAAAACCAAAAGAAATAAAACTTGAAGAAAAAAACACAGAAGACATAGACAAAACAATAGATGATTTTTTTAAAGAGAAAAAATGAATCAAAATAGATATAAACAATTAATTTATAAGGAAAAAAAAGAATAACGGGGAAAAACAAATTTTTTTCCAAATTAAAAAGAGGTTAACCAATTATGCCACCAAAAAAAGAATATTTCAAAACAGGAATAAATGGATTTGATAAACTTTTCACCCATGGAGTACCAAAAGCATCCACTGTTATACTTGCCGGAGGGAGCGGATCAGGTAAAACCAATTTCTGTCTACAAATGATAGTAAACCTATGTAAAGAAGGAAAAAAATGTTATTATATGGGATTTGGAGAATCAGAAGATAGAATAAAAGAACATATGATGGACTTTGGATGGGACCCAGAAGAATTGATTAAAAAAGGAAGCCTAAAAATCAAGAGATTTCTAACTAGTGAAATATACTATCACGGAAAAAAAGGCGAACAAGAAGCAATGATGACTAAAGATGTTGACCCGTTACTAATGGAATTAGAACCATTAACTATAGCTGAGGATGCAGATTTCAAACCAGATATAATAATAGTTGATTCTCTAACCTCGATATCCTCAACATTTAGAGGAAAAGAACAATCCTATCGTTTTTATGTGGAAAGATTGTTTAGATATTTCGAACAAATCGGCAGCACAAATTTTTTAGTAACTGAAACCGAACAAATGCCAAAAATATTCTCACCAACAGGTGTAGAAGAATTTCTTGCAGATGGAGTAATTGTTTTTTATAATTTTAGAAAGGAAAACGTTAGAGAAAGCGCAATTGAAGTTCTTAAAATGCGTGGGGAAAAACATGAGAAAAAAATTGTTGCTTTCAAAATAACTGACACCGGAATAAAAGTATACCCCGAGCAGGAAGTATTTGGCGCAATACAAAGCTAAAAAATTCTTTTATTGCAAACAGTTATATATCCTATATCTGTTATCATTTATAGGAGTTGGGATGAGTAAGGTAAATACTCTAGATTACGAAAGAGTTGGGAGAGAAAATTTAGAAAGAACTCTCAATCGAAAAAAGTTTTACAAGATTTTAAAAGATGGGTTAAAATCACATGACAAAGGATCAGTAATTGTTGTTGAAACACCTGTTGGAAACTATCTTGATGCAAACATTTACTCAGTTAAATCAATGATTGATAGCAATTATAAAGGCGTCTATCTTAGCTTTCAAAGACCATATAAAAATATTTCATCACATTTTGAAAAAAATAAGGTAAACCTTGAAAATTTATTTGTGTTTGACTGTGCATCTGTTTTTTGTGATTCTATAAAAGAAAATAATCCTCACTGTGTTAATCTTAGCTCAGATTTTAAAATCGAAGAACTAGTAGAAAAAATATGTTTGACTATAAAAAATTTGGATTCAGATAATAGATTTATATTTGTTGATTCTTTGTCAACACTTGCGATACACAAGTCGTTTTCAGAAACACTAAAGTTTTCAGAGTTTTTAATAAACACTGTCAAAAGAAAGGGCATAAAAAATGTAACTTTTATTTTCAATATAGCTAAAGAACTTGGATCAAAAAGATACAACGAAAACATAAACCTCTATGCAGATGAGCACATCCATCTAGGGTTGTGCACCTAAATTTTTTTTAAAAACTTTAATGTTTAGCAAGTGCGCTAAGTGTTTTTCTATGCCCATTTGCAATCCGTATTATTTCTCGGAATTCATCATCGGCAATTTTTTTCTTTGTTTTTTCTGAAATTTTATCTTCTAAACTCTTTGATTTTGCCATTTTTAATCCACTCTTTTATCTCATTTAATGAGTAATAGTTTTCCCTAATACCAATCATTACTTTTACATTATTTGTTGAATCCGGTATATTAAATTTTCCTTCATTTTTAATTACAAACTTTTTTGTCGTTAGAAAAGCAGTTCTTTTATTACCACTTTCAAAAGCATGAATGCGAGTTAGTTCATAAAGCATTAATGCAGCCTTATCATAAAGAGTGCCCTGTTTATTTTCTACTTTTTTAATTGCTTTTTGTATATATGAAACATTAATTGTTTTTGCTTCATCATGTTTGCTTTTTCTGAACATCTCAATCGCAATTGTGTTATAATATTGAATCTCTTCAACTGTAGGATAATCTAATAAATGCATTATTTTTAGAATTAAAAGATAGGCTTTAATCTTTTTGTTTAATTTATATTTTTAATAAAACTATGCAGGGGGCGGGATTTGAATACTAGGGCTATATGTTAAAAAAGTATTGTCTAGAATGATATTTTTTAAAAAAACATAGATGGAAAAGTTTTTATTTAGTTAGGTAGATATAATACTGATACAAAATAAGTACCAAAAAGAATAATATAAATAGGTTTATTTGATAGCAAAGTGGTTTAATGGAACTTTATGAAAAAATTGAGGAAGAACTAAAAAAGCTTCCTGAGGATTATGTTCTTTATCTTGAAACATCGCCAGAAAAAGCATTTGAAGTAAGTACTGCTGTTATGAAATATTTTAGTAAAAAAAAGGATAAAGGAATTATAATATCTGCAAATAGACCATATAAAAATCTAATAGATGTTTTCAAAAAAAATAATATCGAAACAAGTAAAATGATTATTCTAGATGGGCTATCTAAAACTCAACATGCAGACACCCCCACAAAAAACGTAGTTTTTATTGATAATCTCTCAGCTTTAACTGATATTTCTCTAGCTGTTGATGAATATATTAATCATACTAAAGAAAGAAAATTTTTATTTATTGATTCACTAACAACCATGCTAATTCATAATAAACCAATTGTTCTCGCACGCTTCGTACATAACATTCTTACTAAAATGAGATTAAATGGTGTGGGTGGGGTGATAATTTCATTAAAAGACAATTCAAACCCAGATATAAGAGCAGATATCGCACAACTATGTGATAAGGTTCTAAAAATATAAAATCAAATTTTAAAGATCGCCTGGGTTATTGTAATGATTCATAATTTCTGTTTGAGATAGTGCTCTATCATATATAGCGATTTCATCAAGCCATCCATAAAAAAGCCAGCCAAAATAAAGATCATCATAACCTGTAGCATTTATTTCTTTATTATAAGGATAAGACACACTAATAAAATTATCAAGATTATTGACATATAAGGTTATATAGGATCCATTGTAAGTTAAGGCTACATGGTTCCATTCATTAGCTGTGATACCCGTTGTATTTATGGTTACATTATTTATCGTTGCAAAAGCTTTTGTTGT
>Ga0180433_10004854_pt1 | contig 18626 bp, 14 predicted proteins | sample SS_ome_8_FD_132980 | JGI IMG/M metagenome (GOLD analysis project Ga0180433, IMG submission 132980) | Hypersaline lake sediment archaeal communities from the Salton Sea, California, USA - SS_1_D_1 metaG | ecosystem: Environmental > Aquatic > Non-marine Saline and Alkaline > Hypersaline >... | reverse complement strand
CGCTGGATACCATCTCGGCAGCGCCTTCGTTGAGAACGGCCGTATGTACGTTTACGGTGTGGAGCGGTGGGGTGCAGACACTATCCAGGTGTTCTGGTCGGACGACCTGCAAACCTGGGCGCACCAGACAGCACTGCATCTCCCCGGATGGGGCATCTACAACACGTCGGTGTGCAAAGACGACCAGGGTTACACCATGGCCATTGAGATCGGCGAACCGTCCGAGATGGCCGGTGAGCGCTTCACGATCTACTTCGCCCGCTCGCAGGATCTGCTCACATGGACACTGGCACCCACCGAGTGCGTGTATTCGAAAGAGAAGTATACGGCATGTCCTGCGTTACGGTTCTATGACGGTTATTACTATATGGTCTATCTCGAACATCACCGACCCAAATGGTATTTCGCGCCTCATATCGTCCGGTCACGGGACCTCGTTCACTGGCAGCAAAGTCGGTTGGGGCCGCTGATGGAGCCATCACCCGAGGACAAGCGGATCGCCAACCCGAACCTCACGCCCGACGAGCGCGAGCATATCGCCAATGCAGTAAACTGCAACAACTCGGACCTCGATTTCTGCGAGTTCGACGGTCTGACGTTCATTTACTACACCTGGGGTAACCAGCGGGGCACCGAATTCCTGGCTGAGGCGGTGTATGAAGGTTCCGAAGCGCAACTTCTGAAAGCTTACTTCCCGGAAAACGATTGCCAATCGGGCGAGTAGTGAAACGCGTGATAAAGCGCGGGAACCTCGGCGCTCGCCGTGGGACCGCCATCCCGTTGTCGTCGGCGAGCTTCCCATAACTGAAGAAACGGGTCGCGCATGGCGGGCGAGACGCCCGCCCTACCTTTCGTTGGTCTTTCTTTGTTGAATACGAGGCCCAATAGGCCCTGTACCGGCCGCGCTGCGCCGTCGAGAAGCTCTACTCGACCACTTCCAGCACATCGAGAGGGATCGTGCCCTCTCTTGCCTGCAGGACGACTGCGTGGTACGTCCTGTGGAGCCCACTACGAGAGAAGAGCACCGCAGACGGTTCCGCCTGCCGGGCGCAGAAATCTATCGTTCCCAGCTTGACACCGTCAAGGAATACGTCGGCGGTCCCGTATTGAGGCCCTCGTGGCGACCACAGAGAGAAGCCCGAACCCTCGAAATTCCACTTCCCGCGTGCGTCGGGTCTCTCCAATACCGCGCCCACGCCGTATCGAAACGCCGGATCTTCAACCATCTGCCACGATCCGCCCGCCTGGCCGGCGCCGACGATTGCTTCCGTGTGAAGGTAACACCACGTGCCTGTTGTACGCGTGCCCTTCACGGCAAACCGCTTAACGGCTAGGTAGCTGTTTTCTCGAACCAAGATACCGATGTTTCCTTCGACCGGGTCCATGCCGCCATTCCAGACATCCGCGCCGTTCAGGGACAGATGGGTCCGGCCCTTCCCGTCGTGTGATAGCAGGACGCTGCACGTGTCATCCACGTCAAACGTGCCGGAACCAAATACTCGCCTTGATCCACCCTCGCCGACCTCTACAACATGCCATTCATCTCCTGCGAGTTCAATCGCACGGTACCGCGTCAAGGACAGCGGGTGCAGTGTCGAGTTTGACGTCGGCTGGTTCGGTCCAAGCGGAGCCTGGTACCCCCACATGATCGACGCCTCGCCGCGCAGATCCATCTCGCAATCTAAATCGAACGCCGAGTACGACCCCTTGAGGAGCGTCAAACTCGGCCCCTGATGCCCGCTCAGTGTGAACCCTCGCTGCCGGTACGGTTGGTCCCATGGTCGCGATGCCAGATTGATCGTTCCCAACCCGTTTTCGTCGAGAGACGGGAACATCACGTGGAAGATACCGTCGGCACCGACGAATCCCGAGAAGGTCTGACCCCAGATGCCGTGGTGCTCGTGCGGGACAGGTTCCGCATGCCACACTGACCCGTACTGGAACAGCTCCCATGCTTCGGGGTCCATAGCCAGCTCACTCTTGACGCGAAACACCGTCTGAAAGTTCCGGTTGAGCGCCACGGAGGTGGCCGGCGCATAAATCCATCCGTCGTGCTGGAACGCCGGGTAGAATTCCAGCAGCGGCGGATGGAAGTACATGTCGTCCGCGCACCGGAGGAATGTGGGATCCGAGTATGGCCCTTCCGGCCTGTCAGAGGTCATACCGATCAGTGCCCAGGCGTGGTGGCTTCCCGAGTCCATCATAGCCAGCACGAGCCAATCGCGTTTCCGCGGGATCAAGGTGGCGGCGTAGGCGCGACGGTACTTGCCACGGTAAAACGGGTGCGCGCTCGTCCGGTAAACCGGTTGCTTCGTGCGAACGAACGGTCCTTCGGGCCGATCGGCCCAAGCATACCCTATCCCGTTGTCCGCGCCGTTTACGGGATTCATCATTGTCTTCCAGGTGGAGTTCGCGGTCGCCCAGTCATACACCATGTGATACCGTCCGTCAGCATACACAACCGAAACGTCCGGCGCGTAACCAACGGCCACCTCGTCCCCATCGAACCGGAACGGCTCATCACGAAATATCGGCCCGAGGTTCTCCCAGGAACGTCCCTTGTCCTGCGAGCGATACACGATACACGCCATGCTCTTACCCTCGCCCATCGCGTACCCTTTGGCGTACAGGCCGACGTACACATACCAGTTGCTGCTACGATGATCCTCGAAAAGGAAGCCGTTCACCGGCCACTCGAACGGGGGTGCACCGCGATGGATAGGATTTCCCGACGCCCGTTCAAACGCGTCGAACGATGGGTCGCCGTAAACAGGATGACGGAGCCAGCAATCCACATGAGCGCTGTCAGCATAGTCAACCGCATCCATCTGGCCCGGAACTCCTGTAAGGGCGATAAGCAGAATAATGCTCGCGTAGCCTGTCACTGCCGTCACCGTTGCACCTCATGTCCTGTGGTGCACAAATCGTTGAGGTTACCCGACGGGACCTCACTCTAGAGGATTCGATCTTCTCTTGCTTTCTCCTAGGGTGATCTCAGGCCTATGTTCATGAGGATTCGAGGCAGCGCCAGAAGCCCAGCTTTTCGAGCAACAGCCGCCTCGCGAGGTTCTGTGCGTTTGACACGTCATAGGGCCTGAGGACCGTGGCCAGCTCGCGCATCTTGTGAGCGGCAACTTTACTGCGGAGCCAGCTCAGGTCCGCGATCGCGTCTATAACCTGCACCTCAACATCCCTTACGTCTCGGCGGTAAGCCCAAGCAGCTTTGGAAACGATTCGTGGTGGACGCTCTTTTTCCAGCCTAGTCCGCGGTCCCCGCCGCAGCCAGAGCACGGTCTCAGCTAGGTTGATCCGCGCTTGTCGAAGACGCCTCTCCAACTCGTTCCTGACGTCGGGATTCCACTCGCCTCCAATCATGCTCGGCCTCTTCTCAGAAGCCCGGACCTCGAGACCCAGTTCCTCCAAGACGCCGTAAGCCAAAACGACGGCTTGCGCGAGGGACACATGATCGTAGGGAAAGGCTGACTTCGGCAGGTAAGGTGAATAATGGGGCTCCAAGTCCATGGTGTGGAGGGAATGGAGTTCATAGCTGAGCATTAGCTTAAATAGAGCATAGGTATGCGCGCGCCTAAAAGACGCTTTGGCTGCGATCATGCATGCGAGCGGTATGTTCTGGCCGGAATAGCCGCGCTGCCGTGCCCGAATGAGGCCGATTTCGTCTAGACCCTCCGAAGCTCGCCCGTCCGCAGGAAACGCCATGGGCTCAAAATAAGTATCTCTAAAATAGATTCCAAACGGTGCCGCCACCCCATCCAACAGCCCTATGGCAGCGTGGATCATTGAAGACGCACGCATAGCTGTAGTCAACGAAGGTGCCAATACCACTACCGCTTTCCAGCCATACACTTTCATTCTTCCTCGGCTATCGGTCGTGGCCGCGCCTCCCTGCTGGAAGCTGTGGCACCACCGGGGAACCTTGGTGAATAAGACCTGCCACCCCTTTCCTCTGTACGGTGGTTTAGGGAAGGGGTGATAATCGGAAGTGAAGAGGCTGGTACAGTATCTTCGCAGTCTGGCCATGTGCCTAACTCACCTCCGAGCGTCCCCCCGAACCGTGTTTTGCCCATCCAAAAGGACGCGAAGGCGGGCAAGCAGGTTTCAGCGCGACGCGCAAGCGCCCTTGCACCTAACCGCTGAAAATGGCGCTCGTTGCCGCACGGGGCCTCGTTACGCCCGACTCTAGTATACCAAATGTCCAACGATGCGGAAACAGTTCAGAAGCGCTTGGATTCTGCCACTCTCTATGGTAATGTAACCCTGCCAAATCTAGTGACCGGATGGCTCTCAGCGGTGCGAATGTCGAATCGGCCTGGATGGCCCCGTTTTCGTGTCGGTCGCAGCAACCCAGCGCGTAGACCAGGAGGAGAAACCTATGAACATCATTGATCCTATCATGATGGAGTTCGGACAGGAAGCGGCAAACACGCGGCGAATGTTGGAACGCGTTCCGGAAGAACATCTCGACTGGACGCCGCACGAGAAATCGATGAGCCTCGGCCGGCTGGCGACGCATATCGCGGAAAATCCCGAATGGGGAATTGCCATCCTTGAGCAGGACGAGCTCGCGTTCAATATGGGCGACTACGTCCCGCGCACCGCGAGCACCCGTGCCGAGCTTCTTGACACGTTCGATGCAAACGTTGCCAGGATGACCGAGGCGATGCAGGGAACGTCTGACGATAAGCTGATGCAACCGTGGCGGTTGAGAGTGGACGGCGAAGTGAAAGTCGAGTTGCCCCGTATAGCCGTTCTGCGCGGGATGGTTCTGAACCACATGATCCACCATCGCGGCCAACTGTCAGTCTATCTCCGGCTGAAAGACGTACCGCTGCCGACAACGTATGGTCCTTCGGCAGACGAGGCAGCGTAGAGAAAGCGCGCTTTGTGAACGACGAGAGACCTATGGGACGTACAGTGTTGAGTGTAATGGTAATCCTCGTACTCTGTGCGGCAACTGCTGCCGAAGCGGAGACGAAACGTATCCTCATTGTCAGCGACAGTTGGGGTATGCAGCTCACCTCGGAGAACTATGATGGCTTCCCTTCGGACGACGTGTTCGAGAATGTGCTGGCGGCGAACGGGTACCCCGATGTCGGGGTGCAGGGTGCTAAGACGGCGCGCGGCGGCCGTAGTTCGGCATTCTGGGCCAAACCGGAGAATCTTGCGGTTATTGTCAGTGAGCTGAACGAGTATCCGACCATTGATATCGTCCATCTGATCACCGGTGGGATCGACTTTCTCGACGCATTGCTTAAGGAGGATTTCACCCTGAAAACCGATGTGGAACGCGACGCCGTGTGGGAAGCTGTCAAAGCCAACGTCCAGACTATCGTCAACACCTGTCTCGGTGTGCGCGATACCGTTCGTGTGGTGCTCGCCGACTACGACTACGTCGATCATGAGCGGATGGAAGGACCGCCCATAAACTTCGAATTCCACGGCGTCAACGTTCTTCAGTTCAACACATGGTTCGTGGAGCTCGGCCGGAAGAAGCTGGAAATTGCGCGGAATACGCCGCGGTGCGAATACGTCCAGAACTGGGGTACCCTCCAGTACTGGTTCGGCGATCCGCCGCACGCCGTCCCCTATCCCGGTGCTACGCCCGATTACGACCCTTATCCCGGCGGGGACATCAACTCACCCTGGCCGGCAAGCGTTGCCCCCGACGGCGTCCATCCGACCGACGAGGCGCACGCCAAGATGCTCCAGAACGCTATGGATCAGTATTACAAAGCGTGGCTTAAGCGGGAGCAGGAGTCGGCCGCCTCAGTCTCCCGGGTCTGGACCATCGGTACTCTCGTGGTGGCGTTTGGCATGGGCGTGCTGACGGTCACGAAGCGGCAACACCATACCTTGTGATAGAAGTTGACGGCCCTGGTTGGTTCTGGGTCTAGCTGTTCTTCTTCGCCACCAACAGCGAGACCACCAGACCGAGCGCGAACCCGATAGTCGTCGCCACCAGGAGCAGCACAGCCCGCGGCATCGTCAACGAGAAAAAGAGCAGCCTCGTCTCGACCATCTCAGTATTCTGCAGGACGATAACAACCGCAATCAATATTAGTACGACTAAGGTAACAACCTTCCACGGTTTCAGCTGTTTCATTGTCCTGCCTCCGCAGAACCTCTTAGCCCGTCAGGGCTGTGTCCCGCCTCTTTCCGCAATAGTCCTCACATGTTCCGCAATACGGAACACAATGATGATCACCTCTAACCATACTCTGACCATCAGCACATAGAACAAAAACACAACCGGGGACACTATGAGCGCGAATATGCCTGCACCAGGTCCTCGGTTGAACCCACCAATGATCATGCCCAGTGCTGCTAACGCACAGAACACGACCGCTAAGGCATACAGCACCTTGATGACTCGTGTCGTGATGAACTCGGTGAACGAAAAATCGAACAGGGACCTGAAAAACCCGTACTGTGGCGCCATGGTTCTCCCTCCTCTTCTCTTCCCCAGCCTCTACCGACACGACCCCGACGGTCTCCCCTAACAGCTTCCCCGTACTCCGCTACTTTACTATCACCGCGCCTGATTGTCAAACGGACGGCACCATGTTCCCCAGGTATAACGCCAGAGCCGATCTATTGAAACGGCGACTGAAGAATATGCCGACGCAACGGTTATTCAAACAAGCTCTAACGAAATGAGGCGCTGCCGGCGTGGCATGGTCATCTTGGGCACACTCGCCGTGGAGAGCTCATGAGATGACGGACACGCCTCGGCGCATCTTCGACGAGACGCCCGTCCTACCTGGTCTCTGCTAGAGCCTGTAGGTTTCAGAAATGGAAGCTGATCTGGAGCATATGCAGGTCCAGGCCGGGATTCTGCGCGCTGATGCTCGCGTTGGACATGTGCTGGTACCGATAGCCGATACCGAGCTTCGGGGTGAGCTTAAACCTGAGTCCCGCGTGACTGATGAACTGAAACTTGAGCCCGAAATCCTGCTCCCCGAACTTATCCCTGCTCAGAAACGCCGCGCTGGACCCTCCGTCGAACGCGAGTCTGCCGCTCGGGCTGCTCAGAACAAGTCCGGGCACCAGCGAGGTGACGAGACCTGTTTCGCCGCCACCCGCAAGTGCGCCCGCGGTCACCTCGATTTTCGTGCTCAGATCCCTACCACCCGGCAGGTCCCATCGCCACGGCAGCCCATAACTTGCAAACAGTTCGTACTGCTCAAGGTCCTCTCTCTCGTCGGTCGCATACGCGCTGCCTCGGAACCCTATATCAAGCCATCGCATCTCTCCGGCAGCTATCGGCGCAAAGAAGAGGGCGAGCGTGGACAGAGCGAAGGCCAGTCTGATAGACCTGCACACGATCAATCTGTAATCCCAGGACCGCACTGCCGCACTCTCCGGCACTTCCAGGGTACCAGGTCGGTTATCGTCGAAGGTATTTGGCATCGACTACACGAATCACCTCTCGCAACATCCCAGAAACTGACGCGTTACTGTACTGCAATTCCTAACCAATTTCAACAGCTTATGCCATTTACGCGGCGAAAACACATGAGTAAGAGGGCGCAGGATAACAACGCGCCTCCGCCGTTGTGGTCTGCGATAAGGCAAGAAGAGCCACCTTCGCAGCTTGCTATTTCGCTGCCGGCTCGGAACGTGGTTACGGCGGGCATTTGGCGCAAATAGACCGGAACAGCGTGGTGCTGAGGTATCGGTCGCCCCGGTCGGGCAACACGGTGACGATGGTACCGCTCTTCATTTGTTTCGCGAGGTGGAGTGCGCCGGCAACCGCTGCACCACTCGAGATACCGGCAAATATCCCCTCTTCCGTGGCCAGCCGTCTGATGGTTTCAAAAGCCATTCCATCATCCACGGCGATTATCTCGTCAACGCGAGAGGAATCGTAGATCCCAGGAACCATGGATTCGCTCATGTTCTTGAGTCCCTGTATCGTATGGCATCGTGTCGGTTCGACGCCGACGATCCTTATTCGGTCTGATCGTTCCTTGAAGTAGCGCGAAGTGCCCATCAGCGTGCCGGTGGTTCCCATACCGGCTACGAACGCGTCCAACTCTCCGTCGATCTGCTCGAAGATTTCGGGGCCGGTGGTCTCGTAATGGGCCAGAATGTTGTTGGGGTTGGCAAACTGGTTTGGCATATAATACTTTTCGGGGCTTTCGCCGAGGATCTCCCACGCCTTTCTGATGGCACCATCAGTACTTTCCCGCGCGGGTGTCAGGACTACCTCGGCACCGAATGCCTCGAGAATATGGCGTCGCTCGGTGCTCACGCATTCGGGCAACGTAAGCATAACCCGGTACCCTTGTGATGCGCCTATCATCGCGAGCGCAATACCCGTGTTGCCGGAGGTCGGTTCGAGTATCGTCTTCCCCGGCGCCAAGTCCCCGGACTCTTCCGCCCTCTTGATCATGTACGATGCAGCTCGATCCTTGACCGACCCGCTCGGATTATTGCCTTCCAGCTTGGCGAGTATCCGCACACGCGGGTTGCCGTTCAGACGCTTCAACTCAACGAGCGGCGTGTTGCCGATAGCTGACAATATGCTCACGCAAATCTACTCCTCACGCCCTGACCGTCCGCGGGAAAAAGCCACCTCGACCATGTCAAACAGCCCTCGATCCTTTCTCCATATCTCCACTCTGTCCAACAATGCGCATCGACAGTATAGTACCTCAAGGCCCCCGTGATGGCAACTCCGACGAGCCGAACGAATTAGCAGGTCCCCTGCGGGCTCATCTCCAGAGGTTCGTCCTCGCGGAAGAGAAGTGCAAGAGCCGCCGCAACCAGCACGGCCAGGCTTGCGGACACGATCCAGAAGAGCGCGAAGTCTATCCGCGTTGTCCCCGCAGGCGTGAGTAACTGCGCCACTTTCCCCGCGAAAAGGTTTCCGACAAGGTAACCGATGCCTGCGATAAGAATGTTGAACAGTTGCTGCGCGCCTGCTCGGTTCTCCGGCGAACTATGGGTGTCAACGTAGATATATGCGACCACAAAGAAAAAGGCGTAGCATACGCCGTGAGAAGGAATGACAGCAAGAACGAGCGCCTTGTGGCCTGTAGCGAACGCCAGGCACCGCACTGCCTGCGCCACCGCACCGATAATGAGCGCCCGCTTGATGCCCAGCTTCGCGAGGGACACCCCCAAAAGGGCCAGCACGAACACCTCGCCGAACTGGCCCATACTCATCGCCGGCATAATGTACTTGTCGGCGAGGCCGATCTGGCTTAAGAACGGGCTCATACCATAGTAGTAGAACTGATGAACGACCGCGTTGAAAAAGGTGAGCACGCAGAGCAGCAGCAAGCTTGGCCGAGCGAAGACCGCAAACGCTTTCCACGGCGAGGCCCTGTTTGACCTGCTCGATCGCACCTTTGATTGAGGCAAAGTAAGCGCGTAGAGCCCGAGCGCGCACGATAAGACAGCCGAAAGCGGCAGGGCGTCCGGCAGCCTGCTGTGAAGCCCGCCTGGAGCCCCGCCTCGTAACCACAGGAAGCTGAATCCCAACGCCACGACCACCCAGCTCATCGGTCCCCACATACGAATCGGTCCAAAGTCGCGCCTCGCGTCCGCCACGTGGTGAAATGCCACCGCGTTTGTGAGCCCGAACGTGGGCACAAACACCAGCCCGTACGCGAAGTACACCCCCAGGAACCCAAAGAACCGCGTCTGGGTCGACAGGACAACCATTATGCCGGCTGCCAGGAAGTGGCTGAGAGCCAGAAGCCGTTCGGCACTCATGACGCGGTCGGCCACATACGTGACGATGAACGGAGCCACTATGGCCGCGATAGGGGACATCGCCAGGATCACGCCTACCTGGAAAGGATCGAATTGCAGGTGGTTCTTCAGGTAATGGCTGAGGATCGGTATGACCGCTCCCGGCACCGCGTACTGCAAAAACATCATGATCGACAAGCGGGTTTTCAACGACTGCGCCATAGATCACCGAGCAATACTTAAGTTCCCTCCTCGTCTTCCCCGGAAAATCTAAGCGCTACCGAGTTGATACAGTAACGAAGTCCGCTTGGAGGTGGCCCATCATTGAACACGTGGCCGAGATGGGCGTCGCACCTGCTACACAACACTTCCGTCCTTCTCATACCCAGGCTGTTGTCGGGAGCCGTGGTGATACTCTGCTCCGAGACCGGTTCCCAGAAACTCGGCCATCCCGTTCCGGAATCGAACTTTGCGTCCGATTTGAACAGGTCATTGCCGCAGCAAACGCATTTGTACACGCCCTTCCCTTTGAAATCGTGGTATCCGCCGCAAAAAGCCGCTTCGGTCCCCTTCTTGCGGGTAACTTCATACTGCTCTTTTGTCAGCAGCTTCCGCCACTCTTCGTCGCTCTTGACCACCTTGTCCATCACACGTACCTCCTCCTGATGCGACGTCTCAGAACGTTCCTTTGTCAAGGTCTCTATCGCGCTATTACTCGTTCGTTCTCGCCTTTCGCATGAGGCAAAGGCTATCACTAGCACAACAAGACCGACCGTTACAAACATCTCAGGCAGCTTCTTAAACATGAACAATCACCTCCTGCATCGAGCACGTTCCTGCACAGCCGAGAGCGGCAGGTGTTCCTTCTGCTCGCCCCACCAGCTCGCCGCATCCTCTTTGGCTGCCGCTTTTTCCAAGACTCACGACACGATGCACATAAACCGTCGATTTCAGAATCTGGTTCCGGACCTATTCTGCACCCTTTCCGAAAACTTCTCTGATAGCTTCGAGACACTCCATGCCGTGTACCGTATCGGGTTCCAGATAGCTTCCTTCCGTCCACTCGTTCCAGCAGTTTATTGTGAACATCTTCTGGTTTTCGGCTTGCTCGCCGAGAAATCCTTTCACTTGCTCGAGCGCTACTCTAAACATCTCGGGCGTGTTGCCGCCGATAGTGGGCATGAAGGGATACCCTTTGTTCTCGAACGGATCGGACTGATGGCACCGTGGACTTGAATCCCAGCCCATCGTGACATTTGGATAATACGGCACATCGAACTCAGCCGCCGTTTTGTACCAGTGTTCGAACGATTTCTCCATGACATACTGGTACGATGTCTGCGGGAAATCCGGCAGCGCTACGTGATGGATCCAAACATAGGACGTCACGCTGTCGAAGCCCAGGTACGCAACCAACTCGACAGGATTACTGAACGCAGTTTCACCGGGCAGAATCCTGACTCCCCAACTCACCGCGTTCAGGTGCAACCCGGGAAAGCCCGCAGCCACGGTTTTTTCGCGGAAGCCTTCGAGCGCCCTCTTCGTCTCCTCTAAACTGCCGAGACTTTCGACTAACTTGAACAGTTCATATACCGAGAAGTACGGATGACCGTCCAGTTTCCAGTACGACGGATGGTGAAAGTACCTCTCAATAACATGGTCGGTCATGCGATCGAAGGTTTCGGGCGTGATCGCGCCCGGGTACAGCAGCTTCGGTCTAACGCCGATCCTGGCAGGATGGATATCCACCCAATCGTGGTTCGCCCACATGACCGCGAACTTGAGCCGATCGTTGTTCGGCGCCTTGAGGAACCCTTTTTCCAGAGCGCGTTCCAGAAAAGGGCCATCGTCGTACCAGTACCAGTCGAAAATGAAAGCATCGATACCATGATCGGCTGCCGCGTCGATCTTTCTTGCCATCACCGCCGGGTCCGATTCGTCCCCATACCCCCACAACGGTACCTTCGGCTGCCTGTGGCCGGTAAACCGAGGCTTCGCCTGCTTTACCAGTTCCCACTCGGTCCAGCCGTCACCGTGAACTTTCTGGTTGCGCGCATCAGGATGATAGTTCGGAAAGTAGTAGCACGCAACCGTGTATCCAGGCGACGTGTCCGAGTTTGGTTGTACGGCTTCATACACTGCCGCCTCACACACCGGCGCGAAGCAGCTCAAAAGTGCAATCAACCGGAGCATTCTGTCCCACTGACTCTTGCGGGTCATGTCACGATGCAGTAACGTGCTTGCTGAAAAGCGCTTACGCGACAAGAAAACGTGGCACTTGGCTTTCAATTCTTCTTCCACGCCCGAACATATTCGATACTGTACGTAGATGGCAGATCCTCGTCCCGTGGCAAACCGAACCAGTTCGGCATCGTCTCACTATCCAAATTCAGCGTCAACGGCTGGTGCCAATGTGTATTCGGTCCTTTTCGTACGAGTACCCCGTCGAAGTAAAACTTGATCTCCTTCTCGTCCCATTCCAGACCATACACATGGTAGTCGTCAGCCAGGCCTGTTGGTGCGACGAACACACCCGGACGGCTCCAGTGTCTGTCCTCGGTGGGCGTGCGAAAAACGTGGACGTTCATATGGAGCTTCTTTTCGTGGCCGGGTGCCCGACCGCCGATCTCAAACACATCGATCTCGGTCCACCAATCCTCAGTGGCATGGTAGAACCAGAACGAGCTCGAACCCGCCGATTGCATCGCCTTTGCCTCAACCTCGAAGTAGCCGTATCTCACAATGTCTTTGCTCTTGACAGCCGCACATGTATACGTGTGATACCCGTCCTCTTTGGGCATCTCCGGCACCTCTTCCTTTCTCATTGTGAGGTGCAGTTTGCCGTCGTGCACGGCAACGTTGGCGGCATAGAAGTAGCCGGGCTTTCGCCCCTTCCAGGTAGGGTTGTGGTCCCACCATTTGGCGGCATCCAGGGTCGTGCCATCGAACTCATCGGTCATGGGGACGTACTTACTCCAGTTAGCCTTGTTCGCCTGATCGGAGAGCGGAAAGTCGTGTGTCGTGCGTTGTACGGCCTCGGATACTATGTCCGGTGTGAAATTCTGCCATACAGCCGCATCAGCAGCGTTCTCCGGATTGTGCTGCGTTTCGTCTGAACGCGCAGCCCTTTGTCGCGTCGCAATCAAGATCAGTGAGAACATCGCTACCGATGCGACCAAGGCAGCTCGATTACGCATAACGTGTTGTTCCTCTCACGCGGCTCAGGCTACAAATACTATGTTAATCCCACCGGATGCCTACCACGCTCCTGCCGTGCTGGGCCCACACGCCCAACGTGTAACCCGACCCGGTCTGGACCAATCCTTCCTCAGGATAGTGCATGTCGCGCCTATTGTCAAGCAGATTCGCGAACCCAGGTAGAATCATAAGTCACTATACGAAAAAGACTTAACGGTCTACAGGACAGACTTGGAAACGGTCTCACGCAAGGTGGTTCTCGTCTGAAATCGCCCGCTCAGGCTCACGCGCAAGGGCGTTTCGCACGGAAGTGGACGCACGCATCGGCACACTGAACCTCAGCAGGCCCAAGCGCACCACGCGTTCATCGCGATGCGGTGCTCATTTGCCTGGAACAAAACAAACCGTGTATGCTATACTATCCCTGTTCTCAAACGGAAAGCCGCTGAACGAGTGAGCCGGGTGCGGTAGCTCATCCAGGTGGTATTATGCACCCTGAAATGAAACAGAGGGGAGGATTACCATGAAAGTATCTAGAAGGCACTTTCTCGGATCATCGGCCGCAGCCGTCGTTGTTGCGGGGATGAAGACTGCAGGTAATGTGTACGGAGCCAACGACAGGATCGGCGTCTGCGTCATCGGCTTCAATGGCCAAGGGGGGGGCCACATTAAAGACGTCATGGCACAGGACGGTGCGGAGATCGTAGCGTTGTGCGACGTCGACGAACGCGTGATGCGCAGAGGTGTAAGCCTAGTCGAGCAAACGCAGGGCAAGAAGCCCAAGGCGTACGCCGACATGCGCGATGTCATGGCGGACAAGACCATTGACGCTATCACCATTGCGACACCCAACCATTGGCATTCCCTGGCCACGATCTGGGCGTGCCAGGCGGGCAAAGATGTCTACGTTGAAAAGCCTCTGTCTCACAATATATGGGAAGGGCGACAGCTCGTGGCCGCCGCTGAAAAATACGGTCGTATTGTGATGCACGGCACACAGAGTCGTTGCGATGCGACGCTCATCCGCGATATCAAGCTGATGCACGAAGGGTTCATCGGCGACGTCGTCCATTCGCGCGGTTATGTGTACAAAAACGGTAACCGTTACGCCATCGGTCACGGCACACCAGCCAACCCACCCGATTATCTTCGCTGGACCCTGTGGCAAGGCCCTTCGAAAGACCATCCCTATATGGTGACCGAGAGAGGTCGCGGACTTTACGTACACTATAATTGGCATTGGTTCTGGGAATACGGTAACGGCGAGATTGGAAACCAGGGCGTGCACGAAATGGATCTGGCCTGCTGGGGACATAACAGGGGGCTTCCTGTGAAAATCATGAGCCAGGGTGGGCGCTACGGCTGGGACGACGACGGCGAAACGCCGAACACGCAAGCCACCTCGTTCACGTACGCGGACGGGTCGCTGATGACCTTCGAAGTGCGCAACCTCGGCTCGTTCGAGGAGGCGGACGGCGGCAGTTGCGGCAACAGCTTCTTCGGCACGGAAGGGTATTACGTCCGGCGCAGAGGCTTCTTCGACTACAAGAACAACCCTATCAAAGTCGACGCGCCGAAGCCGGAAGGCAAGCACAAGTTCGCCCATTTCTTCGACGCGATACGCACGCGCAAAACTGAGGACGTTCCTGCCCCACCGCTTGCGGGGCATATCGCGTGCGTCCATATACACGTCGGCAATATCGCCTACCGAATGGGTCGTTCGCTGACGTTCGACCCGAAGAACGAACGGTTCATCGGTGACGACGAGGCGAATGCACTGGTCAGCCGCGACTATCGTCAAGGCTTCGAGCCGGCGAAATTGGCCTGATCTCCGAGAGCGGCGAACGAGCGGATCGGCATCGCAGAGCCTGGTGTGGCTCGCGTTCTGCTGCGGTTGAGCTACAAGCACCGAAGGCGTCGTCGGGCCGATCTGAGCACCTCGTCCGATTCAGTAGAACATCCGTGCGGCGAGCGCCGAGAGGGATGTTTCCCTGTCCGGAATCGGCGTCAATCGGAACATGTAACCGTACGACTTAGCCGGTAACGTATATTGGCGGTGTGTCCTCGCACCCCAACTGTTATCCCCGCCGACGCCCATCTGTTTATGATCCAGGTTGACCGTGATATATTCGCGTCCCGGCAACTGATAATTGTGGGTCGCCTCCTCGAGGTCCCACATCGTGTAAGGCCAGGCACTGAAGTTCAGCACCGGCATCCCAACCGCCAGCAGACCAATCCCGTCACTGTTGGTAAACGCGACCCACCGCACGTCTGTCCTGTTCGCGTTTTCCTGCGGGCGAATGTACGGATGGATAAGTTCCTCCACCGAACCGGAATACAGGCCAACGGCTGCGCTCGTCTTGCGGTCCCAATAACTCTCGTGCGGTCCCCGGCCATACCATCGTACCGTGTTGAACTCATCAGGCATCGCCATCTGCATGCCGAAACGGGGGAGATCCGGCAACCTCTTGCCCGGTTCAAACGCGTTATCGACGACCACCTCTCCGCTCCCGTGGACAGTGTAAATACTACGGTACTTCGAGTTACCGGTAGGGAGGATCATGTCGGCGGTGATTTTGGCTACTTGCGGCGCAAGCTGCGTGGCTTCTATCGAAACGAGACGTCGCTCAGGGCCTGCCGACCGCCACACGCCCAGCCGCTTCGGCATGCCGTTGCCTCGATCGTTATCGATCGGTGCACGCCAGAAATTCGGCTCCAGCGGCCCACTGATGAGTTGCGCGCCACGGTACTCGAACGACTCGATTGCACCGCTCGCCTTGCCGACGATCAAAACAAAGTCCTTTCCGCTAACCGTGATCGCCCGGGAACTCTCGCGCAACGTGACGTCCGGCATCGCTGCCACGCCAATCGCGGAAACAGGCGGAACTTCGAACGGAACCTGGAACTGGTCCCACGCTACCACGTGACCGCGTTCGGCCCACGACGTATCCTCAGCGAGCGAGAACGTGACCTTCAGAAAGTACTCGGCGCCCGGCGTCGGCTCCGGCGTCTTGAAAGGTACCGTAACCTCCTGCACCGCCTTTGGTTCTATCGACAGTACCGGTAACGTCCCTCGCTGGATTACCTCGCCATCCTGCAGAAGCTCCCACGAGCGTTCGAGAAAGTCCAGGGCGAGAAAATCGTATTTGTTCCGAACGCGTACCTTGCCCGCAACGAGATCGATCGGTTCAACCTTGACATTCTGATAGACCTTCTTCACCTCGTGGAGCGGCGGGTTAGGTCTGCGGTCGGGTTGCACGATACCGTTACAACAGAAATTGCCGTCGTTCGGTTCGTCACCATAATCGCCGCCGTAGGCCCAGAACTCCGTGCCGTCCGGCGCCTCTTTCCGGAGTCCCTGGTCGATAAAGTCCCAGATGCACCCGCCGATCAGGCACGGGTACGCCTCGATAACGTCCCAGTAATCCTGAAGATTGCCGACGCTGTTCCCCATAGCGTGAGCATACTCGCACAAAATGAAGGGTTTTACTGGCTCACCTTTGGCATACTTTTCGAGGTGGATAATTCGGGCATACATCTCGCTGTGAATATCGGCTATCTCGTTGTATCGCTCATAATGAATCGGGCGCGCCGGGTCAATCTTCCGGGCGGCAGCGGACGCCGCGTCAAAGTTGCAGCCGCTTCCCGCTTCGTTCCCCATCGACCAGATGATCACCGAGGGGTGGTTCTTGTCGCGTTCCACCATGCTTGTCACACGAGCCACGTGCGCCTTCTCCCATACCGGGTTGTTCCCGAGCGTCTCGTCGAGCTTGTATCCCATACCGTGCGACTCGATGTTCGCCTCGTCGATAAGATAGATACCGTACCGGTCACACAGGTCGTACCAGACAGGTTGGTCCGGATAGTGGGACGTTCGGACCGTGTTGATATTGTTCTGTTTGAGCAACTTGATGTCCTGGATCATTCGGCTCAGAGGAATCGCGCGGCCGTGATCCGGATCGTGCTCGTGGCGGTTCACGCCCTTGATCTTGATCGACGCACCGTTGACAAATAACTGGTTCTCCTTGATTTCCACCTTGCGGAAACCTATCGCGCATCGCTCAACTTCGACAACTCGGCCCTCACCGTCTTTCAACGTCAATAGGACCGTATAGAGATTTGGAGTTTCGGCAGACCACTTGAGCGGGTTGACCACGGAGGCGACCATTTCCAATACCGCTTCGCCACGAGCGGTGATGTCCGACACAGTCTGCGACATCAGCGGATCGTTACCGACCGGTGTACCCGTCGGTCCAAGGAGCGTCGCATCAACCGTGTGCGCGCCCGCAACCTCCGCCCCGTAATTTCGTATCTTGACGGTTGCTCGAAGTGACGCATCCTTGTACCGCTCATCAAGGTCCGAACGGACGAAGAAGTCCCGCACGTGCACTGCTGGTGTTGAGAACAGGTATACATCCCGATAGATACCGCTCAACCGCCACATATCCTGATCTTCAAGGTAGCTCCCGTCCGACCAGCGGCACACTTCCGCCGCCAGAACGTTCTCAGCGTCGCGAAGGTATCGCGTAATATTGAATTCCGCCGGCGTCATGCTGTCCTGGCTGTACCCGACTTTCTCACCGTTAATCCAGAGATAAAATGCGCTCTTCACACCGTCAAAGTGAATGAACACCTGCCGGCCTGTCCACTCGCCGGGCACCGTAAACGTCGTTCGATACGAACCAACCGGATTGTAGTCGTGCGGGAGGTGCGGCGGGTTCTTGGGGAACGGGTATGTTACGTTGGTATAAATCGGTATGCCGTAGCCGTGCATCTGCCAGTTGCTCGGCACCGGGATCTCCTTCCAATTGCTGACGTCGTAATCGAGCTTGTAGAAATCGACGGGCCTATCCCCAGGTTTCCGCACCCAGTTGAACTTCCAGTCGCCGTTGAGCAACTTATAGAACGGGGAGGCCTCGCGAGTACCCTCCATAGCCGCACGTGCGTCAGGGTAGACCATCAACGCACAGTGCGCGGGCTCTTTATTCTGTCCTATCATCTCGGGATTCTCCCAGTCAGGCACCTCCGCACCATACGCCGCCCGCGAAAGCCATACCAGCCCTATTGCACTAGCTAACAAACATCGGCCACATTTCAATACGCACATTTCTCTTTGCCCTTCATTAAACCGCTGCTAACCTCAACTCACGACTCGACTATCATACTACCAACTCTCCCAAGTATCAATCCAGCACCACGGGGCCTGCGACATATCTGTGGGTTTTCATATTAGCCCCTGTCGTAGGGGAGGGTCTTGTACCCTCCCGCGGGAGGCCGCGAGGGCCTCCCCTACAAGGCGGGATTGGTGATTCACTCGCCGGCGTTGCTGACGAGCCGATGCCATTTCCTGTGAAAAATCTACAAAACCCACTTTTGTGTCGCACATCCAGCACCATCCCGGCATGTTGACAACATTCGCTGAGAAATGTATATGATTGTGCTGGTTCGACGCCACTTGGATCGTAGGGGCAACCTATCTGAGGAGAACACGGTTATGGGTCTTACCGGTCTCGACATTACGGTATTCGTCGCGTTTTTCGCCGTCGTCGTCGGCGTGAGCATGTACAAGAGCCGACGCGAGGAAACCAGCGAGGACTTTTTTCTCGCCAGCCGCGGGCTGTTCTGGCCGCTCATTGGACTTTCGCTGATTGCGGCCAATATCTCCACCGAACACTTCGTCGGTATGGCCGGTCAAGGAGCCGGTATCG
>Ga0180433_10004853_pt1 | contig 18626 bp, 17 predicted proteins | sample SS_ome_8_FD_132980 | JGI IMG/M metagenome (GOLD analysis project Ga0180433, IMG submission 132980) | Hypersaline lake sediment archaeal communities from the Salton Sea, California, USA - SS_1_D_1 metaG | ecosystem: Environmental > Aquatic > Non-marine Saline and Alkaline > Hypersaline >... | reverse complement strand
TGAGTTAGGTGTTAGGTGTTAGGTGTTAGGTGTTAGGTGTTAGGTGTTAGGTGTTAGGTGTTAGGTGTTAGGTGTTAGGTGTTAGGTGTTAGGTGTTAGGTGTTAGGTGTTAGGTGTTAGGTGGAATATGGTTGACCGGAAGGGAAAAAGAAAAGAGGCGAGAGCAGAGAAGATGGGAGACGGGAGGTTGATGATTCGTAGGGGCAGACCCCTGTGTCTGCCCGTGGTGACCTGGGGAGGCGGGACAGATTTTCCCCCTGTCATTCCCGAGCCTGACCCGTGAAATCCGAGCATCTATTTCACAGGTCTTACACGGGAATCCAGTCTTCATACCAAGGTTTCGTATGGATGCCGGATCAAGTCCGGCATGACTAGACCGGGGCCGGAGATGAGGAGAGGGAGAGCGTTGTTTCTGCCCGCTTTGGGCGATGCAGGTGTGATGTGCGTTAGGTGTTAGGGTGTAGGGGCGAAAAATCTTTCTCCCTTTACAGGTCATCTTCAGGCTATCTTGCAGTTCAGCTATCCAGCTATCCAGCCATTGAGCCTTTTTACTTAACCTGATGATGGATCCCGGATCAAGTCCGGGATGACTATCTTCACCTAATCACAAATCACTTGTTACTTTTGACCTTTGCCTTTTGCCTTCTATTCTTCACTAATCCCTGCCAAATGCCCTGACGTGTTTTCTCATCAGTTCAACAATTCAACGACTCAACAAATCAACACTTCAACAACATGTCACCTGTTTCTCGTCACTCGTCACTGTCTTTCCTTCTTCCTTTTGCCTTTTGCCTTTTGCCTTTTACCCTTTGCCTTTTACCCTTTGCCTTTTACCCTTTGCCTTTTACCCTTTGCCTTTTACCCTTTGCCTTTTTCTGCCTTCCTCCCGATAATCTCCCTGTAACGCTTTATAAGCGCTCCGTTGATAACCGGCCAGGACATGGTTTCGGCGAATGCGAGTCCGTTTTGACGCTTCCTCTCGAAAAGCTCCCTGTCCTTTATCAGCCGGACGCAATAGTCATAAAACTGATCGTGATCACCCGCTTCAGCCACAAACCCTCCATCCGCCCGCTCGACCAGCTCCTGACAGCCACCTTCATTTGACACCACGGCGGGAATACCGGAGGAAAAACCTTCAAGAACGACATTGCCGAAAGCCTCGGTTGTCGACGGGAAAAGTAACAGATCGCTGCTGGCATACGCTTCAGGCAGTTCGGTACCGACAAGGTATCCGGGAAATACAGCTTCAGGCATTCTTCGACGCAGTTCATCCTCTTCAGGCCCTGAGCCAATCATGACAAAAAGAACGTCACCGGAAAGATCGCTCTTCATGAAGCGCTCATAGACAGCAATCACCATATGGATATCCTTGTACCAGACAAATCTTCCGGCATACGCTATGACCGTCTTGCTTCCCGCACCCCAGGTATCACGACGTGAAGCAGACCTTCGGGAGGGGTTGAACAACTCTCTGTCGATTCCCCTTCCCCAGATTTCAACGTGTTCCATCCCTCTGGATTCGAGCCTGGATTTCATCTGCTTTGTCGGAACAAACAGGCTATCGCAGGCATTGTAGAACTTCCGCAAATACTTCCACACCACATTTTCTGCAAACCCGAGGTGGTAATAGGAAAGATAGGAAGGAAAATCGGTGTGATAGACGCTGACAACCGGAAGGCCCCGTTTCCCTGCATACTTCAGAAACCTGCGACCTATGATATCAGGTGTGGAAATCTGAACAATGTCCGGCATGAACTCATCCAGCTGCGTTTCAGTTGCCGCTGTATAAAAACCGAGACGATAGTCAGGGTAAAGGGGTATCGGAACGGAAGGCATAGCGATCACCGTCTCCTGACGGGCGTCATCCGAAGAAACGTCAGGCGACCATACAACAACCTCGTGCCCTTCTTTCAGAAACGAGGCCACAAGTTGATACATGGTCCTTACCGCCCCGTCTTTATCTTTTACGTAGGTCCCGGCATAGAGAGCTATTTTCATACCTTGTCTGCTACATCATACATTCCGAAGTCAGCGGCCGGGAAAAACATCCTCGTCCGGCATGCAAAATCGACATCACAAGCCGTATACTTCAAGCCGCGGGTTAGTGCGTCAAAGGTAACATTTCTGTATGGATAAACCCGAACCTGCCTGCATGATCCGCAGAAATCGGCTATTTTCCGTCCTCCGGACGCTCCTCAGACAGAAATCCTGACCACCTCAGGGTTGACCAGACGCTCGAAATCCGCATAGGAAAGCCGCAGAAGTTCATTGTGGTTACCGGCATTGAACACAATTTCATCATCCTCGGCAAGTTCCTCAGCCACATAGGTTTTCATACCGTACAGATTCCCGAAAGGGGGCATGGCCCCTACCTCACAACCGGGAAACATGTCGGCGAAATCCTCTTCCGCGGCCAGCTCCACATTTCTTGTGCCGGCAGCATCCTTCAACTTGTCAAAATCCAGCTTGTCCGAGGCCGGAAGCACTGCCAGAGCCAGCTTGCCGTCAATAGTCACCATAACGGTTTTGGCAAGCTCTTTTCCCGGAACATGCGCAGCTGCGGCAATCTCCTGCGCGGTGTAGGCTGGAGAATGACTGATAATGAAGTACCTGATGTGATGACTGTCAAGGAAATCTCTCAATTTGCTGATCGGCATAATGTTCCTCCTTTGACGTTTGATTAATGCCTCCCCACAATCCGAAATCAGCCTGCCTCCTGACCGAGCGCGAACAGCAGCACAAGAATGGAAGAGAACACTCAATTGCAGATCCAGGTATCCTGTAAAATAATTTACGTGTACTCACAGAATAAAACCTAACCGAACAGGGATAAAAGAAATAAAAAAGGCAGCGAAAACCGCTGCCTTAACAACTGCATTATGTCTCGACACAGCGTTTAGAAAGCAACCCGTACACCCGCCATAATGTTGTGGCTTGCGACAGTGACATCTATTTCACCATCTGGAATCTCATCGTAAGTAACATCAGCCGTTGCGAAATAACGATACCCCAAATCAAGCACAACATTAGGTGTTGCCTGGATACCAACACCTGCCCCTAATTGATACGCAAAAACAGTGTCGCCCTCATCTTCACCTTCATCAGAAAGTGTAACATTTGCAACACCTGCCCCCGCCATAACATAAGGCTCAACAACAGAACCGTTCATACCCAAATCGATATAACCGTTGGCCATAAAAGAAAGAATCGATAACGAAACATCATCATCATCGTCAACAGGACCACCAGGAGTAACTTCAATATCATTTGTCTGATACCCGACAGCACCTTCAAGACGGTACATTCCCCCATCGAGGCCAAGCGCACCATTGACAGCATAGCCTGTGCCATATTCAATAGCATCTTCATCTGTCACTCCACCTTCCTTGATATCGGAATTTTGAAGCAACGCCAAACCCGCAGACAAGCTTACGTAGGGGTCTGCCGCTGCCTGTGCAAGGGGAGCTGATGCAAAAAACACCAGCAGGGCTGTACATACACTCAAAAACTTTTTCATAGTATTTCTCCGTTTGATTAGTAGTTACATCCAGAACATAAGTCTATGTTCTGAAGGGAAATGTTACTGAAAAAAGCTCCGAAAATCAAGCTGTTGCTTCATCCTTCAGCCGTTTGAGTAAAGGAAGCGAGTCCCGATACCCCACCTCGACAAGCTCCGGGATCCGCCTGGTATCGACAAGACTGAATTCCCCGAGATCAGGCGCGATCGTCAGGTCCGCCTCTTCGATCTGCATGGCGGTTGTCGTTTTCAGCGTGCTGTAAAAAGCGTTAAGCAGGAGGTCGACAATGGTATCCGGCCTGCTGAAAATATGACCCCCCATAAGGTCCACGCAAACGAGAGGACGTATACCCATTTCCTGCAAAGGGGAAAGAGGAACATTTTCCATAAGTACTCCGTCAACCAGCATGCGCCCGCCTATCTCGACCGGCCTGAAAACAGCGGGAATACAGGAACTCGCCATCACGGCCTCGGCAACATCCCCGTTTTTCAACACGACCTTCTCGCCGCTCCCGATATCAGTCGCAACGATCGCAAGGGGAAGAGGAGACTCCTCAATCCTTCTTTTTCCCAGGAGGTCTCTGACAACACGTCCGAATTTTTTATTGGAAAGCAGACCGAACTGTGAAAGCGTCAGTCCGGTAAGATCAAGCCAGTCGAGTTCATGTGCAATCTCTTCGATCTCGCGCCAACCCATGCCGAATGCGTGAAGAGCGGCAATAAAAGAGCCGATGCTCGTACCCGACAACGCCCCTGCCGTAATCGCAAGTTCATCCAGAGCACGCAGCACGCCCACATGTGCCGCGCCGAGCACCGCGCCTCCGCCGAGAGCGAGACCGATTGAGAGCGTTCTCTCCGGGTTTGCCTCCTGAGTCTTCTTCATATCTTTTTCTCCTTCATCAATTCACTCTTGATCTCAAGACCAAACCCGAAGTTTATTTGATACCATGTACTCAGCCATTGCAATAACTTGTAATCATCACTCAGAACTAAGCCTGAATAATTCATGATAGTTCGAAAACCCGAATTGCAGAAATATTCAGTGAACCGATACTATACCCGGATTCCCTCGTGAAAACTGGTAAAAAAGGTCAAAATCCCATGGATTCCCGTGTAAGACCTGTGAAATAGATGCTCGGATTTCACGGGTCAGGCTCGGGAATGACAGGGAGTGAAGAGGAGTCATGCCGCCCCGTGTAAGACCTGTGAAACAGATGCCCGGATTTCACGGGTCAGGCTCGGGAATGACAGGGGGAAAATCTGTCCCGCCTCCCCAGTCACCGCGGGCAGACACAGGGGTCTGCCCCTACGAATCATCAACCTCCCGTCTCCCATCTTCTCTGCTCTCGCCTCTTGTCTCTTTTCTCTTTCCCTTCCGGTCTACCCATATTCCACCTAACCCCTCCCACACTCATTGCTCATTGCTCATTGCTCATTGCTCATTGCTCATTGCTCATTGCTCATTGCTCATTGCTCAGCACTCAGTACTCATCGCTCATCACTAATTCAGCCCCCTGGCACCCCTTATGAAAACAGACGAAACAGCCTCCGGAGACGGTTGAACTTTTTTTGACTGAACGGAGGATAACGGAGAACGTTTTCAGGAAACGTTCTTTTCACATGCACACTTCTGGGTCGGGAAAAGGTTTCAAAACCCGCTGCCCCATGGTATACGCCCATTCCGCTTTCTCCGGCGCCGCCGAAAGGAAGAGCGGGAATTGCGGCCTGGAACATGAGATCGTTGATACAGACCCCGCCGGACTGCGTGTTCTGTATCATATACTCTTGAAATGAACGGTCTCCGGAAAAAACATAGAGCGCAAGAGGGTGGCGGGCCATACGAACTACTCTCAGTGCGTCTTCCGGCGTCTCATAACTCAGTACAGGTAACACGGGACCGAAAATCTCATCGGTCATCACACGTGCATCAGGTGAAACCTCCCGAAGAATAGTCGGGGAGAGATAACGACGTCCTGCATCAGTCGATCCTCCTGTAACCACGATCCCCTCGTCGAGATAGCCGGCAAGCTTCTCAAGACGAGCTTCAGTAATGACTGCCGGATAATCAAGGCTCTCTTCAGGTTCGGTTCCGTAAAACGCCTCAACGGCATCCTTCATGCACCTGAGAAGCTCTTCTTCAGCATTACGGTCTACAAGAACGTAGTCCGGCGCTATACAGGTCTGCCCGGCATTGAGAAACTTCGCCCAGACAATTCTTCTCGCCGCTACAGGTATGTTGGTGTTCTGATCGACAATACAGGGATTTTTACCTCCGAGTTCGAGAGAGACCGGCGTAAGATGTTCCGCCGCCTTGCGCATGACCTGTTTTCCGGTTTTGATCCCGCCGGTAAAGAATATGTAATCAAAAGATTCTTCGAGCAGCTGCCGGCTTTCTTCAACTCCCCCCGGAAAAACCTTTATCGCCTTTCCGTCGAGATAGCGGGCCACACCTTCCACAAGAAGCTCCGATGTTGCCGGAGACTGCTCGGATGGTTTTATCATCACACAGTTTCCGGCCGCAATCGCGCCGATCGCAGGCGCGACTGCAAGCTGCAGAGGATAATTCCATGCCGCCACGACAAGCACAACGCCATAGGGCTCCCTGGTATAAAAACTTCGGCCCGGCTGAAATCGTAATGGCGTAGGCACCTTCCTCTTTTTCATCCAGGATTTGAGGTGTTTCAGAGCAGCATCAATTTCCGTTATGAGATAGTGCGTTTCTGTAAAAAAAGTCTCCGCCCGTGACTTCCGGAAATCACTCTGCAGCGCTTCATAAATCTCTTCTTCCTGCTCCAGAAGAAAACGCCTCAGCATGAGCAGCTGTTTTTTTCTCCAGGAATAAGAGCATGTGATACCGCTCTCGAAATATGTTCTGAGATCAGCACAAAGCTCCGAAGGATTCAGAGTCATATTTTGTTTGTTTTGCACCATCATTTCATAGGAAAAAGAAAACGTGCCAAGTGCTAAGGAGAAGATAGATAAAGCAGTGACGAGTGACGAGTGACGAGAAAAAAAACTGGCTGGATAGCTCAATAGCTAAATAGCTGGATAGCTAAATGGCAACTCAGCCCCCTAACACATCCCACTCTCCCCGTCTTCCAATATTCATTAGTCATTTGCCCAACTCCTCAATCTTCAATCAAAAATCAAAAATCCCCCATCTACCCGTCTTCCACTATTCAATAGTAAATAGTCATTAGACATTCCCCACTTGTCTCTTGTCTCTCGATTCCGGCTTCTGACTTTTTCCAGCCTATCCCTCATTATTCACTAGTCAATCGACAATAGTCATTTCCCCTCACCAGTCACCAATCTTAAATCTTCAATCATCAATCATCAATCCCTACCTCCTCTGCTTTCCTTTCCTTGCAGTATCTGCATATACTTTAAATGTATCAACAAACCTGACAACTTCTACACTATGGAATGGATGGCGCAGCCTGGGTCATGGGACTGACAACAGGCCTGTTTACGGTTATGCAGCACGAAGTATCCGGCCGTGACCTGATTCTTTTCGTCGGCGGTCTCTTCCTGCTTGCAAAAAGCACCAGGGAAATCCATCACAGTCTTGAAGGAGCGGAAGAGTCGAAGCATGCTTCAGGAACGGTAAGCCTTGCATCGGTACTGCTGCAGATAGCGCTCATCGATATTGTCTTCTCTCTTGACTCGGTAATTACCGCTGTCGGCCTTGCTGAAGAGGTCGCGGTCATGATTATCGCTATCGTCATTTCCGTCATCATTATGATGCTCGCGGCAAAATCGATCAATGATTTCGTTGACAGACACCCGACAATCAAAATGCTTGCACTGAGCTTCCTTCTGCTTGTAGGCGTTACACTTGTCGCGGAAGGTGCCGGGGTTGAATTCCCTAAAGGATACATCTATTTCGCCATGGCTTTTTCCGTCGGGGTTGAAATGCTCAATCTCCGCATTCGTAAAAAAGAAACCGAACCGCTGCATCTTCGCAAATCATCGCCGGCTGCACCTGCCGGGGAATAGTCACAACAAACCTTTTTGTCTCAACAATGGAACAGACAAAGCTTTAGGAATGTTTCAATAATTCAATAGCCTGCATGTTCAACAAGAGAAGCAAGGAGTGAAGATGCCCATACCTGAACCGCTCGAACCCCGGCAGCTCTATACCACCTGCGACCCCCAAAGTTTTTCCTTCACAAGCACCGCTGATCTTGACGGAGAAATCAAAATATCCGGTCAGGAAAGAGCCAGAGAGGCAATACGGTTCGGTGTCGGAATGAAACAAAGCGGCTTCAACCTGTTTGCTCTGGGGCCGTCAGGAACAGGCAAACAAACCGCTCTTGAACAGTACCTCCAGGATATTGCCCCTCATGAACCGGTTCCCGATGACTGGTGCTATGTCTACAATTTTGAAAATTCACGACAACCGAATGCAATCGCGTTGCCTGCCGGAAAAGCGTGCCGTTTCAGCCATGAAATGAAAGAGCTTGTCGAGGGACTGTTTTCTACCATACCCGGCGCTTTCAGCAGCGAAGAATACCAGGAACAGGAAAAAGTCATCAAGGAACAGTTCAGTGAGCAGCAGGCATCGGCAATTGAGGAACTTGAAAAAAAAGCTGCCGAGCATGACATAGCGCTGATCAGGACCCCTTCCGGCTTTGCTTTTGCTCCTTTAAAAAAAGGCGAAGTGCTCAATGCAGAAGCTTTTATGCGCCTCAAAGAGGCAGAAAGAAATGCCATTGAAAAAGAGATCGCCAACTTGAAGGGAGCCATGCAGAGCATTATGATGCAGATCCCGAAGTTGCAGAGGGAAACACAGGCAAAGCTTAAAGAGCTCAATCAGCAGGTTGCGAGCTTTGCCGTAAAGCCTCTTTTCGCCGAGCTGAAAAACAGCTATCAGGATCAACCGGCAGTGGCGCTCTATCTTGATGCTGTGGAAAAAGATGTGGTCGAAAACTTCAACCAGTTCCTTGAAAAAGAGTCATCTTCACCAATGATGCCCATCGGCCCTGGAGAACTGAAAAACAAGGCAAGCCAGCAGCTCCACCGTTATAGCGTCAATGTCATTATCGATAACAGCAAAACGAAAGGAGCTCCGGTTATCTATGAGGACAAGCCGTCTACCCAGAACCTGGTGGGAGATATCGAACACCTTGCACAGATGGGAATGCTTGTCACCGACTTCACGCTGATAAAATCCGGAGCCCTTCACCGCGCAAATGGAGGGTACCTTATCCTCGACGCCAGGCGTCTTCTGCTGGAACCACTCGCCTATGAAGCGCTCAAGAAAGCGATACGAACCCGGCAGATCCGCATCGAGTCACTGGCACAGCTCTACGGAATGGCAAGCACTGTCTCCCTTGACCCGGAGCCTGTCCCTCTCAACACAAAAATCATTCTTCTCGGTGAAAGAAGACTCTACTATATCCTCAGTTCCCATGATCCTGATTTTAACGAACTTTTTAAAGTTGCCGCCGACTTCGACGATGAGATGGATCGGAACGAAGAAAGTCACCTCTCCTATGCGGGCTTTATCAGCTCTATAGTACGTCGGGAGAAACTGCGGCACCTCGACAAATATGCCGTAGCGCGTATGACGGAATACGGAGCAAGGCTCTCAGGTGATTCAGAAAAGCTCTCCACGCACATACAAAGCATCACCGATCTGATACATGAATCAAACTTCTATGCCGCGGAAAATGATCACGAGCTGATTACCCCGGATGATGTAAAACAGGCTATAGAAGCGAGAAAATACCGGGCCGGACGCATCCCCGGAAAAATTCAGGAGGCGATACTCCGGAACACCATACTCATTGATACAGAGTCGGAAAAAGTAGGACAGATCAACGGACTGGCAGTCTATATCCTCGGAGATCAGAGTTTCGGAAAACCAAGCCGCATTACCGCGAGTATCAAGCTGGGAAAAGGTGAGGTTGTGGACATCGAGCGAGAAGTTGAAATGGGCGGACCGATCCACTCGAAAGGGGTGATGATTCTTTCAGGATTTCTTGGCGGAAGGTTTGGAGAGCAACAGCCGCTTTCGCTTTCTGCCTCCCTTGTATTTGAACAGTCCTACGGCGGGGTTGACGGTGACAGCGCCTCATCTGCCGAGCTTTACGCCCTGCTCTCTGCCATTTCAGGCAAACCGATACAACAGAGTTTTGCCGTAACCGGTTCAGTCAATCAATACGGAGAAGTACAGGCTATCGGCGGAGTAAACGAAAAAATCGAGGGTTTTTTCGATCTCTGTCAACAACGGGGACTTTCGGGCAAACAAGGTGTTCTTATACCCGCGTCCAACGTAAGAAACCTCATGCTCAGGGAAGATATTGTCGCGGCTGTCACTGAAGGAAAGTTCTCCATCTATCCCGTTACACACGTTGATGAAGGCATAGAGATCCTTACGGGGGTACCGGCAGGCGAAAAACTGGATGACGGCAGGTATCCCGAAGGCACGATCAACGGCCTTGCCGTAGCAAAACTTATAGCGATGTCCGAAAAACAGAAAAAGTATTCCTCAAAACCGGACAACGACAAAACCCCGGAGGAATGATGACCGGGAAAACAAAAACGATCAGGATACACCGAATAAGCGTCGCCCTCGACTGTTCTCCGCATAGTCGGGCATCTCTTGCTGCTGCCGCTGAAATAGCAGAGTTTCTGCATGCGGAACTACTCGGGATTTTTGTCGAGGATATCAACCTGATCCGTATGGCGGAACTGCCTTTCTGTCAGGAAATACATTTGCATACCGCACGAAGCGAACCTCTCGATACACTGAAGCTGGAACGCCTGCTGAGACTTCAGGCGAAAGAAGCCTACAACCTTTTCCGGGAAACCGCCCTACGCTTCGGGGTCCCCTATACGTTCAGGACTCTTCGCGGACCGGTACCCTCGGAAGTATTGACAGCCGCTCTCGAATCCGACCTGCTTGCCCTGGGAAGATCCGGCAGAACACCGGCATGCCGGAAAGGGCTTGGGTCAACCGCAAAAAAAGCTGTCGAGGAAGCAAGACCACATATTTTACTTGCACACTCAGGCGTCAAACCGGACGGGCCGATTCTTGTACTGTATGATGGTTCACGTGGGTCAAAACGTGCTCTTGAGACAGCTTGCAGCATTGCAAGCACGAAAAACACTCTCCATATATTTCTGATCGCAAACACCGAATCTGCGGCTTCGCGTCTCCGGGAAGAAACCGCGTCGATTATCGGCGACCGGAAGAAGAAGACCGAGCTGCATGTACTTCCCTGGACCGACAGCGCCATGCTGGCCCAATGCATACACATGACCGGACCAGGACTTGTCGTTCTCAGCGACAGCAGCGAAGCGATAAGCCCTGAATCCGTCTACAGACTTATCGACGCGACAAACTACCCGGTACTGCTGGTCAAAGGAACGGCGTGAACGGTTCAGGAGCAGGGCGATTGAATCGTGGAATAATACACACATAAAGGGCACGTGGAGGCTCACCGGACAAACTCGGAGAGCAGAATCCCGGCTGAAACCGCCGCGTTCAGTGACTCGACGCCTGCATCTTTCCTGCCGCGCGGTATGGTGATCTGCAAGTCGGCTTTCCGGAGGATAGACATGCTGACGCCCTTCGCCTCATTGCCGATAACCAGAACCGTTCTCTCCGGCACAGCATGCTGAAGACGAAAATCGGTTCCATGAAGCGATGAACAGATAATGTGATAACCCGCACGACGCATTTTCTCAAGCTCTTTCTCGATATCACCCACGCTGTAGTGGTTCAGACAGAAAACACTTCCCGCCCCGGCCCTTATGGCTTTCGGATTATATCTGTCCGCTGTTCCGGGCCCGCACACAACAGTAGAAACCCCGAACCAGGATGCGGTTCTGAGAATGGTACCGACATTTCCGGGGTCCTGAACATCATCGAGCGCAAGAACCAGCTCTCCGGCATGCTGCTCTTGATAAGAAATCTCTCCTGCCGATCGCTTCTGCTGGCTGAAGATGCCTACGATCCCCTGTGCGGTGGAGGTCCCGGAGAGCCTTCGGGCCTCATCAGAATCGATGAGATATATCTTCTCTTTATAGCGCCGGCTTTGCGGAATATGAGAAAGTTGCTCCTTTTCAACCAGCAGCGCTATGAGATAACCGGCGTCCGGAATGTGATGCATCAGTTCGGAAACCGTTCTGAGCCCTTCGGCAAGAAACAGCCCTTCCCTGTCCCGGTATTTTTTCTGCAGGAGCTTGGCGAATCGCCTGATCAGCGATTTACCTGCGTGAGGATAGGACTCAACCGTCATTTCTTCTTAAGAGCATGTTTGAAACGGTTGATAACATCTCCCGGTTTATGTGAAAATTCGTCGGGAGACGGGGGCATCACTCCGGCAAAATCATCCAGCCTGATATCAAATGAACCGGCTCTGTCGTTTGCCTCACGTCCGGGATTCTTTCCCGTCATAGTCTCCTCCATGTATGCCTCCATCTCCTCATGATCGAGGGATTCCCGTAATCCGGCACGCCCGCCGGCAGCCTTTGCCAAAGCTCGTCTGAGAGGCTGAAGAAACTGGTTTTTATCGACCCCCTGCAAATCAAGCGCATACTGCAGCCGCTTGAACGCCACTGCATCCATCGCGTCTATCCTGGAAAGCATCTGCTCGTATCCGCCAAAACCTTCTGCCAGTTCACGCAGTAACGGATCAAGCTCTTCAAAAGGATCCTCAGGTACTTCCTGTCTATCTGGTGCGGAAAATGACTCAGCGATACCAGGGGAAGAAACCTCCTGTTTCTGCTTCGGCTTCTTCTTTTTTTTCTTCCGTCCGGCCAGAAACTCTTCATCGACCTCATAACCCTCCAGCAGTTTCCGTACCTTTTCATCTTTCATCGCGCGCGCACGCCTTGTGGAAACCGATTCGATTTCAGAACGCCTGCCTTTCAGCAGGGTAATACCAAACAGAACCCCGAGTGCGGAGAGAAAAACGATAAACGGCAGAAACAACAATTCAACGCGAATACCATACAGCGCGATTACTACAGCCTCGGAAATGATCAGCAGAAATGATAACCCTATGACAATTCTTGCCACCAGACGTTCGTTCATATTGACAGCATACCTTTAATTTTCAATACAGCCTTCTTTCAGTGCGCCATAACAGTCTACATAATTCCTGATAATTTTTATACTCTATTGTCGGCATGAGACAAACAGACCACTACCGAACATGGACAGACACCGTAAAATCGAGCTCATTTCACCTGCCGGAGACCACACATCGCTTCTTGCCGCCCTTCAGGCGGGAGCAGATGCCGTCTATTTCGGTGCGGAGGGATATAATATGCGGGCGGCCAGCAGAAGTTTCACGCCCGATGATTTTCCGACTGTCTCCGGCCTTTGCGCGACCTATGGCGCAAAAGCCTACCTGGCACTCAATACCGTGATATACGATGAAGAACTGCCAGATGTTCAAAAGACGGTCCGGGCAGCAAAAGCTGGTGGTCTCGACGCGATCATCTGCTGGGACCAGTCGGTTATAGAAGCGTGTCGGGAAGCCGGGATGCCCTTTCATCTCTCAACGCAGGCATCAGTCAGCAATTACCGCGCGGTACGCTACTATGCCTCGCTTGGCGCGGGAATGATCGTACCCGCCCGTGAACTGACCCTTGAACAGATCATAAAGATCACCGAAAGAATCCGCCTGGAAAAACTGGACGTAGCCATCGAATGCTTTGTTCATGGCGCCATGTGTATGGCCGTGTCGGGAAGATGCTTTCTCTCGCAGGACATCTTCGGGCGTTCAGCCAACCGCGGAGCATGCATGCAGCCCTGCAGACGCCGTTACAGGATCATCGATAGTGATGACGGTCATGAACTGGATCTCGGGACAGATACCGTGATGAGCCCTGAAGACCTTTGCACCATTTCGTTCATTGACAAGCTCATCGATGCAGGCATAACCGGCTTCAAGATAGAAGGCCGGAACCGAAGTCCTGAATATGTCCATACTACAACGAAATGCTACCGCAAGGCCATCGACTACACTCTCGAACATGGACACGAAAAACAGTTCAGACGCCATTTTGAAGCTCTGGCGGAAGAACTGGCCACGGAACTTCACAAGGTCTACAACCGCGGATTTTCACATGGATTTTACCTTGGCGTTCCTGTTGATTCATGGACACAGCAGTACGGGTCTCTTGCCACGGAAAAAAAAGTGTATGCAGGTACTGTGCAGAAATACTACCCTAAAGCAAAGGTGGCGGAAATCCTGATACACACCAGAGGAATACACTCGGAAGAAAAACTCTCGATACAGGGAACAACAACCGGACTGGTTGTTCTCAACGTCCAGTCGATGCGGGTTAACGATCAGCCTGCTCTCTCGGCATCAAAAGGAGATATTGCGACAATCCCCTGCGATAAAAAAGTCAGGAAAAACGACAAGGTGTATGTGCTGGAAGCTGCGGAATAACGCCGCCTCTCCGGGTCATTCCCGTGCCCGACCCATGAAATCCGAGCATCTGTTTCACAGGTCATACACGGGAATTCATCGCCTTTATTTCGAAGCAAGTGAAGCGCCATCAATACATGCAGAGCTCTTTTTAATCTTCTTTTTGACTTTTGACTTTTCACCTTTTACTTTCTTTGTTGATGGACGCCGGATCACCCTGTGCAATACTAATACACAGGGCGGCATGACGCCTCTTCTCTCCCTCTCCCTGTCATTCCCGTGCCCGACACGGGAATCCACTCTTATACTGACGCTCTGCATGGATGCCGGATCAGCCATCAAACAAAAACCTTGTTAACTTTCTGACACATCTCGACGTTGCTATTTTTATATGAGAATTTTTAGCTTACCTTGCCCACTGCCGAAACAACCCTGGAACAGGAGTCTCACTGATGATCTATAAAATTATTACCAAGCCGGAATTCAGGAAATTCATTGATGCCCTTGTCAGGCAGAACCTTTCCTACGCTCCAAAAGAAGTTGACGTCGATAAAAACGGCGAGCCTGTCTATCAGTTCAAAGAGGTTTCATCCGTTAGCGACATCGCTTTCGACTACTCGGTTACCGCTTCTTCAGCCAAGCATTTTCTCATGCCGTTCAAAGAGGATCTCTCGAGGTTCACCTTTACCGATAAAGACTGGCAGCAGGATATCACGTATGAAGCACAACCCATTGTTCTGATCGGGCTGCGCGCCTGCGACATAAGCGCCGTTACCATACTTGACAATGTTCTTCTCAACGGACAGTTTCCGTCACCACACTACCTCGCGAGACGCAAAAACACCTTTATCATCGGAATGGACCACCTTCCTCTTCCCGATTGTTTCTGCAAATCGATGAACCATCACACGGTCAATGACGGTTTTAACCTCTTCTGTTCGGATATAGGCGACAGCTACTACCTGTCCATCAACTCATCGAAAGCCTTCAACTATCTCAAGGAATTCGAGATTAGCGATCCGACAGATGAAGATGACTGTAAACTTATCGAGCGCCGAAAACTGATCAAGCATAGCTTCAAGACCGAAGTCGAGGTAACCGGCCTGCCGAGCTTTCTCGATATCGAGTTTGACTCGCCCATCTGGACCAAATGGGGCGATAAATGTCTGAACTGCGGAACCTGCGCAATGGTCTGTCCAACCTGTTACTGCTACAACATGGAAGACCGGCCTGACACCGATCTGAAAGGATCGGCCCGGCAAAAACAGTTGTACTCCTGCAACCTGGTCGATTTCGCGGAAGTTGCCGGTGAACATAACTTCAGACCGAAAAACGGCGACAGACTGAAATACCGCTACTATCACCATTACCTCGGATTCGCTGAAAATGCAAATCAGCAGATATGCGTGGGATGCAACAGATGCGGACGGGCCTGCCTTGCCGACATTAATCCCAAAGATGTCATTAATGACCTTAGAATGGAGAAAGAATCATGCATGATATGCGCTTCACCATCCCCTCCCAGGACGTAAACAGGGAACCGTTTGCCCGGAATGTTCCGGATTTCCACTACAGGTCTGCACTTATGCAAACCGACAGGGGATATAAATGCCGCATAACCAATATCGTCTCCCTGACAGAACAGGAAAAGCTTTTTCAGCTGAGAATCCTCGACCCTGATGAAAGAAATCTGTTCAGGTTTCGCCCCGGTCAGTTCCTCATGCTTCAGGTGCCGGGTTATGGAGAGATCCCTATTTCTATTTCAAGCTCGACCAGCAACAACGAGCAGATCGAGCTGTGCATCAGAAAAGCCGGACATGTCACCAGCACGCTCTTCCAGACCCAGGCAGGAGCCCACGTTGCCATCAGAGGGCCTTTCGGCTCATCCTTCCCCATGGAAGAGATGATGGACCGAAATATAATTCTGGTCGCCGGAGGGCTCGGCATCGCTCCGCTACGTGCTCCGCTGTTCTGGATCAACGATCACCGGGACAGGTATCGCGATGTGCATATGCTCTATGGAACGAAAGATCCCTCTCAGTTGCTTTTCACCTACCAGTTTGATGAATGGGAAAAAATCAACCATATCGATCTGCATACGATCGTAGAAAATGCCACAGAGGAATGGGAAGGCAGAACGGGTATGATCACGGAATTGTTCAGTGACATAGCAATCGATCCTGAAAATACCTATGCCATTGTATGCGGCCCTCCCGTAATGTTCAAGTTTGTGTGTAATTACCTCGACAAACAAGGCATCCCGATGAACCGTATGTTCGTTTCTCTTGAACGACGGATGCATTGCGGTATGGGCAAATGCTGTCGCTGTATGGTAGGATCGACATTTACCTGCGTTAAAGGTCCGGTTTTTGATTACTGGTCCGTCATGAATCTTAAAGAAGCCATCTAAGGAGTCAGCCGTGCAACATCTCGGGTTCTCTCATACAAAACTGAAAATCGGCTCGTTTGACTTCACCTGCTGTGAAGGATGCCAGCTGCAACTTGCCAATCATGAGTCCTCTCTTCCGGCCTTTCTGGAACTGCTCGATATCCGGAATTTCCGCGAAATATCATCGGAACGGCATGACGACTATGACATCGCCCTGGTCGAAGGAAGCATCACCAGGCAGGATGAGGTCGAACGTCTGGAAACCATCCGTAAAAACGCGAAAGTCCTTGTCGCCTATGGGAGCTGCGCATGCTTCGGCGGGGTCAACAGCCTGAAAAACAATTTCCCTCTTGACCAGGCTGTCAGGGAAGTATACGGTGACAAATCCGTCGACACCCTGCCGGTCAGAAAAATAAGCGATGTTGTCAAAGTGGATTATTCCATCCCCGGCTGCCCCGTCTCCAAGGAAGAGGTTGAAAGAATTATCGTGAGCATCGCCACAGGCTCGATAATCAGCCTTCCCAAATATCCCGTTTGCGTCGAGTGCAAACAACGGCTCAACACCTGCCTGTTCGATCTGGGAGAGATATGCCTCGGCCCGATAACCAGAGCCGGATGTGACGCGGTCTGTACGTCAGGAAAAACTCCCTGTCTCGGCTGTCGGGGCCCTGCTGACGACATCAACTTTCCGTCATTCAAGCAGCTGGTCTCCGACCTGAAACTGAGCCGTGATGAGCTTGATGAAAAACTTGGATTTTATAACTGTTTCGAGGAATTCCGCCATGACAAAAGTTAACTGCTCTATAGATGTCCACCATCTTACACGGGTCGAAGGACATGGAGACATCCGCATATCCATCAAAGAAGGAAAACTGATCGATGCAACCTGGGCGGTTGTCGAAACGCCAAGGTTTTTTGAAGTGATGGTCAAGGGTATGAGCGCTCAAAGAGTCCCGTTTCTCACCTCAAGAATATGCGGTATCTGCTCGATCAGCCATGCTCTTGCAAGCATCAGATCTCTTGAACGGGCAATGGAGATAACGCCGCCGGACGCCGCGAAAAAAATAAGGCAGCTGGCCATGCATGGTGAAACGCTGCAGAGCCACGCCTTACACCTGTTCTTTCTTGCTATTCCGGATTTTGTCAACACGCCCAGTGTGCTGCCGCTCATCAAGTCACATCCGGAGATTGTCCAGGCAGGACTCCGGCTGAAAGAAGCGGGAAACGCGATCAGCGCACTGACAACCGGAAGGCTCACCCATCCGGTCAGTCTTGTTGTCGGCGGGGTCAGCAAAGCCCCTGAAAAACAGGAGCTCCTCGCGCTCAAACATCAGCTCGAGGGAGTTCTGCCGGATCTTGAAAAAACCGATGCGTTCTGCAAAACCCTGACAATACCGGATTTCACAAGGGAGACCGAATTTGTCTCTCTCTACAACGGCACCACCTATCCTTTCATCGGAGGAGACCTGCTCTCGACAGATGGCATCAGGCAGGATGAAAATAAGTATCTGACGATGACCAATGAGTATCTGGAGGAGTATACAACAAGCAAACTCACCAGGCTGAGCAGGGAATCTTTTGCTGCCGGAGCACTTGCACGGTTCAACAATAACTATGCGTTCCTGCATCCCCGGGCAAAAGAGACGGCTGAAACATTCGGCCTGAGTCCGGTCAATCACAACCCCTTCATGAACAACATAGCGCAACTGGTCGAATGCCACCATATTGTTCATGACGCCATCTCCATGATCGAAAAGCTGCTCGATGACCCGCTCGACCAGTTAAAAACGCAATGGACTCCGAAAGCGGGAGCTGCCACAGGAGCTGTTGAGGCTCCCAGAGGAATTCTCTACCACCACATGGAGGTCGATGAAAGCGGAAAGGTCGTCAAAGGGGACTGCATTATCCCGACGACCCAGAACAACGCAAACATACACCTGGACCTGAGCGCCCTTGCCCGTCAGGCACTGGAAGAGGGAAAAACCGATAAAGAGATACAACTGCTCTGTGAAATGGTAGTCAGGAGCTATGACCCATGCATCTCATGCTCGGTGCATTGAGGAGTGTTGATGTAGTGACGAGAAACAAGTGACAAGTGACATGTGACGCGTATAAGTGTGATAGCTTAACGGCTCAATAGCTATCCGGCTAAACAGCCAACCAGCTATTGAGCTATCCCAACCTCATCGCTCATCGCTCATCGCTCATTGCTCAGCACTCAGCACTCAGCACTCAGCACTCAGCACTCAGCACTCAGCACTCAGCACTCAGCACTCAGCACTCAGCACTCAGCACTCAGCACTCAGCACTCAGCACTCAGCAC
>Ga0180433_10004852_pt1 | contig 18626 bp, 13 predicted proteins | sample SS_ome_8_FD_132980 | JGI IMG/M metagenome (GOLD analysis project Ga0180433, IMG submission 132980) | Hypersaline lake sediment archaeal communities from the Salton Sea, California, USA - SS_1_D_1 metaG | ecosystem: Environmental > Aquatic > Non-marine Saline and Alkaline > Hypersaline >... | reverse complement strand
GGAATTGAAAATCAAGCGGGGGGATACGACCGATGACGGTATCTTCAGTCTTGACGCTGTTGCCTGTCTGGGGTGCTGCAGCCTTGCGCCGGTTGTGAAGATAGATGACGAGGTCTACGGGAATGTCCAGGCGAAGGACGTACCGTCGATCATAAAGAAAGCGCGGGAGTAGAGCCATGTCCAAAATACTCATGCATGAACTGGATACCATTGCGTCTGAAGTGAATGAATCCATTGAGCGATACAAGAAGCTGCTGTTTGTCTGCACGGGAACCGGATGCGTCTCCGCAAAGGGATTCGAGGTTCGTGACGCCCTGGCAAGCCTGATCAAGGAGAGAGGTCTGGATAATGAATGTCTCGTTGTCGGTACCGGCTGCAACGGATTCTGCGCGGTAGGACCTATCATCGTTGTGCAACCCGACGGCGTATTTTATCAGAAAGTCACTGAAAAAGATCTCACGGAAATCGTTGATGAACATCTCATCGGCGGCAATCCGGTTATACGGCTCATGCATCTCGATCCGGTAAGTGGCAAAGTCAATCCGACTATGGATGATATCGCATTTTTCAGCAAGCAGCAGCTTATCGCCCTGAGAAACAAGGGGGTCATCGATCCCGAGAATATCGAGCATTACATTGCTCGTGGGGGCTATGCCTCGATCCGGTCAGTTCTGCAGTCCGGGAATCCTGATGCGGTTATCGCTGAGATCATCGCCTCCGGTATCAGAGGCCGCGGCGGAGGCGGCTTTCCCGCGGGTATCAAATGGCGATCCGCGAAAGAAGCATCCGCGAAGCGGGGCGAACCTCCGTATGTGGTCTGTAATGCGGATGAAGGTGATCCCGGCGCTTTCATGGACAGAAGCATCATTGAAACCGATCCTCACTCGGTTATCGAAGGTATGATGATCGGCGCGTTCGCCGTAGGTGCATCAGAAGGTTTCGTCTACGTCAGAAAAGAGTATCCACTGGCCATGACAAGACTCAGGAAAGCCATCGATGATGCCCGCGAACGCGGACTTCTCGGCCACGGGATCATGGGGAGCGGGTTTGTCTTCGATATTCACATTCACCGGGGAGCCGGTGCATTTGTATGTGGTGAATCGACGGCCCTCATGGCCTCCATGTCCGGAAAAGTAGGAGAGCCCCGGGCCAAGTATGTCCATAATGTCGAGTTCGGCTACCGTGACAAACCAACGGTTCTCAACAACGTGGAGACATGGGCCAATATCCCGGTCATCATCGAAAAGGGGTCACCCTGGTTTGCGTCCATCGGAACCGGTGATGTTTCGGAAAATCCCTGGGGCGGCTCTTCGGGTACCAAGGTGTTTTCACTTGTGGGTGACATAAACAATACCGGTCTGGTTGAGGTACCCATGGGTGTTACGCTCAGGGAAATCATCGAAGATGTCGGCGGCGGCATACCGGGCGGTCGCTCGTTCAAAGCCGTACAGACCGGTGGTCCATCGGGGGGATGTATACCCGCAGAAAAACTGGACATGCCCATAGACTTTGATTCACTTACCGAGGCGGGATCCATGATGGGTTCAGGTGGAATGATCGTCATGGATGATCACACCTGTATGGTGGATGTGGCACGGTACTTCGTGGAGTTCCTCATGGATGAATCGTGCGGCAAATGTACCCCGTGTCGCGAGGGATTGTATGCCATGCATCAGACTCTGAAACGGATCTGCGAAGGAAACGGCCAGGAGGGTGATATCGAGTTCCTCGAGGAAGTCGCCCATACGGTCAATACGACGAGTCTCTGTCAACTCGGAGGTACCGCGGGAAATCCGGTGCTCAGCACGATCCGGTATTTCAGGGATGAATATGAGAAACACATACATGATAAGACATGCCCGGCCGGGCGCTGTAAGGCTTTAATCACCTACAGTATCACCGATAACTGCACGGGCTGTACTCTCTGCGCGAGAAACTGCCCCGTGGATGCCATCTCCGGTGAGCGCAGACAGAAACATGTAATCGATACGGAGACGTGCATCAAATGCGGCGTCTGCTATGAGGTCTGTCAATTCGACGCTGTGGAGGTGCGGTAATCATGGCGGAAAAAATCCAGATTGTCATAAACGGAAAAGAAATCGCCGTTCAAAAGGATTCGTATCTGCTCGATGCAGTGAAAAAAGCGGGATTCACCGTGCCTACGCTCTGTCACCACAAGGATCTCACACCAACCGGCACCTGCAGACTCTGCATGTGCGAGATAGAGATCCGCGGACGTAAAAAACTCGTTACCGCTTGTAATTATCCGATAAGACAACCCATAACGGTATGGACGGAATCGGAACCGGTGACGGCTCACCGCAAACTCCTTGCGGAGATGTACCTCGGGCGATGGCCCAATGTACCGATCATCCAGTATATCGCCAAATAATGCGGAGTTACCGAGTCGAGATTCCGCAGCGAACTGACGGACGAGAATCCCAAGGCATGCATTCTCTGCGGCAAATGCGTTCGGGCATGCCGGGAGTTTATCCTCGAACGAATCATCGATTTCGCGGGTCGTGGTATTAAACGTCATATGACCATGCCATTCGGCGAAGTTGATCCCCATTGCGTTGGTTGTACATCCTGTGCATACATCTGCCCCACGGGAGCCATAGAGATCGTAGATGATCTCAACGATCCGGTTGATCCTCAGATGATCCGGGATCACGGTATGAAGGTGAACGCCGAGATGGCAACTCTGGATCCGTATCAGTTCAGAATGAGGAAAGTCGGTACCGCCAATATCGTCGAAGTCATGGATAAATACGACCTCCTTCCGGTTCATAACTATAAGTTCGGTCAACATGTCGATACACCGAAGATCGATTCAAAACGGCTTCAGGCCGAGTACTTCACTCAGGGCCAGGCGGATGCGTGCTGCAAAGGATGTTCCATGGCATGCGCTAAAACCGTAGACGGTTTCGAACTTAAAACGGGACCGTACAAGGGCGAACGCGTATGTGTCGACGGTCCTGAGTATGAAACATCTGCCGGCGGAGCCAATATGGGGTGTTTCGATGCGGATTTTATTGAAGAGTTCAACTTTTACTGCGATACGTACGGTCTCGATACCATCTCTGTGGCAACAACCATTGCCTTTGTCATGGAATGCTTCGAAAACGGCGTCATAAATGAATCACATACCGGTGGACTCAAACTGAACTTCGGCGCTATGGACGCAGTCTTAACCCTTCTGCATCAGATGGCGGACGGTGAGGGATTCGGCGTTGATGTCGGACAGGGTATCCGGTGGTTGAAAGAAAAATGGATTCGCGAACTCGGAGCCGATGAGAAGTTTCTCAATGATATCGGTATGGAAGTAAAGGGACTCGAAGTATCCGAGTATGTGTGTAAAGAATCCCTCGCACAGCAGGCAGGATATGCCATGGCGAACAAGGGACCGCAGCATGACGAAGCCTGGCTCATCTTCATGGACATGGTGAACAACCAGTTACCATCCTTCGAGGACAAGGCGGAAGCCCTTCACTACATGCCTCTATGGAGAACCTGGTTCGGTCTCATGGGCCTCTGCAAGATCGTCTGGAATGACGTCGTACCCGCTGACAATGCCCTTACGGACGAACCACACAAGATCCCTGATCATGTATATAACTACTTCAAGTTCTTCGAGGGTATGACGGGTATCGAATTGGATGAGGACAAGATGCTCGACCAGTCGGCTCGTGTGTACAACCTGCAACGCATCATGAACCGTATGCTTGGTTTCGGTACGCGGAAAGACGATTATATGCCGTACCGGGGCATGGGGCCCGTCACTGTTGAAGAGTATGAGTCACGGGCTGATCGGTATGACAAGCAACTGAAGGAGATCCTCGGCATCGATACCGACGGGAAGTCGGTGGAGGAGAAGATGAGATTACTCCGGGAGTATCGCGAGGATCAGTATGAAAAGGTCATGGACGCGGTCTATAAAAGACGCGGGTGGACGAGAAACGGTGTTCCAACCATAGAGCGCCTGAAAGAACTCGGAATAGATCTTCCCGAACTCGTTGATTTGGTTCGGGCTGATCAGGAATGACGGATTCGAGCCTATGACTGAAGAGCTGTTCCTGAGAAATGTGCCCGGAAGCAGGGAACGGATGTCAGGAGCGGTAATCGGAATAGCGGGATGCGGCGGCTTGGGCTCCAATGCCGCCGTGTCGTTAATCCGTGCCGGAGTTGATCGATTGATACTCGCCGACCACGACCGGGTGGAGATCTCCAATCTGAACAGGCAAGCCTTTTTCCATTCCGATGTGGGAGCCTTTAAATCCGTGGTCCTGGCCGAACATTTGCGCGGTATCAATCCCGAAGCCGAAGTTATTTCTCATGTTGAAACCGTAACCAAACGAAACATGAGCGAGTTGTTCTCCGAAGCAGATATCCTCATTGAAGCCTTCGACCGGGCGGAACAGAAGCAATGGCTCATCAATACCTGGTCAAAAACGTTCCCCGACCGGCCTATCGTCTCGGGAAACGGGATAGCGGGTATCGGTCGGACCGGGATGCTTCGGGTCACTAAAATCGGCAATATATATTTTTGTGGAGATATGACCTCCGAAATGGAAGAGGGGCTCTGTGCTCCCCGCGTGGCCATTGTGGCCAATATGCAGGCTCATGTAGTGGTGGAGCTTCTGGTAAAAGGATCGATCGATGGTAACGGTTAATCGTCGGGATTCATTAGAATGGAACGAGCACATGACGGTTCGTGATCTTCTGAATCGTATGGACTATGATTTTACCCTCCTGACGGTGACTGTAAACGGAACCGTGGTGCATCCCGACGATTTCGAGGATTTTGAGATCCCCGATGAATCGGATGTCCGTGTTATCCATCTGCATCACGGTGGTTGATGGTCTCGCACATGAAGAAATTCATTCCTGAAATCATTCTCGTACTCGTCTTCATGGGTATGCATATCGGATATCTGGGCTTTCCTCCGCCCAATCCCGATGTCGGCGGCATCACATACAATGGTATGCTCCTCAACAACGGGCTCGTTCCCTATCGCGACTCCTTCGAACAAAAACTTCCCGGCGCTTTTTTCATAGTGGGCGGTATCATCGGGATATTCGGCGTATCGGTTTCTGCGTTGAATGTTATAGGCATGATCTGGAATACCGTTCATCTGCTGGTGATTCTCTGGGGGACACGTCGTCTCTTCGGAATCGGTGCATCACGGTGGGCGGGCACAGCGTTCATTTTCGCCATTGCTGCGTCGGCCTCAGAAGGATTCTGCCCCAGTTATGAACTCTGGATGACCCTGCCGGTCACAGCGGGGCTTTTTATCCTGTTGCTGAAATCTTCTGAACAGTGGAAATGGCTTCTGGAGGCGGGACTTCTCATGTCCATGGGATCTCTTGCCAAACAGCAGGTAATTTTCAGCCTTCTACCCGTAGTTCTCTGGGTGATCCGTACCATCGGTGGAGCAAGACAAAAGGTTATCCGGAGTATCGCCTGGCTCATCGCCGGGGGAATCATACCGGTAGTGGCTATACTCGTTTACTTTCTCTGTGCGGGAGAACTTCAGACATTTCTGTCCATGATCGATCCGCGAAACGCCATGGTCTATGCAACCGGCGGACGTTCCCCGGGCTGGATCATCTGGCATGTGGCGCGCCAGGAGACCACGAGCATTCTCAACGCCATGCCACTGATTTACTATGCCGGTACCTCTTTCCTGATCGTGACGGCATGGAAGCTTGTACGTTCGCGGAAGATCACCTTTGAGACGTCATTTATCTTCCTCTGGATTTTCGGCGCGGCGCTCGGGGTTGTAAGCGGTATGCGATTCTATTCCCACTACTATCTCCAGCTCGTTCCTGTCTTATGTGTCACCGTGGGATGGCTGTATGTTTCTCTCTCCCGACACACAAGCTCGACGAATCGTCTGGTGATTCATGTCACCTTCGCGACGATTCTCCTGTGGGCTTCGCTGGGCGAATTCATCCGTCACAGCCGATTGGCGTGGTGGCAGACAAAATATGCGATACAGGGCAAGCAGATGCCTCGTGTGGTGAAACAAAAGATCGCCGATATGATTGAATTGAAGACACCGCCGGATTCGCCGATCCTGGTATGGGGTCATGCAGAGGATATGTATTTTATCTGTGATCGGCTCGCTCCGACACGGTACTACAAATACTATGCATTCCTCATGCCTCCGCCTACCAACTTCGCATATCCTCAGATAAACACCGCCGCGCGGGAACATATAACGCGGTATCTTGAGGAGATAATGAGCAATCCGCCCTCAGCCGTCATCGTAGCCTCGGCAATGAGTAGTGCACCCATAGATATACTTCCTGCATTCAGGGATTGGTTGCTTTCGCACTATGCATTGAAGATGGCGGAAGACGAGCATGAACTCTGGCTGAGGAAAGAACGGATCACGATACCGGATACCCCACATCTCTCTTCATGAACCGTTCCGTTCGTATCCTCCTGCAATGGGTACCTCCGGTAATCATTTCTTCATTTCTGGTCTCCTGGCTACTCGGATCGGCCGGTCTCGAAGACGTTTTCAGATGCATCGGTCAAGCCAGGTTACGTAACCTCGTTTTCTTTTCCGTTTTATGGATCCTGTCAACACTCTGCAGATCGCGCATCTACCACCGACTTCTCAATGGGGCGGTTCCGTGGCAAAGACTTATCCCGCTCATGTGGGTACGAAGTCTCACCGTTGATTTTCTTCCCGCACGAGGCGGTCTGGCAAGTATCCCGGCGGCACTCAAATTCGTGTGGGATATTCCCGTCTCCTCGGGCATTGCCAGTATAACAGGGGCGACGGCCGTGGAGATCTCGACGCTCGGTATCGTGGTACTCGCCGCACTGGCTCACTCGGCTCGCAGGCTTCCTCCGGGGTGGGATACCGCTCTCCTCATCACGGCCATCGCCGTCATACTCGTACTCCCGCTGGTTATGCTCCTCGCCACATGGCTTACACCTCTCGAGAAAAGGGGGGGCGTCCGTGGCTGGATCGGGCGAGTATCCCGGGATGTGGCTACGCTGCGAAGGAGAGGCATATTCGCGGAAGTCTTCGGTTTTACACTTCTTGTTCGCATTTTCAAATACGGGGGCTTGTTTATACTCATGAATGCATTGGCGGGCAGTACACTTCCTCCGGTTGCATTCCTCGTTGCCATGATCTCGGCGGAGGCCACATCGGCTTTACCCATTCAAGGCCTGGGAGGTGTCGGGACATGGGAAGCGGCATGGACCGAAGTGAGCACGCGACTCGGTCTTACTCGGGATCTGGCGATAATGTCGGGATTCAGCCTCCACCTTCTCATTCTGGCATGGGAGATCCTCATGGGAGGCATCGGCCTCCTTCTCCTCATCAGAATGCGGATCAGAAAATAATGAGCATCCGGCGTTTTATTACCAAGCGCTACTGCGGTCTGAGACGATTGTTTCTCAGTACGAGCCGTGGAAAGACGGAAATCCTTCTTCTGGGAGACAGCCTGACCCTCTCGTGCTACCCGGTATTCCTGTCCCGCCATCTACAAAAACATGGTTATCCGGCATCCATACGTATTATCGCAAAGAATGGTGTACCGATACGCGGACTTCTGAACCTACTCGAACAGACACCCCGAGCCCGCCAGGATGTATCGCTCGCCGTTCTTCTTATCGGTACAAACGATCTGAAAAACGAAAAGACCTTCGACGCGAACGCATTCTCCGAAACCCTCAACCGAATAGTTTCATTGATTCTAGAATACGAAGAAAAACCATGGATATTGTTCTGTACGGTTCCCGTTCCAGGACCTCACCCGGCTCTCCCTGCTGACAGTTCACACACCGTACGAACGGTTCTGAATCCGCTAATTCGGAATCTGGCAGGGCAGCAGAACGCTATTCTCTGTGAGTTGGAAACTTTTTTCGACGATGATCTTTCTCTGCGAACTGACGGCGTTCATCCCACCATAGCGGGAGATCATCTTCTGGCCGAAACCATTGGTAAACACGTCATATCCATATTGAAATCAACTTCAGGAGGCACATCATGAGCATCCGTGATATAGAGAATCCCTATCTCAACATAGAAGGCTATAACTGCTTCGGCTGCAGCCCGAGAAACGACATAGGGCTCAAGCTGAAGTTCAAGTATGACGAGGAAGCCGATGAAGTCTTCACCTTCATTCGACCACGCGCCGAATACTGCGGATATCCCGGCGTACTCCATGGAGGGATTCAGGCATCCATGCTCGATGAAGCGGCGTACTGGGCGGTTCACATGGCCACCGGCAAACCTGCCTTGACCACCCGTCTGGACATGGAACTGAAACGCGCCGTTGTCCTCCCGGCGGAAGTTGAGATACGGGCGGGGATTACTGCGTTAAAACGCAAGATCGCCCGCGTCGAGGCACGAATCCTCGTGGACGGTGAACTGAAGGCTCAGGCAAAAATCACCTATTACGTAGCCGATCCCGAACAGTGGGAGCGCATTGCCGGAAAGATCGCGACCCTGGCGTGATAGTTCGACACCAGTAATTCCACCGTCCTCGGGAATTCGGTCGTTCAGCGCTCAACATTTGAATCCGGAGTCCGGATCGTCCGTTTAATCAACGGTTTCGATGTTTCTTTCGGCACTATTCTAACATTAGAATAGTGTCATTTATCTTATCTGATTATGGAGGCCATGCCTGTCGCACACCCAAGGCCTTGGGTGCGGGGCTTCTGCGTGGCCGTTATCCAACTCATGCGGACGCGACGAAGCCGCAAGCCCGGCGTAGCCACCTGGGCGTAGACGCGGGCGTCTCTCCATCGCTAAATCGTCACCGGTCTCAATTTTCGTCTTCTCAGAGTGTTTTGTCCACGGATCACGACGACTAACCTTTGAATAGTGCTCCTGGACTGTATCTACGAAACAGATCGATACAGAATCACTATCTGAAAACGACCTGCAACCGGATTTCATACCGGTACATGGTTCGTGAGGGAGAAACGACCATATTCAGGATTTGAATTCCGGTTATCGTCATGGCATATTCAACCCCGACCACGGCGACCGATTCTAATGACAAGGGGACATTATGATCACCAGGATTATCTTCATGGTATGCGCATTGATCGGAAGTGCCGGTGCGTCTGAGTTCAGTGTGGATCTGATCATCTCTCCGCCGGACGTGATCAACAGCGAGTCATCGACTATCTACACGATACAGAATCGCGGCGAACCGCAGGTCCCGTTCGTTTCGAGCAGAATTCTCCTTCCCTGTGGAGAACGGATTGAATCCGTACTGGTTGAACTGAATGAGTATATCCATCTATCTGACGATACGGTAATTCCTCCTGCCAAAGGGCCCGTACCCATCGCCGGTAATACGCCACCGATAGGACCCGATCCCGCCATCTATTCGAGCAACGAGCCGTACCCTGTCAGGAACGGTGAATTGGTCACCGCCGAGCGCCTCGGCGGTTTTCATGTCGCATTCATCAATGTCTATCCGTACGTCTACCGGCCGCTATCACGCCGCTACGGTTACTATTCCCGAGTAACCGTCCATCTGAAAACAATCCCTGATACGGAACTCAAAACGGAGCAAAGCCTGAGAATCTCCCGGAATCCCGCTATTATGAATCGGCTTTCACGCCTTGCCACGGACATGCGGATGCTGAATACATACCCGAGCGTCCAATCCGCCCGTCCGGTTCGAAATCTCATTGATCCTGAGGATCCCCGCCGGTTCCTCATTATTACCAATGAGACATTCAAATCCGTATTCGAGGCATACGCGACGTGGAAGGAGGAACAGGGTATCTCAGCAGCGGTCTATACGACCGAGGAGATATACCCGGAATCCCCCGGCAGCGACAATCCCGAAAAGATCAGGTCGTTCATCACCGAGGCCTACGATGCATGGTCGGGATCAGATCAGCCCCTCGAGTTCGTCCTTCTCGGGGGCGACGATGAGATCATCCCGGTTCGGGGATGCTGGGGATATACATCCTACTTCGGAACCGATTATCACATTCCCTGCGATCTGTACTACGGGGCTCTGGACGGCGACTGGAACGCAAATGGAAATCCGTATTACGGCGAAATCGACGACGATCCCGATCTCATTCCCGAAGTCCATGTGGGACGATTCACCGGAGACAATCTGACGAACTTCGAAAACATGATCCGGAAGATACAGTGGTACGTGGAAACACCGTGGCCCAATATATACACCACGCTCATGGTGGGCGAACTCCTCAATACGGATCCGCTCTTCTGGGGCGGCGACCTCTGCGACGAGATCTGTGACGATCCTGCGTACATGCCGTCGGCATATTATGTGACCAAGATGTACGATCGCGACGGAACGTTTTCAACAACCGCCGTTCGGGACCATATCAATGCCGATGGATCAGCTCTCATCTATCATGTTGGTCACACTCACTATTACTACCTCATGGGATTGAACCAGTATGATATCGATAATTTTACCAATACTCGGTATCCGTTCTTCTCCTCCGGCGGGTGCCACACCATGGCTTTTGATCAGGCAACCAGCGGGAACGCCGAGTCAGTGGGTGAACATGCCCTCTTCTCCTCAACGGGTATGGCGGGATTCCTCGGTAATTCCCGGTACGGATTCAGCGTCTGGGTCGATTTTATTCAAATACTCATGCAGGGCATTTTCACCATGGACATTCCGGAGATCGGCGCGAGTCTGTCCTACTCCCGCGAACAGCTCATCCCGTATATCAACAACGATCTTTTTCGCTGGGAGTATTATGAACTGAACCTCGCCGGTGATCCCGAGATGCACCTCATATACGATTCACCGATGATGACTGAGCTCGAGGCCGCCCAATCAGGTCCGAATCTGATACTCTCGTGGACTCCGATTCCCCAGGCGACAGGTATATGGGTATACGGAGCGCCGACGAATCCCTACTTCGTTGCGGGTTATTCCCCGGCATTCGACCATCGCCTGATCCAGCTCCCGGGAAGCGCTTGGTCATGGACCAGCCCCTATCCGGTGGGAAATCCTGCTACGAACTGGTATTACCTTGTCATGGCTGTTGATGATGAAGGACGTGAGCTGGGTCGTTCAAACCGGGCCGGCGAAATCGATTTTGAAACGGAAATTTCTCTCTTCCCACACGACTGAAATCCTTTAACGGTTTACGGTTTTGGGATTCGCGGCTTATGCCCGCTCCTACACTCCGGACGAATGATACCTGACGATTGACTCGGCTTATAAGCGTCTTCAATCTCCTCTGCCATTTCCGTGTTCTTCATTTCGATGTTTCCGTCAGCCGACGGATTCGATGTTCGATGTTATACATCAAATCCTCCTCTATCCTCCTTTTCGAAAGGAAGAGGTCGGAGTCGTTGTATCATGCGGACGCGCGGAAGCGCGTCCCTCCACAGGAAAGACCGGACATGGATTCATATTTCTAAGTCGGATGGTTTCGCATGGACGGAGTCGCGGCTTACGCCGCTCCTACACTCCGGGAGAATGACACCTGACGATTGACTCGGCTTATAAGCGTCTTCAATCTCCTCTGCCATTTCCGTGTTCTTCATTTCGACGTTTCCGTCAGCCGACGGATTCGATGTTCGATCTTACTTGTCAGATCAAATCCTCCTCTATCCTCCTTTTCGAAAGGAAGAGGTCGGAGTCGTGGTATCATGCGGACGCGCGGAAGCGCGTCCCTCCACGGGAAAACCATGTCCCCGGTCCAATTAATACGCTGGAGGGCCATGCCTGTCGCGCACCCAAAGCCTTGGGTGCGGGGCTTCTGCGTGACCGCCCGATTAAGCTATTATTCTCGGACGCGCGGATACAAATCGTACTTTATAGTAATCGCGGAGCGTCCGAGGAACCAACGGGGAGGCGTTCCGCTTTTGAGATGAATGTCGGGACTTTTCCCAGAGTAACGGGAATGCCGGTTACGGTTCGCGAGATGAGATACTGCGCTCCCGGGTCGAGATCGAGGAGCGTGTTCGGTCTCGTTGCATAGGCGGCGAAAAACGAGATTCCCCGGTCCGTCATGACGAACACCGGTATCCTGGTGGTTACCTGTATACGGGCTTTCGCGCCGCAGATCATCCTGACCTCATTTGACGCGCATGACCAGATAAGGTCCGCTTCGTCGGCGAGTTCAGTGGCTCTCTCCTCATCAATACCCGTTGTACAGATCGCCATGATAACCGGCGAAATGGCCGCCTGATCCGCGATCTTCCGTATATCAGAAAACAATTCTTCCTGAAATGCATTCACCGTGACCACGATCTTCTCAAATCCCATCTCCAGCGCCCGTTCCAGTCCGGCTCGCTGATTGATCCGGGCGGTATCGGGAAACACGACATAACCACCGGACTTTTCAATCCGGTTGATGGTTTCTGGAATGGAAGAGGTATGGAACAGACCGTTCATGCGTGCTCCAATGCCTTGGACGAGATCCGGGTCGCGAGCGATCACCGTTCCCGCCCCTTCGCATGCTACGACAGCCGCGTCTATCTCACCCTTCTGCCTGGCACGCATCATCATCTCGGATGCACCAAAGGGAATGGCGATCCTGTTCGTGCAGAGTTCCCGCGAACCAGTATAATATCCGAATCCTCTGACCTTCTCAGATACTGCATGCCGTATACCGTCCACCACTTCGCTTCGATCAGGCAGAGTATCCCTCCCATAGAGTGATGCGGCAAGAGGGCAGTAGGTCATATACGGTTCACTCACCGCGATAACGTTCCGATTTGATATGGCCACCAGGGAGGAAAACATCCGGGACACATGGAAATCATCGGGAAGAGTGCCGAGGATTTTCTCCACCTCTGTAATGAACTCAGCAGGTCGCAATCGCCGATCTCCCGGAATTACGGGAATGGAGTCTGTGTCAGCTGATGAAGTCATACCGGATGATGTTTCGGTAACGTGATTCTGCATCTCGATCCCGGGCCTTTCTTGTCAATGAATTCTATGGTGCCGCCATGCAACTCCACCGCCCATTTCGCCAGGGCGAGTCCGAGTCCCATACCTCCTTCGGCCCGGGAACGAGCTTTATCGATGCGATAAAATCTCTGAAAAACCAGTTCCCGTTCGGTCTCCGGTATACCCGAACCTTCGTCATCCACTTCCATGATCGCATATGATCCATCAACATCCGCAACCCGCACATGGACGGTTCCACCTGTGGGGGAATACCGGATGGCATTGTGAATGACGTTGACGAGACCATGACGAAGTATCCTGTCGTCAAAGGGCACACGAGTTATTCCGGTGTCTATGCAGAGATCGATGGTCCGTTCCTCGGCGAGAATCCGAAGTTCCTCGGCTATTGCTCCGACATATTCCCCGAGATTGCGGCTCTCCACATCCGGTTTGATCCTACCGGAATCACCCGCGGCGAGCATGAGGAGATTATCGAGAAGCTCGCTCAGCCTATCAACGTCCTCGAGCATACTGCCCACGGCGTCTCGACATGCCGTTTCATTGATCCTGTCTTTGAGGGCGACCTGCCCCACGCTTCTCATGGATGTGAGTGGTGTTCGCATCTCATGCGATGCATCCGCGGTGAATTGTCTGAGTTGATTGAACGAACGTTCGAGTCGTTCCAGAGTATCGTTGAACACAGTGGAGAGTTTTCCGAATTCATCCCCGGGATTCATTACCGGCAATCGAGCCGATAGAGAATCCGCACCGATCTCTCGTGCCTTGTCAGTAATGGACTGAACAGGGGCGAGGGCTCTTCCCGCGAGAAAGTATCCGCCCAACAGCCCCAGGACGAGTACGACCGGCACCCCGGCAAATAGAACGGTGATGAGGTTTCTGAGACTCTCTTCCGCGGCCGACACATCCCGCGCATAGGACACCTCGAATCCGTACCGGGGAATCGAATCAACGCGAAGTTGAAACAACTCCCCCCCCCGTCCCTTCCAGCGAAAATCCGGATCTGCACGCGCATCGTCTACCGCCTCTGTGAGACCGGCCGTGAACCAGGCTTCTGTTTCATAGGCAATGACGGAATCCTGACTCACCATGAAATGATCCGTCTGGCTGAGATGCATGATATCAAAGATATCGCCCCCGGAATTTTCAAGAATCGAGGCAACGGTATCGAATCCCAGATCGAGTTGATCATCCATCATGGATTTCAGCCTATGTTTCATGATGAGAAGTATACCGGCAGCGAAAACAACGGTAATGATAAAAAAAATCCCCGCATTGTAGAGCGTCAGACGGGTACGGACACTGGTTCCGGATCTCATGGTTCCTCCGCCTGCATGATAAAACCAACGCCGCGGATGGTATGGATCAGTTTTATATCGTAGGGAGTATCGATCTTCTGTCTGAGCCGGGCGATATGAACGTCTATTACATTGTCCAGCGGCGTCGCCCGGGCCAGTACATCCCATACATCCCGCGCCAGCATCTCACGGGAAACTGCGTGCCCCTGATTTCTGAGAAGATACTCGAGCAGTTCAAATTCTTTATTGGTCAGTTGAATGACATCATCACCGCGAGTCACGGTCCGATTCACGCAGTCCATGGAAAGATCGAGCAGCTTCAATCGTAAGACTTGATCCGACCGCCCTCGCCGGGTAAGCGCTCGTATTCGGGCCAGGAGTTCGGGAAAGGCGAAGGGTTTGACAAGATAATCATCCGCACCGGCATCGAGCCCGAATACCCGATCCTGAACGGCATCCTTGGCGGTGAGTATGAGAACGGGCGTCTCGCACTGCTTGTCCCGTAAGGCTTTAAGAATCTCCAACCCGTCACGACCGGGAAGCATCAGGTCGAGAAGGATGATGTCGAATATTTTACTGGTGGCAAGGAAATATCCTTCCTCACCCGTATACGCCAGCGTCGCCTCGTAGTGTTCAGATTCCAATCCGCGTTTCAGCGCTTCCGCGACCTTTCTTTCGTCTTCAATGACCAGAATATGCACCGTGGTCCTCCGATGAACGAATTGCATGTACCAGAAATCCTCTCTGAGGGATGTGTTCCTTCACGGCTCTCAGATACTTCCTGTTACATATTCTGCGTATACCGTACATTGCTGCTCCCCCGATCAGGATTCCACACCCCAAAGATGCTTCCATGGGTCGGGTGATACACAACAACCCCATGATCACCGTACATGATACGACAAAAATGCCTGATATCCACGGATAACCCATGGCCCGGTATGGGCGGATTCGTTCGGGCTGTGTTCTCCTGAGTCTGAAAACCGATAATCCCATGAGCAGAGCGAAGAACACCATGGGAATTGTGGCAAGAAGAACCAAACGCTGCAATGAACCGATCACCGTGAAGATGGCTGCCAGACATCCCTGGAGCAGTATGGCATTAGCCGGGGCTCCGTATCGCATATCTATCCTGCCCGCAAAGTGACCCGGCATTCCGTCCCGCGCCATGGCGAACAGCACCCGGGGCGAGGTCAGAATTGCACCGTTCAGGCTGCCCAATATGAATATCACAACCACTATTATGGCCGCTTTCGCGGCACCGGAACCAAACAGGCTGATGATCGCCAATTCCTCGACTTCCCCTGTCTCGCAGTGCGATTGCACGGGCAGTGCATGGATGAACGCTCCGTTCAGGATCACGAAAAGAACCGTGACCAGGAGCGTACCGGTGATTATGGAACGGGGCAGGGTTCGTTCGGGAGAACGTATCTCCCCCGCGAGAAATGTCGACGCAAACCAGCCCGTATAGGCAAAAAAAACGCAGAGCATGCCCAATGTCAGCGCTTCCACCGAGTTTCCGGACGATTCTCTGTGTCCCCTGGTAAATACATAAACGCTATCGTTTCCGCCGGATCTGAACGCGAGGAAACCTATGAGAAGTATCACCGCGATCTTGATCCCACTCAAGACATTCTGAACTCTCGTACTCGCTCTGATTCCACTACATTGAACCAGGTAAAAAAGAGCAATGGTTCCTATAGAGAGCAGATGTCCGAATGTCAAAAACACGGGATCCGTAACTTCCGGTCGTACGGCGAATATGGACATGCCAAGTTGGGGAGCCGCATGACTCATGTACCGGGACAGAGCCGCGGCGAGGATCGCGATGGAACCCGGACCGATGATAAGGATATACGTGATTCCCGTCAGAAAACCCCAGAATCTCCCGAATGCTTCTCGTATATAGATGTAGATACCGCCGGATTCAGGATACATGGCCCCCAGCTCAGCCACGGTGAGCGCGCCGCAGAGAGCCATGACACCCCCGCCGATCCACAGACCCATGATCCAGAGCGGGCTGTAAATCCATTGGGAAACGATTCCCGCCACCACGAACGCACCCACGCCGATCATGTCACCCACGATAATCATCACGGCATCAAAGGATCCCAGCCTTCGCGGTAGTTCGGGACGACAGGGGATATTTTTATGGCGGTTGGCGTGTCGGTTCATGAGACCCACGACTACGGATGCCTGATGCTCACTGAAACACCTGCATCACTCACTTCATGAAACGAGGTCGTGAATCCTTCCTCGTTTTTCACCGCATCTATGAAGCCCCGCATGTCACGGGCATGCGATGTTACATTGTGCGCAACAAACGCGCCTCCCGGCCGTATCCGATATTTCAGCAGTTCGAAGAACCGGATATAATCCGGCTTCCATGCATCGAGAAAGATGAAGTCGAATTCTCCAGGGATATCGGGTATCTCGGCGAACGCATCGCCGATACGCAGATCGATAATATCATTGAGACCGGCTTTTATGAAGTTTTCCTCTGCTTCCAGCGCGCTGGGTTCGTCGATCTCCATGGTGATGATGGAGCCGTCTGTTTTTCTGAACGCCAGGGCACACCACAGGGTCGAGTACCCGTTGGATGTTCCGATTTCCAAGCCGCGCGTATAGTCGTTTTGAACTATGAGATCGTAGAGAAGCCGCCCGTCAGTACAGGGAATATTCATGCCTCCGTGGACAAAGGGCAGATCCTTCAGCAGGGGAAGAACCCGCTCGTCATCAATACCCTTGTAGACCGCGGGAAACACATCAGCGGGATCGGGCATGGTAAAGAGCGACGGATCCAGAGAGCCGGTATCCGCGATATCGGTGAACACCCATGCACTGAATCCTCCCTTGCGACTGAACTCGATTCTGTGCGGGACCAGGACATTCCCGACTGTACGATATTCCTTGAATTCGTTGAATCCCATTATTCGCAAAAGACCGGTTTCAATATCAAACAGGAGCTCCGTCCAATCCCCGTTTACTGTCCTGCCTTCGATCCGGTAATACGGGATTCCCCGTCTGATAATTTTTCCCGTGAGGCGCATATCCGAGAACTGCTCCTCCACGGCAACGGGTATGTGAGGACAGAGCCAGTTGTCGGCCAGGTACGGCTGATTGAGACGTTGAACCGAGTCGTTCCCCCGGAGCCAGTGGATTGAACCGTCGTATCCCACTGAACTCCTGTTCCCCGATTCGAATATATCGATCCGGTACCTGCCCCCTGCATCGGCATACGCTTTCATGGGGTAGGCCTTTTGCGGCGGATGCATGTAGGGAAGGTTGTCCTCATAGTAGCCGCCCAGTATCCTGGCCTGAACAGCGGATATGGCTCCGGTTCCTCCAAGTGCGTCCCGAAAACGATTCAGAACGGTATTCATACTGGGAATTGACTCAAACTGTTTTACGGTCTCCGACACTTTCACCGACGATTCGGGTATCATGCCGTCTTTATCTGCCGGAATGTGGATTTCAACTCCACCGCGACCGTCCAGGGATCCAACGACGCCTGTACCGATGGTTTTCCCGCCGCTGGTAACAACAACCCCCGAACCCATAAAAGACGTCGACCCCCTGACGAGAACGATCCCCGAATCACCCGCGGAATAACGGTGGATTCCGCAGAGAATGGGAGCTCCGGCATTGTCGCTCAACCGGATCGGATACATCATACGTGAATCCTCATGACTCCGCATACTCGGATACCAAGCAACACGGAGCCCGTCTCGGTCACCATCGTCGTCATTCGCCACGAACTGAAATGCGAACCGTGTTCCCTCAATACCGAAGACTCCGAGATTACTCCATGGGAGGAGCGCTTCCACGGTATACGATCCGTCCTGCACCGACGACGCTGATTGAGAGGAGAGATCTCCTCCGCGAAATTCATCGCTCCGGTGATCGTATATCCGCATTCTTCGCCTATCGAATGACGGGTCCGCACCGGGAGCCACGACCATTTGATAGCGGTTTCCGCTCCCCGCGGATTCGGCGATGAAGAGTTCCACGCAGTCCCGCTGCCAGAGCCGGTCCAAGTGATCATGCTCAGAGGACCTGTCATCTGAAACCGACGCGAGAACGAGGAGCCCTTCGTCGTTCCAGCCGAGTCTGAACCGCGCGTCGAAATCATCGGCCGGCAGTGCCCGTCCCTCGGGGTTCGTGAGAAACTCCACCCGGAATCCATCACTACCCCAATCATCTCCGGTTCCGTCGATGGTGATACCCTCCATCCGGGGAATGTCGAATACCTCGCCATCCACCGATCCGGAACATGAGACCGACATTACCATGAGCACAAAACCAAGAATCCGTGTGATCGCGTCCGCTTTCATCATTCCCTCCTCTTTCACGAGTGATGGTACTACGGCGCTTCTTTTTACTTCATGGTAATGTGTTTTCCGAAAAACGCCACTTAAGGGAATC
>Ga0180433_10004851_pt1 | contig 18626 bp, 20 predicted proteins | sample SS_ome_8_FD_132980 | JGI IMG/M metagenome (GOLD analysis project Ga0180433, IMG submission 132980) | Hypersaline lake sediment archaeal communities from the Salton Sea, California, USA - SS_1_D_1 metaG | ecosystem: Environmental > Aquatic > Non-marine Saline and Alkaline > Hypersaline >... | reverse complement strand
TGGGGGAGTGAACGAGTTGGTTTGTGATCCGTGGTGAGGGGAAAGAATTGAGGGGGGAGGGTGTCTCTCCCCCTTCGAAGCACATTTACCCTACCGAACACGTTAATCAGGGCCCCCCTTCCACTCGCTTCTGGCGTCCTGACGAGACTTGTACCGTTGCTGTCATGCCCTATAGAAGCGAAGCATCCCGCCTTTTCTTGACAACCACAAACGGCAACAGCAACGACAGGACGACTCTTCTTCCCTTCAACATCCATCCCCGACAACATACAAGGGCAGGAGCATTCATAGTTTATTATTGTCAGGCTTAGAGCCCGCATCCTGCTACGGACGTGCCCTGAGCACCCTCAAGGACGCGGGTGCTCAGGGCACGCGTATTGCTACCCAGACGTAGCCTCCGGCACCGGCTCGTCCCGCCACGCGTCCGGAGGAATCTTCGGATTGTGCCACTCCGGGCCGATCGCCTCCACCACGCGCTCCAACTCGGCCTCAGACATCCGAGACCGAATCCTGCGAGCCGAGACTAGCACGAACGAGCCTGACTGTCCGTCAACTAAGGCGAGACAGCTACGAAAGCGCCCCCACATCCCGCAGCAGCGCCTTCACCGCCTGGTAGGCGGGGCTGTCGTCGCCGACGTCGGTCAGGGCGCGGCCGTTGACATCGAGTTCGCGCAGCTCTGGGTCTTCGGGGATCGCACGCGGTTCCGGGAGCCCCCGCTCTTCGGCCGCCGCTTTGAGGGGTTCCGGTATGTCGTCGGCCACACGCGTGAAAGCAAAAGCTGTCTTGCCAACCTTGGTGTCTAGCTCCTGTACCAATTCGAGGACGCGCTTCACGGTGTCGAGGCTGCGGACGCTTGGGTCCGACAGCAAGATGAGCACTTCCAAATCTCCGGCCGTGCGTCGGCTCAGGTGCTCCAACCCGGCCTCACAGTCCACCACCACATAACGGTATTGCTTGCCAAGTTGATCGACGCAGGCGCGCAGAATCGAGTTCGCGAAACAGTAGCAGCCCGGCCCCTCCGGCCGGCCCATAGCGAGCAGGTCGAAGCCCTTCGCCTCCACGAGGGCCTGCTGAATCCGCAGTTCGAGGAACTGCGCCTTGGCCATCCCGCCGGGGAGTTGGGCCGCTCGGTCGAGCCCCGCCTCCCGCACATCGCCGACCGTCTCCTCCGCCTTCAGTCCCAGCGCAGTGTCCAGGTTCAAGTTAGGATCGGCGTCGACCGCGAGCACCGCTCCCTTACTGGCCTCCACGAGAGCGCGCACGACCAGCGCCGCCACCGTCGTCTTCCCGACTCCGCCCTTGCCCGTCACCGCAATCACATCTGCCATCTTACGACCTCACTCACAGCGGACATCCAAACCCCGCGTGCGGCCCAGTCTAAGGAACATCCACCAACACGTTTAGGTCATACGCCTAAAGCGGTTCCTTGGGCTCCTCCCGATGCAAACTGAGCATCTCGCGGATCTTCCGTATTAGCACCTCAGGCGGAGCCGGCTTATCGATGAACGCATCGACCGGCAAATAGGTTTCATCTGGAACGAAGCGAAACGGTGGTTGTTTCACATCGTGCACCGCGGTCAACATGAGGATGGGCAGCTCGCGCAAACCGAGCTCCGTGCGAATCCGGCGGGCGAGTTCGAACCCTTCGTATTCGCTCGGCATCAGGACATCTAGGATCACCAGATCGGGCTTCTCCGACTGGACCTTCCGGTACCCCTCGTCCGCGTCGGCGGCCTCCGAAATATCGAATCCCGCTGCTTCCAGCGAAAGCCGGGAAACGCCCCTAAAATCGGCATCGTCATCGACGATTAGAATCTTCGGCATGGTCCTTTCCTTCCCGTGTCTGCTGTCACATCACAGCGATAGCCGCCTCCGCCGCATTGACGAACTGATACGACACTGGAGACGACGTCAGCGCCGGATGTGTTCCCGTCTGGAACACGGCAATATCCTCAGCCGTCATACGCTGCTGAATGCACGCGCTGATGGCGTTGATAACCTCGCCCGCAGCCTTATCGCCCATGACCTGACCGCCGAGAATCACTCCAGTACGCTTCTCGAAGACGAGCTTCACCTTCATCGAGTGCAGCCCCGGCATGCCGGCCGGATGGCGATTCGGAGCCTCCGCCGCGCCGACGACAAACTCGTATCCATGCCGTTCAGCGAGGCTCTCGGTCAGGCCGGCCGTAGCGAATGCAGTCTCTCCGATCACCGTCGACCAGACCCCCACGGTTCCGATGCTCTCCCGCCTCGTCCCGAACAAATTGGCCCCTGCGATCCGCGCCTCCGCGGTTGCGATCGACGCCAGCTTCAGCGGCGACGGCCGCCCTCCGAAGAACGAAACCTTCTCGGCGCAATCCCCGCACGCGTAAATGCGGTCGTCCGACGTTCGCATAGTCCGATCCACGATGATCCCACCTGTCGGCCCAATATGCAGCCCCGCGTTCTTCGCAAGCGTCACGTTTGCAACGGCTCCAATCCCGACGATCACCGCCTGCGCCGGCATCGTTCTCCCATCGGCCAATTCCACCCCTTCAACCCGCCCATCGCCCACCACGCGCTTGACCTTCGTGTCCGTCATCGGCGTGATACCGCGCTCCTTCAGCAACTCCTCGGCACGCTCACAGAATTCCTCATCGTACGCGAGCATCAGACATCGCGGCAGCATTTCCAAAATGCTCACATTCGCCTTGAAACTCTTCTTACACTCATCGGCGAACTCCACGCCGATAAACCCTCCTCCAATAATCGCCAAGTCGCTGACTTCTTTCAGAACGCCCTGCATATGCTTGAGGTGATCGACATCCTTGAAGATGGGGAACACATTTTCCAGCTCAAAACCCGGTATCGGCGGCATCGCCGGCAGAGAACCTGTTGCCACCACGAGCCTGTCGTATCCAAAACTCTCGCCTCCGACCGTCTTCACTTCCCCGGCGTCGCGGTCGATTTCCGTCACCTCATCGATCACGAGTTCGATGTCGTTCTTCGAAAGCATCCCATCCGGAATTAGATTCTTCTCAGGGCTTCCGACCGTTCCGAAGATATAAGGAATCCCGCATGGGATAAGCACCTGCTCCTCTTTACGGATCAGAACGACCTTCTTCTCCGGATGGTGTCGTCGAGCAGTAATAGCGGCCGTCAAGCCTGCCGCACTTCCACCGATCACAACAACATCAACATGCTTCATAGCTTTGGTCCTCCTACTGGTGACGGGCGCAGGCCAAACAGAAATAGCGAAGCCCCGCAGCAAAGGCACCGGTGGGAAGAGAGACTACGCGTCGGTGAACAGACCGGGCGCGAAATCCAACTATGTGCCTCTGAGCCCGCTCTCTCATACACCTATTTCACCATTTAACCCCAACGGCCTTCCATCCCACCATGCTGATTTGCCCTTCCGTACAAGCGCCCCTTCGCGGGTATAGTCACCCGCAAACACAAGCCAAAGGGCCAAAAACCATCGTACTGCAGCGCGGAGACACTGTCCCCCCAATAACCCTTATACCCGGCAGGCATCTGCCGGGTGCCTTTGGGGGGTTACAGGGGGGAGAATCCCCCCTGTCTGGCCTTCGTCCGGGAGGAAACTCCCGGACGCCACCCATCACCGAACGCGCCCACGTCTCACCCATTGCCAATACCCTCGCCAGTGCCGCAGGCACCCGCGAGGGGGGGATGGGGGGGACGGCGGAATCGTCCCCCCAAAGAAACCCCTATGCCCGGCAGGCATCTCCAAAAGGATCAGACGAATTCTGCACTGACGCCACAGCCATCGAACCGATACAGGGACGTTTCAATCGATGTCGAACAGCATCCTCAAGCAAGACGTGAGCACCACAGCCGCCGAGCGCGGACACACAACATGATCTCGTTCGCCATATGGCTCGTTATTCTTCTCATCTGCTTCGGTGTCGGCGCATTTGTCATGCGCCTATTGCGCTCTGAAGCCGACAGCATCGCCGAGGCAATCCCCTTCGCCATTGCCATAGGCCTCGGCGTTCTCGCCTATGCCATACTCGGTGTGGGTCTTGTCGGTGCGCTCCATGCCTGGGTGCTGATTTTAGTTCTTGCCGCTCTCTTCGCAGTCGGCTGTCGGCACATCATTGCCCTCATTCAACGCTTACCGGCCGCCTTCAGCACGTCTCGTCCGCGAACAGCCGGCGCTGCTGCACTCGGGGTGTTCATCCTTGTCATATTCCTCGCGACGCTTCTTGGATCGCTCGCACCCGCGGCCGACGCCGACTACGACAGCCTCGTCTATCACCTGGCCATCCCGAAGGTGTACCTCCGAGATGGGAGCATCCACTCCATCCCGTGGCTCACCCACTCCAACTTCCCGTTCACGCTCGAGATGCTCTACACCCTTGGTCTTTTACTACGAGACCAGTCCCTCTCCAAGCTCTTTCATTTCGGTTATGGCTGGCTCTCGGCGCTCGCCATCTTCGCCTTCGGACGCCGGTGGTGGGGCGTCTGCGCCGGATGGCTCGGCGCGGCGGCCTTCGCCGCCATTCCGCTGGTGCTTTGGCAAATGACGACCGCGTACATCGAGTTAGGGGTTGCGCTTTACACCTTCCTCACGATGTACGCCCTCGTGCGGTTCTTCGAGGGCCGTTCGTCCGATGCTGGACGCGGCTGGCTCTGGATCGCCGCCCTCATGTGCGGCTTCGCGCTCGCCGTGAAGATGCTCGCGGGCGCCGTTTTTCTTTTCGCAATCATCGCCCTGCTGTGGGGTCTTCGCTCCGCCCCGAATCGCCCGCGCGCCGCCGCCGCCTTCATTCTCATCGCCGCCGCCATCTCGGCCCCGTGGTACATCAAGTCCTATCTCTGGACCGGCAACCCCGTCTATCCCTTCTTCTATGATCTCTTCGGCGGGCGCTACTGGTCTGCGGAACGGGCACGCGAGTACGCGGCCGCCCAAAAAGCCTTCGGCCTTGGCGCCACCCCGCTTCACTTCCTGCTGCTTCCCTGGAACCTCACCCTGGATCCCCAGGCATTCTTCGATCAGCCCAACCTCCTTCGGCCATTCAATGTCCACATCGCGGTCTTCGGCCCCCTCCTCCTGGCTCTGCTCCCAACGCTCATCATTGTCGAACCAATCGGTGGTCCGGGTCGTCTGCTCCTATGGTTTGGACTGACCTTCGTAGCCATCTGGTTCTTACTCACCCAAAACCTCCGCTACCTCGTACCCATACTTCCCGGTCTCTGTGCGGTCGCCGGATACACCTCCAGTCGCCTTCTCTCCCGGCGCGGCCTCCTATCGGCCACAGCGCTCCTTGCGCTCTCGGTCTCATTCCTCTCCGCACTCTATCCCGCCGCCTTTCTGAGCTTGCCCGCCGCCCGCGTCGCTCTCGGCCTAGAATCCCGGGACGAATATCTAGCTCGCGTCTCGCAAACCTATCGCATTTTCGAGCAGGTTGAGCGCTCCACGCCGCCGACGGCGAAAATCCTCATTCTCGGCGCCGAACCCCGATCTTTCTATCTCGACCGCGACTATCTCCTCGGCAACCATGCCGACATCTTCACCGCTGAGGACCTCAATGACCCCGATGCCCTTCTCGCGAAGCTCAAAGACATGGGGATCACGCATCTTCTCATTCATAGAACGACGATGGATGACATCGCCCGCCGCTCGGGTCACCTCGACCCCCTCCTCGCAGACCTGATGGAAGCGAAGAGACTCGTATCGATCCGAGCCATCGGCCCAATGGCACTATGGCAAATCGCCGACCGCGAAAGCACAGCCGCCCAATAAGAAAAGAACGCGCCGTTTCTTCTTCCGGCGACGACCAAAGCTCGCGCGCCCGCCGCGCCCTGCGCGCCATCGTCATCGCTTACCTCTTCATCGCCGCCTCCTACGCCGTCACCATCCCATTCGGCAAAGGCCCCGACGAAACCGCCCACGTTCGCTATATCGAATACCTGGCCCGCGAACACCGCCTTCCCGTGTTCGACCCACAGAACCCCGACCCCAACTACGAGTTCCACCAGCCCCCACTCTACTACGCCCTCGCCCTGCCTAGCTACATTCTCGGCGGCGCCGACGAGAGCGCCCAACGCCTCCTTCGTTTCTTCACCCTTCTCATCACCCTACCCCTGCTCTACCTCACCTGGGCGCTGGCCCGCCTCCTCTTTCCGGGCGATCCATGGGTTGCCGCGGCGGCCGCCGGAATCATAGCATTCCTGCCTATGCAACTCTCCGTCGCCACCACCATCGGCAATGACGGCCTGACCGAAGTCCTCGCTGCGGGAGTCATCCTTCTCCTAGTCAGATACATCCACGCCGGCGCATCTAGCGACCAACCGTCGAGCATACATCCAATCCGAACCATACTCGCCTGCGGTGTTCTCATCGGCCTCGGCCTGCTCACCAAATCCATCGCCGTTCTACTACTGCCTATCGTTTGGTTGTCTGCTGGATTTGCCGCGAAGACCCCCGAAGGTTTCTCCTGGCGACAATTCCTCCAACATGCTCTCGCGGCCACTGCCGCCGCCCTCATCATTTCCGGCTGGTGGCTCGCCCGCAACCAGCTCCTCTACGGCGACCCGCTCGCCCAGAAGGCATTCCTTCAAGCGTTCCAAGGGCTGCGCCCCTCTCCCCAAAACTTCATGGAGCAATACGAAGTGCCTTCCGTCATGAGCTACATCGGCCAAGTAATCATATGGACCGCGGCCAGCACGACCGGCGTCTTCGGGCCTATCCACGGGAATCGCTTCGCCTTCTTCCCCTGGTACATATACTTCATCACCGGCATCGTCGCGACGATTGCGGCCGTCGGCTTCGCCCGCCACCTCGGTCGCACCCCTCCCAAAGGCAACCAACGCCGTGCCTGGCAACTCTGCGGAGCCTTTGCTCTCCTCCTGCTCGCCAGCTTCGTCCGCTTCAACTTCTCGTTCTTCCAGGCGCAGGCGCGCTATCTCTTCCCCGCACTCCCCTGTGCCGCCGCCGCCTTTGCAATTGGCCTTCGAACCCTCTTCCCCCATCGCATCCGGCCCCTTATTCTTGTAGGGGCGGTAGCGACCCTCGCCATCATCGCCTATGCCGGCCTCCACATCTGGATATCGCCACAGTTCGGGATTCCATCGTGAAGCGGATCCTCACACAACTCGCCTGCGCGCTCAGCCTCGCCGCCATCCTCGGATGTGGCGGCGAAGCTCCCGCGCCTGCGCCTCCCGAGGCCGAAGCGCCTTCTCAGGTCTCGCACGAAATCGTCGAATCCACCGTCACCGTCATCGACCCGGAAGGTCGCTGGCGGTTCGAAGTAGAGGCCGACCGCGTCGCCGCGGACAATGTTCACGGCCCCTATCGTCTCGAACCCGCCAGAGCCCGCTACGAAGAGACTGGACGAGCTCCGGTGACGATCTCCTCCCAGACCGCGCAAGTCGACCAAGAAACGCACCAAGTCATCTTCGAAGGCGATGTCCAAATCACCTCAGAAACTTGGCTCCTAGAGGCAGACCGAATCCGGTACGATCTAGACTCCGGAGAGGTTGTCGGCGCCGGCCGGACGAAATGGACTCTGATCGAAGACCGAAGCACCGCCGCCGAGTCCCCGCTTTCCGTCAAGGGAGAGAAACCATGAGATGCGCCCACATCTTAGTCCTCACCGCCATTTTGGCGGCCTCTTTCGCAGGCCGGACTGACGCCGGGCAAACAGCGGCGATACGGCTCCGCTCGTTCTCCGTCGAGGGTCAATCTCTTCAGGGCAGCATCCAGGGCCCTTGGGAGTGGACCGGTGGCGTGACCGTGAGCGGGTCCGGTATGATCGTCAAAGCCGACACCCTTAAACTCTGGCTCACCCCGGATGGGCGAGACGCCGAACGCGCCGAAGCCAGTGGGAACATCCGCATCGAAGGCGAATACATCACCTCCGACAAGACCCGATGGGAAATCGAGGGCCGCGCCGAACGCGCCTCCTACGAGGGAAAGGCCAGGCAAGGCGTGCTGAGCGGATCCGTCTCCTTCAAGGCGAAGAACCAAACCACCGGAGCGGTTCTCTCCGCCGGCTCCGACAAGCTATTCTACGATTTCGAAACCCAGCACTTCCGCTTCGAACGCAATGACGCGCCCGTTCGAATGGAGTGGCAAGAGCCCGTTTCCGCCAGCCCACCCACCGAAGAAATCCAGGAGCCCACAGCATAACGGGATGTCCCCATGAGCCTGCTCGCCCAAGGATTAGTCAAGCGATACGGCCGTCGGCCCGTTGTCAACGGAGTCAACATTGGGGTAAGCCCCGGAGAAACAGTCGGTCTCCTCGGGCCGAACGGGGCCGGCAAAACCACAACCTTCTACATGATAGTTGGTCTCCTCGGCGTCGACGTCGGCCGCGTCACCCTGGACGACATCGACATCACCCGCACCAGGATGCACCAGCGCTCTCGCCGCGGCATCGGCTACCTTCCCCAAGAGAACTGCGCCTTCCGCCACCTCTCCGTCGAGGACAACATTCGCTCCGTCCTCCAGTGGGTGCCTCTGAGCGACGACGAGCGCTCCCGCCGTCTCGAAACCCTCCTCGAGGAATTCCGCCTCGAAACCGTCCGCCATTCTCCGGCCGGCATCGTCTCCGGCGGCGAGCGACGCCGTTGCGAGATCGCCCGCGCCCTTGCCACCGAGCCCAAGTATCTCCTCCTCGACGAACCCTTCACCGGAATCGACCCTATCGCCGTCGCCGAACTTCAGGACATCGTCGCCGAACTCCGCTCCCGCGACATGGGCATGATTATCACCGACCACAACGTGCGAGAAACCCTCGCCATCACCGACCGAAGCTACATCATCCACGAAGGAAAAATCCTCACCTCCGGCACGTCGGACCAACTGGTTGAGGATCCCGTCGCTCGCCGCTTCTACCTCGGCGACCGGTTCACGATGACATGAAAATCATCGACCGCTATCTGCTGCAACAAATGGCCGGGCCGTTTCTCTTCGGCGTCCTCGCCTTCGTCATGCTCTTTGTATCGGCGAACATCCTCTTCGAACTCATGGACCTCATCAACACCCTCGGCATCGGTCTCTGGACCGCCGGCGTCCTCTTCGTTCTCCGCCTCCCAGGCTTCATGGTCTATACCTTCCCCCTCGCCACCCTCGTGGCTATCCTAATCTCATTCGGTCGCCTCAGCGGAGACAGCGAGCTTATCGCGATGCATGCCGGCGGCATCAGCTTCCGTCGTCTCGTCGCGCCCCTTGTGGGGGCCGGCATTTTCGTTTCACTTCTCACCGCTGGACTCAACGAATACATCGTCCCTGCCTGCAACCATACGAGCGAGAACATCATCCGGGCCGCCGCGGGAAAGAGCGAGAGCAGTAGAGAGAACGTCTTCTATCAGGACCGTGCCGGCGCCGAAGTCTCCCGTCTCGTCTATGCCGAGCGACTCGACCTCGCCACCGGCGAACTCACCCGCCCCATCATCACCTGGCTCGAAGACGGCCGGCCCGCCATGCTCACCGTCGCCGAAAAAGGACAGTGGCGCGGCAGCAATTGGGACATGATCGACGGGGCCAACTACCTCCTCCAGCCCGAACGCCAAGCAAGCTGGGAGTTCGACCGCTGGACCACCAAGTTCACCACCAGCCCACAGCAGATCGCCCTTCGATCTCGCAAACCCGAGGAGATGACCTATCGAGAGCTGAGCGGATACATCAAAGATCTGCTCGACAAAGATCTCCCCGTCACCCAACTCGAACTCACCCTCCACCACAAGATATCCATCCCCTTCTCCTGCCTCGTCTTCGCCCTGATCGCCCCACCGCTTGGCATGCGGTCCCACCGAGGAAGCTCATCCATCGGTATGGGCATCGCCATCCTCATCGGCTTCGGCTACTACGTCATATGGAACTACCTCGCCATCGTCGCCCAACAGGGCCACCTCTCACCCCTCTGGGCCGCCTGGCTGCCCAACCTCATCACCGGCGCCATCGGCATCACTCTCATCCTATCCGTCAAGAAGTAGGCATACATCCTCTTCATCCGGGAACTCACTTGGGCGAGGAGCTCTTCAGCGGCCTCCCTTGGGTACGATCAACCGCATTTGCCTAGAGATCATTTCATAACCTCTACAAAGGCATCTATGGGTCAACTGGGCCGTTTTGGCCTAGGTTATGAAATAGCTTCTAGAAGCCCGGGCGGGTCGGGTTGATGCGAATCTCAGCCGGTATGACTCCCGGAAGTCCCCGCACGTACAGTCGGCCGCATGAGTCGTACATCGAGTGAGGAGTCGTCATGAGCGGGAGTTTCATTTCTTGCGCAAGATCGATTGTTTCCTGCTCTGGTTTTTTGCCCCGAACGAATACGATGGCGCAAGCGCTGGCGGCCTGTGATGCCCGCATGATCGAAGGATTCGTCAATCCGGTTAGAATCAGCATTCCAGGGTGTGAAAAGGAGAGAAGGTCGCTGACCATATCGGCTGCTGCTGCTGCTGGGACTATCTCGTCAAGAGCATCGTCACCGATGAGAACGTCAGCTTCCAAAGCTTCTACCACTTCGCTAAGTTGCACTTTACTTTCCCCTCACGGTTGGTTATGCCGCAACAATTTAGTCTTGCAGATTAAGCCACCTCATCTTTTCTCGGCTTAGATCGAGGTTGAACGCTTCGAGAGAGATGGCGGTTTCTGTGGGCGTCCGCGGACCGATGAGTGCAAAGGTGGGAAACGGTTGGGAGAGCACGTATGCCAGGGCGATATTGATGGGAGCGACCCCACGCTCCGCGGCGAGCTCCCGCGCGCGCTTTTGCCGCACGAAATTGTCGTCGGCGTACCAGCAGCGAACTAGCTCGGGATCCGATTGGTCGCCGGGCGCGGCGCGGTCGGTGAAGAAGCCTCTGCCTTGGCTGGACCAAGCGAGCAAGGAGATTTGGGTGCGCTCGAACCATCTTCTGGACTCCTGGTCTGAGGAGGAGAGGCATCCATCCCATACGGGTGAGACCATTCGTGCGAGGCTGAAGTTGTTGCTGACCGCCGCCATGGGTGTAATTCCCTTAGAAAGCGCATAGGCGTCGATTTCATCGACGCGTCGCAAGGTCCAATTAGATCCGCCGTAGGCTCGAATCAAACCTCCATCCAGCAATTCATTGAAAGCATCGGCCCATTCAGCGACAGGGACCTCCAGGTTATCGCGGTGCGCGAGCAGGATATCCGCGCGATCAGTCTGCATGCGGTCGAGGCTCTCCTCGAGTTGTGGGCGCAGGCGCTCAGGGCGGTTATAGGGAGTATGGGCGGCCTTGGCAATGATGACGACCTGATCTCTGACGCCTCGACTTTTCAGCCAGTGCCCAAGTAAGCGCTCGGGGGTTCCGCGGCCGTAGATGTGGGCTGTGTCGAACGCGTTGCCGCCGTGTTCGAAGTAATGGTCGAACATGACTTCCGCGTGGGGCATGGCGGTTTGGTTGTCACAGCCCATAACAAGGCGGGAAACCTGAAGGTGTAGGCCTTCGATGGTCCCGAATTCCATCGGGGTATGTTCGTGATGTGTGAGAGGGCGGCCGGCCGCTGTTAGGTTTCGGGTCCCAGGCCGCTCGAGATCGTAGGTGAGACCAATCGACTCCCGCCAGCGGTCCAGCGTACGCATATTCCCGAGAGTGTCTTCCCAGGTCATAGCAGGTGATGGGGCATGGCGATTTTCGATGTGTTCTGCGACCGTGTCCGCCTCGAGAGTGTAGAGTCCTCGATCGCTCTCGACGAGGATTTCTTCGGTGGGGTCGTCGCCGCGACGCACGATGATTTCGCTATTTTTCGCCGGAATCCAGGGGTCGGGAAGTAAGAGCCAACCCTCTGAGCCATAGATTCTGACGACATTCTCCTGCTGGACTCTGATCCCCGTGGCCAGCTCGGCGACGATTCCTTCGGTAAATTTGAGTGAGGCGACGGCCCATTCATCCACGCGGCTGTCTCCGATGTGAGCAGCTCCTTTCACCTCCATGGGCTCGTCAAAGTCCCTGCCCCGAGCAACGCCTGCAATGAGGCGCGCCATAGAGGCACAGTAGCACCCTACGTCGAGGATGGAACCACCACCATAAGCCTGGTTGAAAAGGCGTGCCTCCGGGTCGAAGTCGGCCGAAAAGCCAAAAGTTGCCTGAATGACACGTATTTCGCCGATTGTGCCCTGTCGAATGAGGTCGACGAGCCGTATTATCTGGGGATGACAGCGGTACATGAACGCTTCCATAAGGAAGACATTATGAGCGCGGGCCGCTTCGACAACGGCCGTCGCTTCGGCATAGTTGAGCGCCAGAGGTTTCTCGCAGAGAATGTGCTTACCGGCCTCTGCCGTTTTGATCGACCATTCGGGGTGCATCGAGTGGGGTGTGGCGATGTAGATGACATCGACCGAGTCGGCGGCGAGAAGCGATTCATAGGAACCGTGTGCGCGCGGGACGCCATGTTTGGCTGCAAAACGGCTAGCGGTTTCTTCGTTGCGACTGCCGACGGCAACGAGCTTTGCCGTGTTTGAGGCGGCTAAACCCCGAGCGAAAGTCGAAGCAATAGTTCCGGTTCCGAGGATACCCCAGCGGAGTTTTGGGGGTGGTCGTTCGCTCATTCGAGGCGTTCTCTTTCACCTTCCGCTAGGCGGCACATCACGCGGACATGCTATATGTATGTTACTTCTATAATCGGCGCGGACATGCCTCTCGGTAAACATTTCCCTCGACTAAGCAGGGATGACTTGATTGCAGAGCGCGCGGTACGGTCGTCACTTGCCATCGGGCAGATACTTGCTAAAGGCTATTTCATACCCTGAGGAGTCGGGGGTATTGCTTCGGTAGTCTTTCAGTGTTTCGGACCGCCACTCTCCTACGGTCACTGCCAATACCCTCGCCAGTGCCGCAGGCACCCGCAAGGGGGGATGGGGGGACGGCGGAATCGTCCCCCCAAAGAAACCCCTATACCAGGCAGGGGCCTGCCGGTCATAATCGGGGGGTTACAGGGGGGAGAATCCCCCCTGTCTGGCCTTCGTCCGGGAGGAAACCCCGGACGCCACCCATCACCGAACGCGCCCACGTCTCACCCATTGCCAATACCCTCGCCAGTGCCGCAGGCACCCGCAAGGGGGGATTGGGGGGACGGCGGAATCGTCCCCCCAAGAGCCCTTATACCAGGCAATCATCTGCCGGGTATATAGTTTTATGTTTTCGGTATTTCGGGGGGGTAGTCGTCTCTGGCGGCTTGCTGCCGAAGCGTCCTCATAGGCCTCCTCTGGTTTTGGCGCTAAAGCGCCGAAATAACAGTGCGGGCTATGAAATGGCTTCTAGGCGGCATCGAGAGCGGCTGTGGCCTTTGGCGCGGTGTCGACGGGCTTGATGTTATACCAGGCGTGAGTCACTCGGCCCTTCTCGTCGACGAGGAATGAGGATCGGATTACCCCTTCGTATTTTTTCCCGTACATAGACTTTTCACCCCAGGCGCCCCAGCGTTCGGCGGTCTTATGGTCAGGGTCTGAGAGAAGGGGGAAGCCGAGGCTATACTTTTCGTCGAAGTTCTTCAATTGCCTCGGTTGGTCCGGGCTGATACCCACGACGGCCACCTCGAGATCAGTCAGATATTGGTGATGGTCCCGTATGTTGCACGCTTGCTTTGTACAGCCTGATGTACCGGCCTTCGGATAGAAGTAAACGAGTAGTTTCCGCCCTTTGAAGTCGCTTAGCTTGACTTTGTCTCCATTTTGGTCGCTGAGGGAGAAGCTTGGAGCGGCATGTCCTGGCTCCAGCCGCGGCATGACTGCCTCCTTATCGCGTTTACCTTCTCTAGATGTGATGTAATCAGCTTACGTATAATATCCGGTGAAAGACGGATGACGTGCGTGGTTACGCGTACACATCGGTGGGGCAGGTTAGGGCCGTAGGACAGGTGGCGTGTAACTGGAACTAGAGCGGGAAGTGGCGGAGAGGGAGGGATTCGAACCCTCGATAGAGCTTTTGGCCCTATAACCGCTTAGCAGGCGGTTGCCTTCAACCGCTCGGCCACCTCTCCGTAGTCGCCGGTATCGTAGCATATTCAAGTCATTCTCACAAGGAGAAGCAAGATTGGGCCACGCTCATTGCATTGTCGCGCAGCACTCTTAGTGGACCAAATTCCTTGTGGGAGCCGATCCTTTGGGCGACCTCTCACCCCAATCGCCTCGAGGATGAGGCTCCCACATAGGCGAGATCCCCACATGGCCGATAATGCAATGACCCCGATTACGGGCCAAGCTGTTGACTGCCAATCGGGCTTCAGGAGTTGGCCCGCCTCCTCGGCGATAGCGCCAGCGAGCCGAAGAAAACGATGGTGGCGAGCAGCACGATCGTCGCGCCGGAGCCTGTGTTCAGCCAATACGACAGCAGCAGTCCCCCTATAGTTGCCGACACCCCGATGACCACCGACAGCGCCATCATCCTTCGGAAATCCTCGGTGAGCTGATAGGCGGCCGCGGCGGGGGTGACAATGAGCGCGGACACGAGCACGATTCCCACCACCTTCATCGATAGCACGACCGTCAGCGCAATGAGCCCCAGCAGCACGTAGTGCAGCCGCCTCGCCGGCACTCCCGTCACCTCCGCCATCTCCGGATCGAAAGTGATGAACAGCAGTTCCTTGAACAACCCCGCCACTGTTGCGAGCACGACCGCCCCAAGCCCCGCCGACATCCACAAATCCACCTTCGTCACGGCCAGAATGCTGCCGAAGAGATAGGCGAAGAGATCGACCTGGTATACCTTCATCAGGCCAATCACGAGAATGCCCAACGCCATCGTCGCGGCGAAGAATACGCCCACCGCGGTGTCTTCCCGCACCTTCCCGCGCTCTGACACCATTCCGATGGCCCACGCCACGAAGAGACAGAAGACGACCGCCGCCAAAACGGGATTGACGCCGAGGGCGAAACCGAGCGCGACCCCGCCGAAGGACGCGTGGGCGATGCCGGCCCCAATGAACGAGATCCCCTTGAGGACGACGTACACCCCAACGACAGCGCAGACGGTTCCGATGATGACCCCCGCGACGAGGGCTCTTTGCATAAATCCGTATTGGAGGATTTCACTCATCCGTCGGCTCTCCGCGCTCGTCCAGGTGGATATCCTCGCCGACGACCATGTGCGGCACCGGCCCGTGATCCAGGAAGACCGCCTTCGGGCCGTACATACAACTCAAAACGGCCCCGGATTTCGCCTCCTCGGGTCGGCCGTGCAGCACCATACGCTGGTTGATGCAGGCGACCGCGCTCGCATAGTTCGCCACGACCCCGATATCGTGGGACACGACGAGAATCGTCATGCCTTCCTCATGCAATTGGTGCAAGAGTTCGTAGAACGATCCCGTCGCCGCCACGTCCACCCCAGTCGTCGGCTCATCGAGTAGGAGCAGCTCCGGATCGTTGGCGAGCGCCCTCGCCACGAACATCCGCTGCCTCTGCCCGCCGGAGAGTCGGCCGATAGGGGCTTCAGAGAGATCGTCAATGCCGACTCGATCCATAGCACGATGAACGGCTTCCCTATCGGCCGCTGAAGGCTTCTGTCCGAGTCCGATGCGCCCGTATCGTCCCATGAGTACGACCTCTCCCGCCTTCACGGGAAAACCGAGATCGATGGACATCGACTGAGGCACATAGCCGATGCGTCGGCGCTCCTCCGCCAGCCTCCAGGGTGGCTTGCCAAAGACCCGCACCGTTCCGCTGTCCGGCCTCAATATCCCCAACACGGTCTTGAGCAACGTCGTCTTGCCCGCGCCGTTCGGCCCGACGACGGCGAGAAATTGCCCCCCAGGAACTTGTAAGGAGATATCTTCCAATGCCGTGTGGCTTGGATAGCTGACGGTGACGCTGTCCAGATCGATCATCGGTCTCATGTCGCTCATCCGTCTAATCAGACCTCTTGCCCAGGCCGTCTTTCAGCGTCTCGATGTTCCTGCGCATCAATTCGAGGTAGTCGGAGCCATCACCCCCAAGCGGATCGAGCAGCAGAACCTTGGCACCCGATTCCGCTGCGATAACGCGCGCCGCTTTCTGCGGTAGCTGTGGCTCCGCGAAGACGGCTTTGACGCCCGTCTCCCTGACCGTCCTCACGATGTTCGCGATCTCCCTTGGCGACGGCTCTCGGCCCGGCGTCGTCTCCACGACACCAGCTTCGACCAACCCATATCGTTTGGCGAAATACGTCCAGGCTGCATGCTGTGAAACGAACTCCTTGCCCTCGAAGGTCGCGACCGTTTCTCGTATCTCCTGGTCGAGCCGGTGGAGTTCGGCGATGAACTCCGCCGCATTCCGCTGGTATGTTTCGCGTCCGTTTGTATCGATCTCGACCAGGGCGTCCCGAATCCGATCAACCTGGTGAATGGCATTGATCGGGTCGAGCCAAACATGTGGATTGCCAGACCCTCTATCTCGTCCACTACCCTCTTGTATGAGATCCAGCCCCTTCGCCGTCTCTACAACAAGCAGATCGGGGCTCCTCACGGCATCGACGAGATCGGCGACCCATGGCTCCAATCCTCGGCCATTGAGAATGAGCACCTGTGCCTTGTCCAGACGAGCCAACTGATCCGGCTTCGGTTCGAAGGTATGGGGGCTTGACCCTGGCGGCAAGATCACATCTGTTTCGACTCGACTTCCTCCCACGCGCCGGGCGAAATCTCGAAGCGGTGGTATGCTCGCCACAACGAGCAACTTTTCTGTCATCTCATTTCGTTGCGATGGGCCGCCTCCGCAGCCGGTCAGAACCCAGAGCAACAGAACGGGCAGCACAATGCGCGATGCCCGCCTTGACAATCTCATTCTCGACTCTCCACCCGACATGTCGGACACAAACCTGCGAGCTGAAGCCAGTGTCCACTCACCCGGTAGCCCGTCGTCGCCTCCACCTGCGATATCTGGAGACAAAAATCGTCGCCATCGAACTCCGTCACCATCGAGCATCGCTCACAAGTGATTGCATGGCGATGTCCGGGAGATGCTGCTATGAAGGTGTGACATGATCCCTCGGCATGAATCCGCCTGACCAGCCCCAACCGCTCGAGTATCTCCAATGTTCGGTAAACCGTCACCAGCCCAAGTCTTTCGTGGTGCGCCTGCGCCCGTTCCTGAAGCTCGCGGGCCGACAACGGCCTACGAGAAGACTGCGATAGGACTTCCATCAAAGCTCGTCGGGGTTGTGTCAAGCGGTATCCCTGCTGCCGTAATCGTTCTCTCCACATCGAGTGCATCGCATACCACCTAAATGAAAATCGCTTTCAATTACTTCGGTCTGCGGCGATACCCTTTCACCGATGTCGGCTGGGAGAATAAATGTCTGTCGAATTGATATAACACCCGCCCAGAGAGCAGTCTGTAGTGTTACGGAACAACAGAGGCAAGGAGGGAACTTGCCGCCAGGAGTGGAAACAAGTGCTCAGCGACGGGGGACTTCTCTATCGAACAGCCCCCGACTGGGAGGATCGACATGGGAAAGGTCCTTTCGATCATCATAGGATTGATCGTACTGGCTCTGGGTATCTGGGGAGTCATGGCGTGGAGCGCGCAGGTGCTGGTCTTTCTCCAAGCGGCGATCGCGTTGATGGCTGTCGTTATCGGACTGGGCATTTTCGTTTTTGGGCTGAGCGAACTCCGAGCGGGCGAAGAGCCACCCGTTGTCGAGCCCGTGTCGCCTGAGGCAGAGCCTACGACCTCGTCCGAAGGCGAGTCGGAGTCGAACTAGTCGCTATGCTGATATTTACTTGAGGCGCGAAGTGGCGCGGGTGCAATACCTGTGGGGGCGGAGTTCGAACAAGACGATCTCCTGCGCGTTTGACCTGCAGGGGTAAGTTTGTCGTGAGCGCAGTCGAAAGAACCCCTTGGACAGCACCGCATGCGGGGGTGCGAAAGTTCATCTAAATTAGTAATACCTGCGCTGGCGATCCTCGCTGCAAGCCAAAGAGGAGACGCTGCCCGAAAGACTCGCCACCCTCACAGCCGGCGCGCGGACACGCTTTCTCCGTCCCGCCTCTGCCAAGAGGACAAAAACGCCGAAGGGAGTTGGGAAAGACGAACTGCTTGTCGACCCCAAAATCGGCAGGCCGGGCATGACAACGGCGGGTGCTATTCTCATCCGTCCCGGCTCATCATCGCCCCCACTACCGCCTGCCCAAGACTCATGCCTCCATCGTTCGGCGGCACTTCCTCATGAATATACGGCGTGAGTCCAACTACCCTCATCCCCTCCAGCAGCCTCCGTAGCAGCCGCGCGTTCTGCATCACGCCGCCCGATAGGGCCACTCTCTCCAGCGCGTAGTGCTCTCCAAGTCGCCGACACAGATCTACCGTGAAAGCAGCCACCGTTTCGTGAAACCGCGCGGCAATCTCAGCAAAATCGACGCCTCGCTCGATGTCTGCGACGATGCCGCGTATGACGGGCCGCGTGTCGATGACGGAGTGATCGATATCATAGCGGTAGGGAAGAAGCCCGCCTTCTGTCCAAGCGCCCGCCATCGCCTCGAGTTCCATGGCCGGCTGTCCCTCGTAGGTCGCCTCCGCTGTCGCACCCAGCAGGGCGCCCACCGCGTCGAACAGTCGCCCCGCGCTCGAGCACATCGGGCTGTTGATCCCTCGCGCGATCTGCCGCGCCACCACCCGCGCCTCCGCTTCCGTCAAATCCGGCATCAGCCGCCGCGCTTTCGCCGTCCCCTCTTCCT
>Ga0180433_10004850_pt1 | contig 18628 bp, 17 predicted proteins | sample SS_ome_8_FD_132980 | JGI IMG/M metagenome (GOLD analysis project Ga0180433, IMG submission 132980) | Hypersaline lake sediment archaeal communities from the Salton Sea, California, USA - SS_1_D_1 metaG | ecosystem: Environmental > Aquatic > Non-marine Saline and Alkaline > Hypersaline >... | reverse complement strand
AGGCACTGGACGGCGTTGGGCATATGCTGCTCTGGCCGGCCACAGTCGCCGAGATCAGGGATCACTCCTATCATGTGCTAGCGGAGTTCACCCCCGAGGAGGCAGAGAAATTAGCAGTGGAGATCTATGAGTAGCATTTGTTCCCTGCTGCGTTTAGCCCCTCATCCCTCCATGGTGCTTGTCTTGTTGCCCCTAATTTGATATGCTTTCGAAAAAATAAAAGAACGGAGGTTTAGGTGTACGATTACCAGTTTCCAGATTCGTATCAGACAGCTTTTGTGCAGCTCAGGCAGACTTCCTCTGTGGTTTTCAAGCTGGTAGAGCGTGAACTCGCCAAGGTAGGCTTGACGCCTATAAAGCACTATGTCCTGTGGCTTTGCAGGGAGTATGACGGGCCGTTGACCCCCGCCGAGATAGGCCGTACCGTCTTCCGGGAAAGTCAAACGATTGCTGCATTGCTCGCTCGGATGGAAAAAGATGGCTTGCTTAGGAGAATACCGAAGCGGAAGGGGCACCCATTTACAGAGGTCCAAATAACTGAAAAGGGCAAGGAAGCCTGGCGCAAAGGAGTAAAGGTGGCTGTGGCCGTAGTTAAAGATACGATGTCCACCTTGTCGGCAGAGGAAATTGAGCAATTTCAAGAGCTGCTACGAAAGCTACGGCAAAAAGCGCTCGAAGGGCTGCGCTTGGAGCTAATGCCGCAGCCTGACTGGGCTCTTAATAGGGTTTAAGATATAGAGCAATAGCAAAGACACATCGGTTGGTCCAGCATTGAGACAAGCAGATAACCGCCCTGTATAGCTCCGGGCCATACCTTTTTGCTATGGGGTTGACAACACCGCTGCCTAGTGGTATTCTCAGCCAACTCGATCATTACATTTGCGACTGGGCGGGCGTGAAAATAATGTTCTTGGCTGAATAGTTCGGCCCCCCAATCCAGGGAAAGGGGGTGAGGTAGCGGCTCAGACAGGAGAATGGTCAGGATTAACAGCAAGTTAAGGAGGTTAGAGAGATGAAGAGGTGGTTTTCTTTAGTAGCAGTTGTGGTTTTGTGCCTGTCGCTGGTTGTCGGCGTCGCTTGTGGCGGAGACGACGACGAAGAGGAAGCAGAGATCGAGATAGGCGTAATTGGCCCGATGGCTTACGTACAGGGCGAACACCATTGGTACGGGGCTCAGCTAGCAGCCGAGGAGATAAATGCTGAAGGCGGCGTATTGGTCGAAGGTGACTCCTACCAGATAAAACTGGTCCAGGTCGACTCCAATGAAATCCTCAGCCCCACAGATGCCGCCAGTGCAATGGAAAAGGCAATAACCCGTGATAATGTGGACTTCCTAGTCGGTGGCTTCAGGACCGAGGCGGTATTTGCGATGCAAGATGTCGCCATGGATTATGGTAAGATATTCATCGGTTGTGGCGCCTCCGAACCGGAGCTATGTGAACGAGTGGCCGACGATTATGACCGGTACAAGTACTGGTTCAGGGTTACGCCAATAAACTCCACTTACCTCGGCCAGGTAGATCTCATGCTTGTAGCAATGGTGGCGGAAAAAATGAAGGCTGAGCTCGGTATTGAGCTGCCAAAGGTGGCTTTATTGGCCGAGAAGGCGGTGTGGGCGGATCCCATAGTTGATGCTGCTAATTTGTACCTTCCTGCCCTGGGTATGGAGATCGTTGGGGAATGGCGGCCTTCGGCTACCGCTAACGAGGTAACGGCTGAACTGACAGCCATAGAGGATGCCGGAGCCCACATAATCTTCACCTCAATCTCCGGGCCGGTGGGGATTCCCTACGCCACGCAATGGGGCGAGCTGGAAATCACAGCGGCTTCGGTGGGGATCAACGTTGAAGCCCAGAAGGATGGCTTCTGGGATGCAACCGGCGGAAAGGGCAACTATGAGATGACCATGAATACCTACGCCCGGGTCAACATCACCGATGAAACCATACCCTTTGTCGACAGATTCGTAGAGAGGTTTGGAGAGCTTCCCACATATTGCGCCGACACCTATTCAGCAATATACCTACTGACGGCAGCTATTGAAAGGGCGGGCGCTCTGGATAGCGATGCCGTTGTTGCTGAACTTGAAAAGACCGATACCATGGGAACTGCCGGCAGATTGGTGTTCACCGAGGATCATGATGTAACGTGGGGCCCGGGTTATGTTACCGGTCTCGGCGTCCAATGGCAGGATGGGGAGATGAATTGCGTTTGGCCTCCTGCCGGAGGAGCATGGGAAGGGGTAGATTATGGAGGCGCCGTAGATTACATTCTGCCTCCGTGGGTAGTGGAAAAGTGGGGGCCATGATGCTTTAGCCAGTTGGCCAGATATTTCCTATTTTAGCCTTTGCCATAGGTTGGTGTATGGCATTGATCAGACAATATACCCCCTCTTTCGGGCATGTGCCTGTGCCGAGGGGGTATATCTGTACTTTTTGACGCAGCTTGGGTGAGCCATGCTTGAATCCATAATAATCGATGGACTAATAATCAGTGGCGTGTATGCCCTGTTGGCGGTCGGTTTCTCCCTCATTTTCGGGGTAGCCCGTATCATCAACCTGGCCCACACCGCATTCTACATGCTGGCCGCCTATTTGATATTTACCTTCACCACTTCCCTGGGTCTGAATCTCACCTTATCCATCGTCCTCTCAGTAATAGCGGTAACTATCATTGGATTGTTCAGCTATAAGCTGGTTATTGACCCCGTACGTCAGCATGAGACCACTATATTGATAGTGACCATAGCCATCGCCATCATTATCCAGGAGGTCATGCTCAACCAGTACGGCGGTCAATCCGGGGGAATTCCCCGCCTCATTTCAGGATATACGGAGATAATAGGGGTCAAGGTTACCTATCAACACCTGTTAACGTTTGGTGTAGCTTTGATCGTTCTATTAGGGACATGGGCCCTGTTGCTGAAAACCAAGTTGGGAATTGCTATTAGATCCACGGCTCAGGATAGAGAAGTGGCCAATCTGACAGGGATAAACGTGGCCAGAATAGGAATGATAACCATGGGCATAGCTGTAGGGCTAGCAGCCATCGCCGGCGCACTCGTGGCTCCCTTATACACTTTGCAGCCCCATATGTGGATGCACCCGTTGGTGATGGTACTGGCCGTTGTCGTTCTCGGAGGGCTGGGAAGCATCAAGGGGAGCCTGGTGGGTGCCTTTATCCTGGGATTTGCCGAGACTTCGGTCGTTTTCGGGTACTCTGAGGGTGCCTTCTTGAAGGGAGCGGTGGCGCTGACGATCATGCTAATCGTGATCTTGATAAGGCCTCAAGGTCTGTTTGGAGTGGCCTTTGAGGAAGAGAGATGATAAGCATTATAGGCGGCTACATTGGCAGGGCATATAAGGAGTTCAGAGGGGAGATACTGGTCCTTCCCAGCCGAACAGTGGCTTTAGTTTTCTGTTTGATCCTATTTCTGGTACCCCCTTTGATAACGTCTAACCCGTACGATCTTCGCATCTTGATACTGGCAAGCATATTTGCCATCTTCGCTGCGAGCTGGGATCTATTAGCTGGCTTCACTGGCCAGATGAATTTCGGCCATGCCCTCTTCTTCGGTGTTGCTGCCTACACATCCGCCCTTGTAAATCTACACACCGGTCTACCCATTTGGCTGACTATACCTATTGGGGCGCTTGCTGCGGTACTGGCCGGACTTGTCGTCGGTATACCCTGCCTGAGGTTGAGAGGACCCTACCTGGCCCTTGCCACCCTGGCCTTTCCCTTAATCCTGACCGGAATCATCTTCGTTTTTCCCGATATCACCGGTGGTGAGTTAGGCGTATCCGGCATAGACCGCCTCGCTGGCTCACGAGTGACCGAATACTACATCGCGATCACCCTTATGATCAGCCTGGGATTCATTATGTGGAAGATCACCGCTTCCAAGACTGGCATCCTATTTCACGCCATACGGGAGGATGAGGTCACAGCCAGGGCATCTGGAATAAATACAACCAAATATAAATTGCTGGCCTTTTGTCTTAGCGGACTTTTTGCCGGGATCGCCGGGGGCCTCTATGTCCATTTTATGAGGATTGCAGGGCCATCAACGTTGGAACTCATGCTATCGTTTCAAGCCATCATATGGGCGATTTTCGGAGGAATCGCCACCATTTATGGGCCAATAGCCGGCGTCTTCATCATCTACCCGCTTCTAGAATTCGCGGATTTTCTGCCTGAATGGCGGATGCTGTTATTCGCCATCATAGTAATGCTTGCCCTGCTGTTTATGCCCGAGGGAATTACCACCTGGGTGCGGAATAAGATTGAAAAGGAATGTCCCAGATGCAAGTTGCGAAACATAGCCACCCGTAAGTCATGCCGCATATGTAGGGCAGATTTAGGTTAGGAATCACAAAGCTATAAGCCCAGGTATGTCTTCCTGACGGTCTCGTCCTTGAGCAATTCTTCGCTTGTTCCTTCGGCGATCACCCTTCCGTGAGAAAGAATGTAGTTTCTGCTGGCTAGTTTGAACGCCGCGCTGAGGTCCTGCTCAACCAGGAGCATGGCAATCCCCGAATGTTGAATCTCCTTTATGCGCCCAAACAATTCCTCCTTCAGCCTGGCACTGAGCCCGGTTGAAGGTTCATCGATGCATAGGAGCTTGGGCGGGAACATCAACGCCCTGCCAATGGCCAGCATCTGTTGCTCTCCGCCAGATAGTGTTCCCGATATCTGATTGCCCCTATCTTTTAGCACCGGAAACAACTGATATACCATCTCAAACCTTCTCTGCACCTCTCTTTTGTCCTGGCACAGATAGGCGCCGGCCTTCAGATTATCTGTAACTGTCATCTCCCGAAAGGGCCTCCTTCTCTCCGGGCAATGAACCAAGCCCCTTCTTACAATCTCATGCGCTGCCAGCCTATCGATCCTATCCCCGGCAAAGTGCACAGTGCCTTCAATGGTTATGTTTCCAGCCCGCACCCCCCTCATCGTGCCCTTCTCCCATCGCACCAGCCCGGTTATAGCTCGAAGCAGCGTTGTCTTTCCCGCGCCGTTTGGCCCCACCAGACTGACCAGCTCCCCATCGTCAACGCCCATACTCAAGTCATTCAATATCATGGCGGTATCATAAAAAACCGTTAGATTTTTTACCTCGAGAAGCAACTCAGGTAACCCCCCCGCCGATGTAAGCCTCGATGACCTTTTCGTCCTTGACTATCTCCTCTGGGGTGCCATCGGCAATCAGCTCGCCGAAATCGAGCACGATCACACGGTCAACTATTTTCATGAGTTCCGCTAACTTGTGTTCAATGATAAGCATGGTCGGCCCTTCAGAGTGCAATCTGCCAAACCTGCCCCCCTGGTGCAACCTCCGTATCGACTTTGCTAACAAATCGGTCTCAGCAGGATTCAGTCCACTAAACGGCTCATCTAACAGGAGTAATTCAGGCTCGGTGGCGATCGCCCGGGCTATCTCCAGGCGCTTTAGATCTCCATGAGACAGGGAGGAAGCCGGCTCAAGGGCGAGGTCGGAGATGCCAACGAACTCCAACGCATCTTGCGCTTTGGCCTCGATGTTTTTAACCCATTCCCCTCTCCTCAATGCCCTGGGGCAGAGGCAAGCCACCATGACATTGGCCACAATAGGTAAACGACGAAATGGCCTGGTAACCTGGAATGTCCCCGCTATTCCCTCGTCAACGATAGCCCAAGGTTTGAATCTGGTGATATCCTTGCCTTTAAATCTTATCCTGCCAGAATCAGGCTTCAATATACTGGTTATAAGGCGCAGCAGCGTTGTCTTTCCCGCGCCATTTGGACCTATCAAGCCAACAACTTCATCCCTGCCGATCCGGAAGCTGACATTGTTAACTGCCGTCAGACCGCCAAAGCGCTTAGTCAGGTTCTCAACCTCAAAAAAGGGGTGGTTCACCTCATGTCTCCTCTAGCTCTTCCCTTAGTTCCCTGTGGGATACCTTGCCCACGTCTGTCTTCGGAAGCTCCCCCCTGAATTCCACAATCTTTGGAACCTTGTAATGGGCTAGCCTCTCGGCACAGTATTTGATCATTTCCTCTTCGGATATTTTCCCCCTCGCCTCAGTTTGGAGAACCACGATGGCCTTGATCACCTGTCCCACTCCGGGATCGGGAATCCCCAGAACCCCTGCCGCCTTGACCTGTGGGTGCTGGTATAAAACCTCTTCTATCTCACGGGCAAAGATAGAATAGCCCTTATACTTGAGCATGTCCTTTTTGCGGTCATAAAAGAAGAAGTAACCCTCCTCGTCCATCCTAACCAGATCGCCTGTTCTAAGCCATATTTTGCCATCCAGCTCGATCAAGGTTTCCTTTGTTTCTTCCGGCTTTTTCCAGTAGCTCTGCATCACATTTGGCCCCTGGAGCACCAGTTCGCCTATCTCACCGGGAGGCAGAAACTCGCTGGTTTCAGGGTTAACTACTGCTGCCATGATACCGGGGAGCGGAACACCAAACGAACCGGCCTTTGGCCTCCCCAATGGGTTGGCGTGGGATACAGCACTGCACTCGGTCAAGCCGTAACCCTCGAGAATCTTGGCCCCTGTCCTTCTCTCCCAATCTTTAACGGTTGACTCATGGAGGGTATCTGCACCACAGGTGATGATCTTGAGCCGCTTCCAATTCACCCTTTCGGTCCTATCGTAGTCCTTGAGATATTCATACATGGTTGGCACGCCAAAAAAGGCCGTTGCTCTGTACCTGTCGAGGGCAGATAGGATATCGTCAAAGTCAGGAGTGGTAAACAGAATCAGAGTTGATCCCTGAATCAACCCATTTAACATAACCACTACCTGGCCATAAATGTGATAGAACGGCAGGAATGCCGGAAGAACTTCTTTACCTTCCTCCAATATGGGCCAAAAGGCCTGGGTCTGCATCTGACAGGCGAGCAGATTATAGTGGGTTAGCACGGCACCTTTGGGCAAGCCTGTGGTTCCTCCGGTGTAGGGGAGTACAACTATGTCTTCCTTGGCATTGATTTCTATTTTCGGGGGATTTGGCGGGTATTTTTTAATTAGATTTTGGAACTGGTGGAAGCCAGGTCTGTCAAGAATTCGGAGGCTGGGAACTTCCATCTTTCTATATGCCCTGCCCAGGACACTTTTCGCTGCCAGTTTCTTTGAGATAGGCAGATACTCCCCGATGCTGGTCAGAATGACATTATTGAGTTCCACTCCCGCCCTTTCAACGTTATCATAAAGGAAATCCTGGCACACAACGGACTTGGCTTCACTATCTTCGAGCTGATACTTTACCTCGACACTAGTATAGACTGGGCTGATCGGCGTTAGCATGGCTCCCGCTTTAAGCGCGCCAAAGTAGGCAATAACGAATTGAGGACTATTCAGCAGGTAGAGGGCAACCTTATCCCCCTTCTCAATCCCTAACTCATATAGGGCCGTTGCGAATCTATCGACGTCCTCCCTTAACCTTCTGAAGCTTATCCTGTTTCCATAGAATATTATCGCGGTCTTGTCTGAGTATTTGCTGGTTACTTCATCAAAGACTTCGGGCAAAGACCGCTCCGGAATTTCAACGTTTGCCGGAACGCCTTCAGGATAGAATTTTAGCCATGGTCTTTCATTGTACTTAGCCTTAGCCTCCATATGCACCCCCTCCAGCTTACTTTCAATTATCCAGACAATACTGCGAGAGAAGAAGTCCTGTCAAGGGCAACCCTCTTGACAGCTGTCAAGAGAGATGACAAGCCCGCTGGTATCTTACGTTGACCTCGTTATCATAGAACCCCACAGCACCGGAACACCGTAGTCTCCCAGCTACACAATCTATTCAGACATTATTTGAACATTGTACAACTACTTGGAGACAAGAGCAATTTCTCGTCACCGCTCCTGTGCCACACATGTGGGAGCAGAGGATACCGCCAAGCATTGTATTTTTCGGTGAATCTTACCCTGATACGGCAATATAGGAGGAACCCCCGTAACAGACGGTCACGCTGGCTATCTAGGCAGCTTTGAGGGTTTGGCACAGACAGATGGCCAGTAAGACCTGTCTCAGGTAGAGTGGTGGGCGATAGAGGACTTGAGCCTCTGACCTTCTGCGTGTAAAGCAGACGCTTTAACCGCGTCTTGCTTTCTGCTCTTTCGCACCGTGAAACGGAGGTCAACTGCTTCTACGCCTCAGGGTATCCCTAGTTTACCTGACCGGTCAGGATGCACATGAACGATTCTAGCTGCTCTCTCCAGCGAGCCTGACATTCGCTGCATTCATCCCTTTGGCCGTGCGTGTTACCTCAAACTCGACGTCTTGGCCTTCTGTAAGCGACTCGTAGGCTACTCCCTGCAGGTCATTGCGGTGGAAGAAGAGGTCCTCCCCCTCCGCTGTCTTGATGAAGCCGTAGCCACGGTCTGTAATCAGCCTCCTGATAGTACCCTTAGCCATATGTTATCACCTTTCTAGTTTGCGCAGCCTCTCTCAGTGCGCCCGACTAGGCTCATTTTGTCGCTCAGACGTATACGACTTTGTGTTCGAAAAGTATATACCTACATTCACCGGCAGTCAACCGTAGAGGAGCATTAAGCAGAATGCCTGCGGTGTCCCCATCAAATGAGTTTACTTGCAGTTACCGCGGAGCATTCTGAGAATCATCCTTTCAGTTGGCCATAGTACTTAACAATTCATCGAATTCTTGAGTTCGAGGCCCAGTCCCTGTGCTGCCACCCTTTTTATTGACAGACCCGCAAGCCCTGTTAAAATAAACAAAAAAGGACGGGGGATTTATGAGCAGTGCTAACCTGAAAAGGAAAAGACCGGACAAAGTTGAACACTACCTAAACAGGGCGAAGGTTGCAGCTGAAAGAAGCACCTGTTTGAGAAGGAGAATAGGGGCAATTATTATCAAGGACGGTGCAGAGGTTAGCTCTGGTTACGTGGGGTCGCCGAGGGAGACAGATCATTGCATTGATATAGGAAACTGTCTCAGGATTGAGTTGAAAATTCCGTCTGGACAACGGTATGAACTATGTAGGAGTGTACACGCAGAACAAAACGCCATAATAAATGCAGCAAGAACAGGTGCAAGTATAATAGGCGGAGAAATGTATATTTCAAGTGAAAAGATTGAAGGCGGATATGATGAAAGCAGGGGAGAAAAGCCGAAGATCTACGGTCCATGCATGATTTGCAAGAAGGAGATTATTAATGCCGGTCTGGTAAAAGTACACATGAGAGAGGAGGGTGTTGGGACCAGGACTTTTACTGTGGCACAGCTCAAAGATATGCTACGCCAAGAGGAAGAAGAGATAAGAAGAGAGTTCAGGCATTCCAAATCAAGGTAACATCTATATATTGCTAGCGCACTCGTAGCTTGCAATGTCACAATAAGACAAACTGTTCAGCACCATTCACATGGCGCCTCTACAGGCCTAAAAGGTCGAATCAGCCGTAACCTCCGATACCTGGCATCGCCATTGCTTTTCTTATCGCGACCTCCCGGCTCCTGGTGATTGGGTTTTGCCATTCGCCCGCCGGTGAAGCTTTTTGCCTCCTTGTACTGCACTACGGCCAGCATGTAACACTTATTATCACCCGGCAACATATGCCAGACAAACCCGAGTCACCAGCCAAAGCCAGAGGCCGATTTGCTCGATCAAGTGCTGTGTGCGTATAATGGTGGGCAGGTCGGGAGGTTACGACATGAAATGGTCAACAGTTATCCTTGCCATAGCGGTTTTGCTTTTGGCATGTTCTTGCGGCGGCGGGGACACGTCGACCCCAACGGCTACGGCAACCCCCACTGGAGCTACGGAGGTTGCGCCATGGTTGGGAGAACCAATCGTGGAAACCGTGTATGGAGCCGTCAAGGGATATGAAGATGAAGCCAATACATGGGTATGGAAAGCCATACCGTATGCCAAGCCACCTGTGGGTGATTTGCGCTGGAAAGCGCCGCGTGATCCCGAACCCTGGGAGGGAATAAAGGAAAAGGCGGAATTCTGCAGCCCGTGCTCCCAGTACGATGTCATGGAGAGTGTAATGGGGAGCGACTTGACCATCGGCAGTGAGGATTGCCTCTACCTAAACATCTGGCGTCCTCAGTCCGATGAAACGAATCTGCCTGTGTACGTCTGGATACATGGCGGGGGCAACTCAATGGGTGAGGCAGCGACCCCGGGGTATTATGGTGCCAACCTCGCCAGCAAGTCCAACATGGTATTCGTGTCCATGAACTACAGGCTGGGCCCCCTGGGCTGGTTCACCCATCCCGCTCTTCGCAGCGGTGAACCTGGCGATGAGGCGGATGATTCTGGTAACTACGGTACTCTGGATTTGATAAAGGCACTCAAGTGGATCCGCGACAATATCACCGCGTTTGGCGGTGATCCGGGTAACGTCACAATCACCGGTGAGTCTGCAGGGGGCTTCAACGTTTTGTCGCTCATGATCTCACCGATGGCAGAGAACCTCTTCCACAAAGCCATGTCCCAGAGCGGGATGAAGGTTGCCAACCCGATGTCCATCGGTGAAGAAAGTGCCGAACAAGTGCTCCTGACGCTTCTGGTTAACGATGGCACTGCTACGGATATAGCAGCGGCCGAAATCTATCGGCACGATATGTCCGACGCAGAGATCGAGGCATATCTGATATCGAAGTCGGTCGAAGAGCTATTTGCGTGTTACGAGCAAACGGGGTTTGGCATGATCCTCTTCCCGGACATATTTATGGACGGGACGGTTATCGACGCTGATGGATTCGATACATTCCAGACAGGAGACTATCCCAACAAGGTACCGATCATCATCGGAAGCACCAAGGAGGAGCTCAAGATGTTTCTGTTCATGGATCCGTCCTTTACCGGAAAGGATGAACTGTACCAGATTGTAGCCTCCTATGGCAGCGATTTTTGGAAGGCAAGCGGAGTAGATGACGTGGCCAGAGAACTGACCTCGCACGAGGATCAACCAGGGGTGTATGTCTATCAATTCCTCTGGGGTGCGGGTGGCGATGTTGGAGAAAGCCCGATTCCGGATCCCTGGGGATTCAAGCTCGGCGCCTGCCATTCTCTCGACATTCCCTTCTTCCTCGGCAACGACACCTTCAACATTATGATGACTAGCTGGGTGTTTACAGACGAAAACCGTGCCGGCAGAGAAGCTCTCTCCGATGCCATGATGGCATATGTGGCTCGGTTCGCACGCACGGGAGATCCCGATAAGCCATGGGGCGACCTGCCGGAGTGGAAGCCGTGGACCAATGGCATCGATCAGCCCAAATGCATGCTGTTCGACGCTGACGGCGATGTCGCCGATATAGCGATGTCGACGATGGAATTGACGATATCAGGCGTCATAGAAACAGTGCAATCTGAGGTTCCTGAACCACTGTACTCGGAGGCACTTGAGTACCTGTCGTCGTTCAGACTTGCGTTCTACCTCACGGAAAACGGCAACTGAAGCACCGTGACCAGGCACAGGAGACTGACCTGCCCATGAACAATACTGGCAGCACTAGTAGTGATTGCCTCTTCTTACTCTCCCGAGGTCAAGATGCTTCGGCTGGCCGCCGACCTGAGGCATTCCCTGGCTAATGTGGTATGGTGGGCGATAGAGGGCTCGAACCTCTGACCTTCTGCGTGTAAAGCAGACGCTCTAACCAACTGAGCTAATCGCCCCTGGCGCGCTTGGCGGGGCTCGAACCCGCGGCCTCAGCCTCCGCAGGGCTGCGCTCTATCCAACTGAGCTACAAGCGCTGGTGCCGAAGGGGAGATTTGAACTCCCACGCCCCAAAGGGCACTACGCCCTGAACGTAGCGCGTCTGCCATTCCGCCACTTCGGCTTAGTAGCTGATAGTGGGCTTGAACCGCTGAACTCTTGCGTTTCAAGCACTTCTAATCTGAAGTATATATTATAAGGCATGGGCGTTTCCAATTCAAGATTTATCCGGCCTTCGAGCTGAGAGCGAGGTCAGGATATACCTGTCTGAGCTAGTTAGGACTCCACCGTTACCAGCACCGCGGCGTTGGATATGATAATGTTGTCGAGCTCGGTGCGCTCTACCTCCATGCCACCGGCGACTATCTTGATCGACTTCTCACCAAAAGGAAGAGCCTGGAGTACGGCTTCGCCATTTACAGCCCCGGGTTTGGGCGAGGCTATGGTGACGTCTATGTACACCTTTGGCAGGCTGCCTGCCTGAGCAGCGTCTGCAAGGTAGAGCAAGGAGCTGCGGTGAATGGCATCTTCCACCGCCCTTGCTGCCGCTTTGGTATAGTCCTGACCGTGAAGGTCTACCCCCATGCCCAGCTCCACAATTAGTCTAGTTCTTGCCATGGTCGCCTCCTGCTCCTCGCGTTATCTATTTGGAGACAAGAAATGCAGGGTATCACCGGTGACATCCAGAGCAGCCTCCATAAGCGCCTCGGAAAGGGTAGGGTGTGCATGGATGCTCGAGCTGATCTCCTGTGGGGTTGCATCCAGCTTCATCGCCAGAACAGCCTCCGGTATCAGGTCTATGGCATGGGGGCCGATGATATGGACGCCAAGGATCTCCCCGTATTTTGCCTCGGTGATGATCTTTATGACACCCACCCTCTCCCCGAGTATTGTTGCCATGCCGTTTGCAGCGAATGGGAATCTGCCTACACGCGTCTGATATCCCTGGGCGAGCGCTTCATCCTCGGTAAGGCCCACGCTGGCTATTTCGGGGGTGGTGTTAATGCAGCGCGGCACCGAGGTATAATCGATTTCAGACTCTTTTCCCAGAGCTCTCTCAGCAGCTACTCTACCCTCAGCAAAGGCAACATGGGCCAGCATCTGCCCACCGGTTACATCTCCTGCGGCGAGTATGCCAGCGACACTTGTCTCCATCCTGCTGTTCACTTCGATACCACCATCACTTACTCTGACTCCGGCCACATCCAGGCCGAGCCCATCGACATTGGCCTTTCTCTCATCTGCCGCCAACACATACTGTGAAGTCAAGGCTACTTCTTCTCCCTTAATGCTCAGCACAATATTCTTATCACCTCCATCCCCATCTCCTATCCCCCTTATTTCAGCCTCGGTGTGCAGTCGAATCTTCTCCTTTTTCAGTTCCCTTTCAAGCTGGGAGGCTATCTCCCGGTCAACTCCAGGGAGTATCTGTGCCGATTCTTCGATAATGACAACGCTTGAACCCAGTTTGGAGAATATGGTGGCAAAAGCAAAGCCTATAGTATCACCCCCCACTACAAGCATGGAGCGAGGAATCTCTTTGAGCTCCAAGGCCTGGTCTGTGGTGATTATATCCCTCTCACCCGGGATGGAGGGTATTTTCGAACTGGAGCCAGTGGCTATGATTATCCTCGGCGCTGTTATATTTATGCTGGTTCCATCTTCCAGTTGCACCTCCACCTCCGAGGGCGAAAGGAGCCGTCCCCTCCCTTTGAGTACCTCGACGCCGTTTTCCCTCATTAGCAATTCCACCCCGCCGACGACGGTTCTGACGACTGTATCCTTGCGGGCCATCATCTTAGAGAAGTCTATCTCCGCCAGGCCAAGGTTTACCCCGTAATCCTTGGCCTTCCTTGGCATGTCGAGGAACTCCACTCCCCTGACCAGAGCCCGGGTGGGGATGCAGCCACGATTAAGGCAGGTTCCTCCCATGGCATCGGCCTCAATCAGTGTTACCTTGCCTCCAAGCTGTCTGGCCCTTATCGCTCCCACATAACCAGCAGGCCCACCGCCGATGATGACCACGTCTCTCTGTTCCATAGCTAGCGATCCTTTCCTCCATCTTTGTTCAACAGGCTTTTTACCGCAATCAAAGCAGAAGAAGCTCCGGGCTCTCAAGCAGTTGCGTCACCCGGGCCATAAACTTGCCCGCCGGCAGCGCTTCCAGCTCTTCACCGGCCTCGGTCATGCTCATGCCCGGCTTGGGTATCGCTATGTATGCAGCCATTTTTATCGCCCCCGAGTCTGCTTAACCCCGGCTAGTAAAAAAGCCCTGTTTCGCCGCCTTCTTGATAGCCTTGTTAACGTCAACGACGCGCGGTCCATCCCTCTCAATCCTGACCGTTACCTCATCCATGGCCCTCACCATTATTTCCCTCTCGCCATCCACGGCGATGAGGCAGGGCTTTTGAACCAACTCCACATCCTCCCCCAGCTTTATCAGCCTGAACTCCTGGATTTCTATCTCCTCGATCACACCGGGGAGCACCGCAGCCCTCGCCCTTAAACTCCCCTCCCCCAACTTCAGGTGCAGCCCGTGGTCATCATCAGGCCCCACCGGACATACACATCCCCCGATGCAGGATAACCCCATACTATTGGGCTCAGCCCTGGTGCAGATGATCTGCTTCACCTCGGAGAGGTTCCAGATCGCCCTAGAGCCGACGAAGGCTTGCGCCAAGACCACAACATCGATGAGAGCCATGTCGCTCTCGCTGCCATTCTCGATGATTATCAACCTTTTGTGTGTGCTCACCACATCCTCGAGGTCTATAATCCCTTTTGCCACGATGCCGGCGGCAACACCGGCGGTGGTGGCCTCCACCATCACCGGAAATACGTTATTTGTGCCCGTCGATACCGGGATCAGAGGTATGGAGCGATCCCCTTTGGCCACCGCCCGGTTGGTGCCATCGCCGCCCAGCGTTACGACACATCCCACGCCAAGCTCCACCATCAGCCTGATCGCCAAGGTGGAGTCTTCCTGGGTACCGCTTACCTTCATGTCTAGGATTGACACCCCGGTCCTTATGTTTTCATGTACCAACCCCGATAGCGCCTTTTGGCCAAGCCCATAATAATCGGGCATGATTAGGATCTCATCCACCTCTGTGGAGTCGATGCCCAGGAGTATCCTTCGCACCAAGTTGGTCTTCTCCTTATTGTCCATAAGGCTGGCGTAGGCCACCAGCCGCCTGATGTCCTTACCTGAGGCTGGATTGGCTATGATCCCTACTTTGCTCATCCAGCTGCCTCTCCGCCAACCAAAGCCTGGTATTCGGCTGCTGAGCTGAGGAGATCCACTTCAGCAGGGTTGGTTATCTTGACCACGATCATCCAACCCTTCCCATAGGGGTCCTGGTTGACCAGGCCCGGCTCGTCTTCCAGGGCGTGATTTACCTCCACCACCTCCCCGCTCACCGGGCTATAGAGGTCGTTTGTTGCCTTAACTGATTCGATTACGCCAAAGGGCTCCATGTAGATGACCTCAGTCCCCACCTCGGGCAACTCGACGAAGACTACCCCCTTGAGCTGCTCCTGGGCATAGTGAGTAATACCAATCCGCCCTCGGTCATCCCCTTCAAGTCTCAGCCAGGTATGTTCCGCATTATACTTTAGCTCTTGTGGATACATCTCCCTCCTTAGCGAAGGCTAGCGCAATGCCGCGGCCGATCCCACTGCCAGCTACGGTAACGATGGCCACCTTTCCTTCCAGCCGGTTACACATCTTCTGCCTCTTCTCGCTTTATTAAAGAATCAGGTTGCCATAGCTTTCCAAAGTAGCTGTGTGATATCCAGAACATCAAGCCTCGCCTTTGCCGCCGTTTTAGCCATATGCATGGCCCTGATACACGCCGGGCACGCTGTCACCACCGTCTCGACCCCGGTGCTCAAGACCTCCTCTACTTTACGCTTAGCGATATCCAGGGAAAGGTCCTGATAGGATGCTAGAAGATCGCCCCCCGAACCACAGCAGTTGCAATACTCCCGATTTTCCTCGAGCTCTATAAGACTCAGCCCCGGAATCTTGCCCATTATGTAGCGAGGCTCATCGAAGATGCCGCTGTTCCTTCCCAGATCACAGGGGTCGTGATATGTAACATTGTCCTCCAAGCCCTTTATTTCAATCTTCCGCTGTTCGATGAGCCTGGCTATGAACTCAGTAGAATGAAAGATGTCAAAGGGGTGCCTCTGGCCAATAACGTCATAGTACTCATCCCGCCACACCCGATAGCACCCTGGGCAGGTCATCACTACGCTCTTCGCCCCTGTCTCCTTGATCCTTTCTATATTATGCCTAATGAATTTCGCCGACGCATCCCTGAGACCTGCTGCCAGCAGTGGGAAGCCACAACACCACTCATCACCGCCCACAATGGTAAAATCGATTTCGGCGCGGTCTAGTATCTGTGCGAAAGCCCGGGCTGCTGGTTGGCTCACGGGGTAAAAGGAGCTCAGGCAGCCAACGAAGTAAACGACATCCGCCCTTCTCTTTGCCTCCGGCATTTGGGGAAGCTTCAGTCTACTGGCCCAATCCGCCCTTCGTTCGTTGGGCCTGGCGGCAATATTCTGCGTCTCCTCGACAGCCTTTGTCAACCCTTCCAGGCCCTCGATACGGAAGCCCGTATTGGCGAGGCGACTTCTCAGCTCGATCCACATTTTGGGTGACCTGATATCGACGCTGCAATCTACGCGACACCGTCCACAAAGGGTGCATTGAAAGATACGGTCTACGAACTCCTCAGTTACCCTCAGCTCGCCAGGGCGGTCGAGGGACAGCTCTTTCGCCATAAGGATTCTTCCCCTGGGGGTAGAGGAAAGCCATGCTTGTCTTGTTGGGCAGGAATTCATGCAGTAGCCACACTGCACACAGGCGGAGATCTCCTGCGCCAAGCCCTCTTTATCAGCACTTCCCATCCTGCTGGGGAAAAGCCTATCCAGTTTGGCAGCAATGCTCATAAAGAACTGGTACACCCCGGGTCGGAAAAGCAGCGGCGGTTCCAGCCACATGCCGGGGTTCATGATGCCCTGAGGATCGAGCTCATGCTTTGTCCTCTTTATCTCTGCTATCCTTCCTTTGCCTATAAGCTCGTTCTTATATGGGGCATTCCACATGCCAATTCCTGCCCCCGGTTTGCCACCGAGGGATAGTGCCAGATTGGAAAGCTCGCGAGGCGTGTGCAGGGCGAGGACATACTCCATCGCCCTCTTCTCATCGGCTGCCACCATCGGCATCAGATAGCACTCACTGTTGGAAACAACGTATCCCGCAAGGCCAATGGGTCTCTTGTTTAATTTTTCCAGGCGAGAATAGAACCGTCCCAGGCCGTCCAGAGGGACGACAACACTGCTGGCAACTACGGATGGCGCCGCTCTGCGGACCCTGAGGATATTGAATCTGTGCTGCCATTCACGCTCAGCACCCTCTCGCTCCACACCATGGTAAAGGCCGGTCAGCCCCTCGATGAGCCTTTTGCCCTCGGCGACCTCCTCCCTTCCGCCATCGTAGGTAACGAGCAGGAGGCCACCTCTGGGGCCGAATTCGTCCACTTCGTAGCCCGATTCCTTGAGCAGTGTGAGATAATTGTGGTCGAAAACCTCCATACTGTAGGGGCAGGGTGTTGAATGAGTCAAGAACACGAGAGACTGAAACATGTTTTGTATGTCATCGAAGTAGACCAGGTGGTGGGATATGAGTTCCGGAATTTTGCGAACCTTGAGCGTCAGCTTGGTCAGGATGCCAAGCATCCCCTCCATCCCGAAGAAGCGCTCCAGCCCTTCTCCAACGACATATTCTCTGACGCTGCCATCGGCGAGCACCACCTCCGCTGAGAGAAGGTGGTCGAAGACCGGGCCGTATTTCAGGCTTCCGATGCCCAGTCCGCTGGTCATAACCCAGCCGCCGAGGGTTGCCGATTTGGCGCTTGAAGGATAACTCTTCAGGCTCAAGCCCTGCCGGTTCAGCCTTCCCTCCAGCTGCCACCAGGTAACGCCTGCTTCAGCGGTCGCCACTTCCCGTTCCCCATCGACCTCGATTACCTGCGCCAAGTCCATCAGATCCAGTACAATCCCACCCTTTTTCGGAACCGCCGCGAACAGCCCCGAAGAGCCGGCACCCCGCGGGACGACAGGAATGGCATGATCATGGCAGTAGCCGACAATTGCCGAGACTTGGTCGGCTGTTTCAGGCTTGACTACGGCGGAGGGCATTGTCTTAAACAGGCGCCTAATCACCCTGGGTATGTGGATTAGATCCCTGGTATAAAACCAGCGCTCAAATCGGCTGGTGCTCACCCGGTCGCCGACAATTCCCCTCAGGTCCTTCTCCAGATCGCTTGCTTTCAATGACTCACCAATCTCTTCATCATTGCCTTTTCATAGAGCTGACGAGCGTTAAATGAGCTTCTCACCAAGGGAGCGGAGGCAACATCACAGAATCCAATTGCCTTGCCTCTGCTCTCATACTCCAGAAATTCCTCCGGGGGAACATATCTAATCACCGGATGGTGATGGGCAGAAGGTTGCAGGTACTGACCGATGGTGAGCAGGTCGCAGTTGACCTTTCTTAGCTCTTCCATCACCCATAACAGCTCGTCTCTCGTCTCCCCCAGACCGACCATCAGACCGGATTTGGTGACTATTTGGGGATCGAGCTCTTTGGCTTGCCCCAGAAGCCTTAGCGAACGCTGGAAATCTGCCTTTGGCCTCACCTCAGGGTAGAGGCGGGGAACTGTCTCCAAATTATGATTGATGACATCGGGGTGGGCATCCACCACCGTCTTCAGAGCATGAAAGGATCCACAAAAGTCCGGTATCAGGACCTCAGCAGTAAGTCCTTCGTCTTGCCCCTTCAGCAGGGCGATGGTCTTGGCGAAGTGGGAGGCACCGCCATCGGGCAGATCGTCTCTGGTAACCGAGGTTATGACCACGTACCTTAGACCCAGTCTCT
>Ga0180433_10004849_pt1 | contig 18632 bp, 32 predicted proteins | sample SS_ome_8_FD_132980 | JGI IMG/M metagenome (GOLD analysis project Ga0180433, IMG submission 132980) | Hypersaline lake sediment archaeal communities from the Salton Sea, California, USA - SS_1_D_1 metaG | ecosystem: Environmental > Aquatic > Non-marine Saline and Alkaline > Hypersaline >... | reverse complement strand
AGATTGTTTAGATAATACTGGGTGTGCCACACATGCTCTAACTGATTTTGCCCCCTCTTTAAGAAGTATTTCTGCAGCTTTTGCAAGAGTTCCACCAGTATCAATTATATCATCAGTTATTACAATATTTTTGTTTTTTACATTTCCTATTACAGTAATACTGGCAACTTCATTTTCTACCAATCTTTGTTTATAACATATAACCATATCAGTATTTAAAAAATTAGCATATGACTTAGCTCTTTTGGTGCCGCCAGTATCTGGGCTAGCTATTACTAATTTATCTAAATCAAGCTGATTTAAGTAGGGGATAAATACAGAAGAAGCATATAAATGATTAACAGTAATATTAAAAAACCCTTGTAGCTGTTCAGCATGAAGGTCCATTGTAATTATTTTATCAACCCCAGAAGCCTCAAGCATATTTGCGACAAGCTTTGCTCCAATTGGAACTCGTGGTTCATCTTTTTTATCTTGCCTCCCATATCCAAAATATGGAATAACTGCTGTTACACTTCTGGCAGAAGCTCTTTTGGCGCCATCTGCCATTAATAAAAGTTCAAATAAGTTTTCTATTGGGGTGCAGGTTGATTGAACTATATAAACATCTTGTCCTCTTACTGTTTCATTAAAAGAAGGTATTATTTCCCCATCTTTAAAAGTTTTAAGAATTGAATCCCCCAATTTAATGCCATAATAATCTGCAACTTTTGTGGCAAATTCTATTGAGTTTCTACCGCTAAAAATTTTCATTACAATCCTATTACATAAATATCATCATCTTCTCTAAAGTCCCGATTTGGTAGTATTCCAACTGAACTAGGAAGAGCTCTAATTATAATATTTCTTTTGCTTTTTATCTGATATTTTTCATCATTCATATTATCTAAAAAATCTTTAAATTCACTTATTAATTTGTTTTTTGTTTCATCATAATTTAAAGCTAATTCATCCTGAAATTGTTCAGGGGAATATTGATAAATAATTTTCTTAAAAGGTTTAAATTCATAAGAGTCCATAAGTGTTGGAGCAACTGCCCAACCGTTTTTAAGTTTTTCATTCAAATTATATATTGGAGGAGATAACATAATACTGTATATTGAAATTTCTTCATTAAATTTGAAATTTGTACCAAACTTATAATTCAAAGGAAACTTTTGTTCATCAGTTTCTGAATATATATGTTTGAACGATATTCCTTTATCGCTTTTTATCCTTTCGATTTCTGCAGGCTCAGGAAGTTTTTCTATAATATTAAATGTTTTAACATTAGAAAATTCTTCACATTTTAGCAATTCATCTTTTAAGATTTTTAAATGTTCAGGCATTAAAGTATAATCATGCATTTCATCTGGCACTTGTTTGAAATGATTTTTTAAAAATTCATTTAGTTTCATAATATTTATTTGTTTTTGTTAATATTCTTTTTGATTTCTTTATCAAGTTCTTTTGAAAGTGCTTTAGTCCAATTTATCCCACGACTGAAGTCGTGGGCTTTCTTGAACAGTTTTCGTAAATCGTTTGTTTTTATCTTTGATTTTCATTTTATCCTTTATAATAATTTGATTTTTGGAATTTAATAAGGGGCACTAGATGTTTATCTACACATTCTTCACAAATTTGGGCTTCCCATTTTTCTAAATCTTTATTGTTAGAAGCATAGCCCCAGTATGCTTTTAATTCAATGCCTTCAAATGAAACTCCATTTCCAAGAACTTGTTTCATACATGTTTTCCCGCAAATATCACAGGTTGCTTTTACTATTTCAACACATGCTTTGTCTCCAATTAAACGTGCTTTTATTTTTTTCATAATTCCTTTTTGATTTTTCGACAAAAATAAAAAAATTTTTTGATTTTTTAAAAGGTTTTTAACTTTATTTTTTTAATATCAGATTAAATTTATAAATTTAAAGCTATTGCTTTTATGCAAGTTTTATGTAAATCATCAAATATTGGAATTAATGGACAGTCTTTTTTTAATCTTTTTCTTATATACTTTTCTCCAGAAAAACCTGGTTCAATTCCTACAACAATTTGAATATTATTATTTTGTTGGTGCTTTGTTACCCATTCTCCAAGTTCAAATCTAGAAGTTTGAGAAAAATCTCTTTTTAAATCATATTCTATTTTCTTAGCAAGCCAAAATAGAATCACACCATTTTCAGCCGCCTGATTTAAATAAAATGTTTCCCAATCAACTTGTAAATTATAATTAAAATCTTTTGATTTATCTATGCCGCTTAGTCTTCTTGGACAAGCTATTTTATAATCTGGATTTTTTATTTTTGTATATTCAGTTTCTATTATATTAATAGCTTCTTCTTGCCAATCTGGTGCTCCTTGAATAGGTCCAGCCAGAAATATAACATTTTTATATCTTTTGACCCTCTTTTCTGGTCTTAAAACATTTGCATTCATTGTGTTTTTTGATTTTATTTCTATAAAATAAATTATATAATTTATTAACTGCTTTGTCTATCCCTACAATTTTAGCTCCATCATCCCACCAGCCATGTTCTTCATCTATAGGAAGACAACCAATTTCTTCTATTAAAATTTTTCTAATTTTTTGTTTCATTATAAATTTAATTTTTCAGCTATTTCTTCTTTCTCTTTTTTTTGACACTCATATACAGTTGCAATATTATAGCAATCCCCTTTTTTATCATAAATTATTAGCTGATATTCATTCTCTAAAACATATCCAGTTGGGTCAACCATATCTATTATTTCAAACTTAATTGGTTTAACTGTTTCTGTCCAATATTTAAACCAATTGCTTGTTATAAAACTATCAACACTCTCATATTTTTTAAGAGATATATCCACATCAACAAATTTTGGCACCCTTTCTGAAATATACATTATTTCTTATATTTTGTATTAGCTTTTAATTCCCCAGCAAAAACATTATCATCGTAATGTTTTCTAATACCATTCATCGTAAATTTGATTATATCTTCCGACACTGGTTGAAACAACCATGCATCTAATCCTACATTAATCATATTTCTTTGAACTTTCCAAAGAGAATGGATATGACCGACAATGTTAAACAAATTGTCTTTTCCTTTTGTGGGATAATGATTTAAATAAACAGTTTCATTTCCGATTTTAACATATGCATCATCAAAAACATCATCAAAATATTCTAAAAGTTTATCATCATTTATATCAAACTCGGCAGTTTTTTTAACATCATAATTACCTTTTATTAATATTTTTTTTCCATTGAGTTTGTTGACTTTTTTAAGCCCTTCTTCTGATAATGCTACATCACCTAGATGATATACAGTATCGTTGGGTTTAATTTTATTATTCCACTGTTTAATTATATGCTTATCTACTTCATCTGCTGAATCAAACAAAAGGTTTCTGAAAAATAAATCTAATCTATCATCAGAAAAGTGGGTATCTGCTAGAAAATATTTCATTTTTTAAATTTTTAACAAATTTAATAATAAAAAATATAATAAACAAAAAATAAAGTTTTTATTTTTCGATTTTTTTTATTCTTCTTTGATGCCTTTCTCCCTTAAATTTTGTATTAAAAAATGCAGTTGTAATTAATATGGCATCTATAGTAGAAATAAAGCCAGCAGGAAGTGTCAAAACATTTGCATCATTATGTTGTCGAGATAGTTCAGCTATCTCTCTGTTCCAGCATAAAGCTGAGCGAACTCCTTTATGTTTGTTGGCTGTAATACTTGCTCCTTGTCCAGATTTACAAATGCAAATTCCAATTTCTGCTTCTTTTTTTTCAATTTTTTCAGCTACTTTATGGATATAATCAGGATAATCACAAGATTTTTCAGAATAAGTTCCTAAATCTTCTGGCATTAATTTGAGATTAGCAAGATGAACTATAATTGTTTCTTTTAATTTAAACCCTGCATGGTCACTAGCAATAGGAATTATAGCATTAGGTTTAACAACAGAATAGGATTCAAATTTTGTTAATTGCATCAAATAAATTTTCTTATAATTATAATAAGAAAATTATTTTATATAATAAATTTATAATACATGGTTTTCCCACCATCCGTTAGCATAATGAGGATTTAAGAAAAACGCAAGTTCTATTGTATCATCATGACGTGTCTCTCTAAAATGATGTCCTATAGCATCTTCATCTTTAAATGGCTTTATAGGCAAATTTTCAAAAATATTATTTTTAATAAATTTTGCGAACTCATATTTATCTTTAAAGCCCCCTTTGAAACAATTTGTTCTACATGCAATCCAGACAGCTGTAGTATCTTCGACAACTTTTGTATCACCATAAACACCAGGCCTATAAACATATTCATAAGATAACAACTCTGGGTATAAAGTAATAGAAACTTCTTTTCCGTCAATCTCTTTTACAATATAATTTTCTTCTTGCAGATTAAAGCCTTCTAATATAAACATTTTTCTTAAAAGGCTTATATCAAATTTAATCACTTCTTCTAAATTTATTTTCATGACTTATAAAATTTTAATAATGTCAATTAAACGTTCAACTTTATATTTTGTATTAATATACTCATTATAATCCATTTTTTTAAGAAAGAAATTGTCAGGATTATTTCCGTTTTCAACCCATTGTGAATATACTATTGGAGAATCATCATAAATATAATCTAATCCTATTGTATGTTTATCCCCTGTTATATGGAGTTCTTTAAAAATAAAATTATTTTTTGCTAACCATTTGTAAGTATATTGTTCTACGCCTTTTTCTTGGTCTGTAACACAAACAAGTTTGCAATTGTTTTCATTGGCCCAATTTTTTAAAATCTTAAAATCTTCTACAGCATTTTCAAGTGGAGGGGAATTTTCTAAAATTTCTTCTGGAAAAATCTCTACCCAGAATTTTCTCTTTTCTTCCCAAGGCATTTTAACATTAATAAAATCCCATCCTATTCTGTATGGTTCTTTAACTTTTTCTGGACATTCTCTAAGAAATACATCCATCATTGCTTTAGAAAAATCCCTTAAGCAATTATCTACATCAATTCCTATTCTTATCATCTAAATTAATAAATTTTGGGGAAAATATATTTATAGGTTCTTTGTCTATAGAACAACAAGATTCAAAGTTTTTATTTAAATCAATTAATATTTGATAAGATTCGTTATGTCCTTTTCTGCGAATATCCAAGAATACCCTACTTCCATATATTACATCAAGAGGCGGCCATAAAGTTTCATCATAAATTGCAAATGCTTCAAAACGTTCTTTTTGCGTTATATAATTTGACCAATGCTTGATTGATTTAGAAAATTCTTCTATCTTTACTCCTGTTAATGGTATAGCTTTATATTTTGAATCCCATCTCTTTTTTGCTTTATATACAAATTCCTGAATTTCTGCTATAAGATAAAAATTGTTGACTTCTCCTTCAAAAACTGAATCTCTTTCTTTTTTTTCTTTCTCTTTAAATTCCATTATTTGTTTAATTTCATCTTTAGAAAACCCTAGAATTTTTTCAAGCGCCCATGTATAAGAAACAAGAGGAGAATCGTTTTCTGGATTAGTAAGTTCTTTAAACAATTCAATCCTTCCTTCCATTGCTTTAAGTTTTTCTTTTTCTTCATCAAGAGAATCGGAAATAGGCAAACCATTTATTGCCAATCTAACATTTGTATAACGAAAATCTTCTGTTACTTCTTTGCCAAACCATGATTCTGGTTCATAATTATCACAGTCGTTTTCGTTGTCAAACTCTACCTCAGCCGTATATAGACCTTCTAATTCATTTTTATACACATCTAAATAGATTCTTTTAGTGCTTGAAGATTTTGTTGGCAATTCATATCTGTATTTATGAACAGATTTATTTTCGCACAAAGGCCATAAAACAGAAAATTGGTTCTTTAATAATTTAATTTCATATTCATCTCTAATCTTTAAACCTCTTCCTTTTATTGTTTGACAATATTCATCCCCCAATGGTATTCCATTTTTTGAGCAATGAAGTATTTGTCTCAACCTTAAAAGATGTGAGCCTTCTATGTTTTCTACATATCCCTGAATAATATCCCGATAATCCATTTTTGATAAATCAGGCAGATTTCCATTGTCTATTAAAAATTTTCTTTCGATTTCTTTATTTTTCATTTTAAAATTATTTTAAAGTTAAAAATATGTCTCCATTTTCTTTAATCTTCATATCCTCATATGGAGCTATAAGTCTTCGTTCTATTTCGGTTGCACATTGTCTCAATTCTCCACAGAAATTTTTATAGTTGTTATATGAGGGTTTTATACATTGTCTACAGAATTTATACAAAATGTAATTAAGGTCTCCATCTGCTTTAACGTCTTTTTCTTCCATCAATTCGACAATTTCATCAAAATGTTTGCGTTTTTCTGGTTTAATATATGGCATAATTTAATTTTTAGAATTAAGTTGTTTTATTCTTCTTCTATATCGTTGTTGCCTTTTTATAACAATATCTTTGAATTTTTGGTCTTTAGATTGAAGATAATTAAAAATATCATCTCCCAGCTTTCTAGGAAATTTTATTTCCCTAACATAATGCTTTACCAATTTGTTGTCAGTAAGATGGGACATTTCTATTACATCATATACCCTTCTTAATAGCAAAAACATCTTTTCTCTCTCTTTTTCTTCTTCTGGTGTCATAATCTATGGTATTAATTGATTTACTTTTCCATGCCAACCGCATGGACAAGTGGCATAATTAATGTTATCTTCATATGGTTCGCCTGCTATGTAAACTGGGCCAGTATATGTTTGAGAAATGTGCTTTTCATTTTTACATTTTGGACATCGCTTATGTTTTTTGTCAAATTCGGCAACAGCTCTATTTCTTTCTTCATCCAAATCTTTCCATTCTTGTGCAATTGCTTCTTTAAGCTCTGTCCATGATAAATCTTCCTCTGATGAATATTCAGATTTACATTCTTTTTTACAAATATGCATTGTTCTACCAAAGATATATTCATCTGGCTTGCTGGGGGGATTTGTATCTAATACAATCCTACACGAATCACATATTATACATCCAATTTTAAACATCTTTTTAAATTTAATTAGGTTTTTTGTTTAAAAATTTTTTCTATAGTTTCCTGCATTTCTTTTTCTGTCATAGGAGGAGGTGGAATATATTCTTTAAAATCGGGTAATTTTCTGATTTCTTCACAGTATTTCCACAATTCTTCTACATCTTCTAAATTTCTTGCGCTTTCTCTTGTAGATTTATTAAAATACTTTTCGTATTCTGGACTGTTTTGATTATAATAAATGTCATGTGGACCATCCTCATATAACCACCAAGTTATTGTATCTTCAGTTTCTTCTCCATAGTGTGATTTTAATAAAATTGAGACTGCTTTATGGAGCTTGTCTTTAATTTCCGAATCATCAAAATTTAAATTGTACAATTTTAAACTCTCTTCTGATTCTGTTTTCAAAAGAGTTGTCAACTCTTTAAATGCTTCAAATGTCATAATTTTAATATTTTTTTCTTAATAATTGAATTACATCCCATGCATCTTCTATAGCATCATGAGATACCTCTCCATCAATTCCTGCTCGTTTTTTACATTCCCCTAAGCCTGGTACTTCATCATCATTTTTCCAATCAATATAAAAATTGCCAGGGTCAATAACTTTATGGCTAACAATAAACCTATCATTCCATTTAGGTAATTTATCTGATAAAAATCTTCCGTCAAATGCTGAATAATTTTTTCCAGCAACAACTATTTTTATTTTTGGTTTATGCGGTTTCTTTTTTTCTTTTTTAGGGATTTGTGTTTCATAGCCATTGGCCAATAAAAAATTATAAAAAGCATCAGCAACTTCATAATCATTTAAAATATTGTACTTCTTTTTATAATTTGCTCGATGTTCTCCACGCAATTTAACAAAATCTGCTAATATTTTAAAAATTCTTGCATTCATATTAATAGCATAAGATTGTCCAACATATAAATCATGTTTAACAATACAAGAAAATTTTGGAATTTGATTAAATGCTAATTGTTTATTTGTATCTTCTATGATTGCTCCGATTTCAAGAATTTGACAATTTTCAAAATCTAACCCTGTTGTTTCTATATCAATTGAGATATACCGCATAATGTTTAATTTTTTTTGTTACTATTATTTCCTTTTTTCATTTTATCTATTAACTTTTTAAGTTTTGCAGCTGTATTATAATCTTCTATTTCTACAGCATCTTCAATTCGGCTTTCCAAAAATGGTATCATATTTTCCACAGAATGATTTTTAATTATTTCTTGTTTTGTTTTTTCTTTTTCTTCTGGACTTCCATAAAAAGTTATTTCATATAAAATAGATTGAATTGCTTCATAAACAGTAATTTGAGTAAGCGCTTCCAAAATTGGTTTGGGCTCTAGGCCTAAATCTTCGACACTATCTGTATATATTTCTATATTATTATTTAAAATTAGCTGATAATTTTTTAATTCATTTAATGGAGTTAAGCTTAATGTGTATTCTATATAATCTCCAATTTCATCTATTCCAACCCCTTGAAATAGCGTTAAAGTTTCAAAAATATTTTGATTCTCAAATTCCGCTACTTGTTTCATTTTGGAAATTTCCAAATTTTTTATTTCACCTAATTCAGAATATTTTGGCTTAATAGCTCTTTTTTTCCATTCATCTTCATATAAATCTAATGAATAACCTCCCATTTCTTCAAAAAATACTATATCAAAAAAATCTTTATCTTGCATTATAAAATTAAAAAATGTTTTAAATGTAACTCCTTCTTCTAATTCTAAAGGAGATGAAAGATTATAAACTAATGTATCCAATGCTTCTTTTTTGTCATTTTTATCAAAATGATTTTCTCGGATTATTTTTCCTGATTTCGTAATTAAAATTGACCTCATTATTTATATTTAAAAAGATTTTTAATAAATGCTTTAATATCAGCAGCAGGATTTTCTGTAGTTATAGTTCCAGAACTATCTGACATTTCATATTTTGTTGTTGATAAATCGGAAAATAAAAAATCAAATTGTTTTTCCCAGTCTGTGCGTGGATACTTTACTAAATTTTTAACATAAGTTTTGAGTTGATTTGTAACATCTGTCATATTCACTTGAGATGATGTTGTTGGCTCAAATTTATAAACACTAGGAAATAATTTATCAAATTCTTTTTCCCAATTCTGTTCAATTTGCTCTCCACCTTTTAAATCTTTTAATAAATAATTACAGCCTGCCAAATTTGACAAAATATGTAATTCATCAACAGATAAATGATTTTTTGATTTAAGTTCTCCGTTCTCAAATCTTTCAAGTTCAATGCCATGGTTGCTTAAAGTAGGAACAATCCTAAATGTTGTATTGTTTTGTTTATCTACAATGCATAAATAATTATCCTCATCATAATAAATAATAAGCGATGCATTTTCGTTTTTTAAATTTTCCATAATAATTAAATTTTAAACAAAAATAAAAAAAAAATTCTTTTATATCAAATTTTTTTAATACTTTTGTGTCATATTTTTTGAAACTTATTAATATTTCACTCGTATAAAATAGAAAAAAAACACTAATGGTTGGCACGATTATTACTTATTTATTATGCGGATATGTTTTATATAGTATTGGTACAACATTATATAAAAAACGATATGAATTAGATTTCATCAAAACAATTTATTTTCGACAGGGATTTATGCCATATTTATTAGGATTTGCAACAGTGTTTCTTGTATTAGCTTTATGCCCTATATATTATATTGTTCCAAAATTTTTACAGTGGGGATGGTATTCCTTAATATCTTCCGATGGCATGGCTAATAACTTTATTGTAGCACCTTTTGAGCAAACAGCTATGCTTTCACAATTTTGGAAAGGGTTTGTTTTGTTTATAATTTGGAGTATTTTTATTTTAGTATTACCATTTTTAGCAAAAGCAGAAGAAGAGTCTTTTAGAAAAGATAGGATTGAATGGCTTGAAATTATTATTGCATCTTTTATATTTGGCATTATACATCTAATTATGGGAATTCCAATTATAATAGGACTTATTTTATTTGTGCCAGGTTTTCTTTTTGCTTGTAGATACAGATATATATATTTTAAATGGATGAAAAAAAATCATGGAATTATGACCCCTTATTATGAGAACAAAGCACTAGAAGCAGTTATAGCATATCATACAATTTATAATGTGATTTTAATTACATCATTTAGCATTAGTTGTTTTTTATTTTTATAAAAATGAAACTTTTTTAAAAACAATACGTATTATATAACATAAACAAACAGGAAAAATTTAATGCGTTTACAAGAACAAAAGAAAATCATTTTAGAAGATTTTAATTTTGAAAAAGTTCAAAAAGTCTTTAGGCAAATGGGTTGGGCATTACACAATAAAAAATCTTACCCAACCATTAATGAATTAACTAATATAGCCAGTCATTGTTTAACCAAAGCAATTAAAGAAGGCTATTATCTAGATGAAACTGGATTTGAAGCTTGGATTCATACAGGCAATGAATTTGGAAAAAGTTTAGAATTACGATTTATTATAGCAATAGCTAATCCTTTAACTGAATTATTAATTTAAAAATTTAAAAAATGTTAAACGAAGATAAAACAAAATTATCTATTTTTGAAAATTTCATTGTAGATAAAGATTTGCCAAAGCACAAAAATCAAAGCGAAGAAATAACGCTTGAGTTTGGAACAACACCAACACCAACAGCAATGGAAGGGTGGGATTCAAATGCGACAAGTAACCCAGCAAGTTCTAATCAAATTTATATTGGCGAAGAAAATGCTTTATCTATTCATGGTAGACCTGTATTAGATTCTAAAGGCAGATACATCAAAAATAATTTATGGGGTAGATTAAAATATGTCTTTAGAGAATATAAGGCTGAAAAAAGAAGAAAAGCAAATTCGCCTAAAACGCAAATCCCAACTTTAACTGTAGAAGATTTTTTTAAGTCAATAAAAAACGATTCTAAAGAGTTGGCAAAAATTGAAAAACGTTCAGAAAATTACATCAAAGCCATAAAAGAAGCAAAACAATTTGGGCAAATTGCTTTATTTGAAAAACTTGAAAATATGTTGAAAGTTGTTAGGCAAGAAACTCAATTATATGCTCTTGGTTTAAAACAAATAATTACAGAAGAACAAGTCGTTGCTTTTTATAAAGAATCAGAAAAAGGAATTAGATTAGACTGGATTAAAAATTTCACTCGTCCTATTCCAAATAATTTCTTAAAAATTAAGAAAAAAATAGATGATATTGGAATATTTGATAATTATGCAATAATGCATTATGACCCAGATACAAAATCTTTTTCTGAAACCATTGAAGAAAAGAAAGAAAAAGAACGAAAAAAAAGAGACCCGATTTTATTTGGGCTAATAAAAGATAGCAGAAAATTATATTTTATTGGAGATTGGAAAGATGAATATTGTGATTTAACTTTAGAAGAGTTTATTGATAAATTCGGGAAAAAAGAAATGAACAAAAATAATTTAACTGCAACAATTAAAATTGATAAAAATTAAATATAATAAGGGATTTATAATTTTTAAGTGTATTTATAAATGATATTAGTTCATTGACATTTATTTGAGATTTTTTGTGTACGAGGGTTCGAATCCCTCCAACTCCACAACAAAATAAATAAAAAAATGGGGTTGACTGGATAGCCACAAATAATTTGGATAAAAAGAGAATTAAAATCAAAAATAAACAACAAAAATTTAATTAAAGCTTTAGCTCTAAGCGCAGTCGCTTACAGCGAAGCGCCTGAAACTTTAGCAACAGAAGAGTTCGCTCTCGCTGCTTAAAATGACAGGTTTGGATGAATCCCCTATTTTAAAAAGTAGGGGATTTTTTGTAAAAACAATTTTAAAATTTAATTTATTTATGAGACAATTAAAAATCACAACTCAAATTACACTTAGAGAATCTGAAGCATTTAATAAATATCTTGCTGATGTTACTAAAACAGGAGATATATTAACTACCGAAGAAGAATTAGAATTGGCTCTGCGAATACAACAGGGAGATGAAAAAGCTATAAATTTATTAGTTGAAAAAAATTTAAGATTTGTTATTTCTGTTGCAAAACAATATGTAAATAGAGGAGCTCGTTTAGAAGATTTAGTTAATGAAGGAAATATAGGATTAATTATAGCTGCTAATCGTTTTGACCCTTCAAGAGGATTTAAATTTATTTCTTTTGCTGTATGGTGGATTCGCCAATCTATTATAAACTATTTAGCTAATAATTCAAGAAGCATTAGATTACCTTTAAATAAAGTAGGAGATTTAACTAAAATCAACAGTGCCGTAGTATTTTTAGAACAAAAATTAGATAGAGAACCAACTATTGATGAAATAACAAAATTATTAGGAGATAAATTTAATTCAAATTATATTGAAAATGCAATAGCAGTTGGCAGAGGAATTTTTTCATTAGATTCTCAAATTTCGGAAAATGATGAAAACAGTTCTTTGATGGATATTATCGAAAACGAAGACAGTCCACAGTCTGATGAAGAATTAAAACGAAACGATTTAAAAATTAAAATAAAACAATTGTTGAGCACATTAAAATTTACTGAAAGATATATTATTATAAAGTATTTTGGATTAGATGGAAAATATCCTAAAACTTTAAGTGAAATTGGTGAGGAACTTGAATTAACCAGAGAAAGAATTAGGCAAATTAAAGTAACTGCATTAAGAAAATTAAATTCACGAGCTAAATCACGTGGTATTAACGAATTTTTATAAAATGAAATTAGGCTTAGACATACACGGCATTATAACTGAAATACCTGACCCTCTTTCTGTTATAACTAAATTATTAGTAGATAATGGACATGAGGTACATATATTAACTGGCGAAACACTTTCTGAAAAATTAATTAATGAATTAGAAAAATGGGGGATTTATTATACTCATCTTTTTTCTATTATTGATTATCAAGAAAAACGTGGTATAGAAATAACTTATAAGGATAATGGACCTTGGATGGATGGAGAACTATGGGACAGAACAAAAGCAGATTATTGCACAAAACACCAAATTGATTTAATGATTGATGATACCAAAAGATATGGCAAATATTTTACAACCCCCTTTGTTTTTTCAAAAATAATTAAAAAATAAATTTTATTTTTTAAAAGCACAGGAATGTGCTGATTTTACTAGTATTTATAATAAAAGATGTTATGAAAAAAATATTAGTAATTTTTGTATTTATTCTATTCAGTTTACCTATACTTGCCCAAAATACAAAAAAAATTAAAGAAGTTTGTTTGATACAATTTTGTGATAGCTTAAAAACGGAAAAACTTATAGTAAAAGATATTTTGAACCGTACTGTTATAAACAAAAAAATAAAATCCAAGAGATGTTTTTACATTAAATGTGAAAAATTTTTTTCATTGGAAGCTGGGATATACTACCTTCATTTTTATAACAAGGAACATGGCTGTTTCAGAAAAGGAAAGATGGTTAAGACGAAAGATTAATTTTATGAATTTTTATCTTCAGTTTCTTCAGGAAATAAATATCCTAATCTATAAGGAGCATTTTTAACATTTTCTTTTAGCCCTTTAATATACAATTTCTGTTTCTTAGAAAGAGGGTCATTTTTTTGAACAAAATCATTTATTGCATTTTTAACCATTTCTTGATAAGCCATAACTACAATTTTCTTATCTTTATCTTTAATTTTTTCATTCATTAAACTTTATCAATAATAATTTCTATAGATGTTTTTTCATCTATTAAGGACCCACAATCATACAAAATATCTATGATTTCTAGCCCAACAAATTTATCTTCTTTATTTTTGGTAACTATTCTTGTACCTAGACCTAAACCAGCAAGCTCTTTTTTATTCGGCAATTTTACTTCAGATTCAGTATAGTGAGAAGTAATTGTAATTGCAGATTCATCAATTCCACTAGACGCTTCTTTAATTATCTCTTCAATTTTTTTATTTAATTGTTTTATCTTCTGCTCATACAAATCCCGAATTTCTTTTTCTCGCTCTTCTAAATATTCTTCTATTGAACGAATTTGTTTAGTAACTTGTGAGCCTAGTTCTTCTTCAATTTCTTGGATTTTATGTTCAAGCTTAGCTTCTTGCTCTAATTTCTCTTTTGTTTTTTTTTCTGTCTCAGTATCTTTAATCTCTTTCTTTTTATCTTCCACTTTTTTCTTTAAATCCAATCCCATAAGTGGACGATTCCCCTCAGAATAAATTTTAATTAACTCCATAATATGCTCATCAGTGCCCATGTTCGGGTCATAGGTAGCAAATCTTTTATTGTTGTATTTTATAAAAATATTCTGAATGGCATCAAACTCATGTCTAGAATATTTTTCTGCCAAGTCAGCTACATATTGTAAATGGTCTTTATTATAAAGAGTATATAAATCTTCCAGAAGTATTTCAAAGTGCTCTTTTTTCATATTATTTGTCTTTTATTTTCAATCCCCACATTAAATCGATACCTCTCATTTCTTTCTCTGCCCATTTTCTTGTTTTAAGTAAACTACTAGGAGCATTTTTCATAATAAGTTGTGTTCCCCATTCTTGCCATTTTTGATTCTCTGCCTCAGAAACTTCGTAATTTTGAAACCAGTTTTCTTCATTCTTAACATCTTCGATAGTTTTATTAAATGGTTCTAATTGTTTGTTTATTAAAAGTTCAACAAGTTCTTTTGGTGTTAACTTTTTCTTTTTCATGATTTTTGCTTTAAATTAATAGTTTTATATATAAATATTGTTTTAATTTAATATATGATTAAATTCCACAGGCATTTGTCCATTTGCTATACCACTTTAATCCGCTATATCCCCAATTTCCAGTTATTAAAAAATTAAATGGCAGCCCTATTATTAATACCAAAAATACTGGAATAATAAATATAGCACTTAGTCTTATAAATACATTATTAACCTTTTTCCTGCGTTTATAAAAATAAAATGGAGCAAACCTTACGATTTCATCATCCCTAATTCTTTCTTTTTGATAAGTTGTAAGTTCTGGGATTTTATCTTCTAACCATTTTTCTACTTCATAGTTATCAATTCTTTTTAAATTTATTAATCTCATAACTTTAAGTTTTTATATAAATTAATTTAAATCATTTAAATTAATATCACCTAATTTTTTTTCAATTATAGTTTTTAATGCTTCTTCGCCTTTTCCAAGTTTATTTAATATTTTAGCTATGTCAGTATCAAAACTGTCAGACTGAGTATATATTAACATTAATAGTGATAATTGCCTTATTGTATCTGTTTGTTTAGATAAAATTTTCATTGTTGTCTGTATAGCTTTTGCCATATTTGCCTCACTCTTATTTTCATCTAATGATTTTTGAAATTTTATTAAACCTTTAGATACTTTATCGTTATCAAAAGTAATATCTAATAAAAATCTTATTACTTTTTCTTTGTCTTTTAATAATTTTAATAATTGGTCCATGATTATTTTGTTTTATTATTAATAATTGTTTTTAGCAACAGCAATTCCTGATTCAATAGCGGTTTTTCTATCCAATTCTAAAAACGGAACATCAAAGCCATTTTTAATAAGATATTGAATTAAATCATATATCTGTTTTTTATTGACTATGATTTGTTGACCTAAATACATAGAAAATATCTTTAATATACTAAGCCTTTTTTCATTATCTGGATTTTCAGTAAATTCTGGTATTTTCATCTCTTATTAGTTAATATATATAAATTTTTTCTTGGTCTTGTAAATGCTGTATATTTAATTCTATTTCTTTCAAAAATATTCCGATTTCTATCTATATCATCCTCAAATACTATACAATGGTCATAAGTTGAGCCTTGACTTTTATGGCTTGTCATCGCATAAGCATATTTTACATCAGCAAATTTTTTAAGAAATCTATAATATTTTTTCCAAGCTTTTCGGGCATCATCTGAACCTTTAATAAATTTTAAAGCAGCTTCTTTTAATTCATTGCAAGTTTCATTATATTTTTCTTTATCATCATCATGTAAAATATTTATATATTTATGAACATTGCTTTGTGTATATACATCAAAATGACTTACCTGAGTTAAATAAGTTTTGAAACTTTTTCTATTGGCTCTTTTGTTTTTAATTTCATAATTAATAACCTCAAACTCATCATTGGTTGAAAAATCAATAACATCCATTTTTCCAAAAATAGGCTTATTAGCAACAAGCCTTTCTCCAATTTCTATTTGCTTAATATTTTCTCCAAATAAAATTTTTCTTATTGATTCATTGAACCTATTCACTACATCATTTGTCCAAGCTAAAACTTTTACATAATCAGAATCCTCTTTAAAATCTTCGGATTTGAAAAGATTTGTTAATAATTCATGTATATTTCCTTTTTGTTCATCAGTAAAAAAATTCAGAAAATACACCCCCTCTTCATCAGTATTTTCTCGATGTCTTCTAGGCACAGGCAGCGGCGATAAAAGATTGTTTCTAACATAAGTTGCTAATCCTAAAATTGGGGAATCTTCTTTTTGTCTAATAATCTCTGTTAACTCTTCTTTATGTATTTCTAATTCTTCAATTACTTTTGGGTCTAAAACTGGAGAGTAAGTATGGTTTACGGGGGGAATTTGAGCATCATCCCCCAAGAAAATAAACTTCACTATATCTTTATACTTTATAACCATTTCAAAAAGTTCTTCCGATAACATAGAAGACTCATCAATTATTACAATATCATAATACTCTATCTGGTTATCTGCTTCCCAGTTATTTACAAACACTTGTTTCCCATTTTCATCAACATCTTCTTTTAATCCAAGCAATGAGTGTATGGTTAAGAAACTAACATCGTTTGGGTCAAAAGTTGATAAATTACGTAAAACCTTTACTGCCTTGTTTGTAGGGGCTGTTATTGCAATTCTTTTATAAGTTTTGTCTATAACTTCTTTAACAAAGTATGTTGCTAAATATGTTTTACCTGTTCCAGCATATCCTGTAACAAGAAATAAATTATCGCCTTTTTCTTTTACAAAGGCATGCAATTTTTCATTTATCTCTTTTTGTTTTTCGTTTAGCATCTTATATCAGTTTTTCCCAATAGTCCCAATAAATAAAAACAGAATTTTCTTTAATTTTAGCAAAACATCCTTTAAAAATCCCTCTATTTCCAAATTTTTCGTCTCCTTCTGTGTATAAAATATCTCGCTTATAATCTTTAGCATAAAATAGTTCCCAAGCATTATATTGCCAGTGCTCAAAAAATAATTCATCAAATTTATCTAATTCATTTGTAATTTTTAATCTTTTAGTAAAAGGATTCTCTGGATTAATTACTTCTTCAGCGTCATAAATTCTGGTATTTATTTTAAGTTTCATATTCAAGAATTTAATTTATAACAAAAATAACAAAAAAAACTTTACTTTCAAATTTTTTTTGAATATTATTTATGTAATACAAACTTAAAAAATGTAATACAAAATGAAAAATAAAAAAGATGATGAGTTTTTAATAAATTTAATAAAGTTCACAGAAAAATTCCGATATGGATTACATTCACAAAAACATCGTTTAGAGGTTTTGCCTCTTTTAGATTTTGAAAAAGAAATATTAAATTGCTTTCTAAATCATAAAAAAATTATAATTCATAAATGTAGGCAAATGCACTTGGATAGTTTAATTTCAGCTTATGTGGCATGGAATATATTATATAACAAAGATTATGAAATTGTTTACGTTGCGCCCAGTACAGAATCATGTAAAAGATTTATAAACAAAGTAAGATTAATTTTTACAAGTTATTATAAATCAGGAAATCTTTCAAATTATACAGTTAAAAATAATTCACGAGAAATAGAACTTATCAATGGTTCTTCTGTTATAACTACTTCTATACCAACTCGTTTTTGTGGGCGTAAAACTGATATACGTGAAGTTATATATAGCGAGGCTGCATTTATCAAAAACATAGAAGATATAAACACTACATTTGGCTCTAATTCTTTAGCCCAACGTAAACCTGTAGAAAAATTCATATTATATTCTACAAACAACGGTCCAGGAGATTATTTTCAAAAAACGTGGATAGATGCAAACCAAAAAAACACATATAAAGCCATTGAATTACATTGGTCAATAAACCCCTACTACAATAAAGATATTAAAACAGATAAAGACGGCTCTAAAACTAATGAATGGTATGAAAAAAAATGTGAATTATATAGATGGCAACAAGATGTAATTGATAGAGAATTAGATTTAAAATTTACACCAAAAAAAGAAAAACCAAAAAAAGAAATTGTAAATTTCAGAATACCAGATGTGCTTAAAAACAAAGTTTTGGAAAAATTAGCAAAAAAATCAGTTGAAACAGGAGAAGTCTATAACTTTTCTACTTACATTAGAGAGCTAATAGAAGCAGATTTGAAAAATTAACTATATATTTATAAAAAATAATATAGATTATGAAAAATTTATTAAACAAAATATTAGGCTTCTTTTTTAGTTTGAAATTTGTGATTGGTGCAATGGCTATCTTAATATTGATTGCAGCTATTGGATTAATTACAGGTTATGGTAAGTTATATTATTTCTTAGGAAATTTAGTTACCAATCAAATTGTTTTTGTAATTT
>Ga0180433_10004847_pt1 | contig 18634 bp, 13 predicted proteins | sample SS_ome_8_FD_132980 | JGI IMG/M metagenome (GOLD analysis project Ga0180433, IMG submission 132980) | Hypersaline lake sediment archaeal communities from the Salton Sea, California, USA - SS_1_D_1 metaG | ecosystem: Environmental > Aquatic > Non-marine Saline and Alkaline > Hypersaline >... | reverse complement strand
TTTTTTATCCTTATCTTTTTCCCGGCTGTTGTTCATTCTCAACCTCCATTTCTATACAATTATCTGATTTTTTGAGCCTAAATTTCTCCTGGATCTATCAACTATATCTTACCTTTTAGTCATTATTCAGACAATATTTCACTTAGGCGGTTAGCAATAAAGTTTAATATTGAAGCCGCTTTGGTATAATTCATCCGGGTTGGGCCCAATACGCTAATTGCTCCCATGGGCTTCCCCTTAATAGAATATTGTCTGGTAATTACACTGCAATCCTGCATAACTTTCTGTTCAAGTTCACTTCCGATTACAATATCAAACTGTTTATTCAGAAGAGATTTTTTAATAATCTGCACTAAGTTTTTTTCTTCTTCAATGAAATCAAAAAGATAATTTAATTTTTCAATTTCCTTAAATTCAGGTTGTCGTAAAATATAACAGCGATTTCCTAAAAAAATATTTTCTTCATCATCCTTAAAATCAAAGCAATTTTCAATTAACTTCCAGATTGAATCCAGTGTTCGGTACTTAAAATAATGCTGATAAATCTTTTCTAACATTTCGTCATTCACTATTTCCAGACTTTTACCATAAAATTCTTTTTTTATGATTCTGGCAATTGCCTCCAGATTTTCTTCAGATATGTCACAGCTTACTTTCATTATTTTTTGAAAAAATAATCCGCTATTGGTAATCAGGGTCACTAAGATTCTCTGCTGATCCAACAATATAAAATGAATATCTTTTAAAGTATCATTAATCATATTCGGTGCCAGTACCACACCTAAATTATTGGTTAATCTGGAAATCAGCTTTGAGGTAATCCTCATAATTTCATTAAACTCTTTCCTGATTTCGTATTGTCCAATGATTTCTTTCTTTTCTGCCTTACTGAGATTAGTCATATTCTTTGAAATTAAACGGTCCACATAAAAGCGATAGCCCTTATCTGTCGGTACACGCCCGGCAGAAGTATGGGGTTTTTTTAAAAAACCCAATTTTTCCAATACCTGCATGTCGTGACGGATAGTTGCTGAACTAACCTCTAATCCATAATTTTGGACAATCATTTCTGAACCAATGGGTTCTGCAGTAGTAATATAACGATACACCACCGCATTTAAAATGGCTTTCATCCTATCATTTATAACCATGTCTATCACCTTAAGATTGTCATAGAAGAAACCTCCAACACAATCTTGTAAATTCATTTTTTAAATAATTGTATCCTATCAGTATGAGAAATTTTTATAATCCCTCTATTGCTAATTAGCACTCTATAGTTGAGAGTGCTAATTACTTTAATAACATATCACTCACTTAATTATTTGTCAAGTTTTGCAAAAAAATATTACGCAGCTATATTATGAAGTCTATAAAATCAATTTTCACTCAAGAAATTCCAGAAAAGCAATATTGGATAAAGATATTCCTTTTTTGGTTAAAAAATAGTGCGATTCACTGGCATCCAACAAACCCTGTTCCTTCAGTCGTTTCAACTGTTGGTTGAAAACTACTTCTGCCGGTTTTTTGAATCGTGTCATAAAATCATGCTTTGCCAACCCCTCGGTCATTCTCAAACATAATATCATCGTCTCCGCCATCTCTTCCTTCAATGGAAGAACCTCCTGCGATTCAATTGGCAAGATATCATAATATAAAAGTTCAATATATTGATTCAAGTCACTGAAATTTTTAAAACGTTTGTTCTTAATATAGGATGTTGAAGCTGCACCTAATCCGAGGTAAGATTGGTTTTTCCAGTATAGTTGATTATGCAGACACCGTTTGCCCAATAGGGCAAAATTGGAAATCTCATAATGCTCATATCCCTGTTCATTAAGAAAGTCAATTGCATTAAGGTACATTTCATGTGCGGCATCATCTGAAGGAATTTTTAATAGGCCTCCTTTCAGCAAATGCTCAAAGGGTGTATCCGGTTCAATGGAAAGTGCATAGAGTGAAATATGTTCAGGATGAAGTTGCCCAACTTCTTCTAAAGTTCTGTCAAATTGCCTTAAAGTTTGCCCCGGTAGCCCAAACATCATATCAAGATTGATATTATTAAATCCCCGAGCTCTGGCAATATGATAACTAATCAAAATATTCTTTTTATTATGGATTCGACCTATTTTTTGAAGCAGCCTATTACTGAAGGACTGGGCACCCAGACTAAGCCGATTTACCCCTGACTGAAGTAGGACATTTGCTTTTTCATAATCAAAAGTTGCGGGATTACTCTCAATGGTTATTTCAATATCTTTATTCATTCTAAAATATTGATAACATGTTTCAAGTATCTCAGCAATCTGCTGTCCGCTTAATGCAGTCGGAGTCCCTCCGCCCAGATAGATAGATTGAATAAATATTTCTGGTATTTTCTGGCTATAAATTTTAATTTCTTTCTTCAGTGCATTAAGGTAATTCTCTTTAATTAATTCATTTTCGGCAACAAGGGAAAAGAAGTCACAATAGGGGCATTTAGCGTAACAAAAGGGGATATGAATATATAAACCTGCATTAATAACATTCATGGTTATACTTATAATCCTAATCGATTTTCAAAACACTCATAAAAGCTTCCTGAGGTATCTCTACCTTCCCTACTCTTTTCATCCTTTTCTTGCCTTCTTTTTGTTTTTCCAGCAACTTTCTTTTTCTGGTAATATCGCCCCCATAGCATTTTGCCAGAACATCTTTCTTTAGGGCTCTGACCGTGGAACGGGCAATAATTTTTTGATTGATCCTGGCTTGTATAGGAACATCAAACATCTGACGAGGAATAACCTTTTTGAGATTTTCCACCAGTTTTCGAGCCCGGTCATGTGCCTTATCTTTATGACAGATAAAGGATAGGTTATCCACCACATCCTGATTGACTAATAAATCAACCTTTGTCAATGGTGAAGCCTGATAATTTATAATCTTGTAATCCAAACTGGCATACCCCTTGCTAATTGACTTAATCCGATCGTAAAAATCAAGCATAATTTCATTCAAGGGCAGATGATAAACTAAACGGGTACTGTCCTGGTCAAGATATTCTAAATTTTTAAATACCCCTCTTCTGTCTTGAACCAACTCCATGATTCCTCCCAAAAACTGACTGGGCAGTACCATGGTTAACTGAATGAACGGTTCCTCAATTAAATCAATGGTATTGCTTTCAGGTAGTGATGAAGGATTATTAATTTCAATGACCTGTTTGTTTTTTAAATGAACACGAAATACAACACTCGGGGTGGTGGCAATTAGTTGTATTTGATATTCTCTTTCCAATCGTTCCTGGATAATTTCCATATGCAGTAATCCCAAAAACCCGCATCGGAAACCAAAACCTAAGGCAGGCGAATTTTCAGGCATATAACTGATAGCCGAATCATTTAAGCTGAGTTTTTCAAGTGCATATTTAAGGTTATGATAATCTTCGTTTTCGACAGGATACAGACTGCAAAAAACAACAGGAGATACTTTTTTATAACCGGGCAGCCGCTGTTCAGCAGGATGATCAGCATCAGTAATGGTATCACCCACCTTAGTCAGGTTGATATCTTTAAAACCGGCAGTTAAATAACCCACCTCACCTACTGAAAGTCGGTCAACTTTCTTTCTTTTTGGGCTGAATATTCCGGTTTCGGTTACTTCATAGTTCTTTTTATCAGACATGGTCTGTATTTTCATACCTGGTTTCACCATTCCATTAACAATTCGCAAGTAAACAATAGAACCCTGATAGGAATTATACACCGAATCAAAAATTAAGGCTTGCAGCGGTTTTTCATTACTTCCCCGGGGATGCGGAATATATTGAACAATAGCTTCAAGCATTTCTCTAATGCCAGTCCCGTCTTTGGCGCTGGTCAGAAAAATCGGACTATTTTCCAGGCCATTAATCTTTTTAATCTCATCTCTAACTCTTTCCGGGTTGGCAGTGGGAAGATCTATTTTATTAATAATGACCATAACGGACAGATTATTTTCTATGGCCATCTGCGCATTGGCAATTGTTTGTGCCTGTACTCCCTGAGCGGAATCTATGACTAACAGAGCTCCTTCACAGGCAGCCAGGCTTCTTGAGACTTCATAGGAAAAATCCACATGACCCGGGGTATCAATTAAATTAAAGGTATACTGATGTCCGTTACCGGCTTTATATAACAAACGAACTGCTTTAGATTTAATGGTGATGCCCTTTTCCCTTTCTAAATCCATATTATCAAGAACCTGATCTCTTCTCTCTCTTACACTAATTGTTTCAGTTAGTTCCAGAATCCGGTCAGCTATAGTAGATTTACCATGATCAATATGAGCAATAATGGAGAAATTTCGAATTTCTTCTATTTTAGACATTTATATCCTCTTCCTTTAATTTCCCCTTAATTAGTTTACGGATTATTTGTCCCGCATTTCGAAATTCCGGGATACCCATTATTATACCACTAAAGTAATAGACCATTAATCCCAATGTAATGGATATTAAAATCTGAACAAACTGAACTACTTTAACATTCAAGTTAAAAATAGAAGCAAAATATTGTGAGATTAGCCAGCAGGAAATACCCATCAGGAAGGAGGCTGAACATATTTTCCAGAAGAATTTGAATAATTCACCTGAAAAGATTCCCTTTACTTTTTTATGCAAAGCAATACTGAGGATAATTAAATGAAGGATTGCCGCGATTGATGTTGCCAGGGCTATGCCGGCATGAGCTAAATAACGTACCAGAATAAGATCTAATACGATGTTGAAGATAACAACAAAAATACCGGTTCTAAGCGGAGTTCGGGTATCTTTTAAGGCATAAAAAGTACTTATTACCAATCTCAAGGTTGCGATAGCAAACAGGCCAACCGTATAGCAAACCAGTGAGATTTCGGTCAAGCGGGTATCCTGAGAACTAAACAGGCCATGCTCGTAAAACAACCGGACAACAGGATGGCTGAGAACAATTAAACCGACGGAAGATGGCAGGATAAAAAAAGAAAGTATTTTTACCCCAAAAGAAAAACTATCTTTCATTTTATTGAAATGTTTTTTAGCCACATGCCGGGAAAGTATCGGAAGGATGGCAATGGAAAGAGCAATGCCAAATACACCCAGAGGGAATTGCATAAGCCGATTAGCGTAGTACAAGGCAGAAATGCTCCCGTGTGCCAGATAAGAAGCAATAATGCGGTCAACAACAAAATTTATCTTATCAATTGCCAGGCCAAACATTGCAGGAACCAGGAGTTGAAAAAGGGCTTTAATGCCGGGATCATGAAAATTCAGAATCAGTTGATAGTAGAAATGTTTTTTCAGCAATGCAGGGATATGGATCAATGCCTGTACTGATCCGCCAATAAGAACACCCAGGGTTAAGCTGTAAATACCCATTTTTGTCGAATAAAAAATAGCAAAAGCAATAATACCAATGTTTAACATGGCCGGAGCAAATGCCGGAATAAAAAATTTTCTGTAAGAATTTAAAATAGCCATAAATAAAGCAGCAATAGCGGCAAAACCAATATAGGGAAACATTATTTTTGTTAAGTGAATCGTCAGTATATATTTTTCCGGTACAAGTCTGAACCCGCTGGCGACGATATTAACAATCAAGGGAGCTCCCCAGATTCCTAACAATATAATGATACCAAGGGTAACGATTAAAATATTGAGAACATTGCTGGCAAAAGCATCGGCTTTTTTCTGATTGTTACTTGTCAAGTAGTCTGAAAATACCGGAATAAAGGTAGTATTTAAAGCCCCTTCTCCCAAAAAGCTTCTCAATAAGTTAGGAATCATAAAAGCTACAAAAAAGGCATCAGTCTCAAGCCCTGCCCCGAATTGGTTGGATATGACCATTTCCCTGCCCAATCCGAATACTCTACACAAAAGAGTCGCAAACATAACGATACCGGTATATTTGGCTACCCGATAATTACTATTTGTCATTTCCGTAAACCCCACAATTTATTTATCAAGTGGATTTCTGTTCTTGAAAATCCCTTAATTTACTTGCACTACTATATTTACCATACCCGTCCATATCCATATCCATATCTTTAAAATTCTCTATAATCCATTCTATTCCTATTTAAGATATTGAATGATTGAAATTTCTATCTCCAGACTGAATTATCTATTATTTTTAAAAAATTCCCACACTATTCAATACACATTTTATAACAGCTTGATTTTAACCTGAAAAGATGTTAAAATTTACCAGCAAAAATATTTTTAGAAAGGACAAAGGAATTCATATGCCTATTATTAAGTCAGCCATTAAAAGAGTTAAAATATCAGAAAGACAACGTCAAAGAAATTCTGCTTATAAATCTAAAGTAAAAACATTAATTAAAAAATTTGAAAATACCCTTACCAGTGAAAACATAGAAGATGCAAATCAAAACTATCATCAATGCATATCCATTTTGGATAAGGCGGCACAAAAAGGAATTCTGGCGAAAAATACTGTTTCCAGAAAGAAGTCTTTGTTATCAAAGAAACTTCGGATTCTTTCCCAGAGCAAGCAGAATAAGAATACTCAAAGTATTGATGAAAAGAAATAACAAAAGCGATTTTCTATTCCGTTATTCTTACCACTAATTGTTCCAGCACCAAAACAGGATTAAAATATCCTGTTTTTAATTTTATTTCGGCATCCAGTAAATTACGATAGGCACTTTTTAGCTTATCTAAACGATATTCTTGTGACTGTTTGATTAATTTGTCTATAACAAAGGGGGGAAGATGCAATTCTCCCTTTATTTTTTTTTGATCACCATCATATAGCTTTGTCAGTAAAATCATTTTAATCTGACGGCTTATCATAGCCAGTAATGATAGTGAATGATATTCGCCTTCTTCTAATTTTTTCAGCAGACGCAAGGCTGTTTGTGTTTTTCTTTCACCGACAGCATCAACAAAATCAAAGATATTGCCTTCTTCTGCACCAAAGAAATTGTTAACAACATCCTCCTTTCTTATCCTGGAAGAAGATTCTCCTAAATAGCAAAATAATTTTTCCATTTCATTATTAATCAGCCCCAAATCATTTTCAGTCAGTCTTTGCAGATAATAGACTGCCTCGGGTAATATTTCTTTATGATTTTCCCGGCATTTCAGATTAATCCACTGTTTAGTCTGAAATGATTTCGGTTTCTGCAAGGAAACAATAACTCCAAACTGCCTGATCTTTTTTAGAGATAGATTGGCAGGCATTTTTTTATTGAAACTTAATAACAGAACCATTAAACTATCATCCAGAAAGGAATGGTTATTGATGAGAGAATCTATTTTTTCAATATGAAAAGCCTTTATTTTTTCAATTTGCTTAATAACGATAACCTGTTTTGCTGCACCCAGGGGTAATGTCCTGATGGAATTAGATAAACGGTTAACATCAATATTTGCCCCATAAAAAGTTTCAAAATTTACATATTGCCTATTTTTCGAAAAATACGCTTTAAAGTTATCAAGAATGATGTTATGCAGATAACTTTCTTCTCCATACATCAGATAAATTGGCTTGAGTGGTTTACTACTTATATCCTTTTGCAACTGAAAAAAATCAATGATCTGGTCTTTTGTCATATATCACATTCACCTTAAAGTGCTAATATAATATTGCTTACCGTCACTCTTAATTATAACAGTTCCATTCAGGTCAGTTCGAAACACCTTGGGACATCCTTTTTCTAATTTTTTGATTACCTTCGGATGAGGATGACCAAAATAGTTTGAGCCTACTGAAATCACAGCAACTTTAGGTTGCACTTTTTCTAAAAATAATTCACTGGTAGAGCCGCCACTGCCATGATGCGCAACTTTCAATATATCACTTTCCAGTGACTCATTCCTGGACAATAAATCTATTTCAGCAGCCTCTTCAATATCACCGGTAAATAAAAAATCAGTATTTTTATAACGTAATTTTAGCACAATCGAATTATTATTGAAATCATTTTCATAACCATAAGTAGAATTGATAACAGGATTCAGAATTAATATCTCAAGATCAGGGCTTATCCGGATTATATCTCCTGATCTTGCCTGATAGTAAGTGATATCCCGGTCTTCTTTAATTATGGAAAGAAAGTCAAGATATGTTTCATGCTCATATCCCAGCCCACTGTCAATCACCATACGAACTCTCATTTCCTGTAGAACAGGCAATAGCCCTTCCAGATGATCCAGATCCGGATGCGTCAAAAACATGAGATCAATCCGGTTAATTCCTTCCCGTCTTAAATATGGTACAACCGTATTTTCACCTACATCAAAATCATTAAAAGGTGTCCCGCCGCCATCTATCAAAATATGTTTCTTTTGTGGAGTTTGTATTAAAATACAATCCCCCTGCCCTACATTGATAAAATGAACAGCCAGTAAGGATGAAGAAGAGGCAACCGGAATAAACAGCAAAAGAAAGACAGATGCAGTAATGGTCCAAAATCTGCGCTTTTTCTCCAATAAATTGTATTTAGACCAGCGGTGAAGTGCATAAAAAAATGTAAGAATGACAAGATAATAGAGAATAATCAGGTATATTTCAGGTTGAGCAATATAGTGATAAGCAAAAGGCAGTGAGGACAGTTTCTGCCCTATCAGAAGTAGTAATGCAATCAGATTCTGGTTAAAAAAAGCCAATAATTCTGCCAGCGGCAGAAATAAAAATGATAAAAATATTGAAATGATAGCCAAAATGAGAATAACCCCGATCAACGGAACAATGATAATGTTTGATAAAATGGCAATCAAAGATATCTTATAGAAAAAATAAGCCGATAAAGGAGCCATTCCCAACCAGGCTGACAGGGATATGGACAGGGGTTTACCCAGAATGCAGGGCAGAAAAGTTAATTTTCCTTCCAAAATCGGAGCGAGGAAAATAATAAAGAAAGTAACCACAAAGGAAAGCAGGAAACCGGCATCAAAGAGATATAAGGGTTGCCATATCAGTAAAAGCAGAGCTGCCAGATAAAGGCTGTTATAAAGATGATAAGGCCGGTTAAAGCATCTGGCAAGAAGGACAATGGCAAACATTAAAGCAGCTCTACTTACCGAGGGACGAAAACCGGTCATAGCAGCATACCCTGACAGGATGAGAATAATGATAAAAGTTCTAAAACCTTTCTTCATCCATTTTACCGGTACCAGGTTCAGAACAAAAAACAGAGCCATGGCAATGATGCCTACATGTAAGCCGGAAATGGCCAGAATGTGCATCACACCGGCATCTTGAAAAAGATGGTTCCATTCCCGGGGTATTTCTGTTCTATTCCCGGTTATAATCGCCTTGATTAGTCCCCGATCTGGGGAAGGATAGATTTGATTAATTTTTTGAGTTATCCTATCTTTAACACCACGAAGAAAGGTAAAAAAAGTAACTCTTTCACTATGACCAACAATTTCTGTCAGTTCGATTTCAATACTATCTGTTAAGAATATATTTTGCCTTGCAAGATAATTCCGGAAATTAAATTCCCCGAAATTTCCTGGTAATCCGGGTTCTTGCAATAAAACCTGGGCCTTGATAATATCTCCGAATCGGAAAAGTGGCATATCACCATATATTTTTAACAGGACACCTCCGCTGGTCTGGTATTGTTTGTTCTGAGATTGAAATAAATACGTATTCAGTTGAATTTCCTGATAAGCATTATTTTGTTTCATTTCTGACTGATATACAGTTCCGAAGAGCAAGCCTTGCTTGCCTGAAAAATGAACAATGTGATGGGGGCCATGTGGATGGAGATGATAGAATGTGTTAAGCATCCCGATGAGTATAAAAAATAACAGCAGAAGAATTCCGGTACTATTCCAACCTTTTATATAAGACAACAGACTGAACACGAAAATCATCAGGCAAAGATAAAATAAAAATTGGTGGTCTAAAAATCTGAGACTATTTTGAAATATTATTCCTGCAAGATAACATAATAATACTGAAAATAGAGGTCTTTGCATATAGGATAACGGATGAATCTGATTAATAGACAGTGATAAACTCCTTAATACTCGCGAACTTCTTTTCCCCAATTCCTGGTACATTCAAAACATCTTCAATATGTTGAAATGGACCATGATTCTTTTGGTACTCTAGAATATGATTGGCTAGAACAGGGCCGATACCCGGCAGACCTTCCAATTGATGTGAGGTAGCGGAATTAAGATTCAGCAAGCTGCTATCAGAAGAATAAGCATACCGCTGAGGCGCTTCATATTGTGCAGCAGTACTAATAAGTCCATCTTCATTATTTTCCGGAATATGAGGAATAATAATTTTTTGCCCGTCATAAAGAGGGGCAGCCAGATTCACAGCATCCAGATTTGCCTTTTCTGTTTCTCCACCTGCCACCTTCACAGCATCAATAATACGTTTACTTTTATTTAATTGATAGACGCCGGGCTTTTGAACAGCTCCGGCAATATGGATAATGCAGATTTCTTCATTATTATACGCATCTTTTTCTACCGAAGTGTTGGTTGTGTTTTCCCCGGAAGACGGAATAAAAGTAATGGTATTTCTTCCCCTGCTGTACATCCTCCAGCCGAAAGTTACTAAAAGTACTGCAATGATAACCAGAAATACAATTTTTTCCTGTCTGGAAAGATTGAGCATGATTCATAAACCTCTTTCCTGTTTTTATTTTTTTCCTGACAATAATACCTTTTATTGATTATTTCTCTTTTTTAGAAAATATGCTTCTGCCTCTCCAACGGTATACAATGAACCTGTTATACAGATAACATCATCTTTTTTGGCAATCCGAAAAGATTCCTGAATAGCAGCATCAACGGTTGTTTTTTCTGTGATTTTTTCATGACTGATGTAACGACCTGCTTCTCTGGCTAAAATATGTGTTGGGGTGGCGCGGGGATTGTTCGCCATGGTTAGAATGAGCTGATCCACAAAAGGAACAATATTTTTTAGGATACGATAGTAGTCTTTATCGCTAAAAATACCTAAAACGGCAATAATCCTTTTATCCAAAACCAGTTTCTTTAAATTTTTGATAAATTGGGCAACTCCATTGGGATTATGCGCGCCATCCAGGATAACCATAGGCTGTTTTTGAACAATTTCAAATCGACCAGGCCATCGGCTGTTTTTCAGGCCTTCGATAATATCATGCTCACTCACCTGGTAACCCATATGGTCAAGCAATTCTGCTACAGCAATTGCCATGGAAGCATTTTCTACCTGGTATTCTCCTGCCAGCGGGACATGAAAATCTTTAAACCGATGATAAATTCCCGAATAGTGAAAATCATTTCCCTTTAAATCGGAATGAGTCAGGGATGGATTAATCTCCTCTCCGACCGAATACAACAAAGCCTGCTTTTCTTCAGCTATTGCTTTTATTGCCTCATGCACTTCAGGATATTGTTTTGCATTTACCACAAATGTTTTGTCTTTAATAATTGCTCCCTTCTCACGAGCAATTTCAGTTAACGTATTTCCTAATCGATCCATATGATCATAGTCGATATGACTGATAACCGAAACAAGAGGTTGGCAAACATTGGTGGCATCAAGACGACCACCTAAACCAACCTCTATAATGGAAAAATCAGCATGATTTTCATAAAAATAAAGGAACGCCATCGCAGTTATAACTTCAAAAAAAGTCGGATGCTGGTACCCTTCCGTTGTTGCCACTTTACGAATGATTGGTTTCATCCTTTCCAGAAGATGACAGACAGCTTTCTGAGAAATCAATTCTCCGTCTATTCTCATTCTTTCCTGAAAATGAACCAGATGAGGAGAAGTATATAAGCCAACCTTAAATCCGGCCGTCTTTACTATTGATGAGATAATTGAGGCAGTTGAACCCTTTCCATTAGTACCGGCAATATGAATTACCTTAGTCTTTAAATGGGGATTATCAAAAAGGGAAAGCAAGTAAGTAATATTCTTGAGTCCTAATTTAATCCCATACTTATTTAAATTATAGATGTATTCAATTGCCTGGCTATAATGAATCATAGTGATTTAAGTGCTTTCAGATTTTTTTGTATTCGATCACGTATATTAGTAAACTCTTTAATCTTTTCTTTCTCTTTAAGAATAATCTTTTCAGGTGCCTTTTGAATAAAATCAGAATTACTTAATTTTTTATTGGTAACAATCATTTCCTTTTCAATCTTCTCTAATTTTTTTTCCAAACGTTGAACCTCGGCATCCAAATCAATGACCCCTTTTAAAGGAATAAAGATTTCCATATCTTCTAAAACACCGGTAGCTGAATATTCCGGTTTTTCCAGTGAACTCTCTATTTGAGAAGATTGAATATGGGCAAGTTTTTTAATATAGGATAAATGTTCTTTAATTAACATCTCTTTTTTGCTATCTACAATCTTGATACAGACATCAATCTCTTTGGTCAGTGGTATATTCATTTCGGCCTTGATATTGCGAATAGTTTTAATAACTTCTTGAATGGTTGATACTTTTTCTTCCAGATTCTTCTTGATTCTTACCTGCTTATATTCCGGCCAATGGGAAATGGAAATACTTAAATCATGATGGGGTATTTTTTGCCATATTTCTTCAGTAATAAAGGGCATAAAAGGATGTAGCAGCCGAAGAATATTATCCAGCACAAACCATAGCACATATTGAGTTGTTTTTCTTTGCCTGGGGTTGTCTTTACAATACAGAGTTTCTTTGACCAGTTCTACATACCAGTCACAGAAGTAATTCCAGCTAAAATCATAAATAGTCATAGCGGCATCACTGATTTTAAAATGAAGCAAATTTTCTGTTACTTTTTTAATGGTTTGATTTAACTGGCTCAGAATCCATTGATCAAACAGGGTAAACTCCGAGTTTTGTTCCTTTTCTTCCTCGGGATTAAAATCCTCCAGATGGGTCAAAGAAAAACGGGATACATTCCATATTTTATTGGTAAAATTACGAAATGTTTCGATTTTTTCCTCTGACAAACGAATATAATTTGCTTGAATCGTTAAGGCAGCTAAAGTCATCCGTAAGGCATCGGCACCGTACTGATCAATCACCAGTAGAGGATCAATAACATTCCCTTTTGATTTACTCATTTTCTTTCCTTCGATATCTTTAATCAGAGGATTAATAAAGACTTTTTCAAAGGGGATATCCATCCTGAATTTAAGTCCCATCATCATCATCCGGGCAACCCAGAAAAAAATGATATCAAATCCAGTTATCAACAGGGAAGTCGGATAAAAATTTTCTAAATCAGAAGTCTGTTCAGGCCAACCCAGTGTGGAAAACGGCCATAGCGCTGAACTAAACCAGGTATCAAGGACGTCTTTATCCTGAATAATATGTTTACTATGGCAATTGGAGCATTGGGATGGTTCTTCCATCTGGACAATCATTTCATCACAATCCTGGCAATACCACACCGGAATGCGATGACCCCACCATAATTGCCTCGAAATACACCAGTCCTTGATATTATACATCCACTCAAAATAGACCTTAGACCATCTTTTTGGGACAAAACAGGTTTTATTGTTTTCTACCGCTTCAATGGCCGGCTTTGCCAGATCCTTAATCTTAACAAACCACTGTTGGGAAAGATAAGGCTCAATTACCGTATCACACCGATAACAATGCCCAATTGAATGATTATAGTCTTCGACCTTTTTCAAATAGCCTTTTTCTTTAAGATCTTCCAATACTTTTTCCCGGCAATTCTGAACATTCATATTGACATATTCTCCGGCATTCTGATTGGTTGTTCCATCATCATTTAAGATATTTATTTCTTCGAGCTGGTGTCTACGACCCAGTTCAAAATCATTCAGATCATGTGCAGGAGTAATTTTAACTGCACCTGTTCCGAAATCAGGGTCGACATATTCGTCCGCTACAATTGGCAGTTCCCGATTCACCAGGGGTAATAAAGCTATCTTGCCGATATATTTTATATAACGCTGATCTTTGGGATTGACTGCAATTGCGGTATCTCCAAGCATTGTTTCCGGCCGGGTGGTGGCCACAATGATATGGTCTTTCAGCGAGTTTTTCAAAGGATAAATAATATAGTAAAGTTTGGCATTCTCTTCTCTTTGCTCAACCTCAATATCTGCCAGCGCGGTTTGACAGCGGGGACACCAGTTAATCACATAATTAGAACGATAAATCAGTCCTTCACGGTACAATGTTACAAATACTTTTCTTACCGCTTTTGACAATCCTTCATCCAGAGTAAATCTTAGCCGGGACCAATCACAGGAGCAGCCCATTTTTTTTAACTGCTTTAAAATATTAGAACCATATTTTTCCCGCCATTGCCAGGCACGCTCCAAAAATTGCTCTCGACCCAGATCATACCTGGTTTTACCTTCTTTGGCAATTTCTCTTTCTACCACGTTTTGAGTAGCAATACCGGCATGATCAGTTCCCGGAAGCCAGAGGACATTATAGCCCTGCATCCTTTTCCAGCGAATGATAATATCTTGCAGAGTATTATTCAATGCATGCCCAATATGCAATGAACCGGTAATATTGGGAGGTGGCATAACAATAGAATAATTTTTTTCTTTATTTTTACTATTCTCTGCCTTGAAGAGGTTATTCTTTGTCCAGAATTGATACCAGCGATCTTCCACTATTTTGGGATTGTAAACAGATGGTAGTTGACTTTGACGATATTGATGATTTTCCATAAATCAAACTCCTGAATCTCCTGTGATTTTTAATAAAAAAACCCTTTTCATCCTCTTTATTAAGGGCGAAAAGGGTTCGTGGTACCACCTTAATTCCTATTCTCCGTTCATAAAAGGCAAGAACAGGCACTTAATAGAGTGTTAACGGTTCAACCGGGAAACTAAATTCTTATTTTGGAAACAGGCTCGGGGAGGACATTCAATAGTACCTGAATTGTTCGGTTCTATTTACTCTTTCCCCTCATTGCCATGTTATTTAAACCTTTTGACATGTTACTATGATTGTAAAATATTGTCAAGTAAGCTCTGGGAACTGTTTTTGGTCAGGCAGTTTCTTTTTTTTTCAGATTATGGCTCTGCTCAAATAAAATGGGGTTTTCATTATCTACAATGACTTTTTTCGTAATAGTGCATTCCTTGATATTCTTCAGTGATGGAATCTGATACATGATATCCAGCATCGATTCTTCAATGATTGACCTTAATCCTCTGGCACCTGTTTTTCTGTTTAATGCCTTTTCTGCTACTGCATCCAAAGCCGAACGGGTAAATTTCAGTTCGACTCCCTGGTTTCGCAATATCTGTTGATATTGTAAGGTAATGGCATTCTTCGGCTTAGTTAGAATATCCATCAAAGCTTCTTTTTCCAGATTATCAATGGTTGAAATAATAGTCAAGCGCCCTACTAGTTCAGGAATCAGTCCAAACTTGATTAAATCTTCGGGTAATACGCTTGAGAGAACTGATTTATAATTATCCTGCTTATTAGCATCACCGTAAATTTCTGCATTAAATCCGATATGATGGGTTTGTATACGGCTTTTGATAATATTTTCCAACGTCTCAAAGGTACCTCCGCAGATAAAAAGTATCTGTGAAGTGTCAATCTCAATATTCTGTTGATGAGGATGTTTTCTTCCTCCCTGCATGGGCATAGTAGCAACCGTTCCTTCGATAATTTTCAGTAATGCCTGTTGTACCCCCTCTCCGGAAACATCGCGGGTAATGGAGGGATTCTCTGATTTACGGGCTATTTTATCTATCTCGTCAATGTAAATAATTCCAGTTTGAGCTTTCTTGATGTCCTCATCCGCAGCATGATATAGCTTTAATAAAACATTCTCCACATCATCGCCCACGTATCCTGCCTCTGTCAGGGTAGTAGCATCGGCAATGGCAAAGGGAACCTCCAGCTTTTTTGCCAATGTTCTGGCTAAAAGAGTTTTTCCACAACCACTGGGTCCCAGTAAAAGAATATTACTTTTCTCCAGTTCAACAAAATCTTTAAATGACTTTGTACTTTTCCCACCTTGGTTTTTGGAAAGATTGTTCTTGATTCTCAGATAATGATTATAAACGGCAACAGCAAGAATCTTTTTAGCTTTTTCCTGGCCGATAACATACTGGTCTAAATATCTTTTAATCTCTTCGGGAATGGGAATTTTCTTAATGGAAAAACGTTCATCATTATTACCTTTCTTTTTTTGATCTCCTTTCAGGATATAACTGCAAACCTGAATGCATTCACTACAGATATTAACTCCGTTAGGGCCTGTAACAATTTTTCTAACTTCACTCTGGTCCTTCCCGCAAAATGAACATTTCATTCGAAAACACCTCAATCTATTTTTTTTCGGAAGTGATGCTTTTTTTAATCACTTCATCCACAACGCCATAGGCTTTTGCTTCATCACCGGTCATATAAAAATCCCGGTCGGTATCTTTTTCAATTCTTTCTAATGGCTGGTTGGTATGATAGGTTAATATTTCATTGATTTTCTTCTTGATTCTTAATAATTCCTTGGTCTGAATTTCGATATCAGAAACCTGACCCTGTGCACCACCTAATGGCTGATGAAGCATAATCCTGGAATTAGGCAAAGAAGATCTTTTTCCTTTTGTGCCGGAGGCAAGGATAAGAGCAGCTCCACTGGCAGCCATACCTATACAAATGGTTGATACATCTGATTTGATATATTGAATCGTATCATAGATAGCAATCGTGGAACTGACCGAACCACCCGGACTGTTAATGTAGATAAAAATATCCTTACCCTGTTCATTTGCATCCAAAAAAAGTAACTGAGCTATAATGATATTAGCCGTCTGATCATCAATTTCCGTCCCCAAAAAAATAATTCTTTCTTTTAACAAGCGTGAATATATATCATAGGATCTTTCTCCCTGAGGTGTTTTTTCCACCACAATTGGTACTAAATACATAGTAAAGGGCCTCCTTTATTTTTCAGTAATCTTAACCTGTTTGGATAATAATTCTATTACTTTGTCTCTTTTAATCTGTTCTTTTATATTATCCATGGTTTTATTTTTTTCAAACATTGCCCTTACTTTTAAGGGCTTTTGATTGGTACTTTCCGCAATTTCTTCAATTTTCTTTTTAACATCTTCATCGGTAGCAGTAATTTTATCATCTTGAATCAATTTGTCAATAATCAATTCCTTTTTGACTTGTTTTTCAGCCAGCGTGCGGTACTCTTTTTTAACCTTGGCTTCATCGGCTTTAATCATCTTGTAATAATCTTCCAGGCTTGTATTTCTGTTTTTTAAATCTTCTTTTAAATTATTCATCATGCTCTCTAACTGTTTATCAATTAAAACTTCCGGAACTTTAAAATCACATTTCTCTGCTACTTTTTCCATTAAGATTTCATTAAACTCACTTTCAACCTGGTATTTTGCTCTTTCGGTCAGTTGTTTTTTGATATGATTTTTCAATTCCTCCACGTTTTCATAATCTCCGGTACTTTTAGCCAATTCATCATCTAAAGGAGGAAGCTCCTTTTCTTTAATATCAGATAGTTGAATCTGATAAGTTAATTCTTTTCCGGCAATGTTCTTATCATTGGCGTTTTCCGGAATTTTAATTCTAACTTCTTTTTTGTCTCCCGGCTTTAATCCTACCAGATTTTCATTAAATTCAGTTGGCATTCTATCGCCCAGTTGAATCATTTGTTTTTCCTTTTTACCTTCAGGTAGTGGCTTATCGTCAACAAAAGTATCATAATCAATAATCAGAAAGTCATCCATTTTTGATTCCCTATCTTCTACGGCCTTTAACTTCCCATGGCTTTCCCTGATTCTTTCCAGATCATCATTGACTTCTTTTTCGGTAACCTCCGGCATCTTCTTTTCAATGGAAATATCAGCCAGACTGGGTATTTCAAAATCCGGTTTTACTTCTAATCTCATTTTATAAATGAATGGTTTTTCTTTATCAATCTGTACCAGGTCAACATTGGGAACATCAATGGGGTCAAGCTTGCTTTGTTCAAGTGCTTTGGTAAAACTGTCTTTGATAAGTTTATCAGCAACCTGATGATCGATATATTCTTTACCCAAATTCATTTCTAAAATATTAACTGGGATGCGACCTGAACGAAATCCGGGAATTTTCACCTTTTGAGAAAGTTCACGGTACATGCTGTTAAATTCATTTTTAACCTGTTCTTGTTCGACGGTTACCTTTAGTTCTATTTTATTATTTTCCTTTTCGCCTTTTTCAATATGAATCATGTTATTCTACCTCCACGGAATTTCACTCTATCATAATAAAACCGCAAATAGTCTTTGCGGTAAAAATGATAACATTTTCATCTTTGTGAAACATCTACAATTGATAACAAATGCTCAATATCTGCTATGGACATTTTTTGTTTAATTCGTCGAAATCCAGCTAGCTAATTTTAACTATAATATTTCACTGTCTATACTATACATACGACATATGGTGCGAGAGGCGGGACTCGAACCCGCATGGAGTTACCCACTGGATCCTAAATCCAGCGTGTCTACCAATTCCACCACCCTCGCCGGTCATCTAAATTAATTGGTGGGCCGTACAGGTATCGAACCTGTGACACCCTGATTAAAAGTCAGGTGCTCTACCAACTGAGCTAACGGCCCAGAATATGTTCAGGGGAAGTCTCCCCTGAAACCCCTCAAAGATACAGTAGTTACTTTAAAGAGATA
>Ga0180433_10004846_pt1 | contig 18641 bp, 30 predicted proteins | sample SS_ome_8_FD_132980 | JGI IMG/M metagenome (GOLD analysis project Ga0180433, IMG submission 132980) | Hypersaline lake sediment archaeal communities from the Salton Sea, California, USA - SS_1_D_1 metaG | ecosystem: Environmental > Aquatic > Non-marine Saline and Alkaline > Hypersaline >... | reverse complement strand
TGTCTGCCCCCAAGCCCGCTATGTCCTTTGCTAACCAACTCAAGGCAAAGAGAAACGGTCTCAAAAAGACAGGTAACATGGCCGCAAATCGGTTCCGTAAGAACATGATGGCCCCTAAGCCCATGATGGCCCCCAAGCCCATGATGGCTCCTAAGCCCATGATGGCCCGTAAGCCCATGATGCCCCCCAAGCCCATGATGGCCCGTAAGCCCATGATGCCCCCCAAGCCCATGATGGCCCCTAAGGCCGCTATGTCCTTTGCTAACCAACTCAAGGCAAAGAGAAACGGTCTCAAAAAGACAGGTAACATGGCCTCAAATCGGTTCCGTAAGAACATGATGGCCCGTAAGCCCATGATGGCTCCCAAGCCCATGGTTGCTCCCAAGCCCCGGGCTGCTCCTAGCATGGCCAGTCAGTTGGCGGCCCGTAAGATGGCCCTGAAGCCCACCGGTGCGCGCGCGGCTCCCAAGTTCCGTCAGAACATGGGCCGCGGTGGCGCCTCCAAGTTCCGTGGTGCAGTTAGGGCCACCCAGGCCACCCGGCGTTTCAGATAAAATGTAATATAATATAAAATGCGTCAGATCCTGAGGGCGGGATATACTACCAAGCGCGGTGTGGTTGTGAAACCCACAATGGTAAAGAACATGGGTAGACCCGGTAAGGGGTTTCCTGGGGGTGGTATAGGAAAGCTCAAGTCTGGTGCACTGAGCAAGTATGGTTATTCAAATGTTAAAAATATGACCGAGCGTCAGCGCCACCTGGCCCTGAACAAGGCCCTTCGTGGCCTGATGTATGGTAAGGGCATGACCATGCGCCAGGCCCTGGTTGATCTGATTCGCCGTCTCAATGCTACCTATGTCTATACCAAGACTACGAGTCCCAAGAGTTCTGCGATTTTCAGACGGGATAGGGATTGGCTTAGAGAGAAGCTTCGTAAAATAAACTAGATGAACATTAGCACACTCGCCCAACATGTTTATAAGACCCTTGGTCATGGCCATTCAGAGGCTGTGTATCACCGGGCGATGGAGGTTGGCCTCCGCAAACAAAACATCAAATATGACACCGAGAGAATTGTCCCAATTCAATACGAAGGTCATGTTGTCGGCAATAGCCGTCTCGACCTTGTGATTGATGATAAGGTAATTGTTGAACTAAAATCGGTCTCATCTTTGAAGCAGAAGGAGATTACACAGTTACAGAACTATATGAGTCTCACTGGATTGAAGGAGGGTATTTTGATTAATTTCCCATTTAATGGGGCTGAAGATGTGGAGACCCACATGATTGTTTCGGCATGTGATGACCAACCGGCGCGCCCCACTACAAGGTCTACTTCCGGCGGGCAACCGTGATGGCCAGGGCGATGGCTGCGACCAGGGCGGCCAGGCACACGGTGTTCCCTGGGGACATGAAGCGCTGGGTCAGGGAGCAGCGATCGGGGGTCGCCTGCGGCTCAAGGTTGGTATATATTTCGCTGTTCTTATAAACAGGCATGTTGTATATAATAATAAAAATAATTTTATTTCTGATAAGCCTTGACTTCTTTAAACCACCATTGGACCTCCTGTATTTCACAAATCCACACCGGGTCCTCAATGGTATAAAGAACTCTTTGACCGATATACTGGACTACAGGAGTACCCTGGACCCCTGGCAGTACCAGGGCCTGGGGGAACTTTCGGCAAAGTATTTGAAATTTAGAGAATATTTCTTCGAAGTTTCAAAAAGAAAAGAAAAGAAATATTTCCATGATCATGACTGGTTTGATCATGGAAATTACTATTATTATGAGATAAACGGCTGTCCACTTCTGGGTGGGATACCATCGGTCAGAAATGCTATGTTTTCGGTCATGGGTCCCGGTGAGTACTACATAGCCCCCCATAGGGCCGAATGTAATGATGAATTTAGGTATCATCTGACCGTCATGATGACCCCTGGTACGGAGGCATGGCTGGATGTGAATGGTACCAAACACTGGAACCACGAGGGTTCGTGTGTGTTGTTTGATCACAGTTGGAATCACAGCGCATGGAAGGGTGGTATGGGGACCCGGATTGTACTAATCCTGGATGTGAGGCGCTGATGTGCGTATTTCCTGGCTTCTTCCTTGGTTTCCGCGGACCCAGAGGCCATGGGTATACCGTCGTTTGTATATATACTCACTGTATATTCACCATACACGGGACCCGCTGCATATGAAATTATTTCATACATATATAATAATGGTGGAAAAACGCAAGAGGTCCAATACTAATAATAATGGTCAGGTCTCTAACATGATGAACAGGCTCAACGCCGAAATCAAAAAGGCCGGTGGCCTGAACAAATATGTTTCTAATCTCAGAAATTCCAGGGCCGAGCGTCAACGCAAGGTTATGAACATACTGCGTTCCAGGCACCTGCTCACACCGGCCACGAGTCGCATGTTGAACAACACCAAGGTTAATATGAATGCGTATATCAAGGGTCAGAGCACGAACGCTGCATTTGTGAATGCAATGTCTCGGATGTTGGTTTCCAAGAATAAGAATCAGATAAATAGGAGTAATCTGGCCCGGTACCTTCTCCTGGTCCTGAAAAACATCAATCAGAATAAGTTGTATCCTTATTCGAATTATTACAATAACAATAATAAGATGGCCAACTGGTATTCTGGGTATGGTCCTTATAATTCCCAGCCGAACGAGCCACCTCTGAACGCCCGGGAGGAGTGGGGTAGTAATTATACCAACTTTGAGAAATTGAAAAATAGAAAGAACTTTATGAACATGAACCAGTCGGAACTTTTGAAACTTGCTTCAAAGTTCCAGAACATTTATAAAAATTACAGATCAAATAATATGAACATGGCCAGAAACACTCTTGGAAAATATTTTAGAAGTATTATGTAAATGAGCAGTTCGAGACGTCTCCCCCCACGCGTGGTGCGTACCATCCAGACCGCGAATAAACTCAACAACTCCAAGAATACCATTTCGAAGGATGATCTTATAAAGTATATACACAACCGTGCTAAGAGCATGTATGTGCGTTACAGCCTGAATAATACGAACAGGGAGGAGAACAATTACAATGATGTCTTGTTTTCAAACAGGGTCACTCGTGTTATGAATAACAGCCTGAGAAACTATAATCTGAATACCCTTCGCATGGCGGCCAACCACATAAAGGCTGCGGCATCCCGCAATAGTAGTATCAACACTGCTTATGCTCAGATGAGAAATGTTGAGAGTACTTTGTATGGTTAAATAGTTGGTATATATTCCCATTTTAAATCTTTGGTTATTCCTTTCCATATCGTGTCTTGTTGTTTGAGTTTTTCTGTTGACTTGAGCAGAGGAAAGCACGGCAGGTATTCATCCTCACCCAGAAGTTCACAGAACTTGTAGAGAACATATGAATAACTTAGGAAATTTTTTCTATCTTTTGGACAATTTCTTTCAAAAGGTTCTTGAATCTCTGTAAACATAAGTCTCAACTTTGCTTCCAGGGAGTTACTCATCTTGGGTGGATCTATTCCATTGAGGACTGTAGTTATATATGGTACATGTTCATAGAACTTATTTAGTCTTAATTTCTTGAGGAGGGCCCTGACTTTGGGGTGCGTTATATCTTTGAGATCCTTGACCTTTTGTTTCTTAAATTCATATCGAAGTTGTTCTATTATTTCAAGTGGTATGGTGGTGCTTTCATTTCCTTGAAATTGTGAGATCCATTCATTGAAATGATTTTCTCTCTTGTATGAATATACTATATTTCTTTCTATTTCTTGTTCTTCTTTGTAAGTCAGGTCTCCATTTATATATGACTTTGATATACCACATGTTGTACAGACCATGGATGAACTTCCATCGTCCACGAGTTCTGTTTTACAGTTGGTACAAAAATCGGTTTCCATGACTGTGATTTTACACTTATCAAAGTTTGGTTGTTCTTCCACTTCTTCCAGATATTTTTGAAAAAGTTCCTGTTCTTTTCCATTTGTTTTCATGGCCATGGGGAAGTTGGAATCTGGAACCGCCTCCTCACTTAAAGAGTAATATTCTTCCAGATAGGGGGCGGCTTTGAGTATGTATTCCATCTGCCTCATGGGATCCGAACTTAATTCCTCTAATCTTTTTTGATAATAAGATGTTAAATTATTATCCATTAATTAGATAAAGATACAATTCTTTATTATTCTAATGTATCTCACAATTGCTCACTGGTGTCGCAGTCTGTGCAAGTATTTATTCGAAGTGCCTGATTATTCCGTAAGTAGTGTCCATGTAACATATGTGGCTGATATGATCATGGAGCAGAATGAGATCGAGGTGATTTCTGATATTTGGAAGTCAGAGTCGTATGATTGGACCGACATTAACGGCTGTTATTTCTGGGACATTACCAGGGAATTCAATAATAGCAATGGAAAGTTCATACACAAGATGATGGAGTCTATCCCACCAAATGTTTCCAATGTTGTCTATACCATAAAGTATTATTATGGTAATAAGAAATACAAGTATGTATCAAAATCCGAAACACTCGTGTGGCCCCCACCGCGCGGGGACGCCATGAGTTTCAAGATGCCCATCATAGAGGCCTGGTGTCTGGACGAGAATGGAAAGCGCATCAGGAACTCCACCCTGAAGCTGAAAAAGGCGGCGGGCCCCAAGGGTAACTTCCATAACCAGGATGTGCGGGTTATGGATGTTATCGATTACGATTATCCAAAGTTGGAGGTATCGACTTTGTTAGAGACCAAGATTCTGAATGAAAAGGACAGCGTCTTGGATATTTAGTCATCCAATGTGGCGGCCAGATAAAACTCAATGTTACCCAGATTGGCCACATCGTAGACAAACATAATGGGCATCTTGTCCGTGGGGTGCGTCTGCTGGATCTTCATGTTTGAACACATGTTTGTGGCCTTTGTAAATAAATTAATAAACTTTAAAGAATACTTATTTCCAATATCTTCACCAAAATCATTTTGCTCTGTATCTATGCTAGTAGTCTGCTTGGCGAAATCACCTGCACAGCTGATATTGAGAATGTTCTTGTTTCTGAATATAGAAACATAAGTACCAATATTCCCCATATCTCTGCATATTCTCTGAAAGTCCACCGAGGGCATGATGGTCACACAGGATGGTTCGATCTTTGGAATCTCCAGGGTATCATCATTGATCCATAGCAAATTCAGTTCAAAGACGCTCTTGGAGTTCTTTGTTGAATTTTCGATGGTTACCAGCATGTGTTCCCTATTATTAATGTCCATGGTTAGGACATCGTTACTGGTAATAATTTTCAAAATCTTAAAAAAGTTCGAGATGTTTATTCCGGCGGTGATTGGCTCCTCACACTCATATTCCTCGAAGCGATCGGCCTGGAGATTCATGTTTATGAGGGCCACCTTGGCGTTGTCCAGAGCGGTGATGTTCATCCCATCTCTGGTAAAGTTTACATTTACATCATTGAGCACGTCCTTGAGCACCTCGAAACTAGTCTTTAAAGCACTCGCCTGGATTGTTTTAAAGTGCATACTAGAATTATTAATACTGAATTCTTTATTAGACTTGTGCCTGTGCTGCCGAGTATGCGTCGGATACGCTTGAATTGATTTTTTTCTCGAGTTCGGGGGTCATTTTGGGGGCCAGCGACGCGCCATATGCATCCAGGTCATAGAAGTTCCCATCTGACTCCCCATCTTCTATGCTTTGCATCCCCGCACCCATGCCGCCCCACAGGCTGTTGTCGTATTCTGGGTCCTGGCTGGGAATCATGGACTCTAACCAATTTTTCACCTCCTTGCCCTCCAGTATCTGACCACCCTGAGTCACCAGGGTGGGAACTCCGGTGATCTTTCCGTGGAGCTGCTGGGGCACGCCGGCCTGATTGACGTCATGGAATTGTATCAGGGTATGAAGTGCTTTGTTTTTCTGAATAAAGTTAATGATGTTTACAGAGTGCTTGCATCTACGACTAAATAGCAACAGAGCCATCTATTATCTTTATAACAAATTTTGTTGAAAATATTTTGACGCAATATAGTAATGAAATACTTGATACTGGTATTGGTTGCCCTGATGGCCATTTGCTTCTTCGGCTCCAGAGAGGGCTTTGTTGATTTTGGGTTTTCTGGGTATCACAAGCCCGTGTCTGACTTTGATTTTGCGGACGAAGTCCAGGCTATAGACATGTCCCAGTTTAAGCGCGATCTCACCAAGATTCCACCTGGTAAGCTCAATGACCTGGTAGAGGTGGTGAAGCATACCATAAAGACCAAGACCGGGAAGTGCATGACCCCAGTACAGACTATTTATGTGAATAAGTATTCGGGTGATAAGGCCTCTGTGTATGATACCCGTTTCATGTTCTATGACCCCAAGCACTTCTTCGCAAGTGAGATACTGGCCAAGGTTATCCAGAACAATGATAGCGATGAGTTCATGGTGGGCACCATCAGAACCCAGGTTCCCACATCGGCCGTGGGTCCACAGGCATTCGGTGGTGACGTGGCCCAGAGTGAGTTCGAGTCATACCCCCAGCTGCTCAAGGACGTGGGCCCTAACCAGACCACGCTCCAGGCCGTGTCCAAAGCCCTTAAACAAAATGAACCACAACAGTAAGGATGAGCAGTCTGGTCAGCGCTCAGGAACTCCAGAAGGCCAACGAGGCCAAGAAGGCAATAAAAAAAGAAACGTATAGAAAAATTCTTGAACAAATTTCTAAAAAGATCCAGGTTTCTTCTCAGATCGGAAATAAGAATTTGATTGTTACCATACCATCCTTTGTTATGGGTTTTCCAACCTTTGATCAGGCCATGGCAGCCACGTACATAGAGCGTCAGCTCAGAAACGGGGGATACAATACGAATAGAATTTCGGGGACCAGTATTTACATAGACTGGACCGGCCCCAAGAGTGAGAAACCCAAGAGCAAAAGCAGCGTCGTGGATGACCTGGACATTCCCAGCTTCATGAATCTGAAGAAATATGCGGCAAAATACAAGTAATTAATATAACCGGTAATCATAAATGGACAACAACGTGCTGGCGGTTGCACAGAAGGAGTACATGGACCAGATGAACGATGTTCTACTTCCATTCCTGATTACGAACTTTGATGAGATTTATGAGAGGGCCAACGTTGATTCGAACAACAAGGAGACCCTTAAATTATTTCAGCAGTACCTGAAGGACATCAAGTCCTGGAACCAGGGCATCTTGCGTGAGCGCACGGACGAGATTACCAATTCCTGTGCGTATTTCAGTGACCTCCTGGCGGCTATAATTGTCGGGTATGTGAAGATTCTTTCGAGTGTGCGTCTGAAGGTGGACAAGCAGAAGATAGCCATCAAGCTCCCCAAGACCGATGATTTCATATTCCGCATGTACGAGGAGGTGGCCAGGGTTCTGTACAAGAGCCCCTATTGGATGTCCGAGAAGCTATCCGAGGATGATAAGATAGATAAGATGCGACCCATAGTTGCCCGATGCATGGAGCAGGTGGTAAAGGCCCTGGTACCGGTGCAGACCATTCTGGAGGCCTACATAGGCCAGAAGGGCAAGCTGGACGTGGAGAGCCAGGTTGACCCCAACGAGGACCCCGAGGACCCGGACCTCCTGGATGATATTCCCACCGGTCTGGATGATGAGAACAAGGAGGCCGAGTCTGGCGCACCCGAGCCAGCACCCGAACCCACGGGTGGTGATGATCTCCTGGGTAACGATGTCCAGGACGAGCCGGACATGGGTTCCAATGACCCCAGCGAGGTAAAGGAAATTCCTATCAACAAGCCACCTCCAGATATGATGAACAACGAGGAGGGCGAGGGCGAGGAGGAGGACCTTTTCCCCGACCTGAGAGACAAAAAATAAATAATATATTATAACAAATGGAGCAACTTAAGACCCCCGAGGGTGCTGCCCTGACGGCGGCCCTGATGACCGCTGCTTATATCTATATCAAGCACCGCCTGAATAACGAGCCCAAACCAGAGATGAGTGCCTACGCGAAGCCCGCCCTCCTTAATGCACTTATGGTGTATTTCATAATATCGAATGGAATTGGTGGACGCGAAAAGATTTCAACTGATCCATTTTAAATACTTAAAGGTTATAAAACATGTTATACAAATGGCGAGCGTGGGAGCGTTTACCGAGATGATGGGTCAGTTCCTAGATGAGCTTGTTAAGACCTTCCCAGAGGAGTCGGGTCTTAAGAAGTACCAGAGTACCTTTGATTTGATGAAGAAGGCCAACCCCCGCAAGTGTGTGGAGGCATTCATGGGTTCGGCCAGTGCTTTCCAGCAGCAGATCATGGCCAAGGATGAGAAGTTTTTCCTGGAGGGCAATGTCGAGTTTCTGGATGCCCTGAACATCAAGAAGTGGTGGAACGATAGCCTTTCGGAGGGTACCAAGGGTGCTATCTGGCAGTATCTCCAGACCCTTGTGATTTTGGGTACCACCATTACCAGCATTGATGCAGACACACTGGGGGCCATTGAGGGCATTGCCGAGAAGATGGCCAGTGGTTCCGCGGGCGGAAGTGGTGGCGTACCAGACATGAGCGCCCTCCAGGGCCTGATGGGTGCCCTGGGTAATATGAAGATGTAAATAATTTCCAAGTAAAGTATAAAGATGGAGACAGTTTGGTTCGATGATCCGATGAATCTATTCGCGGGCGACAAACTTTTAAAATTTTGGCCCCTGGCTTCTCAGACCCCAGAGGAGCGAGTGAACGCCACCACCAGATTTATAATTTACATTTCTCTGGCTCTCTTTATTATCAAGAAGGATGTTAGAATTTTCGTTCTTGCTGCCGTGGCCATAGGTGTTCTTTATGCATTTTACAAGTCCGATATGATTACCACGGCCTTCAACCCCGCTCAGGCGGATGGCCGTAAGAACCCAGAGTTCATGCGCCCAGTGTATCAGAAGCCCACCTATGATAATCCCATGGGCAACGTCCTGATGAGTGATTACACCGAGCACCCGGACCGCCCCGGGGCCGCATTCTATCCCAACGTCCGTGGCCAGGTTCGCAAGTTCCTGGATGATTCGTTCCCCCAGGATGTGGCGGATGTGTATGGTCGGCGCAATCAGGCGGCTTCTCGTTTCTATAGCATGCCCGTCACCACCATACCCGGTGACCAGACCGGTTTTGCGGAGGCCTGTTATGGTAAGAAATTCCGACCCGTGTGCAGAGACGATCAGTCGGCGTGCACTGCCGAGGGTAACACCAGACAGCCGGAGCAGGTGCAACTTCGGGCCATGACCGGTGCCCTTTCACCCACTTATTTTCCCAGTGTATAATAAATGGAGAGAAATCCTTACACACTTCAGGCGGGCTTAAAGCTCGTTAATGACCACGCGGTCCCCGAGTACAAGGCGGATCAGCACGTTTTCGTGTGGCCGCAGTCTACCAGCCTCAATAACTGCTGCCGCCCCAGCACCACGCTGTACGGCACGGCCCCTTACATGGCGGGCAAGGGTGCGCCCCATGATCTGATCGAGCTGGATGATTCCCTGAGACCTCAGAACACTTCCTTCTTTAAGAAATACTATGACCAGAAGCCGTATGATTTCCCCAGTAAGGACGTATCGTGCAAGCTCCCCCAGCGCACCCTCAGCTTCGATCCGGCCAACACCCGCGGCGAGCTCCAGAATGGCCTGTTCCTCCAGAGGTACTGCCGCCGATCGTAAAAATATAAATATACTATAATACTAAATGGACCCACTGTCCTTAGCTGCAATTGGTGGTTTAATATATGCCGGAAGGTGTCTGAGTACCAGGGAAACGTATGATGAGAAACCCCCTCCCATGCCCTTTTTTGGTAACAATATCAACACCCCTGATCAGGGCGCGGCCCAGGATCAGCTCGATATCAGAACCGGTGCTTACATTCTACCTCCACAGAGCCAAAGACAAAAGGAGGCTGTACCCAATTTTGCCGACATTTCGCCCGCCAGTGGAAGGTTCGTGCATGGCCAGCCAGTGTACAATCTGTATGATAGACAGGATGTATCCAGCCGCATGAACAACGTCCAGCCCCTGGAGCGCCAGCGGGTTGGTCCGGGTCTGGGTGTGGACCCAGATGTTCCGGCCATGGGCGGGTTCCAGCAGCTCTTCCGCGTGAACCCTAATAACGTGGGTGGGTACAAGATGAACACCCTCCCCGGCCGCGCGGGCCCAGCGAACCCCATTGTGAAGAAGGGTGCGGTTGTGGGCGAGTTGACCCAGGAGCGCCCGAGCAGGGTTGTGGCCACCTGGGAGCGCAGGCCCCCGGCCAGAGGCAGGGCCGAGGGTCAGGGTGGCGCCCTCACGGGCATGACCGGTAGACAGAACTTTGAGAAAACCAAGCGCCAGACCAATCGCTCCACTACCACCATGCGCACCGATGGCCTGGAGTACGGTCCGGCGGGCAAGTTCGTGCCCGGCCTGTCCACACAGGACAACCCAACCAGAAACAAGGGCGATCTCAACACCCAGAGAATCAACGATGTGGCGGCGCCGGGGATCCATAGCTTCCATGGAGGCTACACCGCGGACCCGGCCCTGACCACCGGGATCCGTGCGGCCGTGAACCGTGGTCAGAAGGACCGCTCGGGTAACGCCGGCCGTATGAACGTGCGCATGGACCCCCTGAACCAGGGTGGCTCGATCACCGCCACGCGCACCAGTGCCAGTGCCGTTCTTCAGGGTCCCCAGGGGCCCACCACGGCATCGAATCAAACTTATGTGCAGGATAAGTACCATAAGTTTAATGCTTATAAGGGCAACGAGGACTTCCGCAGCTTTGACCTGGGCCTGGCCAAGCGTGTGAATGCCCAGAATCCCCTGAATCAGAATTTTTCATAAATATCCAAAACTTCAATAATTGCAGGATGTCTCTTAATATCACCATTTTCCAGAACTATGTGTTCTATATATTTCAGCTGGTCGGGATCCGCAATCCTGCTCAGGAAATCGGCCATGCCGTTATCAGACAGAGTGCGATCATGCTGGGATGTATCCCCAGTGATCACTATCTGACTACCTTCACCTATTCTGGTCATGACCATCTTCAGTTGGTTGGGGGTGCTGTTCTGCATCTCATCGGCAATTATGAATGATCTCTTGAAAGTCCGACCGCGCATGTAGGCAATGGGGGCAATCTCTATCACATCCTTCTTTATGAGGGCCTCCACCTGGGTCTTTTCCATGTTCTCACCCATGGCGTCCATTATGGGCAAGAGCCACGGCTTCATCTTGTCCTTGATGTCCCCGGGAAGGAAGCCGTGGTCCTCATCCACAGACACCGCTGGCTTGGTTATTATAAGTCGGTCTATCTTCTTCTTTTCAAGCAGTCGAGCGGCATGACGACACGCCAGGGCGGTCTTACCTGTACCCGCTGGCCCAGACACGAAGAAAATACTCTTTTGAGGATTGTGTAAGCTCTTGACGTATCTGAGCTGATTGGGTGTAAGTTTCATTATTATATCACTCAGAATAATATATATGAAAAATCCGCACAACTCGCGGATATGAGTAAAATTTAATTATAAGATTATTGTAGATGGAAAAGTACATATTGGTAGTCGACAGTTCAGAGCGAGACACTAACGTATACACCGAACCAAATGATTATACTGTTTTCCTCAACAGACCACTGTATAATGTAACAAAAATAGAACTCGTATCGGCGCGCATTCCGCTATCCCAGTACATTGTGGATGCACATAACAACATAGTAATTGTTGATTCGGTAAGTTACACCATAACACCCGGTAACTACGCGACTGGGACGGCGCTTGCAGCACAGTTAAAAACTGATCTAAACCCATCTGTTATAAATAACGTGACCTATGACGACGACACACAGAAACTAAGTTTCAAGGGAACAACGCAATTTACCATGGAGTTTAACATACCAACTAGTTTATCGGAGGTTATGGGATTTGACCACGATGTTACTTACACGAGTACAGTGGGTGGTGATCTGGATGCCCCCGGTGTGATTAACATTTGTGGCCCGAATTCTATACTGTTATCCATAACAGGAGATAGTGATGACTACATAAAGAAAAATGTATATCTCAAAACTCCACACGAACCATTGAATTTCTATGGTACCCTTTTGGTCCGATCAGAGGGTTGCCCTGAATTCATAAACTATGATAATTCTGCAGATAAAGTAAGACAAAACTTTAAAAGTAGCCCACTTAAGACTATTACCAAATTGAATGTAAACTTTCTATTTAATAACTTTGATAGCGTACTGCCGTATGATTTTAAACTTAGGAACCATATCCTAAAATTTGAAATCACATGTTCTTTGGACAAACTCATAGTTACCAAGGAGAATGAGAATGTAAAGAAAATGATAGATCTACCGCCTGCATTGAAACTGGAGAGATTCCAGGATCCCTGGAGACCCTGGGGGGACAAACGAGTCCTCATGTATGGCGGTGGTATATTGGTATTTGTTATAGTTGTGCTTATTATCTCATCATCTAGACACGTGCGACTGCGTAAATAGGCTCCTGGGGCTTCTTAATATCCGGCTGGGCGAGGTTGACCAGGGTGAACGCCAGGACGGCCAGGAGGGTGGTGAACAGGGCGGTGAGCACAAAGTACGCACCGCCGTTCTTCTGGACCTTGACGACCTGGGAGATCATCCAGCGAACGGCATCCATCCACGCGATGGCGGCGGCAAAGGAGAAACCGCCCACCACCGACTGGAGCGACTGCGATCTGACCTGGCTAGCAATATCGAGTACAACAGTAGACATTTAATATTATTTTAGAAATTTATTTCGGCAAAGTCATTTTCTTCTTCTAAATTACTTTCGAGATCCTTGTACTGTGGAGTTTCGCTCTGTATGGAGCTCCCATCGTCCATGCCCTGATCATCCATGTCTGTATCATATCCAAGTTCACTAGCATCCTCATCACCTGGATAATCTATCTCCGATATATCGGTATCATCACACTGTTCATCGACTATACAGGCACCAACACCATCGTCCTGGTATGGCTCGGGGTTGAACTTACCCTTTGGTCGACCAGGCCTATACATTATTTTAGAACTGTATTTTATTTCAAACTTCTTGCGCCGCAACGGCGCGCTTCAGAATTTCCTCCATGGGGCTCGCGGGTTCCCATTGGTCCCAGGTGTCCCAGCATTCATTCACTTTATTCATAAGTTCATCATCACCCGAATAACGTGAAAATGGGGTCTCATCCTCCTCATCCACAACATCATACTCATCCTCTGACTCGTCATCGTCCTGGTATATTTCGGGATACATGGTGCCGATGTGGTTGCCCAGAATGTTTCGTATACAAAACTTCATGGCGTAGTTTATATCCATGGGTGTTACACAGTCACGCCCCGACTTTTTACAGTAATGGGATGCGAGAACAATTGCCGACTCCATCACCGGCCTGATAAGATCATCCAAATTATCCATTGTAATTGAATAACACACCGGAGAGGCCCGACTCTATTCTAAGAACGTTATAATTCTTTACATAGATTCTTACAGATCTATCCTGGGCGTTGGCTGCGTTCAGATAGAGGTTAAAAAGCACATCTTTGATACGACTGAAATTGACCTGCCCTGTGGGTGCGTAGTTCTCTGGGTCTATGGAAAATGAGTAATTGTAAATAAATCTCTGCGGAATCTTGGTGTGGCCCTGTAGGGGCTGGACCGTTCGCAGATAGAAACTATCCGCGACCTCTTTGGGAATGCGAGCCTCGCCGTTGAACAACAGCTCCAGACTGCCCAGGGTGTCCAGGTTTGTGGATGATTTGTAGTTGAAATAGTTGTTCGTGAGCGTCGAGGCGGTTGAGGGGTTCTGTGGTCGATTCACAAGTTCCTGAACTATTATGTAAAATTCCTTGACTGGGTTGTTGAAATACGTACGTATCTGCTTTGGTAACTGGGTGTAATTCTGTGTGCTGGGAACTACGGTCTCTATGCCCTGTAACTGTGTTATGATGTAATCCAAACGATTCTCCTGGAAGTACTGGGCCTCCTCGTCGGTCAAAAACACATAGTCCACGAGCAGGCTTGCCGAGGTTATGGCCAAGGGCGTGCCGCCCAGCTGAGCCGTCGTTTTCAAATAACTTGATATGGAAACCAGATTGCTCACTACCAGCTTTTCAATGTCCTCGAATTCTATATTTATTTCCATTTCCTGGAAACGGAGGGACGTTAGGGGTACGGCCAGATTGGGGTCCTGGGTGAACCAGAATCGCAGGGGTACCAGAAATGTCCTGGGGAAAGCCCCCACGGCGTCGAAGCCGTTTTCCGTTCGGTATACCACATTAGAGGCTGGGCCCATACCGGTCCTGAGGTACGTGCGGCCCACCATTTCCTGTATGGCCAGGGACTGGGACTGGGGCGTAAACATATCTTCATATATATCCAGATAGTCCCCATTTATGGTCTCCACGGTCTGGCCGCCTATTCTGACGTCCGCCTGACGTACCAGGGCATGGCCAATCGAGTCCGAATAGGTTGGAAATGTTTTGACCGTCTCGGTCTCGCCAGATATAGAGTTGAACTGAGTAATGAGCCCCTGGTCTATCTCTGGGAGTGTAACCTTCAAGTACACTTCCCTCACAAGATCTCCATACCTGGGAATCTCGGCTCTCACCTTGCCACTAAACTTTGCCTCCTGCTCAAACGGTACTTCCAGCGTCTGAATAGCAAACTGACTGTGTTTTTTGTATCTTTTTAAAAAGTAGGTGGTCTCGGGGTTGGCCGTAAGAAGAATGTCCTGCTCACCAACCGCCGCCAATTGTATTCTACCGCCACTAGACATCTACTATTTTAACATATAATAATTTGCGTACTTTGTCTCCCATAATAATAGGATAAAATACCAGGACACAATGAATATTCAGCTCAAAAAGTTCGATCCGTCCACCATGGCCGACGACAAAGTGTGTGTATTTATAGGAAAAAGAGGAACGGGGAAAAGTACACTGGTTGCGGATATTATGTACCATAAGAGGCACCTGCCCATAGGAATAGTCATGAGTGCAACAGAGGAGGGTAACCACTATTATCAGCAGTTTGTACCCGACTCGTTTGTATACTCTGATTATGATAAAGAAGTTATAGAGAGAATTTTAGATAGACAGAAGCAGGTCGTGAGCAACAACAGACCCAATCCGAATGCGTTTTTGTTACTAGATGACTGCATGTATGATAGAAAGTTTATGAAAGACGTGTGCATTAGACAGTGTTTTATGAATGGACGACATTGGAAACTTTTCTTCCTGCTGACCATGCAGTACTGTATGGATCTCACACCAGACCTGAGAGCAAACGTGGACTACGTATTCATTCTGAGAGAGAATGTTGTTCAGAATAGAGAAAAGTTATACAAATCTTTCTTTGGGGTCTTTCCAACCTTTGATATGTTTAATCAGGTCATGACCAAGTGTACCGAGAATTATGAATGCCTGGTCCTGGATAACACCAGCAAGTCCAATAGGATAGAGGACTGTGTCTACTGGTACAAGGCAAAACTGAGAAAAAACTTTAGAATTGGATCCCCGGCCATATGGGCCGCCCACAAGAAAAAGTACAACCCTGGCGGGCCCAAGGGTCAGGATAGAAATGATCCAAACAGCGTGCGAAGAAACAGAAATTCACAAGAAGTAACAGTTGTTAAAAAAAGATAAGTTACTATAAATGAAAACCCCACTCGTTGTGCTTCTCATATTTATAGTGTTTCTCCTAATCACATGCAGAAAGGCCGAAGGGTTACAGGTAAACGTACTGAGCGCCAACATGCCCGATGGTATAATTTCACTCATAGATGCAAACGACAATGAAACCTCACAGTACGCCACCAAATCCGCAGAACTCTGTTCATTCAAAAAGGAAATAAAAGTGGGAAGCGAAACAATCAAAAAATGCCCAGTACTTAAGAAAGAAAAGTGCTTAGTTAAAGAATGCACCATAATGTAACATAGTATGCAGATCTTCGTAAAGACCCTCACGGGAAAGACAATCACGTTGGAGGTGGAGTCCAATGATAGCATCGATAATGTGAAGTCAAAGATCCAGGATAAGGAGGGAATTCCTCCAGACCAGCAGCGCCTGATCTTCGCCGGCAAGCAGCTCGAGGATGGGAGGACCCTGGCGGACTATAACATCCAAAAGGAATCCACGCTGCATCTGGTACTCAGGCTGCGTGGAGGATTGATTTAAACTTTCTTATTCATTTGTAGATATGTCTACAAAACTGGATACATTGGATTTCAGTCAGGGCGCGAGCGACATGGTGGCCCTGGATAAGCCCCCCACCCCCATGCCCGAAGTGGCCCGCGAGCCCGCAAATACAAATTACAATGAACAACGGGAAAACCTCGAAAAAAATAATATAGATAAAGAACAAATGATGGAGCTTTCGACGCCCCTTAACGAGGTCATGGACATGCCCCAGGAGCCCCAGCAGGTGCAGCCCCAGCAGATGATGCAGCCCCCGCCGCAGATGATGCAGCCCCAGGCTCAGCAGGAGGTGGCCCCCCAGGCTCAGCAGATGCCCCGCAGCCAGAACCCCGGCGGTCTCTCGGATGAGCAGATGGACGCCCTTCTGGTGGCTGCCGCCGCGGCCGTGGCCTTCTCCCCACAGGTCAAGGACCGCATGTACCAGTACGTCCCCTCGCTGTTCACCGAGGGCGGCTCGCGCACCCTGGGTGGTACCGTGGCCACCGGTCTCGTGGCCGCCGGTCTGTTCTACGGCGTTAAGAAGTTCGTGCTCAAGAACTAAATAATTATTATGAATTGTATTTGATACAATCGTTAATAATTACTGTTTTTCATACACAATAGTGGATTTATCTTTTATATCATTCAATGTACAGCCCTTGGGCAGCTTAAATAGCCTGTGTGTATTTTTTTCATCCACCTTCTGAACACCGGAGCAGCCTTTATAATAATCACAATTTGATTTAGCAGTTCCCAGATCTGTAAACCCCAACACGCGATTGTAACTTTTATCCGTTGTGAATTTTGCATCAGTACCATACATATTATTTGATCTAAAATAGATCAATTCTTCACAATTTTTAGTTACTTCTGGAGCGGGCTGTGCGGTGGACTTGGTGGGTCCCGGGATGGTCTCCCCGGTGTAGGTAATGGTGGGGGCGAGGTGGGGGGGAAGCTTCTGGATGCTCACAGTGTTCGCGGGGGTGCCTGAATCACCGTAGCCTCGTTCTTGCTTCTCATGCCATGAACCCCACGTATTATATTTCTTTCCACTGCCAGGGCCCTGGAATGCACAACGCGTTCCATTACGCCACGAATTAAAACCTACACAGTTCTCATCGGTATTACATATTTCCTCACATTCGGAGATATTCTCTACCGTGTGTGCAAATTTGCCGTCTTTTTCTATTATTGGTTTACCGGTGCGTCTCATCCCCTTCCTAACACTATAAGAACCTTTATACATCTCCTTGGCTTTCCTGGTCATGCACACGAGGATCATGATCACCACAAATGCCACAAAGGCATACATTGCCCTTGAGTTCTTCATTATGCTATAAGCTGAGATTTTTACTCAAAGGCCGGAATGAACTTGGAAATCAGGACTATGGACAGCATGAACACCAGACCGGCGGTGCCGTACACGGCCGCCGATGTGGCCCGGCGCTCCAGGGGCTTGTCCAGCGCCCCGCGGACGTCCTTGTTAATGCGCAGCAGCAGCATGTAGACAAAGGTGAGAATGGACGCTCCCACAATGACCGGCTGGTTCACGTAGAAATACCCAGATTTGGGCAGGGTGGATATTACTAGCGGGTAGATGAGGGCAAAGATCACCTCTCTGTAGGGGAGCAGGGGCAGGTACATCATCGAGATGCCTATGCCCATTATCAGGGCCCACATTGCACCGCCGTACATGGAGTTCTTCAGAGAAAAATATACCATTTATAATATGATGATATTATTATTTACATTACTGGTCCTTGTTGTCTGCGTTGTGGCCTGGAAATACAATGCAGCGACCATGTACCCCGGGCCCGTCGTTGTGGTCGGCAACGGTCCGTCTCTGATGGGCAAAGGTCTGGGTCATACGATTGATAAGTTTCCAAATGTTATCAGAGTGAATAAGTTTAGAATAAAGGGCTACGAAAGGGACGTTGGTTCTCGGACCACGGGGTGGCATGTGAATGAGAACCTCGGTCTGGATTTTATAAATGGTAAGATAAAAGAAGAAAAGTTGAATCTAAAGTGGATGGGATCCAGAAAGACTCATAGATTGATTTGGAACTTTCCCCATATGGAGCGTTATAGTTTCAAAACAAAAGTAAATGGTTGTAAGAATTTCACATCGGGCACTCTGGTCATACTTCACATGCTGGAAAAGGGGTACGGTCCGGTCTACGTGGCCGGCATCTCTGGCTCGAGTGGTGCGTACTATTTTGACCAGAAACAGAGTACCATAGATAGAAATAAAAGAAATATAGCAAAGACCCATTGTGAGGATGAGGAACAGATGCTCATAGGGGATCTAATAAAGAGTGGTAAAGTTGTACGTTTGGATTAGTCTGCTATCGTGGTCTTTCCACAAAATTTTTTAGGTTTGGTTATTGGTATGTACAAATTATTATCCGTTGCTACATTTTTAAGTTCTTTAAG
>Ga0180433_10004844_pt1 | contig 18649 bp, 26 predicted proteins | sample SS_ome_8_FD_132980 | JGI IMG/M metagenome (GOLD analysis project Ga0180433, IMG submission 132980) | Hypersaline lake sediment archaeal communities from the Salton Sea, California, USA - SS_1_D_1 metaG | ecosystem: Environmental > Aquatic > Non-marine Saline and Alkaline > Hypersaline >... | reverse complement strand
TCGGAAAAGCCCCCCAAATTTTCCTAATCCAGAAAAGCAAGTAAAGATCTTAGAACGGTATGAAGAGGTTATCTGGTACTTGGGTGGTCTTCTAGACCGGGCAAAAAAGGATGTTTTTACTTTGGCATTTGATTACGAGGCTAGCAGTTTAAAGCCGTATCGTAGCGCAGATCAGTGTATTTGGTCTTGTGCAATGTGCACTGACATAGATAAAGCTTTTTCCTTCCCAATCAGTTACTCGAGTCATTTCAACCAAGACGAACAAAAGGTTATTTTGGGATTGTTATCCCATATCATGGCGCATCCCAATATTAAAAAAATTGCGCACAATCTACAATTTGAGGACTTGTGGACTCGAGCAGTTGTAGGCACAACCGTTAAAAGTTGGCATTGGTGTACGATGAACGCGGCGCATGTGTTAGATTGCCGCGAAAATTTTTGTGGGTTAAAGTTCCAAGCCTATATCAACTTTGGGATCGAAGGCTATGAGAAAGAATTAATGTCCTACATGACAAAATTTCATGAGGGAACATCTTTAAATTGCTTGGACAGAGTCCCTTTATCGAAATTGCTTACTTACAATGGTATTGATGCGCTGATAACCTATTGGTTGTATAGAAAACAATATGGGATACTTTGCCGCAAAAATGAAAAACGATATGAGGCGTTTCAGACAATTACTATGCCTGGAATTCAAGCTTTAAATGATGCAACAGTGCGCGGGATCCGAATGGATATTGATCACTATGCCTCAACTAGACTAGAACTCAATAAGCAACTTGCAGTGTATGAAAAAAGCCTTACGAGAGGGGAGATTGCTATTGCCTTTAGGAAACTGACGGGCAGACCATTAAAGATCGTGAATAAGGATTTTAGCACAGTGGACTTGCGAACGGTTGTTTATGACATACTCAAAGTGACACGTGCTAAATTGACGGCAACGGGGCAAAACGCAGTAGATCATGAAGTTCTTGAAAGTATTGATAACCCTTGGACTAGAGGCCTGGTTAAACGAAGAAAGCTTTATAAAATAGTCAATACCTACTTGGCACAATTTACGCGGGAGATAGATCCTCAAGGGCTAATGCATCCACTTTTTTACCTACACACAACAAGGACCTATCGTGGGAGCTCCGCAGGTCCTAATTTTCAGAATATCCCTAATCGGGACGCAGAGGGGAAAGCTGCGACTAGAAAAGGTGTTATGCCTAGAAAAGGGCGACGAATTGTTACGGCAGACTATGGAAGTCAGGAGGTTAGAGTAGCGGCGATCCTTAGTCAGGATCCTCAGCTAATTTGGTATTGCACCCAAGATGATAGTGATATGCATTTGGACATCGGATCGCGGATTTGGGCAGTAGATTCTGATTTGATATCCAAAACCATACGCTTCCATATTAAAGGTGGTTTCGTTTTTGCTCAAATTTATGGGAGCTATTATTTAGCTTGCGCTGTAAAATTATGGGATACCTGCATTAATTTAGAGCTCAATGACGGAGTGACCTTACACGACCATTTAATCTCTGAGGGGGTTTTGACAGGACCTAAGAATCGAAAAACAAAAATGAAGTTGCATGGTAAACTTAGGACTGTTACACAACATTTTAGGCAATTTGTTGACCATGTTCAGCATATTGAAAAATGGTTTTGGGAACAATTTGCAGCATTGCGGGAGTGGCAAAACCGCATGGTTCGGGTGTATCAAAAACATGGTTGGGTGCAAATGCCTTTTGGATTTCGTAGAACAGGTTTGTTGAGTAACAACAAAATTTTTAATTCTGCTGTCCAGGGGACAGCGTTTCATTTACTCATGTGGTCATATATTGAGCTCAATCAATTTTGTAGGTCAAAGTGGGATACTGATTTGATGGGGCAAATTCATGATGAGATCGTATATGATTTAAATCCTGACGAACTACACGACGTGCTAGACACGACACAGTACATCATGCAAGATAAAATTCGCGAACGTTTTGACTGGGTAAATGTTCCTTTAATTGTGGAGCCTGAGGGTACTGACATTGACCAGAGTTGGTATTTTAAGCGACCATTGGCCAGGGGGGTTGATGGATATTGGGGTTATGTGGAGTAATTAAGATGGCAGACACGCTAGATAAACGATATAGACCTCAATCGTTTGAGGGTGTAATTGGTAATGTAACCACAGTAAAAGCTCTTAAAACGGCTTTAGACCGTGAATCAGGATATGTTGCAACAACACTGCTGAGTGGTCCTAGTGGTTGTGGTAAAACAACCTTGGCGCGAATTATTGCGCGAGAACTGGGTGCGCGAAACCTTGACCTGAAAGAGCTTAATATCAGTGACATGCGTGGTATTGATGCGGCTAGGATGATCATTGACGTTGTCAAAGTGGCACCTTGGGGGTCATGTCGGGTAGTGATTTTAAACGAGTGTCACAAGGCAACCAAAGAGTTTCAAAACGCAATGCTGGAGCTCTTAGAGGAACCCCCTCCTGATAATTACTTTATTCTTTGCACTACCGAACCTGAAAAATTGCTAAAATCAGTGAAAAATAGATGCACTATATTCCAAATCAACAAAGTACAAGCCAGATCACTGATCCCATTGATTGGGAAAATAGCTAAAATGGAAAAGATTAGCATAACAAAGGATGTTATTGAGGCCATTGCACACAATGCGGGGGGAAGTCCACGGCAAGCCTTGGTCATGCTAGATGCGCTGGTCGGGATTAAGGACAAAAAAGAACAGCTTGATTTGATTGTGGGATATCATTACAACGAGAGCAATGTTTGGCAACTATATCAGGCCGTTACCTACAAAAAGCCTTGGAAAGAAGTGGCAGATATTATTAAAGGATTGAATGCGACTAGTGCAGAGGAAGTAAGGTTTGCCTTGCTAGCCTTGCTTGAGCGGGATATATTGGCAGGCAACAAGAATGCAAACCGCGCAGTTAATATGTTAGATTTTTTTGCAAGTAGTTTTCAGTTAACTGGTAGACCTGGAATTACGCAGGCATGTTGGCTAGCGTTGAAAGCATAGGTGTATAATGGATCGGTCTTTATCTGCGGATATTAAAGTAAACAAATTAGACTTGCCTAAGGAGTGGGAGGAGCACGCCGAAATTTACCGTCATTGGGCTGAGGAATATGCGCTAAGCACACTAGAAAAGGATCGGGCTAAAGAACATCTTGACCTGACATTTGCAGATCTTGACCTGGCTATTAGAGCCGATCCGAAGGCCTACGATTTAGATAAAATCAGCGAAAGTGGAGTCAAATCTACTATTAAAATGCAAGTAGAGCACCAGGAGGCTCAAGCTGCATTTGATGATGCTAAGTATAAGGTTAGCCGAATGCAGGCGGCAAAGGATGCTATGGAGCATAGGCGTGATGCGCTAAAAAACCTTTCTAAGCTAGCATTGGCAGGATTTTACACAGCCAACACGGCACCACCTGAGGTTGCACAGAGCCGATCTAAAACAGTGCGTGAGGCTTTTAAAAAACAGCGTGCAACGCGGCAAAAAAGGGGTATTGTGAAATAGTGGATCCCTTATTTGGTCCTCTTATCTCGAAATTGGCTGAACTTGGTGCGGGTTATATTGTCGCAGCATTAACTATTGTGCTGCATTTAATGGAACGTAAGCGTAATGCAGAACTGGTTGATAGGCTGCATAAACTGAGTGTCGCATCATTGGAAGCGAATCAGGAGCATACACAAATGTACGGATCAATTAATCGTGCGCTATCTGTGCTAGTGGACATCATTAAACGTGAAACACGATAAACTAGGCGAAATACTAGTCGCTTATGATGCACTTACAGATAAGCAACTAGAGCTTGTTTTATGGGAGCAGCAACAGTGTCAGTGTCAGTTTAGACTGGGGGATGTTTTACGTTTGAAGTGTGTAATTAGCAGTAAGCAATTATTCCAGGCATTAGAGGTGCAAACTGCCCTTAGGAGTAAAAATAAATACAAACAAGTTTTAGCGCTGGCAGATATGGCTATAAGTAAGTATAGTCGCAAGCACGCGAAGCATGCACGAAAAGAATTACGTTCGAAAGCAGATAAAATCTCGAGTGAATATCCAAAAATAACTACAAAAAAGGACTGATCAAAATGGCAAAAGTGGATGAAAGAGAACGCAGGCGCCAAGCGTTTATGGCGCGACATCAAAAAAGTATGCAGAAAAATGAAGGGGGAGGACTTGGGTTTTTTAAGCAAAACCTGAAGGGTGTCAATTTTTGGAAATGCGGTAAGGGCGACCATGACCTTGATATTATTGAATATGTTGCGGGACCTGACGATCCTGACGTTAAAGAAGGGGAGATTACGCATGTGCTTGAAGTTTACGAGCATAGGGACGTAGGGGATATTGAGGGACAATCGTTTATTTGCCTCGAAAAAACTTACCAAAAACCATGTCCGATCTGTGAGTATCGCAAGCAAATAGCAAAAAATCCTGAAACATCTGAAGATGTAATTAAAGCTTTGCGACCCAACCGGTATGCTAGGACTATCTATAATGTGGTTGTTTATGATACGAAAGCCGATGAAGAAAAGGGCGTACAGGTTTGGCATACTTCGGCCTATTTATTTGGGCAGCATATTGATAAATTGGCAAAGGGTTCTTTACGTCGTGGCGAGCAAGAACTAAAAATGTACTCAAATCCTGGTGAGGACGGTTATTCTATCACGTTTACTCGAGAGGGGACGGGTTTTAACACTCAATTTCTGGCACATCAACTTGTGCCTCGACCCGATCCGATACCACAGGAATACTTGGATCAAGCACATCAATTAGATCAACTAATCTATATTCCGACCTATGACGAGGTTTACGCCGCGTTTTGGGGAGAGGATGTTAAAAACGATCAAGAGGAAAAGCCTACAAGACGCCAAAGCACCCGCGAAACTTCTGCTAGGACGCAATCACGTGGGCGTGGGGCCTCACGTGTTGCTAAAAGCGATCCAGAGGAGCCACAAGCAACCCGCGGGCGTGGGAGGTCTAGAAAGGTGCAAGAGGAGCCCCAAACAGATGATTATGGCCCAGAGGATGAATTGCCTCCCAGTTTGCAATCTCGCAGTGATCGAAACGGGGAGCTCGTTTGTCCAGGTGGGGGGGAGTTCGGGGTAGATGCCTATGAAATAGAACACTGCGATAATTGCGATATTTGGGAGGAATGCACACAAGCTTCACAGGATATTGCGATTGAAGAAGATGTTGAAGGCGAGCTTTCGGCGGATCCAGATGAACCCCAACCACTTGAGGATGACGAAAAACCTGCCAGATCGGCGCGTGGGGGGCGCGGGCGTGGCCGGGCGCGTGTGGAGGCCTCAGAGGATACTGGATCGAACGGGAGGCCTGCGCGTGGGCGAGCTGGAAAACCCCAAGGTCGAACAGCCCGATCTAGGCGGCAAGCTCCCGTAGAGGACGAAACACAGTCAACTAGGTCCTCTCGCACGGCAAGAGGAACAGGCCGCACGGCAAGAGGAACTGGCCGTGGGCGAACCCGTGGCATTGTTAGATAGCTAAAATTTGCCTACCTAATTAAGGTATCCCATGCCAAAACGAACTCTCATACACGATCCAAAGTCCATAAAAACCCCCAAAAAACAGCAGAAGAAGGGACGTGCGCGAAAACCTACGAAGGGGGCGAGCATAGTTGTTGATGAGATAACCGACACCATAAAAAATAGAAAAATAGATAGGGATGAAATCATCAACACAGGTGATTTTGAAAGAGGAGTGATTAGCACTGGGAGCACATTGCTTGACCTTGCTATCAGCACGAATAGAACTTATGGGGGCGGCATTCCAGCGGGTGTTATTCTTGAAATTTTTGGACCTAGTTCCTCAGGAAAAACTGCGGTATTGGCCGAAATAGGGGCAAGTGTGAAAAGCAAAGGAGGGGTTGTAAAATACGATGATCCCGAGGCAAGGCTTGATACAGCCTATGCAGCTAGATGCGGGTTGAAATTGGAACCCGAGGAGTATAATAGGCCTGATACAGTTGACCAACTAGAAGACGATTTATTTGCATGGGATCCACAGCCTTATAGGAGGGGAGCTATTTGCGCAAGGTGTGAGGATAGCTTGGCAGCATTTTCAACAAAAGCTGAAATTGTGGACGATCACAAAATGGCAGCTGCAAAGAGGGCCCAAAAATTTCATGAATTATTCCGCAAACTTGCTAGAATAATAAAAAGTGAGGGGTGGATTATTGCGTGCTCAAATCAAGAGCAAGAAAGCTTTGGCGGGATGGGAGCCAAAACTACCCCGGGAGGTAACGCTATAAAGTATTATGCATCAATTCGCATTCGAATTGCGCGGGATTTAAAAGGGGGCAAGCTCAAAAAGACATGGAAAATGTCAAAGGCGACTGTAGAAAAGGTGATAGGGATTAAATCGATTGCACGAATTCTCAAAAATTCATGCGACGATCCTTTTAGAGAAGTTCCTATCTATATTATTTTTGGGCAGGGAATTGACGATGTTAGGGGAAACTTGCAATGGCTTAAAGATACGTTGGGTTTAGATGCCTACGATTGTGTTGATAAACACTTTTCAAAAATAGAGGTAGCGATCCGGTATATTGAGGAGTATGGCCTTGAAAGCGAGCTTAGAGATAAAGTGATCAAGGTTTACAACGATATTGAGGATCATTTTAGAACCGACCGAAAGTCGAAAGTAAGGTTTTAATGCCCAATGACTCGAATCATGTTGTTATTATCGATGTACACTCTATAGGATACGCTGTCTTTCACGCAATGGGAGAGCTTGATTACCATGGGCAGAGGACGGGGGTTATTTACGGGTTTTTTTACCAATTATTAACGCTTGCCACGAAATTCAACACAAGTCAGTTTGTGTTTTGTTGGGATAGCCGTAAAAGCCGCAGAAAAGGGCTCTATCCGGGCTATAAAAACCGCCCAAAAAATAATAGTAAAGAATTGACAACGGGGGAGGTCCTAGACCGGGAGGCCTTTTATGCGCAATTAGGGGAAATTCGTTTGACGTGGTTTCCCAGACTAGGATTTCAAAATAATTTTCTTTATGTGGGGCTTGAGGCGGACGACACTATAGCGTTAGTGCTTAAGTATGGGACATACCCAAAACAATGGTCTAAAAATATCCACTGGATCATTGCCAGTACAGATCGAGATCTTTATCAATTGCTTGCCCCAAACGTTTCGATTTACGCAAATAAAGAGCTTTTTACTTATCAAAAATTCATTCAGAAATATGGGATATATCCGAAATACTGGAATAGGGCGAAAGCCTTAGGAGGGTGTAATAGTGATACGGTTGAGGGTGTTGCAGGCATAGCCGATCCTGCCAAAAGTCAAAATAGTAGAGCTTTGCAGTACCTTAGGGGAGAGCTCAAGGGGGCCTACTTGGAGCGCATTGAAAGTAAGGAGGGTAAGCGGATTTATAGGCGCAATCTAAAGCTAGTTACTTTACCTATTATCAATTCTTTGCGTCCTATTATGCGTTATGATACGTTTTGCTTGGATGATTTTGTGGATATGTTTGATACGTTAGATTTTCGTAGTTTTTTCAAAGAGGATATCTTTTCGAAATGGATCCACTATTTTGGATTGAGAAGATCGCAAGGTACGTTATGAGTAGCAAGATAAAGGGGTCACGTTGGGAGAGGGATTGTGCAAAACGGTTGAGCTTGTGGTTGAGCGACAATGAACGGGATGATTTAGTGTGGAGGACTGCCAGCAGTGGCGGGAGGTTTACGCAACGGAAAAAACGCGGGCAAGTAACATGCAATCAGGCAGGGGATCTATGTGCAACAGATCCTAGTGTTCAGTATTTTTTTGATTATGCCTTGGTCGAATGTAAAAACGGATATACTCAGGCCAAAACGAAAAAGTCAAGCAAGGCAGTCATTAGCGTTTTGCAGGCCATAGACCGTTTAGAAACTACAAAAGATCCGTTGATATTCCAATGGTGGGATAAGGCAATAAAGGAGCGGGATGGCTCGGGTAGGCGTCGTGCTATGCTTATTTTCAAGCGTGATAAGAAAATACCATGCATTTTAATTGAAAAGCAGTGGATTTTGGAATTATCAGCATATAATGGGCAGTATCGGCATAATATGATTTTGCTTAAGCTTGAAAAATATCCCATACTCGCAATTTGTGACCTTGAGAAGTGGCTTGATTGGTGCTCGCCACAATCTATCCAGACATTGCAAAAAACATGGTCGAAAAATACAACATAATCTATGCTGATCCACCGTGGAAGTATCGAAATGATGGGGTTAATGGATCAGCCTACAAAAAGTATCCCCAACTAACAGACAATGCCCTTGAATTCTTACCTGTTCACTCCATTGCTGCTGAAAATTCAGTGCTTTTTTTATGGGTTACCTTTCCTAAATTAAATGAAGGATTATCTGTGTTGCGTTCATGGGGTTTTACGTTTAAAACGGTTGCGTTTGTTTGGGTTAAATTTAATTTGAGGGTTAATACCCTATTCATGGGACCAGGATTTTACACTAGGGCAAACTGTGAAATATGCTTATTAGGCGTAAGGGGGCGATTGCCAAGGCTTTCAAAATCAGTGCATTCAGTCATATTTGCCAAGCGAAAAAAGCATTCTAGAAAGCCAGGAGTGACCCGAAAGAGAATAGAAAAACTTTATGGCGACCTCCCAAGAATTGAACTTTTTGCTACTGAATCTTGTCCTGGTTGGGTGTCCACGGGTTTTGATGTTGACGGGGTAGATATTCGAGATTTCTTAATTGATAAGGAGTATTGGAACTTATAACAAATGCAACAAGGTGGGGATTAATGCTAAAAAAACTAACACTAGTTAATTTTAGAAGCCATAAACACACAGTAATTGATTTTGATGAAGGGGTTAATATTATTGTTGGCCGCGGGCAAGCGGGCAAGACGAACATAAAGCGAGCTCTAGAGTGGTTATGCACCAACCGACCGAGAGGGGACAAGGTGCATTCCTATTGGTGCGAAAAGGGGGACATAACACGGGTTGAAGTGCAGACTACCGATGGGTATATCATAGCAATAAGCAAAACGGTGGGTGATAGTGTAGAGTATTCGTTGCAATATCCTGAGGGACGTAAAGCGCAGTGGAGCAAGGTTAATGCCCAAGTACCAGATAAAATCTTAGAAGCCTTAAATCTGTGTGAGCTTAATATCCAAAATCAGCTTGACCAACCTTACTTGATTACTGCGGGAACTGGGGAAATATCAAGAGCAGTCAATCAAGCGGTGGATCTAGATCAAGCCGATCAATGGGTAACAGACATAAATAAGCGAAAAAAGAATAACCAACTAACAATCGCAACATTGAGCGGGCAATTAGAAAGTGCACAATTGCAGCTAAAAGAATACGAACACTTGCCCGCAGTTCAGGAGGTTATCGAGAAAGCCACACACGTGCGTAAGGCCTTAGATGATTGTAAAAGAGAATCTTTTAACTTGTCATCAATGATTACCAAAATAAATCAGGCCATGCACTACTGCGAACAATTAAAAGACCTGTCTACTATTGAGAATTTACTAGGGGCAGCAATAACAACGCAGGCAACGCTTAATAAAGTATGGGATAAGCAAGTAAAGGTTGAGCATATATTAAATGAGGTAGAGGACTCACAATTAACGCTTAACCAGTTGGAAGCAACAAAGGTAATAGATCAACTTTTTACTCGCATAGGTAACTTAAGCTTAAAACATGTAGACCTATACAAAAGAGCAAGACATTGTGTTGCGGTATTGAATATTGCAGATGAGTTTGACGATATTGAAGAGAAATTGGAGGACGAAACCAAGAAATATACCGATCTATTAGATGAGCTGGGTGTGTGTCCAATGTGTTTTACTCCTGTGGATGACGAGACACTGGAGTATGTTATTGAAGGATTGAGGGGGGAATAGCAATGAATTTTATTTTATGTGGGGATTGTCATTTTACAAGTCATCAATCGGTTGCTCGACTAGATAACACCTTAGAAACAAGTATCGTGAAGTGGGAATCTATTTTGCAATTTGCTGCACAGAAAGATGCTGCGGTTTTAATAGCGGGTGATTTTTGCGATACTCCTCGAGACTGGTATTTACTGCCAAGGCTTATGGCTGTTATGGCGCAATATAAAAAAGTAAACGTCTATACGGTTTATGGTCAACATGATATGTACATGCGAAGCGAAGGGGGGCGTGACGCAACAAACTTAGGTTTGTTGGCCAAGGCAGGTATGGTTAAAATTTTGGATAGAAAAGGGGCCTGGTTTGGTGCGGGGAGGCCAGATAAACCTTGGTGTGTTAGAGGGTGTCATTGGGGCGAACAAATCCCACAGATTGAGCGGGATAACCTTAGCCAAAGGTACGAACCACGTTACGCTTTGGTAATTCATGCCCCAATTGCGAAAGAAGAAGTCTATCCAGGCCATAGTTTTTACAATGTTCGGGATTTGATCCAGGATTATCCAGGGTATGAATTAATTGTTTGTGGCGACGTACACCGCAGGTTTTTGGCTGTTGGTCCTGAGAAGCAACTAATTGTCAACACAGGCCCAATCATGCGCTTGGAAGCAACGGAGCATAATATCAATTTACGTCCCTCAGTCTTGCTCTATTCGACCGATACGGGCAAGTATGAGTGGTTTCAGTTGCCCGCAGCTACTGGCAGAGATGTTTTAAGCCGCGAGCATATTCAGCATAAGGAGGGGCGAAAAATGTTGCTAGACACGTTTATTTCTTCAATTGACCGCTCAACCCAGATCTGTAGAGCTCGAATTATTGACAAAATTTTGGACTGGATTGAGCGTAATGAACTACAACACCCAGATACAGCAGATCTGTTGTGTGAGGTCTGCGGATTGAAAGAATAGCCATGGACCAATGGGCAGAAAAAGTAATCGTAAAAGCCGTAACAGATAAAGCCGTTTTGATTGAATATGAGACTATAGAGGTTTGGATTGCAGATGAATTAATTCATGTTGATTCAGAGATTTGGCGAAAAAGCGATCCAGGTGAGGAGGGTCTGTTGGTAATCCCTAACTGGTTAGCCGAAAAGAAAGGGTTGCCTTAGATTTCTACACGCGTTGTAATGATCTACCTAGCGCGATCCTAGAGGCCTGCAATGTCGTGGTGATGTTGTGGGCCTCATTTTTGCTTGCATACGGCCTAGAGTACGTTAGTATAGTTGCATAGCAACATGCCGAAACGTACTTTGACCAAAGACCGCATGAACCGTAGGAGGCCTTTCCAGGTAGCGTTTAGTGCGCTACCTGGTCCTTAGGTGGGGAATACTAGAGGATTCACCATGATATCGAACAGTTAGAAACCATGATAGATCGGTCATAATGATGTTAGCCGGGCTAGAATTACCTAGCCCGGTTTTTTGTTAGGAGAGTTTCCGAATAAACGGATCCGAGATCCGTTGTCATATCCCTCATTATTTCCCCTAATCATTCCCATAGCATAGGCTTGTTTTAGAAATCTTAAATAAATGGGTCTAAACGTGGATTTGGTAACCGTTTTATGTTGCGCTAATCTAGCTCCGTATTCAATTTCGCATTCATATTCTATCTGATCAACTAAGTGCTCTAAAGCTTTGAGTATCTCTTCTTTTAGTTCCATTGTTTTTTTGTATCCTTTCATATTTAAAATATAGTATCCCATGCGGAAAAGTAAATACTCGCAAAAATTGTGTTGACAAGCACAAATTTGGTGTCACTATAATAAAAGAAGCCACGAGGAGAGTGACGAAATGGAAAGCAAAAAAGTTAAAGTTGAATATGTACGAAACATCTTAAATATTTTTGTTTTCGGCTTAAAGGATGACGATTATGTAATTATCAAGCGGGATGGCAGTATGGAAACTGAGGACGGTGAAATCCTCTATGGTCCAGCTAATAATGACATAGATATAGCACAAAATGAACAATTCTGGAGTAAAGGGGAGTAGTAAGATGCGACATTTGGAAATAGAAACCGGGTGTATTAATAATTTCAATTTCGAAACTCATAAACGCGGCAAAAACTGGATTGCTACGGTGCAAAAGGATAGGAAATCACCGGGAGGTCTTGCTAGGGAGTTTTGGCAGAGGGGATCAGGGTCATGGTGTGCAATTCCTACCGATCTAGCCGCGGGGGATGTTTTAGAGTTTGCTGGGGATTACTATTCAGGAGGGGGTAGTAAGAGGCCCCAACGTGAGTATGTTAAAGTTATAGCAATTACAGAGACATATGTGGAGGTAACCGATCCTATTGGTGATCCCACAGAACTATGGGATATGAGCTTTGAGGGTGCAAATTTGCACTCCGATTTAATTAGTGCTCTACAGTCTGTTATAGCTAAAAAAGGCATACATGATGAAGAGTTGGTCGAACTATTAGAAGACAATTTGAGCAAGGATGCAATTTTAGCACTATTGAGGTGGGATTATGAAGAAAAAACAGAAGAAGAGTAATGAGTTACGGTTTTCAGTAACCTTGAGAGGGGATATTTTAGAGGCGTTTTTAGCTTGGAAAACAGCCAAAGAAACAGAGAGGGGCATGAACCTGTCCTACCAGAATTGTTTGAATGAGATTATTCATCGGCAAGCTAAAAAATAGGTTGCAAGAGAGGTGCCAGGGTCTTACAATAGAGTTCTCTTCAAAGACTTGGCGAAATGATGTGTAGTACAAAAACCCGTGGATCAATCCCCCCACGGGTTTTTTGTTTGGGGGTTACATGGTTGAGCTGTTAAAAATCAAGGGGGCACTAGATAAGTGCCCTAGGTGTGGGTTCGGAAGTGTCAATTGGCGTGACCTGTCCAAAAAAGATCCCGATGATTCTTACTATGCAGTTATCTTCTACTGCCCGCAGTGTGATTGGGAAGTGATTTTACATATCCCATAGTATCTAAGTTCCCCTATCTGAAAAATCTAAATAACCACAAAAATTATGTTGACAACCACAAATTTGGTGTCACCATTATATTATAAGCAACAGAGGGAAGTAAAAATGGGAAATTACAGAATTTACGCCGAAGTTACCTACCAAAGCATAAAAGGGGTTGCAACTTGGATGCAAGGTCGCAATGGGGGGCCTCAGAATACATCATTTTTACTGATCAAGCTAGAGAACGGGCACTCTTTGGTACTCGAGAAAAATGAAGTATGTGAAGAAACTAATAACGGCAATCTAACTTTGCTAAGGCCGTTTACAAGTGCTGATCCTCAAGTGGAGGTGTAGTATGCAGTTCAAAATAGCATTAAAAGCCATGAAATGTTTCTGGTGTGGTGAGTCTATTCAAGGAGGCCATATTGGGGAGATTTAAAGAGAGGGCTACGAGTAGCAGGGAGGCCTGCTACGGTGGAATGTATCTTTATCGCAGAATATGTCTATCATGTTTGCTAAAGACCAATCTAACTGACAAAGACCAAGCGTTCCTTAATAAACATACCCAAAAATAAATAACCACAAAAATTGTGTTGACAACCACAAATTTGGTGTCACCATTATATTATAAGCGACAGAGGGAACACCAATTAGGAGGATGTAAAATGGCAAAGCGCAATATGTCAAAATGTCAATGTGGTCGGGTAAAATCTCAATATCTGCCTTATTGCAAAAAATGCACTAAGGAGCGGGACGAGCGACGCTACGCAGAAGCGCGGGCAATCGTGGCAATAGGTGTGTGTCCCGATTGTGGGGCTAAAATAAAACAAAACCTATCAATCACTGGTTGGTATCAGTGCGAGCAGTACGGTGCGGTAACGCACCGAAAAAACCCTAATAAGCCTTCATGTGGATGGCAGACGTTCACATGCTAAGTAAAGCTTTGCTTCAAAAGCGAACCCACCTTAAAACGGTGGGTTTCTTTTTTATGGGATATACATAAAAATTGTGTTGACAACCACAGGTTTTGTGTTACTGTTTAATAGTAACCAACAACAAACCAAAGGACAACACAATGCGTATCGAAATCATCTCAACCAAAACAGAAAATACCATCTCAATCAACCTCAACACCTTTGAGGTCACCCAAATTATAAGGTTTCCTTCGGGAAACTTTTACAAACAAACTTATCAAAACAAAACCTTAACTGAGGCTCGCATGTGGGCCAATACCTTGCGCTAACGCGCAAGCCCCAACCTTGGGGGTTTCGTGCTCCCAAGGTAAGGTTGAAATGACCACAAAAATTGTGTTGACAGACATAAAGATAGTGCTACTATGATTATAGAACCAACGGAGGATGATAAAATGGAAAAGAGAATAAGCCCCAAGATTAGATATGCGGTAGAACGTGCCCGGTTGATTAATCAAGACCTGCCTGTAGCAGTCCGTCTAAAGGCTATTTTGGTAATGGATACCAGGCAATTCTCAGGCCTCCCAGGGGTCACTTGGTTGCGAGCTCACCAGGATATGATCCAACGCAGACTAGAACAAATTAACGACCGTTATCATAGCAAATGGGTCTATAGAACTCCTAAGACATATCCCATGTTCAGGAATGCTGTTATTGATGAAATAGAGCGGAGGGGTGGGGAAACCTCAATTGAGGAAAAGCGCAAGGTATACTATCTGCATATAACGGATATAGATCGCGAAAACAACATAGGTGTGGTGCATGCTGAGGGCTGGCGGCACTATTCAAACCGTTTTGGGGCAAGGCCTGCGGCACTTAGCTATTTTTGTGGGTTTGATGACGGACATGTTTTTGCAGCGCGGGGGCCGGGAACCGTGGTGTCTATAAAGAAGGCTATTGATTGGTAGACTCCCGCTAGTGTAAAAAAAGCACAAGCGCAGCATAAATCTGTAACACGTCAGGGAGATGTTTACGCTGTGCAAACTACTAAAATTCATGATGAAAAGGGCGCCGATGATTTAGGATCTCACCGATGGAATTCTGATACTAGAGAGCTTTGTCATCCCGAACATGGGACTCTCAAGATAAACTATCCATGTCGTTTTATCCGCCAAAAAGCATACTCTATGGGGAGAACTAGCACCCGTAGCGCCGCAGATTAAACCTACCTGTTTTTATCCCCCAAACATCCTCATAAAATCCTTGTTGTGTTTTCCCAAATTGTGGGGATAATAGACCATTTCGACATGATTAATAATTAAGCGGGGGTTACTGAATATCGTGTCATATTGCCGATATTACAGACGAAAACCTGATAATGTGGAGTTTAACGTGCTTTGTAGTGGGGCTGGATTATGGCCCCCATGCCTATTTTACGTCCAATGTTTGGGATATACTCAAGGGGAACTCAAACGACCACGAATTGTTTGGGGGACACCAACGGGGGATCGTATGCAGCGTTATAAAGTTGAAGCTACACTAGAAGTAATTGTGAGTACATGTGTTGAATTGTCAGATGACGATATTGACGCCCTAGACAGCAATTGGACGCAAAAACGGCGCCGAATAGAGGCCCTATTGCGTGACAAGCTGGTAGTAGAAAGTTTCGATGGTAATGGGGGCCATGACAAATTAATAGGGGTTGTGGGGCGGGAGAACAGCATTAGATGCGATGATAAGTATGTTCCCAAGCTAATCAACGTCCAGAAAATCATTTAGGAGGAGTAGATGCCTTATGCTAAAGTACAATGGGAAGGGTACACTGTGACACCTAATGAAAAAATATTGCTTGAGCATATCGTAGGAGGCCACAGAACTGAAGGGGTCAACGCGGAGGATGTGAGACACCTATTGGGAGGCGAGCCGCTCACAGCCCGCAGAACGTTGTATGGCTTGGCTGAAAAAAAGTTCCTCAAAAAGCGAGTAGTCAAGCGGATTGGTGTTTGGAATAGCATGAGGATCACACGAAAAGTGGCTATGTTTTACCCTGCGGAACTCTCATGATTTGGTTTGGACGCAAAGAAACGCTAGCAAAACGGGCAAAACGGATCTCTAAAAAGTTGGAGCTTTGGAACATTTTCCCGAAAGAATGGCACACTCCCGAATATTGGTGGGAACCGTTTAGGTTTTACATGCGGTTTATTGTTACGATCTCGATCCCACGAAGGTGGTACCCCCACCGATCCGATGGCTACGGATTATGTAGTTACTGTCTTAAGGTCAAATGGATTGAGGATCGGCCTATAAACAATCGATGCAACGAGTGTCGGGAGTGGGTAGAACGCGTAGAACAGGTAATGCGAGAGGAACTAAACGACCATCAAAAACAACTATGGGATAGCCAATGGCAGAACACCAAAACCCCCCAACACCTCCACAACTAGATAGGGACTCTAGTTTCATTGTTACAGTGGATAAAGACAAACGCGAAATATGCATGCTATTCCATGATCCCTTACTAGGCCTCAAGTTCACAGTAGAGGGGGCGCTAAAACTGGCTGAAACCCTCACAGCCTATGCTGAATCCTTGGGGGGCCTAGAAGAGAGAATCATCAATTAAGGTATCCTATAGCATGTTTATATTGAGTATAACAACATGTGTGGGATAACGGCATGGACGAAGGGGGAACAAATAACAAAACATACCTATTAGCAAAACAGTGTCCCGATTGCGGAAATAAAGACCTCAGGCTCAAAATTTCAGCCTCTTTAGATATTCCAGAACATTATTTTATGAAGCTAACCAAAGACCTCATACTAGAGGATAATGTCACTCTAGAACTCAATTGGAAAAACCACATAATCTATTGCCCAAAATGTATTTGGCATTTAAAAATCGATATCCCATAGAAAGGAAACCAAAATGAATGATCAAAATGAAACTCTGAATAAGCAAATTGCAAGTCTAGCCGCAAAACTAACATTCCTAGAAGCGGACATAGCTACATTGAAAGAAACAATTCAATCTTTGGCAGAACTAAAAGACTCTATCCAAAAAAAGCAAGAGGTCATTCTGAACAAACAATTTAGACTGGTAGAAAAGACAGTCAAAACACTCGAAGTCATCATGCAGATACTAGAAGAAGGATATGACGATCAAAAAGAAAATATCCCACAAAAACCAAACAACCTACTTACAATACCTGAAGAAGATAGATTACCAGGTTAACCTTGCATAACAGAACTACTAAAAACAACAAAGAACCATAAAAAAGGATGCTAAAACTAAAAAAGGGATGCGTAGCTATTAAAACATAGAATTTTGCAATGTATGGGATAAAGAGTAAATGCTATGACAAATAAGAAACGCGAGCTAGTAGGCCGAATGAAGCTAGAACATGGACCTAGACCTCCTAACAAGACAGATCGTAAACGGCCAGATGTGTCTCGTATGCGCAAAGAATCGAAACAATGTGGCGCAAAGTGTAGAGATGGTCATGCATGTCGGTCTACAATTCTGGGTAAAAATGGTAGGTGCAAAAAACACGGGGGTACTAACAGGGGCAACCAAAAGCAAACCTCAGAAAAAGCCCGCAAAGCTAGTTTGAAACATGGGATATACTCTGAAGGAGGGCTTTTGGAGGATGAGTATGCAGTCTATGACACGATCCAGAATGTTATAGGAACACTAAACCATGAATTGAGTATGGTGCGTATCTCGTTACGAAGGGCCTACAATGCGCAGCAAAAGATCGAAAAAGCTAAAGAAGAGCTTGCAGCGGTTGCCGATGATAGGGACGCGTTTTTAAAAGTTGCAGTATCCCATAGAATAATCACGTTAAAGCAAATAGAAGACCAGGAAGGTCAGGAAGTTTTGCAGGACGAGAAAGGCGAGTCCTATTTGCAGCAAGTAGTGAGAAGCAAAATAACGCGTATCGTACATGATTACAATGCAGATATACTTAGGTTTACGAAAGCTATTAGGGAACTTGAGCAAGCACGCAAAGAACTTTTAGAGACTGAGGACTTTGGGGAGGACTTTGTCAGACAACTTGCAGAGGACCTAAGACGTTTTACATTGAACGCGGACAAAACCGTACCAGGTGAGATCATTGTGATGGGTACGGGTAGTTATAAAGGGTTAAGTCCCGCATTCGTGACACAGTAAAGGTATCCCATATGAGAAACATTAAGGACTGGAAACCGGGAGAGTATAAGGCTAGCGTAAAAATAATTACGGATAGGGGAACAACCCTTGATTTCTATATCCCACACCTGCCAATTGAGCAAGGCGAGCATTTGGTGCGTTATGTAACCGAATTGTTTGTCAATGAAGAGAACAGGGTAAAAATGAATCCTGACACAAACAAACTTGAGAAATCAACACTAGGTAAATAGCTATGCCTAGAGTGCGTCGCCTTGTGGGGCGATTGAGAACTGAAGAAACGCCAGGACAACTAACTCCCCGTTGGTATCCGCTAAACCCGCATTATGAGCAAAACCGGCTATGGTGTTCTGCCTCACGGTTCAACATGGTTCCCGCGGGACGTAGATCGGGCAAGACGGAAATTGTAGGCAAGCGCAAGGTGGTGCTACATGCGCTAAATTGTCATAGACACGATCTCCCACAATTTTTTAGACCGTGGCCCGATCCGCGTTACTTTATTGCGTCACCTACTCGTGACCAAACCAAGCGCATCTATTGGCATGATATTAAGGCCATGATTCCCCCACGGTTTATCATTGGGCGCCCAAATGAAACAGAGCTCTCGATCCAATTGGTAACAGGGGCCTCAATCTACCTATTGGGTATGGATAGACCGGAACGTATGGAAGGACCTCCATGGGATGGAGGCGTTTTAGATGAGTATGCCAATATGAAGAAAGGTGT
>Ga0180433_10004842_pt1 | contig 18653 bp, 17 predicted proteins | sample SS_ome_8_FD_132980 | JGI IMG/M metagenome (GOLD analysis project Ga0180433, IMG submission 132980) | Hypersaline lake sediment archaeal communities from the Salton Sea, California, USA - SS_1_D_1 metaG | ecosystem: Environmental > Aquatic > Non-marine Saline and Alkaline > Hypersaline >... | reverse complement strand
TTGTGTAAGGTATATTTGCGACACCACTTGCAGAATTTCTTCAATTCCAATTTCCGCTCCTTGGTTTGCTGCCTGGATTTATGAAGGTGGTAATTGATTCTTTTACAGTCCTGGCACTGAAGCTTTGTGTATGGTTTTCTTTTTGCTGCCATATGAGCCAATGGCCGGATTTGAACCGGCGACCTACTCCTTACCATGGAGTTGCTCTGCCAACTGAGCTACATTGGCATAACCGTCTTGTGTGGGCAGGGAGGGATTTGCACCCCCGAAGGTCAGAGACCGCCTGATTTACAGTCAGGTGCCTTTGTCTACTCAGCCACCTGCCCTAAAATCTAAAAGTATATTAGCACAAATATATTATTTTTCAATGACTTTTTGGTGTTTTTTGCGCCACTCTTCTATTTTTTTGTGATTACCAGAAACCAGTACTTTCGGCACCCGCCATTTTCTAAAAACCTCTGGCCTGGTGTACTGAGGATATTCTATAAAACCTCCTTTTTTATTTACTCTCTCTTTAAGCAGCTGCGGTTTCCCCAGGACGCCGGGAATTAACCTAGCCACTGTTTCTATTATTACCATGGCCGGCAATTCTCCTCCCATTAATACATAATCGCCTACAGAAAACTTTTCATCGACAAGGTTTTTGGCTACTCTTTCATCTACTCCTTCATAACGGCCACAAATAAAAATAAGGTGATCTAGCTTAGAAAATCTGTAAGCTGTTTTTTGGTTAAACTTCTTTCCCCGGGGAGTAAACAGAATAACCTTTGAGTTCTTTTTCTTCAAAGCCTTAACCGCCCTATAAATCGGCTCTATTTTCATAACCATGCCGCGCCCCCCTCCGAAGGGCTTGTCATCAACCGTTCTGTGCCTGTCTTTGGTCCATTTTCTCAAATTATGAATCCGGATATTAATAAGACGCTTTTTGAGGGCGCGCTTGATAAGCGATTCTTTAAAGTAGGAATCAAAAATCTCAGGGAAAATTGTAATAATGTCAAAGCGCATCATGTCCTTATTCTAACGTAAACCCCGCCCTTTTGAAAGGCGGGGTTACCAGATTCACAAGGATAATCTATTCTGGAATTATAACTTTAGTTCGTCCAGATCTGCCCCTGCGGCAGCTTTTCTTTCTCGAGGCGCTCTTCCGCCTTCCGGCTCTTCAATCTTAAGATTCACGCGAGCGTGATTCTTAACACCGATAAGTCTTACCAGCGTTCTGATAGCGCGGGCGGTTGAGCCCTGTCGGCCAATAATTTGGCCCATGTCTTCGGGGTTTACCTTCAAAGAGAGTAAAACTCCCATTTCGTCAACCTTCCTTTCGATCTTAACATCGCTGGGATGGTCAACCAGACACTTGACTACATACTCGAGAAATTCCTGATCTTGACCCTTTTTTTCGGCCATAAGAATTTCTGTCTGTGTAGGTTAATTCTTTAATATTACAACAATAACGACCTTTACCAGAGAACAGGCGTTCTCGTTATACGCCCATTATACTCTTATTTATAAATCTGTCAAGGATTGTGGGCGCGGTAGGAATCGAACCTACGGCCTCTGTCTTATCAGGACAGCGTTCTAACCACTGAACTACGCGCCCGCGTTTTTTTCTAATAATGTGAAATAAGAAAGGAAGGGAGCCGGGTGAATATGACTTTTTTTGTGCCGCAAAGACGTTCCTTTGATCAGCTCCTTGATCCGGTTGGGGCTCAGCTTATGAAGATGCAGCTTTCTGGCCGCTGACAAGTCTTTGTAGACAAAAATGGCATCAAACCAGGCACCCCGAATTATCTCAAATGGGTAGATTAGAAGAATTCTTCCGCCCGGCTTAATAACCCTTGCCGTTTCCCTGATGAATTTATTCAAATCAGGCACGTGTTCGATGGTATGAGAGGAATAAATCTTATCAAAATAATTGGCGGGAAAGGTCATCTCGGCTCCATCCATTTCAATTATGTCTGAGGTCAACGCAGTATTGATTGCCATCCGATTAATATCAATACCAACCGCATTATGGCTGTATTTTTTCATCTCTCTGAGTATCTTGCCACGATTACAGCCTATTTCTAAAATTCTATCTTCCGGTTGGGGCTCCAAATAGGCCAGAACTTTTTTGAATATTAACCTTCCCCTGCCAAAATCAAGCTTGTCCAAGTGCTTAGTATAGCGCTGATTGTGGTATAAGGCAGAGCTCATTTTTTTCTAGGTTTGCTAAAATTGCCAGAAACTAAGCCGGGTATTAATTTCTTAAAAGTTGCCGGACTCATTTTCAGGGACCACTCATGATCCCCAGCGTTGACGAAAATCTTGGGAGCCCTTAATAAAGAGCTGTCAACAAAAGTATTTATCTTCCAAAGATTGCCAAGGGGCGGAATAGCTCCCAGTTTCACTCCTTTTATTTTGTTCTTAATAACCCTCTCTGAGACAAAATCCACTTTTTTTGCCCGCGCAGCTTTCTTTATCTTATTCTTGTCAAGGTTCCTGTTAGCCGGAATCAAAACTACGGCTAATTGTTTGTCCAAGCTTAAAACCAATGTCTTGCCAATAATTTTCGGATTGGCTCTCAGGGTGGCCGCCTTATCGTGGGCGGTATAAACGGTGCGGTGCTTTACCGGTTCGTATTTCACTCCTGCCCTATCTAAAAAATTAATTACCTTTTTGGCAATAGGCATAAATCATCATTTTCCATTCTACACAAAAGGGCGGTTTTGGTCAACCGCCCCTGTTTTGAATTTGCTCTTGCATGTTTTCTATGGTCCAGTCGGATATTTCTCCGTATTCTTGACAAATTTCCCTTATTTTCTCGGGATCGTCAGTATGAATATGAATGCTGGCTGTATCCTCGAAATGAACAACATCCAGGCTGTCTCCGAACTCTGACAACCTTATCTTGATTTCTTCTAAAACACCTTCTTCTGGCCCCTCTAAACAAAACTGGACATCAAAGGGATATTTGAGCGTCCCTCCCTGCAATGATTCTAAAATACCCTCTAAGGCCAATACAAATGCCAGGGCTCCGGCGTCTACCACATTGTGTTTCTTTAAAATCTCCATTTTCTCCGTAGTGCCCGCCAGAGCTTCTTTGGCTTGTTTTAGGGCCTCGGTCAGCAATTTAATGAGGTCTTTCTCTTCTTTGGAAAGAGAGTCCATTTTTTTAGCCGAAGCGGTAATAACATCGAGAATAGTACCCCCTTTGGGATTCATAATTGCCTTGTAGGCTCGCCTTTCTCCCTCTTTCAGCGCTCGAGTGAGAAGTTCGGCATCCAGAGAAATATTATCCTTCAGCACCAAGAAAACGCCAATAAGCCAGGCGCTGACTATTTTGCCAACATTCCCCCGGCCGCTTTTCAATATGTATTTCTTATCCAATAGCTCATTTATCAAATGATTGGCCGACTCGTAATCTTTATCTTCGATAGCCTGTATTATTTTAGAAATAGTTATCAGCAAGTTGGTGCCCGTGTCTCTGTCAGGTACCGGGAAAACGTTAATCTCATCGATTTTTTCTTGTTCCCCGCTCACTTTTTCTCTTATCTCGTTAAACATTCGTTTAACCAAAGAAACGGTCAGGGGAATCGTTTTCTTCGCCTTGTCGAACAATGTTTCCTCTTCCATTCTCCCTCCTGTAATTAGCTCTTATTATTATGTAAAAGCAACTAAGAATAGCTTAACGAAAAGATCTTCTTTTTGTCAAGATATATAAAAAAAGCGCCAAAATAAAATTGGGCTTTTTTATTAGTTTCTTAGAGCTGTTCCGATGGCCGAGACTTTAGGCTCCTCGGCTAAAACCTTCAAAGTTAAAAAGAGAATTCTCGCTTTTCAACTTTGGTCAACTCTACACAATAAAAATTGTGTAAAAATTATATGATCCACGGACAGCTTCCGCTACCCGTGCCTTGTTACGACTTCGTCCCTCTCACTGAACCCAGCTTAGTACCCCGTTAAACAGGGTGTTTAGGCTGTTCCCAGCTCGCTTGACGTGACGGGCGGTGAGTACAAGATTCAGGAACGTATTCATCGCCACGTGGCTGATTGGCGATTACTAGCGATTCCAGCTTCATGAGGTCGAGTTGCAGACCTCAATCCGAACTGAGAGACCGTTTGCTGGGATTAGCTCCGGCTTGCGCCTTAGCAAACCCATTGTCGGCCCCATTGTATCATGTGTGCAGCCCAGGGTATCAAAGGGCCACGCTGATCTGGCGTCATCCCCACCTTCCTCCAGGTTACCCCTGGCAGTCTTCTGCGACAGTTAAAACGCAGAACAGGGGTTGCGCATGTTACCCCATTTAAGGGAGCGTCTCAAGATACATGCTGACGACGACCGTGCAGCACCTGCCCCGCCGTCCTTGTGAGAAGACCATCTTTTCAGATGGCTTTCGTCGGGGTTTCAAACCCTGGTAAGGTTCTTCGCTTGTTGACGAATTGAGCCACATGATCCACCGCTTGTGTGAATCCCCGTCTATTCCTTTGAGTTTTAGCCTTGCGGCCGTAATTCCCAGGCGGAACACTTAACGCGTTAGCTTCGCCACCTGAAGGGTCGACACTTCAGATGACCAGTGTTCATCGTTTACAGCGTGGACTACAAGGGTATCTAATCCTTTTTGATCCCCACGCTTTCGTCCCTCAGCGTCAGGGTCGCCCCAGCTGAATGCCTTCGCTTTTGGTGTTCCGGTCGATATCAACGTATTTCACCACTACACCGACCGTTCCATCAGCCTCTAGCGCCCTCTAGTTAGGTAGTATCTCCGGCATTCCCAAGGTTGAGCCCTGGATATTTAACCGAAGACTTTCCTTACCGCCTACGGACCCTTTACGCCCAATAAATCCGGATAACGCTTGGAGACTCTGTATTACCGCTCCTGCTGGCTAGTTAAACTTGCGAATTTTATATCTAAAGCACGGATTAATATAGGGCTTAACCAGCCCCATAAAACGAGCCATGCTAGATGAGGTAATGTAAAGTTTTGGGCGCGTTTTACCACGCATACAACACTTACATACTCTGACGTCGAGATTAAAATTCTTTCTCAACGTTCTTGCAAGCAACCGGCAATCGCTAAAGGAAAAACAATATGTAGCAAACATCGCATTATAGTGGTATTTGCTACGACAATCTAGACTTCCATCGTCTTGGTACCAACCCGCCAAACTAAGCGGACTTTTAAGAAGTTTTTTTATACCGCGCGGTACAATCTTTCTGCCGCGGGGATAGAATAACTTTCTTAATTTGCCTATTTCCTCGGTGGTTTTGGTATAGAAACGATGTTGGTGATAGTTTTTCTTGGGCTTTAAATCCGAAACCCCTATTGGTCGCAACTGTAAACGCAACCATCTAAGGTAGGATATATTTTTATTGTCACCCTTTATCTCCATTCTTGACCGACGACTTGCGCCGACAAACGGAGTAAGATAGCCATCACCTAAAGTCAGTCTTACAAAAATTGCCTTGATTTTTTCATCCATGCGATTTAACTGGACTATATCATCATCCCAGCCTTAACTGGGAGTCTCGCGTGTAGTCTCTGAGGATCCCCGTTTCATTAACGGGTTTCCTGCTGATTGTCTATTTATGCGTCCTGATCTTATTTTATCAGGAAATAAAGCGGACATAAATAGAGTTTCCAGCATATAGCGAGATTTTCTTATGCGGTGTTGCCACCGCATCTCTGCGCCTAGTCCGTATTTGGACTCACAGAGTTAGGATCTCCTTATTCCTGGAGTACTGTCACCCGAAGGTTCCTCCTCCAGAAAAGCAGTTTACAACCCGAAGGCCTTCTTCCTGCACGCGGCGTCGCTGGTTCAGGCTTTCGCCCATTGACCAATATTCTCGACTGCTGCCTCCCGTAGGAGTACGGCCCGTGTCGCAGTGCCGTCGTTGGGGAACATGCTCTCACATCCCCTACCCGTCATAGCCTTGGTAAGCCATTACCTTACCAACTAGCTGATAGGCCGCAGACCAATCCTTGAACGGAATAGATTGCTCTAGTCCTTTACCGAGCTTAAAGCTCGGACCATTGGGTATTAGCTCATCTTTCGATGAGTTATTCCCATCTCAAGGGTTTGTATCCACGTGTTACTAACTCGTTTGCCACTACCGAACACATAACAAGTTACGTGCTCGGCCGTTCGACTTGCATGCCTTATCCACGCCGCCAGCGTTCATCCTGAGCTAGGATCAAACTCTCAAAAAAAAATAATAATCGGAACAACTCTAAGAAACTAAATTTTGCTCGTTAAATTTTAAATGTCCTTTCCCTTCAAAACAAAACCGTGAAGACATCTGAAGAGTTTCGGACACCTTCACGGTTTTATTTGATGTCTTTTTTTTATTTATCTAATTTTACATAAGCCCGACATATTTAATTCTCCTGTTTTTTATTTTACTTTTTCCAGCAAGCTTGTCAAGAGAGGGTCACTGTTCCAGATATTCTGCGATATAGCTGGCAATGATGCGAGCAGAATCGGGCCGGGCGAAGGCTTCAGCCGACCGCTTCATTCCAGCCAGCTCTTGGGGACGGGCAAATAAGAATTTTATTCTCTCCAAGAAAAAACTGGGAGTCAAATTCGCTTCTTCTAAAACTATGGCCGCTCCCGATCTGGCGTAAACATAAGCGTTTTTTGACTGGTGCTCCTGGGCAGCCAGCGCCAGCGGAATTAAGATGCTCGGCTTCTTGCAGGCAGCAATTTCAAAGATGGCTCCCGAGCCGGCCCTGCTTACCACCAAATCAGCGGCAGCATAGGCGTGTTTAGTTTCTATCTCTTTTAAAAAAGGGGTGGGATGGTAATAGGTCAATAATTCCTTGCTGGCCACTACTCTGGCCTCAGCCTTAACCTGCTGGAAATTCTGATCGCCCGTCTGATGAATTAATTCAAAATCACTCAAAAGCTGGGGAAGCGCCCGCAATATCAAATCATTTATTTTTTGAGCTCCCTGCGACCCCCCCAGAATCAAGACGGTGCCCTTCTTTCCTCCTCTTAAATAAAACAGTTCTTTTGCCTTGTCGGCGCTCCCTTTAGTTATTGTTCTCCTGATGGGATTTCCTACGGCGATCATTTTTTCTGCCGGAAAATACTCCATTTGAGAAACAGGAAAAGAGGTAAAAATTTCCGCAGCAAACCGATTGCTGATACGGTTAGTTAAGCCGGGGGCTACATCTGACTCATGCAAGAAAACCATGCCCCTGAAAAACCAGACCCAAAAAACAGGCGCCAGGGAGCCGTAGCCGCCCTTGCTAAAAGTAATATCCGGATTTAAGAAAAAAACGCTAAAAAGGGCCTGCAGGAATCCTAACGGTATTTTTATTAAAATATCCAAGGCGTTTTGCAAAAAGCTTTTTAATCCCACGTATCTTCTAATTTTGCCGGTAGAAATAGTTTTTACTTTAATTCCCTCGTCGGGAAGCAAAATATCAACAAATTCGTCCTTGGGGCCAATATAGTAAAAGTCGGCCTTAAAATTAAGGCGCTTAAGCTCTCTTACTACAGCTATAATCGGATAGAGGTGGCCGGCTGTGCCGCCCCCAGTAAAAAGTATTTTAAATGTTTTGGAGCTGCCGCTCATTTTTAGAAATATTTAACAATATTCCAATGCCTATTAAGGAAACAGCGTTGGCTGTACCACCGTAGCTGATAAAGGGCAGGGGGATGCCGGTCACGGGAAGCATGCCCAGGGCTACTCCTATGTGTACGTAGGCCTGCAAAACTATCCAGAAGCCGATTCCCAGAGCTGCCAATCTACAGAAAGCGTCCCGGCTCTTTTTAGCAATAACATATCCCCGCCAGAAAAGCAGCAGAAAAAGCACGACAACGGCACTGCTTCCTACAAAGCCTGTCTGTTCAGCAAAAAGGGCAAAAAGAGAATCAGTTAACGGCTGGGGCAAAAATCTCTGAACGCCCATTCCCAGACCCATGCCAAAAATTCCTCCAGACCCCACGGTCATTATAGCTTGCCTTATCTGATAACCCAAGCCCATTGGATCAAGTTCTGAGTTTAAAAAGACCAGCATTCTTTTAAAACGATAGGGAGATATTTTTATCAGCGCGGCCAAAACGATAACGCCCAATCCCATTATCAAAAGGCTGTGCTTAACCGGCGTCCCCGCTGAAAAATACATTAAAAAGGCACAGGCAATGATCACGACAAGCGTACTGACATCCGGCTGGAGAGCCAGCAGAACGACAATCAAGCTTATTGCTGCAAGAAAAGCAAAAAGTTTATTGGCAGACCAGCGACTGAAACCCTTTATGCGCTCTGTCCTTTCTATTCTGGCAGCCAGCCAGGCAGCCAGATAAATAATAAAACTCAGTTTTAAGAGTTCTGAGGGCTGAAAGGTGAATAAGCCTAAATTCAGCCAGCGACTTGCCCCTCCTAAATTTAAACCGATCCCCGGGAAAAAAACCAAAACGGTCAGAAAAAGACTGAACAAAAGCAGTAAAAAAGAATATTTTTTAAAAAATACCAAGGGAATTTTGAAGGCAATAAATCCCGCCAGTAAGCCAAGGAATAATCCTTGCTTCAGGTGACGTATAAGATAAAACATCGGGTCCTCCGGCGAGGCTGACGCTGAAACGCTAGCTATTATGACTATCCCCAGTAAAAGCAAAACTCCAACAATAAAAAGCAACAAATAATCTGGGCTGTTCTTAGCAGCTTTCATGATTTTATTTTAGCATTTTTACGAACCTTTTAAACTGCTCTCCTCTATCTGCGTAGTTTTTGAAAAGGCCAAAGCTGGCTGAGGCTGGAGAAAGCAGGCAGATTTTTCCCTCGTCCGTTTTCTCATATGCCAGCTCTACGGCCCTTTTCATCGTTTTGACAAAAAAGCAATTGATCTTTCTGTTTTTTATTTCCTTTTTAATTCTTTTTCCGGTGCTGGGGAATAAAATAAGAGTTTCAACCTTGCTTTTTTCAATTTTTCTTGCCAGTTCTTTAAAGTCTAATCCCCTGTCGTAGCCACCTAAAATAACAGTTCGGACTTTCTGGCCCAGAAAATCTAAAGCCCCGATGGTCGTCTGGGGGATGGTTGATAAAGAATCGTTGTAAAAATCAATGCCCCTGAATTTTCCCAGATATTCCAGCCGGTGGGACAAAGAGTTGAATTTCTTAAGCATGGGGGCTTTAAAAATTTTAGCCACCGCCCCAACTGCCGCCCTGTTCAGCTCATAGTATTTGCCTTTGATGGGATTTTTTTTTGCCTTGGACTGCTGGGCGATCTTTCTGACAAGAGGGTCCTGAAAATTATAAATTAAATAGTCTGTTTTTTTCTGATATCTTGCGATATTGGCCTTGGCCCGGCTATATTCTGTAAAGCTATCATAATAATCCAGGTGTTCCGGATAAATGTTCAAAAGAACGGCAACGTGGGGAGATTTTTTAAGATTGTAAAGCTGGTGGGAAGACAGCTCATAGACAAAAATATCCTTTTTTCCTGATTTCAACAAGGAACTTAAGGCCGGCTTGCCGACATTGCCAACCAAATGGGCTCTTGCCCCCTTTTTTTTCAACAGCTGGTATATCCAGAAGGCAGTGGTGCTTTTCCCCTTGGTGCCCGTTACTCCGACAATCTTCCCCGGGCAATAATCAAAAAAAATCTCAGTCTGGCTGGTAATCTTGGAGAGAGACGCTTTGGGTAAAATTTTAAAGGGGATGCCGGGCGATTTAATAACAATGTCGTGGTCCCTGATTTTTTTAAGATAGTTCTTGCCAAATTTACGGTCGGCAATGCCAATTTTCTTTTTAGGGAATATTTTCTTTAGAAAACTTAAGGTGTCGCGGCCCTCGCGGCCGAAACCAAGAATTAAAATGCGCTTGTCTTTAAAATTATCCAGCATTCTATTCCTAAAATATCACAAAATAGGTGAAAAATAAAGCGGCGAGAAGCTGATAAGCTCCCCGCCCCTATTTACATTTTAAGAAAACTTATGTCTTCTGTAAGGAAAAAATTAATGGCTGTTCTCCAGTCCCACACAACTCTTATTATATATAACCGATCCAACCACCCATGATCTTCTTTTTGGCTTAAAAAGTCTCTGTATCTAGAATCTCTGCTAATAATGCCTTTCAAAGAAATTTTTTGGTCAATCGTCAGCTGCTCATACGGGCCCTCTAACCTTTCCATTATTCCTCCTTGTTTTTCCTCTGTCAGATAATATCATCTGTTCTGAATTTTGTCAAAAGCCAAGGAATGACACCGGCTTTCTGGGCTTTTTTTAAGCTCAGCTTAAAAGCCAAATAGCTCTCTTTGCGGGTGCCCACGCACTCAAAGGGCTTAATTTTTCCCCAACCCAACAACCCCCTCATTGTCGGCAAGAATCTTTTGTTCTCAAAAAGATCCTGACCAAAAATTTTCAGCAATTGTTTCTTGCCAAGGTATGGATACAAAGAGAGATAAACAAATAAGCATTTGGGGCAGTTGCCGCACCAGCGCCTTTTTAATTTCTTGGCTAAGACCACGTTACAGCTGGAAAAAGCCTGAAAGTATTGAGGATAATTAACAAACATTCTGGCAATTTTCAGCTCTGAATATTTTCTTAAATAGCTGGAATAATTAATCTTGAGGGGTAAATATTTTCTGAGGTAATCCTTGAATTTTCTTTCAAACTCAGAGCTTTTTGACCATTGGTGGTTAACTGTCCTTCCCAGATACCTTACGTTCCCTTCGTCGGCTGACTTCTCGTTGGAAAAAGCAATATTTCTATAGTCAAACAAAACTGCGCAAAAAACAGATAAAAAAGACAAAAGAGCCGTAAAGGGCGTATGGCCGTTAAAATACCCCTTTTTGTTCAACCGCAACAACCCCGGATCAATATTCCTTTCTACTATAACGGGATTTTTGATTCCGGCTGTTTTCATCACCTTTTTAGCGACTGAACCGGGATTTACCGTAAATACATTAACCTCTTTGCCTTTCTGACGCAGCTTCTCTAGGGTAACGATAGAATCTTTCCCCCCGCCCAGGGGCACCAGCCAACGATCGCGCGGTTTAGCCCCCGAGGGGGTAAGATTGGGGTTTTTATCTGAAGCGCAGATTATTTTTGGTTTTTGCCAAGAAAGCCTGTTCTCGTAAAAAAACTGCCCCAGGCCCTTCATTATTAAATCCTGCCACCATTTAATTTGCTCCTTGTTTAAATACCCCGCTTCGATGACGATCTCTGGCGAGCAAGTGGCTTTCCAATAGGTGGGGATTTCCATTAACCCCAGATGAAAAACTAAATTATCCAGCGCTGCTTTTTCAGTTTTCTTAAAACGAAAATGACTAATGTTTTTTATAACCAAAGATGGTTTGAACTGAATAGCTGGCTTAATCCTAAAATCAAAAGCAATCTTTAAGTGTTTTTTTACCACCTTATAGCGATAACCCCGATAAATAAATTTGGTGTGCTTTTGTTTTAAAAAAACAGCGGTTTTCATTAAAATATCGTACATTAATTTTCAAGCAGAGTCAAAAAGCAGGGGAGGTGTGTATCCCCTGCTTTTAACATCATTTGTTTTTCTTTTTTGTTTCTTCTTTCGCTCTTATGGCTCTTATCGAAAAAATCACAATAAGTGCCACAATTAGGGCCCCGCCTAGCCAGATTCCCACCTGAAGCATGGTCTCTCTAAAGCTCGGGGCCAGACCCAAAGCAGTGGCGAGAGATGCCCACAGGGCGAACCCAACTACGGCTATTGTGTTTATTACCACATATTTTGACCGGAAGATTCCGGCCAGGGCCACCACTAACCAGCCCAACAAGAATAGTGAACCACCTACTTTGGCAGCTCCCACCAATCTTACTTCTGGCAGCAGCAGACATGCTGCTACAAAAGCAATGGCGACTGCTATCCCCACGCCGCCGAAGGCGTGCACCACATTTCTCGGTAACCGCGGCAACATTCCATTCATTTTTTTCGACCTCCTTATTGTTTTTTTTGCGCTTCTAAGCTATCTTTTCTTTTTCATTGCTACTCCTTATTTTTTGTATATGTTCTATTCTATGTACAATACTTTATCATATTATAAGAAATCTGTCAACCCCAAAGCCTAATTGTCACTCCAATGATAGCCATAATGATGCCGATAACCCAAAATCTCATTGTTACTTTGTAATGGGGCCAGCCTCTGGCCTCAAAGTGATGATGAAGAGGAGCTGCCAGAAAAAGCTTTTTCCCCCGAAACTTTTTGGAAAGAAGCTGCAAAATAACTGAGCCTGATTCCATAACCAGCAAAAAACCAATTACAGGAAGAACGATCACTGAATTTGTCAAAAAAGCCACCACCGTCAAACAGGCAGTCAGAGCCATAATGCCGGTTTCTCCCATATAAAAACGGGCCGGCGGAATGTTAAACCATAAAAAAGCCAAAAGGGCTCCCACGATAGTGATGCAAAAGGCGGCCGTATTGACCTGACCAATAACCAGGGCGATCACGGCGTAGGCGCCGAAAATCGTGGCAAAGGCTCCTCCAGCCAAACCATCCAGGCCGTCAATTACTCCGCCAGAATAAGTGGCCAAAATCACCAATACGAAAAAAATAATGTACAAAATGCCAATGATAAAATGAGGAAGGCCAAACAATCCTATAATATCTAAATTTTCAGCTCCCGGAATAAAAAAGGAAAAGGATTCCAGTTTAAAAAAGAACCACCAGCCCCCGACCACTCCAATAAGAGCCACTACCGAAATCCTTGTAAATAAACCCAGCCCGCCGGCAATATATTTGCCGCGGCCCACTACCTGAAAAATATCATCAACCAATCCCAAGAGGGCGGCTACGATTAATGCAAAAAACAAGAGCCAAGTTTGATTCTGGCTGAGAAAATTCATTTTTTGAAACCAGGAAATATCCGTCTGGGCCAAAAGCCAGAATAAAAAAACCAAAATCAGGGGGGCTGTCCATATTAAAACCCCCCCGAATCTTGGAATTTTGGTTTCTCCTTCTTTATGGAATTTCTGGAAATAGGTCAGGTCTTTGCCGTCTATTGATTTTTCCCTGACCTCTTTTCTCCAAAGCTTGTTTCTATATAAGAAACTGATTAAGCTTGGAGATATCCAAAAAGCCAAACCGAAACTCAAAGCTCCCAAGATAAATATTTTTATAACATCATCTGCTGCTTCTGGCAGATACATAAAAAATTTCTTTGGAGCTCTGCCTTGTTAATCAGAGTTGTTTCAGTTTAGTCTAATTTATCTTATTTTTCTGCTCCAGTCTCTTCTGCTTCAGCGTGGCAGAGATCACCGTACCAGTAGTAACCAGCCATCTCGCAGTCTTCCTGAGTAGTGTAGTCTTCCGGATACATTGGCGGGATTACCTCTTCTGCTTCAGCGTGGCAGAGATCACCGTACCAGTAGTAACCAGCCATCTCGCAGTCTTCCTGAGTGAGATAGTCTTCCGGCATCATCTCTGTCTCTTCTGCTTCAGCGTGGCAGAGATCACCGTACCAGTAGTAACCGGCCGTCTTGCAGTCTTCCTGAGTGAGATAGTCTTCCGGCATCATCTCTGTTCCCTCTCCTCCTCTCTGCATAACCAACACGACGACAACAATTATTATTACGATTACCAGAATAATTCCTAATGTCTTACCCATAGTGCTTTTTTATTAAAATTATTTTTAATTATATGTGTCGACCTTTTTTAAAATTATATCATGAATCAATCGTGAATGTAAACCCAGGTGGCCGGCGATGAAACGGTCGGCCTGACCTCACGCTGACCCGCCAATAACTCCGGCTCTGACCAGTTAGAAAACCAAAGACTGTCAAAAGGACTAAGATTGACGCAGCCCGCGCTGCGGACTTCGCCAAACCGATCGTGCCAATAAGTGCCGTGCAGAGAGTAATCCTCTTTGAAAAAAATCACCCAAGGAACATCAGCCAGCTGGTAAACTAAGTCGAAGCGGCCCCCGCTCATAGGCAATCTTGATAATTTAGACCAGGGCCGGAAAAGCCCCTGGGGCGTTTCAAAACCCGGCCGGCCCGAGGCAATCAGGCTGGCATAAAGTGGTTTGTCTCCTTTGTGGGCATAAATTGTCTGAGAACTCAGATTAACCTCAATCCATTTTTCATCATCATCTATCTCTTCTGGCCTTTCTCCGGGAACGAAGTCGCGTACGTAAGCTGAATGAATCCACTGTCCCGGAGCGATCTTATACCAAAGGGCTCCATTTACCTTTTTCTGAACCTGCACAGAAATTATATCATACTGTTGAATATTTCCAACCACTGCTTCCTCGGCAATAACCCCGGGTTCTGCCCTTACTGTCAGGCTAGGAACGTAAACTATGGCCAAATGCTCGTCTTCGTGCTCTCTCAGGTCTACCCCCCGCAAGGGCGAAAGCTCAGCAAAAGTCAAAGCTCCAGCAGTGACCCAGCCGGGATTGTCCCAATTCCAGCTGACATAGTAAAACTCTTCCTCCCCTACAAAATCGCTCTTGTGAGCGTTAACCCACTCAACTCCCAAGCCGGGAAAAGAAGTAAAGGGCCTGTTGGTAATAATATTGTTCAAAGAACTAAAAACCGGCGTGCGATGCATAACCTGAGCGTAATCTCCCACCCCCTCTGGTAGATATTCCTCCGGGTTATCAACAACGCTGGGAAAAGTAGCAATGAGCAATTCGGGGGCGGTAAAGGTAAGAATATCCCCTACTGTTTCTTCTTCTCCCCACTCGGCCACCGCTTGGAATTCATAAGTTGTTTCAGCTTTCAAATATTTAGCTACCTGGCTAAAATTTTTCTCTGCCGTTACCGCCTCTGTTTCTGTTTCAAGCCAAACAGAATCTCCCATGGGGCGCCACCTGAAAAAAACCTGCAGCTCCTCTTCCAGGCCCATATAAGTAACTTCTGCCGGCAGGACAGCAGAATAATGCAGAATCTCATCAGGAGATAAGGTTTTTACTGCGGGTTCTTCAAAAACCTCAAAAGCTGTTACATTTTCTCCGACCTCAACCAAGTATTGACCAGATAATGGTTCTTTATAGATAAGGCTGGCTGTGACAACTTGTCGGCCCGGCACCAAAACCGTATCTGCGCCCGCCGGTTTTCCGTTGATAAAAAATTCAACAACGTACTCGCCCTTAAGCAGGCCCGTATTTTCCACATCAACCGTCAGGGTGAAAGGCTGATTAATATAGTTTTCAGCTGGATCTGCTTTCAGGTTAGCTGTTTCAAAGCTGGGCAGAACAAAAAAATAAAAACCGGCCCCTCCCGCCAACAAAAGCAAGATGACAACTATGATGATTTTTTTTCTTTTGGTCATTATTTTTTTATAGCAAAATATTTTTCTTATGGCAACAATTGAGGAACCCTGCACAGCGCCAGGTTGCCGTCCAGAAAGTTTGAATAAACAAAATATTCTCCGTCAGGAGAAACAGACAATCCTGTTGGTTGGTTGCCGGCGACCAGAGTGGCTATTCTCTCCGAGCTGTCAGTATTAAAAAAAAGAATTGTCCCCAGCTCGGGGCCCGGAATGTCATACCTGCCCGAGGGGTGATTAATCCCCCTGTTGGAAACTATCAAAGCTTTTTTGTCTGGGGTAAGCGCAATCGTGTTGGGGTTGTTGTCTGTCTGGGCAAATTCTTTAATCTGGTCTGTAAGCATGTCCAGCTGCAAAACAACGCCTTCGGCCATATCAGAAAAGTAAAGAACTCCTTTCTCTTCGTCTGCGGCAATGTGCCGCATGGCTCCCCGGCCTTGGTAAAGAATTGGGCCTTCTTCTGTCTGCAGGTTGATTTTTTGTATTTCGCCCAGATCAAATCCTGCTACGTAAAGAAACCCGCCTTCTTTTTCGGGGTAAATGCCCCGCGGAGTTCTCACTACGGGAATGTTTTTTAAAAGCTTGCCCGTTTCTAGATCAATTACCGAAATGTCATTGCCCACCCAGTTTGAAGCAAAAAGCAGATCTTCTTCAAAAGAAAGGGCTAAGACCTTGGTCCAGGAGCTTTCGGTATCAAAAGTACGAAGAATTTCTTTTGTGACAGCATCAATCTCAAAAACGCGGCCCGTTTCCATCTGGCTGACAAAAGCTCTGGAGCCCTCTCTGTTAAATACGATTTCCACTCCTCCGCCGTCTGGCAGCTGGATGTCTTTTTTATGCTTTCCTGTTGCTGCATTAAAAACAACCACGCCCCTAATTGTATTCATCAAAGAAGTTACCCAGAACTCCTGGCCGTCAGGATTAAAAGCAATGGATTTTGGCGAAGGAACGCCTGAAATTTGGTAAAGGCACCTTACTGTCTGGCCGCCAGATTCTTGAGAAATATTTTTTACGAGAGGAAGAGGTACTTTATTTTCTTGGGCCGAGGAGATATCAGGCTGAAAATACTGGTTGATTTCACTTTCCAAAGAAACAATTTCTTTTATATTCCCGTCCTCTAAAACAACCTTTAATATCAACCCCCGCATCGTTTCTTCTGAAAATGACTGGTCAAAAATGAAATTTCCCAAAGAGTAGGCAATATAGCCTTGTTGGTATTTTTCCACGGGCTGGACAACGTGGGGGTGGTGCCCGACAACCAAATGGGCGCCGGCTTCAATGGCCGCCTGGCTTATATCAACTTGAAAATCATTAGGCTCCGAGCTGTATTCCTGGCCGTAATGCAAAGAAACAACAACTAAATCTGCCTGCTGAGAAGCTTTTTTAATGTCTTTTTTCATTCTTTCTTTTTCCAATAGAGCAATGCCCGATCTTTCTTCCTGGGCTGTCCAGTAAGAAGAAGCTAGGTTGGTATAGGCTAAAAAAGCAATCTTTGTTCCTTTTATTTCCCTAAAAAGGGGACTGTAAGCCTCTCCTTCTGTAAAACCGCCTCCCGTATAAGCAATACCTGAATTTTTTAATCTCAAGAAACTATCTTCCATGGCTTCCCTGCCGTAATCAAAAATATGGTTGTTGGCCACAGAAACCACGTCAAACCCCGCATAGGTCAATCCCCTTATGGCCTCAGGCTCTGCTCTAAAAGAATAAGTGCTACCTACCCTAGTGCCCTTGTCTGAAATAATGCTTTCCAGGTTGCCGAATAAAAGATCTGCTTCCTGAAGATGGGGTTTAATTTTCAAAAAAGGAAAAATATAATCCCCTTCTCCGTATTTGTAAACCATTTGCCTGACTCCCCGATCGAGCGTAATATCCCCCACGAACACGAGGGTCAGGAGCTGCTTGTCTGTCTTGGGCCGGATAAAAGAGGCTACGGATATTTCGGGCATCTTCCAAAAATAATCGAGAAAAAGATAGAAACCGCCAGCAAAAATGACGGCTGCTAACAGAATAATAATTATGCCGCTTCTCGTTGAAATCCTCATATTATTTTAATCCCAGATCGTTGCCGAGCCAGACGATAATTTTCTCCAGATCAGCTTGCGCATTCTCAGAATCAGCTATGCCGATAAATATGGCCCTGTCGCCCGTCTCGAAAATCTTAAAAACAGTTTCTTTATTATCTTCTCCTTTGCCTGACCATTGACTGCTGACGTCAAAAAGGAATCCGCGATAGTCTTTGATATACCGCATCATTCTGGCCATATCAAAAAGGGTGGTAATGTTTTCCTGAGATGACCCGGTTATGTCGACAAATCTTGTATTGTGCATGCCGATGGCCCCGGCCTTGGCGTTCATGGCAGCTAAAAAATATTCTGGGTTGACGAAACGACTTAAAACCAGGGCGGCTTCCTGAGAAGATCTCTCCAGCAGCAGCCCGATAAGGTCCTGCAGCCTGTAACTCCTTCCGTAAACGATGACGCCTTCCTTAACTTTTTCTGTCATCCAGCTCCGAGCGATTATTCTTTTCTCCAGGCTAACAATCTCGCTGGCTGCCAAAGCTAGCATTCCTCTGGCCGCAACGTCAGTAAAAAATTCGGAGTGGATTTCTTTGCTTAAAACTATTTCTCCCGTGACTAAATCAGCCACCATAGCGGAATTGCCGCTCAGCTCGGGCGGAACGCTTTCTCCGTCCAGCGACAAAAGAGCAGACAGAGGAGAGGATGTTTTTTCGTCAAAAACCAGCACGGGCATGCCCCTTTCTGTAAATTCATAAACTACGGCTGCGTCGGCCGTAAGCAGCCTGATGCAGCCGCCGGAAGGCCCCAAAGCCAAATCATGGCCCGATCTGGTATAGGGCCAGCCATGGATAAAAAAGTTTCCGTAAAACTGAACAGCGTAGGGCATCCAGACGCGGGCAATGGTAGAAAAGTGCTTAAGCACTTTGTCTCCCACAAAATAGGCGCCGGGAGCAGTTTCTGACCAACTACCCTCCTTTCCCTTACTCTGAATATCAAATATTTTAAAAACCTCTCCTTCTTCATACAAAACAAGCTTCATGCTTCTCAGATCAACATCCACGAAGCTCTTTTTTTCTTTAATCAATCTGAGCCTCTCCACCATTATTTTATCCTTAATATATTCTTCAAAGCCGTAACCCGCCGTTTCTTCTGAGGCGTAGACAAAGGATATTTCCGGCGGCACGTAATAATAAACCTCGGGCTCAAACTGCTCAATCTTCAGCCAGAAAAAAGCAGCTGCCCCAACAGTTAATATCAGAGCCAAAACAAGCAGAACAATAATCACTTTGTGTTTTTTCACCATATGTAGGAAGCCTGAACCCAGTTTAAGAGTCTTTCCATTTCTGCAAAACGTTCGGCTGACCCCAGAATAATGCTTATAATATAGCCCTGGTTATCGGGAGCTTCGGTC
>Ga0180433_10004841_pt1 | contig 18653 bp, 14 predicted proteins | sample SS_ome_8_FD_132980 | JGI IMG/M metagenome (GOLD analysis project Ga0180433, IMG submission 132980) | Hypersaline lake sediment archaeal communities from the Salton Sea, California, USA - SS_1_D_1 metaG | ecosystem: Environmental > Aquatic > Non-marine Saline and Alkaline > Hypersaline >... | reverse complement strand
GCAAGGGTTTATTGGAGTTCCCTCGAGGATGACTACATGAGGCTTTTCAGGATTACACATCCTTACGACGAGCATAGTTACGAGACTGCCAGTAGAGAGCTTGACGAGGTCTACCAGTTATTGGGTATTTCTCCATCTGATCCCCCAGTTGTTCGGGTTGAAAAGATACTTGGCTTTATGTCTTCGTATATCACTTGGGAGGCGGATTTCAACGAGATTTTCTTGTCCCCCGTCGAAACCTTGGCTTTCAGATCAGGTGACTGCGATGATTTTGCTACCTTGGCGTCTGCTTTTTTCGAGAAGGCTGGTATTGATTCCGCTGTAGCGTTCTTTCGCCGAGGCACAGAAGGTCATGCTATGACCCTGATTCGCCTGGATGATCTTGGGCCGTATTCTTCGTATGGATACTCTAACCTGGTGGGTCTTGGGCTACAGGCAGGCACCTGGATTCTCATCGAGCCTCAAGCACCTGTTGATTCACAGGCCAGTACCTGGGTGCATGATTGGTATTCTTATCTAGAGGTTGCCGCCGAAGTCTAGACTAATCGTGGTTACCGTTACTATTAGAATTCCGGGAGATAAACAGGGTATGAAAATTCGACAGTGCACATCGTGTGGGGCTAGTATTGAGCGTGTTGCTGTCAGGGGTCAGGTGGTTAAATGCGGTCACTGTGGATCAACCTTCGAGATCACCTAATCTCTTGGGTATCTAATTTCCGGGAGTTCAATGTCCTTTGGATCCGATGGTGTTGGCTGTGAGATTCCCTTCACTGTATTTCCATATACAGAACGCCGGGTCGCCATAGTCTGTTTACTATCACTTATTTTAATTAGTAGAAAAAAGTTATAGTATCTACTTGGGGGCAAATATTTCTAAAACCCTCGATCCAAGACCCCGCTGGACGGGTCACCGTGTGCGGGGATAAGGACTATGACAAGGCTTTACGTGCCTTTGTCACCGAGAGGGAGCAACAGGAGAGGTCGCAGGCACAGGTATGGCAGAACTGCTTTCTGGCTTCGTTGGTCGCTTTCGTAATCTTCTTAGCGGGTGCCAATATCGGTGGCGGTCTGGTCATGAATATCACGAACGATATTTACTCCAATATCTTTGATCCCAGTGGAGAGCCAATCGGTTTCGGTATCTTCATGTGGTTCGTGACTGGCACGGCCTTCACTTTGGCAATCTATAGCCTGTCACGCACTATCTACTACTCAAAGCTCGCTGACATGATATCCTCTGAATTCAAGCCGATACGCAATGATCTCTTTCCACCAGACAGCCTTACCGAGGGGCGTTCCGTAAATAACCTTACCGATCTTAGGCGGCAGTTCTATGGCAGTTATGAGCACATATTGACGAAGCAAAAACTGGAGAGGGAATACTGGAATCGACATATCAATGAGCACTTGAAGAAATGCGGAGGAAGAGGCTCAAATCCTTCAAGTTTTTTACAGCGTATGATTATGGCACCGATCGGCGGTTATTGGGTTTCCCTTATGCCTCAATGTCTCGAGGAGTTTCCCCACAAGTATCACCTCAAAGCACCCATGACATGGGTTCTGGTCCGCTCTGTACTGCTTGGCTTTTTCTGGGCCAGCTTCTTGGGTTTCCTAGTTATTTGGGGCATAGACACTCCCCCATTAAGTCTGGCATTTATCGGAGTAACCTTAGGCCTTGTTTATGTTGGACTCTATATGATTCATCGTCACAGCACTAAGAAGGAATCTAGGAGGGTTTGGAGAGATTTGTGGCGTATGGACAAAGCGCCTCCTGTGTCTATTGAAGCATGGGCTCTAGAAATACTGGATACAGAGAAACCCGGCGAGGAGGCAAAGGAGATCGCTCTACATCTGCGCAGGGTCCTGCATCTAGTTAACCAGAAGAAATGGTGCGAGGCTGAGAAGGACCTAGAGAAGGTGAAGGTTTCTATCGAGGCAAAGAACCTACTAAATCTCGCACAGTATTTAGACAGCATCCTAAAACTTGTAAACCAGAAGAACTACATCAAAGCGTTTCACAGGGCGCGCCACCTCAGGAAATATCTCGACGACTTCACATTAGAAAATCCTGATTTCGGAGGGGGATAAAATTCCAAGGAGCATGAATGCGAAGAGGGTCTATAGGTTTGAGGAGGAACACCCCGAGATTCAAAACCCGATTACCCTGGATTCTGTTTTAACCACGCATCAGGTTATGACTCGGCCGCTGAATTGGCTAGTCGCGAGGCACAAGGAAGGCACCGCCATGCTGGTTTTTTGCGTCGTAGCCGGGATAGTAGGAATCATACTGCTGTTTACAAGGATCAGGGTGATAGCGGACGAACTAATTGGTGACCTGTATTACTGGGCAGTCCTCATTGTGCCGATACTGATAAGCATATTATTTATGCGCAGATTCATGAGCGCCGTTGAGCGTATGCCTAAGCCCCCTGAGAATCAGAGGTGGCGGGAACCTCTCAGTTATATGATCGATGGAGAAGTTGTAACAGCCTCGGAGCTACCGATACCACGGAAAGGGTTCGAGTTGTGGGCCCTAGGCAACTTCGTCTACTCCGTGCCGGACCAGTTTACCCCGGAGGAGAAGGCATTGATAGTTAAGAGGCAGCACGAGAGGGAGATGGCCCTGCTGGACGGTTCGAGGATCCCTTCGCGGCAGTCAATCCCGGACCATATTCAGGTAGAGGTATTCCAGAGATATCAGGGCAGGTGCGCGAAATGTGGTAGCCAAGAAAATCTCGAGTTTGACCACATTATTCCCGTATCAAAAGGTGGGAGTAACACCGCTAGGAATATCCAGCTCCTTTGCCAGAGCTGTAACCGGGAGAAATCCAACAAAATTGGCGGGTAATGCCTGAAATTAGTATAACGAATATACCTTATATCGTGTCTATGACTTAGAACCATCATTGTGCGCAGAGTCACTTCGCGGTGGGAACCTTCCTTCCTGTTGTCTTTTCTCCTTGGGATAGGATGTTATGGTTTTCAGAATTGAAAACCTCGGTATTTTTTTATTGGAGAAGGGGGGATAGTTCGTTGTGGTGGGGACTTCTTTTCCTGTGACAGGCGAGTCTAACCTGTCCAGAACGCTCAGGAAATCTGCCTCGAGAATGCTTGCCCGTGAACTCGCGGATCCCCTTCAGGTAATGATTATTGAGGAGCTTGTTGATGGGCCTAGGTCGGTTGCCGAGCTCGTTGAGGAGATCTATGGATCCGTGAAGGGGCAGCCAGGATACATGACGAGTTATTCCAAGACCCGGAGGGCGCTTGAGAAGCTTTCCTCTAAGGGGTATGTTTCAAGGAAGCTTTTTGGAGCAGTGAAGCCTTATAGGTTAACGGATTTTGCTATCGCCAGGATAACCAGGTACTCCGGTGGGAGGGAGCCCCCGAGGCTTCTTCCCTTCACGGATAGGTTGCTGCATCTGGTGACTCTCAGCCTCACCGTGCTTCTCCTTTTATCCGTTTCGGGCAGGATCGAGCTAACCGGATCTTACTATACGGTTCTGAATTCTATTTTCTTCTTCTCCCTGGGTCTTTCTGTGGCAAGGATTTTCCAGGGGTTAAGGAGGGTGTTCTGATGAGTTACCCGCCCTTCCTGGATGATGATGTGGAGGAGGAGGAATGCGGAAGGTCAAGATGGCCTTCGATGAGTATGCGGGCTAAGTATGGGTTGGTTGCTTGCGTGTTCTTGGCTTTCGTTATTGGGTCTGTGCCGAGAACCACTTCCCCACTCATATCGTATTGGAGTATCCCTTCTCCCTCTGGATTAACGACAGGGGATCTGGCAGCACTCCTTGTAGGTGCATGTGCTGTAGCTCTCGCCATTGACACGATTCTCCGTCCTAATAGAAGGATCATGGCGATTCTAATAATCGCCACGATACTGGTTTCCTCGGCTTATCTGTTATTCTCGACACGGAAGACACCCGTAAAACTTGCAGAGGAAGAAAAAAACGAACCTCCACCTGTATCTCCGGAGCATAAAAACCCGCAGACTCCTCAACATGATCCAACCGAGATCGAGATGGGGAGAGTTTGGATATTGGCTGACGGGAATATAATTCCAGATTCAGTTGGTCCATATACGCATTATCCACCTATGTGGCAGGATTTGGATAATGGTTACTGGTTATATGATGACATGTTGTATTATGATTTATTGGTTGAGGCTGACAACATCGTGATTGATGGTGAGGGTTTCTCTGCAAAGGGGAGAATAACTCTAAGCCACGTAACTAACGTAACGCTTAGGAATCTGAATGCCCGGGGTGGGATATCGCTGGCAGGAGTCGATAATTGTGTTATTGTTAACAACACAATCTCGTGTAGTGGTAGTGGTATCTCCTCATATCAAGCGGATAATTGTGTCATCATGAATAATGTGATTTCACAGAACCATGATGGTGTTTATTTAGAGGATGTGAAAAACTGTGTTCTTGTCAACAACAAGGTTTCCGACAACTTGCATTATGGAATCTGTATTGATGTATGGGATATTTTCGACGCTTGGAACGGGGTACAAGGGTTCGACAACATTGTTTCCGGGAATATTGTTTCAAATAACACGTTTGGCATCAGATACGCTGGGTCCGATTCGGTTTTAGCCGAGAACACGGTTAAGAATAACGATTATGGAATCATAACCTACGGGTTCAACCTCACCCTCGTTGAGAACGAGGTTAATAATAATACAGAATCTGAAATCAACCAGACAGAAGTGGAAGAATCCATAGTAACCATATCCCGTGAAATAAATCAACTGTACCTCGATTGTGAAGAAATAATCGCAACTGCGGAGCAACAAGGAGTATGTACAGAAAAGATCCGACAGTGTTATTCTAAGATTAGGGATGGTTGGGGATGGAGGGTTGACCTGGTTAAAGCCAAGAAAGTCCTTGACGCTATAGCTTGGTGGGGAACCAATATCGAATTATTCATATCTGCGGAAAAGGCACTTGTATCGATAAAAGAAACAGACATACACCCAGTCGTCTTATCTTGGGTGGAAAATAGTCAGGTTAGGGCCTATGATTCAATAAGCGCAGGAGACATTAAGGGAGCTGAAAGAGAGCTTGGCGCTATTCTTGATGAACGCAAGATCGAATTATCGAGTTTAATACAAAAGGTGTTATCAGCAATAACTGAAGCCGAGAAAAGGAATAAGCATCCAGCTATTATAGCCGGGATGGAAAAAAATTTCCAATACGCACTAAGTTCGCTTGGTCAGGGGTATATTGAGAGGGCGAAGGTATACCTGAACTCGATTCTTTACACCAATCAACATTATTACGAAATGGAGGACCTGTTTCAAATAGCTTTTAGATGCATATCGAAGGCCGAGAAAAGGAATAAGCATCCAGCTATTATAGCCGGGATGAAAAATAATTATGAATATGCCTGTAGCTCATTTGGTTTAGGGGATTTTCAGAGAGCAGAGGTATACCTGAACTCGATTCTCTACACTGCTGGTCAGTATTTCGGATTTGATATTCTCGAGCTAACCTTTAGCAGTTTCCATGAGGTACTTACCCAGATAGATCGGTGATCGAGATACACTATTTATCGATATTATCATGTTTTCTTCTGATCTTATCTGCTCCAGCTCTGATTTCAGGTGGGGAGTTGGGAGATGGATTCACACAAATATTTCAGGATGACTTTAATGCAGATAAGTTACGACCTCAGGATTGGTCTCCTTCGCTTTGGGGTACTGGGACAATTACAATTCGCGATGGATACCTGTTTTTAAACATCAGTAATAGAACAACGAGGTTCGATACGAACTCCGTTGTGGTGTTTACTAATAAGAATACTAGATATGGATGCTTAGAGATAAGGCTTCGGTGTGGGGATGATAATAAACTTGAAAGCAAGATTGGCGGAGGGTGGAGACACTGGGGATTTGCAGAATCATGGGATAACTACCTTAATTTCCAGATTCTTTCACCTGAAGCCGAACCGGAATGGGTTGGGTTCTGGGGAGCACACCGCGAGAACACTGGCCCCATGCATTGGGAACCAATATCAGGCATAGATGTTACACAGTGGCATAACTACACCATAATTTGGAAACCTGGAAACACAACTTTCCTAGTAGATAGCGAGGTTGTCGCAGTCACAGAAGTGAATCCAACCAAAGATATGGGCTTGGGAATCGAGATATCAAATGGGGTACTAATCAAACACATCGGTAATACACCATATGAAATCAAGCGACTAGACATACCATACAATCTATACATACAAATCGATTATGTCAAACTATTCAGAATTCCAGAACCGATCTTGTTATCCATCCTCGTTCTCCTGCTTCCAGTGCCTTTTGTTAAAAGGATTGTGCTGTGATGCAGAGACTCTTTATCACCTTCTGTCTTCTGTTTTTGTTTCCAGGGTTTGTAGTTAGAGCAGGTTCGGATGATGGTTTTGTGACGCTTTTCCTTGACGAGTTTGACGCCAAGGACTCGCACTGGGTTTGGGAGGAGAAAGACACTGGCACTATCAATCTTCGGGATGGGTTCGCATTCCTCAACATCACTGATAAGAGCACCAGGAACAGTATCTCGAGAGCGACTCTAGATGATGTGCGGGGAGGGGAGGGACCACAGTGGATCTATGTGGGTCTCCAGATCCGGTTGAGATGCAGTGATGACAACAAGCTGGAAAGCGGGATTGGAGGGGGTCTCAGGGAATGGGGATTCACACCCATGATGGGTCTGCCGGGAAACCAGCTCAAATTCAACAGCATATCTCCTGAATCAGACGAGCATTTCGAAGGATTCTATGTAACAGCCCACGGCGGCGATAACCGGGTTTATGGGTCTGTAACAGGGATCGACATGGCGGAATGGCACACATACACTGTTCTCTGGGAGGAAGGCAACGGTACATTGCTGATTGATGGAGAAGTGATCGCGGCAACCGACAAACCCCCGGACGTCCCGATGGGAATATGGCTGTACATCGAGAACATCCGCCTCCATGGCCCCAAGGAACAGTTCAAGGCTGACCCCATCGATCTAGAGGTCAATGAGTCGATTCAGATTGACTATGTCCGGGTTTTCACCACCAACGAAAAGTTCCAGGAGATGGACTCGGAGATATCAGGGCTGCTCTCCTATGCCGCACAACTGATCCATGATCTGGAGCAGAAGGGCAGCAATACCTCAGCCCTCAAGTCCAAGTATGCACAGGCCGAGGATTCGTGGAAGGAGCACAGATACCTCTATGTTGTCGCGAAAAAACATATCGATAAGATCATCACTTCCTCCGAGTACTGGGACGAGATATCCGAGATGTTCGTTAACGCGACAAGACATATCGAGGCCGCGGTACAAGCAGGCATGGACATAAAGAACATGGAGAGGGATTACGGATATGCTGAGAAGACCTGGTCAAAACTGGACTTTAGTGTGACGAAATGGTATCTTCAAGGAATCCTCGACATACAAATACCTGAACCAACCCTCATACCCATCCTAATCCTCATCCTGCTTCCAGCACTCTTGCGGCGAGGATCCAGATCTTGTTAGTCCGTACAACGTACATTATGCGGTGTTTGTACTTGTATTCTGAGGGTCGAATGTGGCTGCTATGTACAATCTAGGTCCTGAAAGATCAGTATCCTTGAGCTCCTTATTGTCGTACATTCCTACTATACGAAAGCCTTTCTCGCCAAGCAGATGTTCGAGTTCGGTGGGGTAGAAGAAGCGGTATTCGCAGAAGTCCTCTACAGGTTCTTGACCATGTATGTGCCATGTTCGCCTGCGAATCAGAAGATGTTCATAGTGGTCAATAGAGTGTAAGGAGATGACCTTGGCGGATAGACCAGGAAGATTCACATCCTTCTTTTCCCTCTCCACGAATTTCTCGCCGTCCAGGAGGCTGGATGCATTCCTAAGATCTAGAACTAGGAGTGTACCTGGGTGGGCATGAGCCACGAAGGTCTGGAGGACTTTCTCCACGTCCTGGTTGGTTAGGGCGTACATCAGGGTTGAGCCCATGCACATCACTACATCGAAGGTGCGGCCTAAGCGGGCTGTTCGCATGTCCTCAACCTGAAGATTGAGATGAGGCCTGATCTTCTTGGCATATTCGATGTTCTCGGGGACGGCGTCTATCCCCGAGCAGTCAGTACAGGTCCGTGACAGGACATCTAGATCTCGCCCTGTGCCGCTTCCCACATCCAGAATAGATTTGGGTGGCTTTGAGAGGAATCTGGAGAACATTCGCAGACACATGCTAGGCGTTGCCTCATCCGTCTCGGGATACATCAGCTCGTAGAACTCGGGGTGACGATAGAGGAAGTTCCCCTTGCTCAGACGTGTTGGGCTGTCTATGCTCATGAATCAACAATTATTCTTCCAGCCCCATAGATAATGGTTGAGTGTGTAGAGAGAGAAAGTCTTCTTGACCGCTTGCTTTGGGCTCTGAGGGAGCTATGGGAGCTTTGGGCTTAGGGAAACAAAGAATAGATGTGCAGTGTTGTAATTCCTGCCTTTAGGTGGGGGAGTAGGTATGTCTTGCATCTACTGTGAACAAATACACGCTAAAGATTCATCTTATCAAGTTAGATGAGATCGAGGGATAGAACATGAAGAAAACAGTATTCGTAGACGGTCAACACGGTACAACCGGCCTACAGATACGTGAACGCCTTTCCAAACGGAACGACATAGAGATTATAGATATACCTAAAGCCAGAAGAAAGGACCCTGAAGCCCGTGCTGAACTCCTTAACAGCGTGGACATAGCATTTCTCTGTTTACCCGACGATGCAGCCCGTGAATCCGTCAGCCTGGTAAAAAGCCCTTCTGTCTGCTTAATCGACGGCTCGACGGCGCATCGTGTCGCCGATGGCTGGGTATACGGTATGCCTGAACTGAAGAAAGGCCAGCGCGAGTTGATTAAAGAATCGAAGAGAATTACCAACCCTGGCTGCCACGCATCCGGTTTTATACTGATGCTGCATCCGCTTATATCGCAGGGTATTGTTTCTCCGGATTATCCTGTAGCCACCCATACGGTGGCAGGATACAGCGGCGGCGGCAAGGGGATGATAGCCGACTACGAGACCGAAGGTTTGCCCGACTACATAAAGGACCCCCGCCCCTACTCGCTCAAACTCGACCACAAGCACCTGTCGGAAATGACGAAATACACCGGTTTGAAACAGCCGCCGCTTTTTAATCCAACCGTGGTTAACGTCTACACTGGCGAGATTATCTCTATCCCGCTTATCGTCAGCCATCTTGAAAAGAAACTGTCAGCCGCTGATATCCAGAAAGTCCTGGCTGACTATTACGCCGGGGAGCAGTTTGTAAAGGTAATGCCTTTCCCGGCTGACGATTATCTGAAAAACGGATTCCTGACCTTCGCTGACTGCAATGGTACGAACAACCTGGATATATTTGTCTTCGGCAACGAGGACCGTATCCTGCTCTCCGCCCGTTATGATAATCTTGGAAAAGGCGCTTCCGGCGCCGCCGTCCAGAATATGAACATCATCCTCGGCGTACCGGAAGAAACGGGGCTGTGACCACCGTCAATGCAGGTTTCGCCTCCTCTGTATACACTTTATGCGTATAATCGGGGTTCTGCGCTTGATCTTTATCCCTTGGGAAAGATGAAAAGGAGGGCAACCCACTCTAGAATCGGCGATTTGACTGATACCTGGGTAGATGGCTAGTTCTTCATCGTATGAATACTTGCAGGCTCTCTCATCAGTGATGAAAAGGAGGTACTTATGATTATCGTTGATATGATAATTGTCGCCCTAATCAGTTTGATCTGGGAAACCTCTTTGAATAAAGAGAGACCAAGAATGTCCCGGGTTTCTTGGTAAGGAGGGCGGTCCAGCCACATCTCTTCGGAAAAATGTCCTACAATTATATATGATCTGCTTGATAGCGTGATGAAGTCCTTGGGAAATAGTACTTCATTGTGGCTATATGGATAGGGAAAGTAGAGGCTATGATCGTAGAGGAGATCACCCTGTTCATCGATCTTCATCATAAGGCCCTGGTCATCAATGCAAAGATACCCACCTTTCTGACTCTCAACAATTCCGCGTATTCCTGTCTCAGGGTCTCTCATACTATCCAAAGGTCTTTGGGAATATGTCTTGAACCAAACTTCATCGCCCTGGGGGTTGATTCTTAGGACAAAGGGTCGAGGGTTGGAGATTCCCCCGATAAGGAAGTCCCCATTCTTAGCTTTCAAGAGACACATCGCTTCCCCCAGTCCATCGTAGGTTCTTTCCCATATTTTGTCTCCTTCCCTCCCGACCATTAACAGCGAGACATCACCCATACCTGCTATATTGTTGCCAACCACCAGATGCGTGTCGTTGCTCCGGGCAATGCCACAGATGGTGTCAAGTTTTATAGCATGCCTTCTCTCCCAAAGGACCGTTCCGTTACCATCGATCCCCAGTAGATAGACGTGACCTTCAATGGTTCCTGTAACGAAGAAGTTCCCATTCTGGGTAACTGATATGGCTCCCCCCTGGTCTGAATCAGTAGCATTAATGGTCTTCTCCCACACCCTCTCCCCTTCAACAGATACCCGTAGGAGATACAGTCCATCGGCTTCTCCAAGGGTTCTTCCACCCAACACCGTGAATCCGGTATCGTCTGCAACCACATCCTCCGCGTAACATCCATGTTGGTTGCCGAAGGTTCTTGCCCACTCGATTGTATGCATATCATCGAATTTGACCAGGAGGATCTTGCTGCCTCCCTCCAAGTAGTTGATAATGCCTATTACCAGGAACCCTCCGTCTCCGGTTTCTACAACGGATTTGAATGAGCTTGAATCAGCCATCTCTTTCTGCCAGACCTTCACGCCTTCACTGTTGATTCTCATTATAGTCTCATCGTTGTCAAGGACCAGCAAGCCATTCGTACTCCACGGAGCCATGCGCTGACCCCCGTCGTATAAATCGAGTGACATATTCCAGACCTCGTTCCCGTCTTCGTCCATATTAAATATCGACCACCCTCCAACTTGGCCATATACGAAGAATCCACTATCCTTGGTTGGTACGATTTCTGAAAACCAACCTTCCCCGAGGGTTCTCTCCCAGATCAGGTTGCCTTCAGAGTCAAGCTTCCAAAGACATGACTTCCTCTTCCCTATCAGAGGTCGGATAGATCCTGCCATTACGAATCCTCCGTCACTGACAGCAGACATATCTAAAACACGCTCTTCCCCGCTGCTCCCGAAAACCCGCTCCCAGGTCTTATTCCCCTCGGCATCGACTTTGAAGACCCAGACATCATAACCACCAGCCCCGTACCCAATGGCCGTCCCCCCAATAATTGATCCTCCATCGGGGCAACCAATAAGACGGATATCCTTGTAACCTGCTCCTTCTCCGTAAGATTCTTCCCAGATTAGATTGCATTGGGAATCCAGTCTGACGAGGTGGGCATTCTTACCCCCGTGCTTGGATCCAAGTATGAGAAATTCCCCTTCAATGGTTTCTATAGCGGAGTCCACGGATTCAAGCCATTCAATTTCTTTGCGCCACAGTTCCTCGCCCTCGGAACCTATTCTAAAAATTACAGGCGGGCTCCTTTTATCTTCCAGCACGATTAAATCCTTGTTACTAGCCCCAAAGATGAAGGGATGAATCCATCTGGATGAATACCATCCACCTTTGCCCATGACATCATAGGTATTGTTCCATATTGCCCGTCCCTGATCGTCATGCCTCTCAAAATATAGTGAGTAACTATCCGAGAAGGACGTTAATCCCCCCAACAGGTATCCGCCGTCCTCACATGGAAAGATGCTGAAAAAATAGGTTTCGAGATTGAGCTCTTGGATAATTTCAAGAGCCGTCAAAGGGATCTCATTCGAAAACATCTCGACCAACCCATTTTCCCCTTGGCATGTGGAGGGCGAGATCTGGAAGACAAGGTGCCCTGGAACAGGGTCATACGGATATTGCTTTTTATGGGCCTTCAATCGAATTCCTAGGCTGATATCTGCGCCGGGTCCTATTGAGCCTAGGTAGCCGGATTCGGATGGGAGGGTGCTGGTGAAATAGTAGTCCAGAAAAACCATGTCCTGAGGTGGCGACCACTGGATGCCATGAATATGGAGCTCGCCCTCCCAGCCCAGGGATTCGATAACAAGCCTGATTTCGATTTCATCGCCCTCAACTAGAGTGATGTTCTCTGGTTCCGTGCGGATCTGGACCTGTGAGCCGAGAACCCATCCTCCACAGGCGCCATATTTGTTTAGATTCTCGAGCCACTTTATCGTAATCAGTCTGTCTTCTCTCATTGGTGCTGGGCTTTGGGCTGTGATGGGTCTACTCACGATAGAATCCTCATACATCCATAGATCGAAGGTAAACCAACCCACTCCCCTGAGTCTATCCGCGAATTCGAGGACTGTGTTCCACTCTTGAATCATCTGCATCGGCGTGATTATGTAAGGGTAGGTACAGTGTGCCGCCAGCAATAGGAAGACATCTCTTCCCTTGGTCAGGTTCTCTGCAGGATTCAGAAGTGATTCAAGGGCATCCCTAAGTTTATCCAAGCTCTGGGGATCGATCTTCGAGGGATCTTGGTGGTCTTGTTGCAGCATCCCTGTGAGGTAGTGGGTTACTACGAAATCGTATGGTTCCAGATCCACATCCTGCCACCAGTCAGATTCTTTCCAGTGGGTCATATCAGCTCTGGAATAGTCTGGTTCCCAGACTAAATCGATGTTTGTGCCCAGGTAGAGGTCCGGGGAATAATCACGAATCGTATTTGCCAGGGAGTTCCAGGTTTCGATAGAGTACTCGTAGTACCAATCGGCCAGTGCCCGTTTCTCCTCCAGGTTCGGGTTATGTCTCATCCATCGCCCCGTCTCATCGTGATAAGTCTGGTTATACCCGGAGAGCTTTTGGAGGGTAATCTCTTGGTTGTTTAATCCTCTAGGCCACTCATCCCCCAAGACAACACCTGTTACCCCCCTGTAGTAAAGTTCTCTGACTATATCGATAAGATGATCTTCCAGTACCTTTCTCAAGCTCTCGTTAAAGTGAAGATCAAGAAAAGTAGTGTTCTCACTACCCGGAGGATCTGGATCAAGAACCACAATATCCCCTTCAATATTATCCCACTCATCGTCGTAGTATACAAACCGAATGGACTCCCCAAACAGGTTGGAGGCAAGAGGATGGGCCGTTGTGTATACGAAGGTTGGGAACCCTGCAAGGAAGTCTACTGTGATGGATTCTTCGCACCAAGGGAACTTCCAATTATTCGAATCAATATCAGCTTCTCCCTGCCACCCGTAAACAGAAAAAGGGAGAACCAAGAAGAGGAAAATAATGAAGATACGCAAATGAATTCCCCGCCTCGCATCCTATTTTTCGAAACCCCCTCTAGTCTCCAATATGACCGTCTCGAAAATTAGATTTTATGAAAATTGGCGTATTGTTTTCCAAACAGCATGATTAAGCCAAAGATGGCCAGGAAGAATGATTCCGGTATGGTGAAGATGTGGACGTAGTCGATCTGTATGAATGTGTTGTAAGGGACATGGATTCTATCTTCTACGTTATACCACAAGGGCGATTCCAGCACGACATTTGTATTGGCGATGACTACATCCATGTTGTATCCATAAACCTTGTCGGTGTTTGCCACCGCATCGCCATCAACTAGGTATGTTGCATTGCCGGGTTCCCAGATGATGGTGTATGTGTGCCACTCCGTCATATCTATACCGGTTACATTTTCCCAGAACTTGATGGTACCGCCAACGCCTGATATGACATGGAACCCTGAATTTTTACCGGATTCGGGCGAGGCGGAATGAAACTGGAGACTGCTCTGCCCAGGAAAATCCCAGAAACCCCAGAACCTCCATCCACCCCCGATGTCGCTCTCCAGCTTGTTGTCGTCGCTGCACCTTAGCCTTGTCTCTATAATTACATGTCTAAACGGAAGATTTCCTGGAGTCGCGCGTATCCCTATGTCTGTGGCTTTACCGGCTTGGGTCTGGTTCGTTATATTAAGGAAGGCGTATCCATCCCGGAAAGTAATGGACCCACCATCATCCTCGGTTAAGAGCCAGAGATTTAGAGAAAGTTCCGGGTCATCAAAATTATCCCTTAGAATCGTCTCTTCCCCAAAAACAAACAAAGGTAAAAATAGCCCAACCATCAGGACAAACACAGGTTTCTTCACACCATCACCCACACAATACAACAAACATCAATATTGTAGACCTCAAATAATCAGGTGATTATAGATTTCAACAGTTTCTTGGCGGTTAGGTATACGTAGTGGTTCTCTCTCCAATTCTCTACAGCCTCTGCTAGCGAGGTATCAAGTTTTTCTGTGTCTTCGCCTTTTGCTTGGAGTTTTTGGATAAGGTCTTGGGCTTGTGAGATTAGGAGGGAGATCTCAGCATCCATCTCGTCGAAAGCTGTTTTTCGAACGTACAATCGTATATAGTCGACCTGTATAGATACCTCATTTGGTAGGGAATAAATATCGGCGTTGTCAAGTTCCCAGAACCTTGCCTGATTTCTATGACGTTCTAGGTTTTCGATGTATATTGCAATACCGAGGGGGATATCTGGTACCTTATGTGTTGTCGCCATCTTCCTGTCATCTACGAGAAATGTAGCGTTATCCGGTTCCCAGTTGATCTTGAAGATATGCCATTCGCCAAAGTTTATATCAGCTGTATTCAATCGTGTGTTAAGTAAATTGGTATTATTTTGGTCTGACTGTGCCCAAAATCCTTGGAGATCCTGATCGGATTTGTCTGACCATGTTTCTAGTTCGAGCACATCGCTGTAAGGATATTCATTTGTGAATCCCCAGGCCCGCATTCCCTCCCCTAACTTGTTCTCCTCCAAACCTTTATCGATGTACCTTAGTTTGATCTCCATGTTGGTGTATAACCACTGCAAGCTGTCAGGACGAGATCTACTTGTTCCTGCGAGGGTGGGGGCATATCTGATGGGTTTACTGATGTCTTTGTTGAAGAAAATCACATAGTTAAAATCGTTGGGATTCGAGCTCTTCGTCAGATTTAGGAATAAACTTCCGTCTCTAATATTAGCGCTTCCATAACCGTAGGATGTTGCTGCATAATTCCAGTGCAGGTTTTCGGAATCAAAATCATCCCTGAACAGAGTCACATAGATGTCTTCTACTTTCCTTCCATCCTCTTTGGTATTGTCTTGAGAAGAATTATTTACTATTTTACCGCGAACAGCGTCAATGTAGTGTGGCATCTCTGTGTATGCTATCATGCCGAGGAGTAGAAGCAAACAGGTCCCCCAGAGAAAGACCTTAGTCCTCATACTCAACACAGGTCTCCGTATCTCAACATCTCTTTCGATGTCTACCGGGCGAGACAACTAGAAGACCCTCCTGAGCGTCCTTAGCACTTCGATAAAGCAGATGCCGAGGGAGAAACAGAAACAGGGGAAAAGCCAGGTGGTGATTTCACCTGTCAGGACTAGCGAACCCACGGCTCTCAGTGCAAATGGCATTGCCATGGCAAGGGTTCCTATGTATACAACCAGATCAGTTCTTGGTACCAAGGCCAGCTGTTTCTCCTCTCCCCCGATCCTCGCCAGGTTGGTAATGGCATGCTGGGTCAACCTGTATGGCTTGTTTCGTCCGAAAAGCCTCCTGGAAACAAGTCCTTTTGACTCAAGCCCCCGAATAGTTCTAGCCACTTTGCTGTAACAGGACTTGAAACCTTCATCCCCCTTTTTAAGGCCATAAACCAGTTCCACGATCTCCGCTGCGCTTTTCCTCCCATCCACGAGTTGAGATAGTATCTCTATGGGGAGCACGTCCCCCACGTCTAGTCCCTTGAGTCTTGATACGCCCTCCTTTACCCTGGTCTTAAGCGTGTCGATATTGTCTATAGAGTCAGAGTCTGCTCGATACAATGATCCACCCGATGTGGTGCGCCCTTAAAAAGGAAGCGAAGTCTTCATAATTGAAGACCATAACTATAACCATTTCAGATACCCAAACCATATGCGCATATTCCGGGTTATACCATTGATTTTCCCTTGATCAAGCGGGCTCCTAGGCACGTGTTACTGTGAATGAGTATTACCAAAAGAGGGAAAGCAGCGATTAAAAGGAGGGGGGATTCAGGTAAGGCTAGAATCTTCGCTAAGTAGGTCTGGGTGGTCTCGTAGTCGGATGCTGAAAGAGCAATTAAAGCAAGATCGTAGTCAGTCTTTGCCACGAACAAATCACTGTCACCTGCCTCCTCGAGGTCCTTGAGGACTTCTCTGGCAAGGGGAAGCATTGCATATGTTCGGAGGTTCCTCGAGTACTGCATAGCCATCTCGATTCCACCCCCCTCAAACGCTCTAATCGACATTTCAAGGTGTCTGTCTGCCCTATCTCTCTCGTCAAAATCAAGTTTGTCGCGGGCTTCTTCGTAGAGTAAGGAGAAGTTTCCTATGATCGATGCGCACTCATAGGCTTCTCCTGATTGTATGGATGCGGCAAAATTGTACCAGGATGATGGGTTTTTTTCAAGGAATGTTCTGCCCTTCTCAAAGGCTTGCTCGAGGAGGCTGGTGGAGGTATCATCCTCTAAGGTATCTATTATTTTTAGGAGTTGGGCAAGGCTGTATATCACTTCTGAGCGTTGAAGGGCCTGCACATAGACTCCATGTGAGAGATCTTCACCAACCTTTTTAATCGAGTTTTGTAGTTCGATTCTGATCTGGGATGTCTCGATACTGTCGACCACGGCGGAGAGCTCCGAGACCAGCATCTCAGGAGTATAAGAATCATGGTACAACATTCCCATCTGTAATATCGCTAGGCATGTCGTTATTGTAAGTTCTCCAGCTTTCCTGGGGCTGGCCCAGTCAGGTGTTTGTTCTGAATCTGAAGGACTATGTATGAGGGGAGCATCATTGAAGGTTATGGTTGTGGTGTTGGTTACTCCTGAGCATAGACAGAGGGCGGGAGCTATGTTCTGAAAGGACCGATGATCTGATCCAGGTGTGCTTGTTGCTTTTATCAAGTCGGACCCAAGGCTTTTCGCGGCTTCCTCTATGATTAGATTCGGGTCTAAGTTATGTGCTAGAAGCTCATCTGTCTCAGAGAGAAGCGCTGGGAAGTGGGCATGTTGTGCAAGATCTGGTCGATCTTTAGTTGGCATATATTTAGGATACTCAAGACCAATGACATCAAAGTTGAATACAGCCAGCACATTGTTCATTTCCTCGTTGTGGGTATCAACATAATCTCTCGATCCAAGAAGGCCCTGTTCTTCGCCATCGAAGAAAATAAACTCCAAATCAAATGGACAACGGTACATTGCACTGCTTGCTGCATATCCGAATACCCTGGCCATCTCGAGGGTGGCGGCTACCCCAAGGCTGTTGTCAACAAATCCCGGGGTCTCGACAGTATCATAATGGGCACAGACGATAATCTTTTTTCCAGAAGATATATCTCCGGGCAGGTATGCAATGAGATTGTGGAGCTCTTGGCTGGTCTCCGGCTGTTGGTTGGTCTCCAGTAAAAGCACCAAGCATGTTTCAGAGCTCCCCGCCGCGTTTCTGATTTTTTCCCCCTCGAGATAGGTGGTACAGATGATAGGGTAGTCCTCGACCCAAGGGTAGTACTCGGGCTCTGTCTCTTCAAGATAAGGAGCTAGGATGAATGCAAGGGGAGGCTGGGTCTCGAACTTGTAGAAAAGATAATCCATGCATCGTGTCTTATAGTATGTCAAGAACTCTGCAGGACAGAGAACAGCTTTACCAGTTGTGTTGATCGAATCAAGACTTATCCTGTCAATCTCCGACATTCTTGCAGCTGTCCAACACGACTCAAGAAGAGGAAGAGCCACTAAGTCTGAGAAAATGTTCGAACTCGGAGATCCCTCAACTATTCCCCTTGATTCTAGTTCGATCCGGTCTTCTGTGGTATTCTTATCGCCGTCCAGATCTAGGGCAAAATAAGGGGTGGAAATGATCCTCCAAATTCGTGTATTCATATCTTCCTCTAGGTATACCGTTTCATCCCACACTTCGAGGCCAGTTTCCATAAGTTGCTCAGAAACCCATTGACGTGCTTCCAAGTTTCCCGATGTACCAGCTTTTCTGCACTCAGGAAAGCTCCGGCTGGTGTTTTCCAGATACACTGCCGTAGCCCAAAGCCTACTCTGGTTGATGAGATCTATGACAGGGAACTCCTCACGATTGAAATCAGGGTCGAACCCTTCATAGAATCCATCATCCCCACTTCCAACAATGCCGAAAACTTCATACACCGGCATCGGATCGAATATGTCCCAGACTAGCTCTGGTTCAGACACGTTCCCCTCTTTACCAAGGCACAATGGGGCACAGAGCAGAGAGATTAACGATAAGGTTAAGAGGTATTTCATAAACCTACTCCATTTTTCGCTGCAGGAGTATTAGGGGCAGGATGAGGGCGAGGATGGGTAGGAGGGTTGGTTCTGGTATCTCGGATGCTTTGTCAAGGATTTTCTGGAGGTATACCAGTGTTGTCTCATAGTCATATTCTGCCCATGCTTTCTCGGCTCTGTTGTAGTCCCCTTTCGATATGGTAGCTTCCCTGTTCTTGCCATGTTGTTCGAGTTCCTTGATGGCCTCCTCTGCTTGGGTAAACATGAGGGTTATCTGG